>OLZI01001596.1_pt1 | contig 12008 bp, 8 predicted proteins | sample 1674061 | NCBI WGS metagenome assembly OLZI01 (sample SAMEA103958139, study PRJEB25191) | human gut metagenome | biome: human-associated habitat [ENVO:00009003]; feature: intestine environment [ENVO:2100002]; material: feces | place: Germany | collected 2013/2015 | reverse complement strand
ACCAAGGCCGGAATCTCGGCCTACATCGGCAACGGCAACAAGCGGAATTACCGGAATATGGCCCGCTACGTCCGCCAGCATATCGACGCGAAGCGCCTCTTCGTCACACCGGCTGAAGAAGCTGTCGAGAGCGCTTCGGACGTGCTCTACCACTTGGACGAAGACCTCTCATTCAAAACCGTCGCGGACTATGAGAAATACCTCCGGGAACAGGGAATTTATCGGGAGAAAGCCCCCAAAATCGCAATCGTAGGCGGTCTGAACGACCCCTTCAGCGGCAACCGGGCCAACATCGACAGCTTGATCGTATCGCTGCAAAACGCAGGAATGAACGTCTATCCCGTTTCGTCGTACCGCCAGCGTCTGACGTTCCTGCGGGAAATCGGCCCCGACGCGGTCATCCACTTCGCGCACGGGCGCATGGTCATGGGCCAGGCCGACGCAGCCGTGGAGTGGCTGAAGGAGCGGAACATCCCGATCTTCTCGCCGCTCTCCATGCTGGAAACGCAGGAGGAGTGGGAAAGCGACCCGATGGGGATGTTCGGGGGATTCATGTCCCAGAGTATCGTCGTACCCGAACTGGACGGCGCGATCTACCCCTACGTGCTGAACGATCAGGAACTGGACGAAGAGGGAATCTACCTCTTCAAGGCCATTCCCGAACGGCTGAAGAATTTCACCCGGATCATCGGCAACTTCATCTCGCTGAAACGGAAGCCGAATGCTGAAAAGAAAGTAGCGATCTACTACTTCAAAGGCGCCGGACAATCCTCGCTGACGGCCCAAGGACTGGAAACGGTGCCGTCGCTCTATAATCTTCTGAAACGGCTCAAGGCCGAAGGCTACACGGTGAAAAACCTGCCTGCGACCGAAAAAGAGTTCGAAAAGCTGCTGATGACGCAGGGTGCCGTATTGAGCACCTATGCCGAAGGAGCTTTCGACGACTTCCTGAAAAACGGCCGTCCGGCACTGGTCGGAAAGTCGGAATACGAATCCTGGGTGCAGGACGCCCTGCCCGAAGAGCTCTATGCCGACGTCGTGCAACTGTACGGCGAAGCGCCGGGCCGCTATATGAGTACGGTCCGGGAGGGCGAGCCGTGCCTGGCCGTAGCCCGCATCGATCTGGGCAACGTCGTGCTGCTGCCGCAGCCCATGGCTGCGGTCGGCGACGACGCTTTCGCCATCGTACACGGCGCCAAAACCGCTCCGCCCCACCCCTACATCGGCGCCTACCTCTGGGCGCAATACGGCTTCGGAGCCGACGCGATGATTCACTTCGGCACACACGGCAGCCTGGAGTTCACGCCCCGGAAACAGGTGGCGCTCTGCCGCTACGACTGGCCCGACCGTCTGGTGGGCACCATTCCCCACTTCTATTACTACACCATCGGCAACGTCGGCGAAAGCATGATGGCCAAACGCCGCTCGTACGCTACGACGATCTCCTACCTGACCCCGCCGTTCACGGAGAGCAAGACCCGGGGACAGTACAAGGAGCTGATGAACAAAATCGAAGCGTACTACAAGACCGACGAGGCCCGCCAGCCGGAGGTATCGATCGCCGTGAAAAAGATCGCCGTGAAGATGGGCCTGCACCGCGACCTGCGGCTGGACAGCCTGCTCACGCAGCCCTACACTGCCGAGGAGATCGCCCGCATCGAAAACTTCGCCGAGGAGATCGCCAACGAAAAGATGACCGGGCAGCTCTATACGACCGGCGTTCCCTACTCGCCGGAGAAGATCCGTTCGTCGGTAATGGCCATGAGCGCCGACCCGATCGCATACAGCGTAGCGGCCCTCGACCGCCAGCGCGGAAAGGTAACCGACACGCAGCTCAAGAGTCAGGCATTCTTCACGCAGCACTATCTGGAGCCGGCCAAACAACTGGTCCGCCAGGTACTCGGCGGACAGAAAGCCGACGACGCACTGGTCTGCCGCGTAGCGGGAATCACCCCGGAGAAGCTCGCCGAAGCGCACACGATCCTCACTCCGCCCCGGCGAGGTATGATGATGGGCCGCGCAGCTACTCCTACGGAATATACGGCCGATCAAAAACGCGAAGCGCAGGCCATCGCCGAAGTGGAGCGTACCGTGACGAATATCCAGAACTACAAACGGGCGCTGGAGGAGAGTCCGGAAATGGAGATGCGCTCGATTCTGAACGCTCTGGCGGGCGGATACGTCGCACCAACTTCGGGCGGCGATGCCGTGGCCAATCCGCAGGCGGTGCCTACGGGCCGCAACCTTTATGCTGTGAACGCAGAGACCACCCCGTCCGAACAGGCCTGGGCCAAGGGCAAGGAGCTGGCGGAGAATACGCTCGCACAATACAAGAAAACGCACGGCGACTATCCGCGCAAAGTCAGCTACACCTTCTGGAGTAGTGAATTTATCGAGAGCGAAGGTGCGACGATCGCCCAGGTGCTCTACATGCTGGGCGTAGAGCCGGTACGCGACGCCTACGGCCGCGTGTCCGACCTACAGCTGATCCCTTCCGAGCAGTTGGGCCGGCCCCGCGTGGACGTAATCGTGCAGACCTCGGGGCAGTTCCGCGACCTGGCGGCATCTCGCCTGGCACTGATTTCGCGGGCCGTCGAGATGGCGGCGGCAGCGACCGACGACCGGTACGGCAACCGCGTGGCGGAAAGCACGGTGGAGACCGAACGCCTGCTAGTCGAGCAGGGCGTATCCCCGAAAGACGCGCGTGAAATGTCCACGCAGCGGGTATTCGGAGGTGTGAACGGCATGTACGGAACCGGCATCCAGGACATGATCACCAGCGGCGACAAGTGGACCGACGAACAGGAGATCGCCGACGCCTACATCAACAACATGGGCGCCGTGTACGGCAGCGACGAAGAGTGGGGAGAGATGAAGGCCGGACTGCTGCGGGCCGTGCTCCACAACACGGACGCCGTCGTACAGCCCCGTCAGAGCAACACCTGGGGCGCGTTGAGCCTCGATCACGTCTATGAGTTCATGGGCGGGATGAACCTGGCCGTGCGCAATGTCACGGGCAAGGACCCCGACGCCTATTTCGCCGACTACCGCAACCGCAACAACGTCAAAATGCAGGAGCTCAAGGAGGCTATCGGCGTGGAATCCCGCGCCACGATCTTCAATCCGGAATACGTCAAGGAGGTGATGAAGGGCGGCGCATCGAGCGCATCGCAGATCACCGAGGTCGTGACCAACACCTACGGATGGAACGTCACCAAACCCGATGTCATCGACAAGGAGATGTGGGACCGGATCTACGACGTGTATGTCCAGGACAGCTACGGCCTGGGAACCGAACAGTTCTTCCGTCAGCAGAATCCGGCAGCCCTGCAGGAAATCACGGCCGTAATGCTGGAAACTGCCCGCAAGGGAATGTGGAAAGCCTCGGAGCAACAGCTCAACACACTGGCGAGCCTGCACACGGAGCTGGTCGAAGAGTTCGGCTCGACAGGCAGCGGATTCTCGGGCGGCAACGCCAAATTGCAGGAGTTCATCGCCGGACGGGTCGCTCCGCAGCATGCGGCGGCCTACAAACAGCAGATCCAGACCATGAAGACCGTACAAAGCCCGGATAACAAGAACGGGATGGTACTCAAGAAAGACGAAGTGTCCAGCGGTGAACAAGGTCGGAAAAACGCCCTGAACGGCGTATGGATCGCCGGCGGAGTACTGGTGTTGTTCGTCGTCCTGCTGCTGGTGCTCCGCAAAAAGAGAAAAGACAACTAATACGATACTATGCAACTAATCATCAGCGTACTCATCCTGTTCATCCTCATCAACTGCGTGCTCAAACTCAGTTTCTGGAGGATCTGGCAGGCCGCTCTGTTCGGAGCGGTGTGCGGCGCCTTCGTCATCGCGACCTACCCGTACGCCATTCTGCAATCGAAGACACAGTTGGCCGACTACCTGCAAAACACGACGGCTCTGCAAAATATGGCCGTTATCATCACGCTCGAATCGGTCGTCTGCTTCGCCTACTGCATCGCCGTGCTGCGGGGTTGGTTCGGACAACAGGAACGGTGGTGGGTGAAACCCCTGAAGTGGTACCCCAGCCTACTCGTCTTCCCCGTGCTGTTCTACCTGCAGACCGAATTGGTGTTCAGTTTTCCCGGAACGTCGTTCTCGGCGATCTCCTATGCGTTCGCCGCAGCCGTCGTCGTGCTGTTCCCGCTGCTCTGCCACCTTTTCCGGCTCCTGCTGCCGGAAAAGGAGATGCGGCTGGAGACGCACTTTCTGGTGAGTCTCTTCGTCTGCATCATCGGCCTGCTGACCACCGTCAACGGCAATGTAACCTATCCGGCGGTCGATGAGCCGACGAACTGGCGGGCACTGGGATTCGCCTTCGGACTGTTCCTGGTTCTCTTCGTGCTTGGGGCGCTCTGGAACCGCATCAAATGGATCGTCCTGCAAAAGCGAAACGCCCGCAAAAAACATTCGGCACAACCCCGAACCGTCATAAATTCCAAGAAATCGTAAAACAAATAAACTTATATGGAAACCATTTCACAAGTACTTTTCTGGGTGGCCAACAGCCTGCTTATCCCGGATATTCTGCTGCTGTTGCTGCTGTTCATCCGCGCCCTGCTGCTCGTGGGCGGCATCTACAACCAATACATGGCCAAACGCAAGAACGACAAGCGACTGAACGACCTGATCAAAAACCTGACACCGGACAAGGTGGACGACCTGCGCAAAGCGCTGCCCGCGAAAGACAACTCGCTCTACATCCGCTATCTGCGCGACCTGCTGACCAACCCGGCCAGCCAGGATTACGCAGACTACCTGATCTCGAATTTCGAGAACGACGCCGAGAAGGACGTGATCCTGTCCAAACTTCTCACCAAGATCGGCCCCGTACTGGGTCTGATCGGCACGCTGATCGCCATGAGCCCGGCGCTCGTGGGACTCTCGACGGGCGACATCGCAGGTATGTCCTACAATATGCAGGTCGTATTCGCCACGACGGTCGTGGGCCTCGTGATCAGCGGCGTGGGCCTGGTATCCCTGCAATTCAAGCAGCGCTGGTATGCCAAGGATGTCAATAACCTGGACTACGTATCACGGAAACTGATCGAAAAAAACACGGAAGCATGAAACCGACCCGCAGAAAAAGCAAGTTCGCCGTACAGGAAGACTCCGATCCGCTGAGCGTGGTGGTCAATCTGTTCGACGTGGCGATGGTCTTCGCCGTAGCGCTGATGGTCGCCATGGTAATGCATATGAACATGACCGAAGTATTCACGCAGGAAGACTTCACCGTAGTGAAAAACCCCGGCAAGGAAAATATGGAGATCATCATGAAGGAGGGAAACAAGATCAACAAATACACCCCCTCCGAACAGCAGGGTTCCGGTGCGAAGGGCAAGCGCGTCGGCATCGCCTACGAACTGGAAAACGGAGAAATCATTTATGTACCAGAATAATAAACAGAACGGAAAATGAAAAAGATCCTCGTATCGTTGATCTGCTGCCTGACCGCAACGCTCGGTTGGGCACAGGAGAAAAATGCCTACACGCTGTTCGACGCCCAGGGCAATCGGGTCGATTACACGCAGATGATGGACGTGCTCGAACGGCAGGATGTCGTATTCATCGGCGAAATCCACAACTGCCCCATCGCCCACTGGATGGAATACGAAATCGTCAAAGACCTTTACGACCGGCACGGCGACCGGCTGATGATCGGCGCCGAAATGTTCGAGCGGGACAATCAGCTGATCCTCGACGAATACCTGGCCGGAATGATTACCCCCGAACGGTTCAACGCCGAAGCCAAGCTCTGGCCCAACTACAAGACCGACTACTCTCCGATCGTCGAATTCGCCAAAGAGCACAAGATTCCCTTCGTCGCCACGAACGTAGCACGCCGCTACGCCAACATGGTCGCCAAAGGCGGATTCGAGGCGCTGGACGGGCTTTCGGACGAAGCGAAACGGTATGTCGCACCGCTGCCCCTGAATTATGTGCCCAACAAGAGCGTGGACGAATATTTCGGGGCCATGAAAATGCCCGGGATGAAACAGAGCGCCGCAGAAAACCTTTCGAAGGCACAGGCGGTCAAAGACGCTACGATGGCCTGGTCGATCGCCGAACGGATGCAGTCGAAACTCGTCCACATGAACGGCAACTTCCACTCGACGGACCACAGCGGCATCATCACCTACCTCAACCAGTACCGTCCCGGTCTGAAGATCGGCACGGTGGAGGTCATCCGGCAGGAAAATACCGACAAGCTCGATCCCGAAGCACTCGGTAAGGCCGATTTCTTCATCTGCGTACCCAAAGACATGACCTCGACGTTCTGATCGCAGACAAACGAAAAAAGAGGGGACGATACGGAAAATCGTCCCCTCTTTTTTTGTCGCGCCGGCCTTTTCGGATCGTCCGGACGCTATTTTATGCGAACAGGGCTTCCGTTTTGGCGATCACCTCCTCCGGGTCGGGATCGATCGGGAAAACATGATCGGGCTTCAGGTACCACAGCGTTTTATCCTCCTTGAAATGGAGTTCGCCGCCGCCCGTAATATTCAGCATCACCACGGCATCTTTGGCGATCTTGCCCTCTTCTACAGCCTTGATGAGCGATGCGGTGGCGATGCCGGCCGCCGAATAGATATCGACGCCTTCCAACTCGAGGAACAGACGCCGCGCTTTGCGGGCGTGGGCATTGGTCAGCGCGAACATCTCGCCGTCGGTGGCTTTCAGCGCATCGTAAAGACCGCCGGCGATACTATAAGGCGGTTTGCGGTTCGACAGCACCTTGGCGTCGATGATCTCCACGTCACGGCGGGCTTTGTCATCGTCGTAATGGAGCATGTCGCGCGAATCCTCCCGCCAGGCGTTATACATCGGCACGAACGGCGCGTTCTGCGAAACCATCAGCTTCATCAGGTGACTACCGAAACGGCCGTCCTCGATAAGGCGCATATTGGCTTCCCAGGCGGCAATAGCACCCGTACCGCTGCCGACGGCCTGGAAATAGTAATCGGGGATCCGACCGATAGTCGTCGCTGCCGACAGTACGGTAGTGGCCATACCGTCGCGGCGTGCCACGTTCTTCGCACCGCCCTCGGCATAAAACTTATCGCTCTTGAGTGCCAGGTTGCTCAAATGGATCGCATCGAAATAATCTCCGCCCTTCTCCGAACAGATCAGTTTCACGCAAGGATCCAGCGGTCCGTCGAACCACAGGGCATCGAGGTTGTCGGCAGGCACCGACAAGAGCAGCGGAATCCGGTTGTCGGAGCAGACCTTGGCGAAGGCGCGGGCCGTATTGCCGGCCGACGCCACGACAAGCACCCGCTTCTCGTTCTCGTCGATACGGGCACAGACGCTGTAAGCCTCCGTTTCCTTGAACGAACAGGTAGTCATGTGCGCCCCGATAGCCGGGTAATAGCCGTTGAAGGTAATGTAGAGATTTTCCAGCCCGAGGTGCGCAGCCAACCCTTTACTTTTGTAGGTCACCGGAGCCTTCGAATTTTCCAGCATTCGCCGAACAGGCAACCAGTCGGCGAACTTGTAGAACCCGTATTCATCGGATTTGAGTTCGAGCTGCTTTTTTGCATAACGAGTACGGATCAACGAAGGACACTTGCACTGGGCATCGTCCAGCGTCCACCCTTCGTCCGGAAACTCCCGGCCGGTAGCGACACACTCCAGCGTGTAGAAAGTAGGGGTAAAATCTTTCATCTATTGCGGTTTAATGATTACGACATACGGGACTTGAAATCCTCGTAGCCGAATTCGCGGATGACGTCGGTGCGGCCGTCGCGGCGCGCGATGACGATGGCCGGATGGTGGACGCCGTTGAACATCGTGGTCTTGACCATCGTATAGTGAATCATATCCTCGAACACGATGCGATCGCCGACCCGCAGATCGCGGTCGAAGATCCAATCCCCGTAGTAATCCCCGGCCAGACAACTGTTGCCGCCCATACGCCAGCCCTTCTCTCCCGGTTCCGGATCGCGGGCCCCCAGGATCGCCGGTTTATAGGGCATCTCCAGGCAGTCGGGCATGTGGCAGGCGAACGACACGTCGAGCATCGCCGTACGCACGCCGCCGTTCTCAACGATGTCCTCCACGGTCGAAACCAGGTAACCCGTCCGCCAAGTGAAGGCGCTGCCGGGCTCCAGGATCAAGCGCAGGTTCGGATATTTCGCCTTGAACTCCTGCAAAATGCGGATCAGCTCATCGCAATCGTAATCCTTGTGGGTCATCAGGTGTCCGCCGCCCATATTGAGCCATTTGATCCGGTCGAGGAAACGACCGAAACGCTCTTCGACGGCATCGAGCGCCAAGCGCAAATGTTCGGGGCGGGACTCGCACAGCACGTGGAAATGCAATCCTTCGACCCCGGCGGGCAGCTCCTTCAGCTCCCCGGCGGGAATACCCAGCCGCGAACCGGGCACGCAAGGGTTATAGAGATCGGTTTCTACCGGCGAATAGCCGGGGTTGATCCGCAGGCCGCACGAAATACCGCGCAGCAGGGCCATCTGTCCGAACCGTTCGAACTGCGCAACGGAATTGAAGGTGATGTGATCGCTGCAATCGAGAATCTCTTCGATATTCCGGTCGGTATACACCGGAGCGTACGTATGCGCCGGACGGCCGAACTCCTCGAAAACCAGCCTCGCCTCGGCCAGCGACGAAGCGGTGGCTCCGTCGGAATGTTGCGCAAGCTCCGGGAAAATACTCCACATGGCACAGGCCTTCAGAGCGACGATCACTTCGGCACCGCTCTCCCGGCGAACGCGGTCGATGACCGCCAAATTCCGATCGAGCAACTGCTCATCCAGCACGAAGCAGGGAGAAGGTAATTTTTGAAAATCGATCATGGATTTCTGATGCTGTTTCAAATTCACGCAAAAATAGAAAAAACCTCCCAACCGGGATTCAAAAATCCCGGCTATTTAGAATAAATAAGTATTTATACCTACCTCTTTTCACACCAATACAGACCGATAAAAAAGTCCGGACGGTACATACCATCCGGACTTTCAAACCAATTATCGAAACCCGATCAGACTTCCAGATCGACGTCGAATTTCTCGACCCAGGGCAATCCCTGCGGTCCCAGTTCGGCCAGGAACGGATCGGGATCGAACTCCTCGACGTTGAACACGCCCGCACCGCGCCAAAGCCCCTTGGCCCACATCGAAGCGCCCAGCGCCGCCGGGACGCCCGTAGTAAAGCTCACGGCCTGCGTACCGGTCTCCTGGAATGCCTTCTCGTGATCGCAGTTGTTATAGATATAATACGTGCGCTCCTTGCCGTCCTTGATACCCCGGATGCGGCAACCGATCGAAGTCTGGCCGTGATAGTTCGCACCCAGCGACTTGGGATCGGGCAGCACGGCCTTCAGGAACTGAATCGGCACGATCTCCACGCCGTTGTAAATGATCGGATCGATTCGGGCCATGCCGATATTCTGAATCACGCGCAGGTGAGTCAGGTACTCCTGTCCGAAAGTCATCCAGAAGCGGGCACGCTTGATCGTCGGATAGTTCTTTACCAGCGACTCCAGCTCCTCGTGGTAGATCACATAAGATTCGCGCTCGCCGATTTCAGGATAATGAAGCGGCTTGTGTATCTCGTGCGGTTCGGTCACCACCCACTTGCCGTTCTCGTAGTAACGGCCTTTTTGAGTCACCTCGCGGATATTGATTTCCGGGTTGAAATTCGTGGCGAAAGCCATGCCGTGATTGCCGGCGTTGCAGTCCACGATATCGAGGTAGTGAATCTCGTCGAAATGGTGTTTGGCGGCATAGGCGGTGAAAATAGCTGTCACTCCCGGATCGAAGCCGCAGCCCAGAATAGCCGTCAGCCCTTTCTCCTTGAAGCGCTCCTGATAGGCCCACTGCCACGAATACTCGAAATGCGCCTCGTCCTTGGGTTCGTAATTGGCTGTATCGAGGTAGTTCACCCCGCACTCCAGGCAGGCGTCCATGATGGTCAGATCCTGGTACGGCAGCGCCACGTTCACCACGATATCGGGCTTGAAAGCCCGAAACAACTCGCACAAATCGGCTACATTGTCGGCATCGACCTGCGCAGTCTTCACCCGGTCCCCGCCGATTGCCGCAGCAATGGCATCACACTTCGCTTTTGTTCGGCTGGCCAGCATCACGTCCGAAAAAATCGGATTGGCAGCAATTTTCTGCGCCACGACGGTACCTACGCCTCCTGCGCCGATAATCAGAGCTTTACACATAAAATTTATCTTGTTTTAAGATTTACGATAATCAATATTCCGTACAAAAATATCGTTTTATTTTGGCAAAACAAAAATTTTCTATACATTTGCACCACCAAAACGGATAACTCCGGATTGGCGCGGATGATTCCGTAGCTCAGCTGGTAGAGCACAACACTTTTAATGTTGGGGTCCTGGGTTCGAGCCCCAGCGGGATCACAAAACGCTGGACAGAAATGGACAGTAAATGTACAACTCCTACAATACCTTGATATTGTAGGAGTTTTTTTTTGTATAATGTCTGTGACCTAAGACACGAAAGGTCACAAAAAGACACACTTTCGTTACCAAATCGTTACCCATTTAAGAGAATGAGGACTTTAATTGATTGTATCTCAATTAGAAAGTAGAACTTGGATGTCTCCAGATATGAAACGAGATGTGTTTGGTTATTCCGGCGACTTTCGCCCAGTGTTGCAGCGTATCATTCACCGTTCCCTCGTGCGTCAGCGGAAAGATATAATCACTGTCGTTCGCCTCGCCGCGCTCCGGCAGCCATTTCAACGCCTCGTCCGAAATCGGCAGGTAAAGCGGTTCTTTGGTTTTCTGCATCGTGATTTCGATACGGACACGCCCGCCGCTCCGTTGTAAGTCGCACCACCTCAATTTGCGAATGTCGCTTACGCGCAACCCGCACAGACAGCTGAACAGAAAAGCCCGCTTGACGATCTCGTGCCGGCACTCGGTATTTATCAGCGTTTTCAATTCGTCGATTGTCAGATACTCGCGGCGGCTCGGCTCCTGCCGCACTTTACTTGCGAAATCGAACTCTTTGGTCGGATTGACGGTAATGATTCCCTCTTTGTAGGCACGGTTGATGGCCGTTCTCAAAGTACCGTAATAGGAAACAACCGAATTGGCGCTTAACCGCCCTCCGGTTTTCAATACGCCGTATTTGCTGGCCTTCGGCATCTGCCGCAGGTAATCGGTAAACTCCGAAAGAAACTCCTTATCGACGTCCCGAAAAGCGATATAGTCGCCGCGAAACAGCTTCAATGCCCGGACGGTATTGAGCACCGTTCGGGCATAGTTCCGGCTTCCCTGCTCGGCGGACTGTTTTCCGATATTTTCCAGATAATCGAGCAGGTTCACTCGGGACTTGTTCGTGTTCTGGAATCCGTGCGCGTCGTTCTGCACCTCGACGATCCGTTTGCTCTGAATCGCTTTGGCAAGGGCGAGCGTCACTTCGTTCTTCGCCTTGTCCTCCCGCGTTCGTTCGGGAATAAGGTATAGCTTCAGAAACTCGTATTTCCGTTTGCCGCCAACATAATTTTCCTTGCGGATCACGTCACCCGTATAGTAGTCCAAATAGATGGATTGATTTCCGTTGGATAACTGCTTGAACCGGATTCGCACCGGCTCCTTCAATTTGACCGTCTGTTTCTGTTTCGCCAGACCCTTCCCGTTTGTTGCTTCAACGGCAAATATAGTGAATTTGTTTTGTTACCGCAGCATTTTCGAGTAACAAATATTGGGCAATTATGGGCTTAGCTGAGAAAATTGCAAAAACATACGAAAATTTCCGCAATCGAATATAAATTACTATATTTTAATAATTTATATTTGATTTTTCATCACTTTTCTATCCTTTTTATATATTTGGTAGGAGTTCACGAAGTTCTGCCACACGATATAAGCGGTCGGAGCAATCGAGGAGATCGGGTTCAGAAACGACTGGGCCATCCACACGGCGAGCACCGTATTCTTCTGTCCCAACGACTGCCCGCCCGCTGCGGCATCACCGTAACGGCGT
>OLZI01001586.1_pt1 | contig 12032 bp, 7 predicted proteins | sample 1674061 | NCBI WGS metagenome assembly OLZI01 (sample SAMEA103958139, study PRJEB25191) | human gut metagenome | biome: human-associated habitat [ENVO:00009003]; feature: intestine environment [ENVO:2100002]; material: feces | place: Germany | collected 2013/2015 | reverse complement strand
CAACGATCAGTTTCATCTCGTGGATACACTCGAAGTAAGCATTTCTCGGATCATATCCAGCCTCAACCAAAGTCTCAAATCCAGCCTGCATTAATGCACATACACCACCGCAAAGTACGGCCTGCTCTCCAAAGAGGTCTGTCTCTGTCTCTGTTCTGAATGTTGTCTCAAGAACACCAGCTCTTGCTCCGCCGATACCAAGTGCATATGCAAGTCCGATATCCTGTGCGTTGCCTGTTGCGTCCTGCTCAACTGCGATAAGGCAAGGTGTACCCTTACCAGCCTGGTACTCAGAACGTACTGTGTGACCAGGAGCCTTAGGTGCGATCATGATAACGTTAACGTTCTTTGGTGGTACGATGCAGCCAAAGTGAATGTTAAAGCCGTGTGCGAATGCAAGAGTCTTACCCTCTGTGAGGTATGGCTCGATAGATTTCTTATAAAGTGCAGCCTGCTTCTCATCAGGAATAAGGATCATGATGATGTCAGATGTCTTTGCAGCTTCCTCAGTTGTCATAACTGTAAGACCCTGCTGCTCAGCCTTTGCCCAGCTCTTAGAACCTTCGTAAAGACCTACTACTACGTCAACACCGCTCTCCTTAAGGTTGAGTGCATGAGCGTGACCCTGTGAACCGTAACCGATAATGGCAACTCTCTTACCCTTGAGTACGTTAATGTCGCAATCCTGCTGATAGAATATTCTTGCCTGTGCCATTGTTAATTCCTCCAAATTCAGAAATTTAAGATTTATTTTATGTAGCCTTTCGGCTATATAATCAAAGTTTATTTGCCTGCATTGAATGTGTCAGAGCCTTTCTCTATTGCGATAGTGCCTGTTCTTACCATTTCGATTATTCCGTAAGGTGCTATGACCTCCTCAAATCTGCAAAGGTGAGCGTAAGTGTCGCAAAGCTCCAATGTCATCGTCGTAAGCGTTATATCCATGACCTTAGCCCCTGTGATATCCGCAATAGTCATTATCTCACTGCGTCTGTTTGCGACCGCAGACACCTTGACTATCATAAGCTCTCTTGCGAGATACTCATTAGCCTCAAATGTCTTTACCTTGATGACCTCTATAAGCTTATTGAGCTGTTTCTCGATCTGCTCAACTGTATGCTCGTCACCGTCAGCAACTATCGTTATTCTTGAAACGTCAGGGTCATGAGTTGGACCTACTGCAAGGCTCTCGATATTGAACCCACGTCTTGAAAACAGTCCGGAAATTCTTGATAGAACACCGCTGTGGTTTTCTACAAGAACTGAGATCGTATGTTTCATAAATCAACCTCCATAAGGAAACCTTTCCTTGATTCTTTATTATACCAGCTTATTATTAAGATTTTTTGAACGTAAACGCTATATACTGTAAACGCTACAGATAGTTAAAATATTAGCCTTATAATGTTGGCATATCCTTATCCACAACGACTTCAACAAGGCAAATGCCTTTATGTTCAGCAAGCATTTCCACGCCCTTTTCCATAGTATCATCGTCATAAACTCTCATTGCAGGTATGCCATAAGCTTCTGCAAGCTTGATAAAGTCAGGAGAGCCGTCAAGAAAAACTGCTGTCTGTCTGTCATGATAGCCATTTGTCTGAAGTTCTCTTACCATGCCAAGGCGGTTGTTGGTCATTACTACCACCTTTATATCAACGCCGAACTGAACGGCTGTTGCAAGCTCCATGAACGACATCTGAAAAGCTCCGTCACCGCATATAGCAACTGTTGCTCTGCTGTTGTCAGCCATTTTTGCACCTATTGCCGCAGGCACAGAATAGCCCATCGTACCCATGCCGCCTGAGGTAAGAAGTCTGCCCTCTTTGCGGAACTTATATTCAGTGCAGGTCCATATCTGATTTTGTCCAACGTCTGCCACAACAGTAACATTGGCAGGCATTTTCTTTGCAAGCCTGTCGATAAACACCCTCGGATTTACAGTACCCTTTGCAGGCTCAACATACTTTCTTTCGCCACCAAGGGTCTTGATGTGAGCTATCCACTCATCGTGCTTCATAGGCTTTGCAAGCTCCGTCATTTGCTGTAAAACAAGCTTTGCGTCGCCAACGAGAGGCAGGTCAGCACCGATATTCTTGCCTATCTCCGCAGGGTCGATATCTATATGTATTATCTTAGTAGTTTTCTCCAGAGCCAAAGGTGTTTTAACGGCTCTGTCGCCAACTCTTGCGCCCACAAGGAACAGCACGTCGCACTCGTTCACAGCGGCATTTGCCATTTTAACACCGTGAGTTCCTATCATGCCGCAGAAAAGCTGGTCGTCATCAGGGAAAACAGAAATGCCCATCATAGTTGTGATAACAGGTATCTGCATAAGGTCGGCAAGCTCTCTTATCTCGTTCTCAGCGTGAGCGGCAAAAACACCTCCGCCAATACAGATAAGCGGCTTCTCAGCCTCTTCCAACGCCGCCATTACACGCCTTACCTGAACGTAGTTGCCCTTTGTGGTAGGCTTATAGCTTCTTATCTCGCACTTTTCAGGGTACTCAAAGTCGATAACAGCTTTCTGAACGTCCATAGGGATATCAATAAGCACAGGACCCGGTCTGCCCGTGCCAGCTATATAGAAAGCCTCTTTGAACACTCTCGCAGTGTCCTCAGGGTCTTTGAGAAGATAGCTGTGCTTAACGAACGGCTCAGCCGAGCCTGTAATGTCAGCCTCCTGAAAAACGTCAGAGCCTATCTGATCGGTATTCACCTGACCTGTTATGCACACGATAGGTATAGAATCCGCATAAGCGGTAGCAATAGCAGTAATAAGATTAGTTGCACCCGGACCCGATGTAGCGATACAGACCGCAGGCTTACCTGAAATTCGTGCATAGCCGTTAGCCGCATGACCACCGTTAGCTTCCTGTCTCACAAGCACCTGCCTGATGTCGTTTTCAGCATCCAGCAAAGCGTCATAGAAAGGACAGATAGCAGCTCCGGGATAGCCAAAGACGACTTTTACGTTCTCAGCTTTCAAACATTCAACCATAGCCTGACTTACAGTCATCTTCATAATAAAGTCGCCTCCATAAAAAATTTTCTGTATAAATTATCATATAAAGTGATAAAACATACAAATCTGTGATTTATTATACCATATTTATAAGATTTCGTCAAGTATCGTTAGCATACGAAGGAATATTTATGCTTAAAAAAATTTCGCAAAAAAAAATTGAAAAAGGGGTTGACAAGACAGATGAACTGTGCTATAATAATTAAGTCGCTGAGAGAGAACGACACAAAAACAAATAATTAATGTGGACAGGTGTCCGAGTGGTTTAAGGAGCTGGTCTTGAAAACCAGTGATACGGCAACGTACCGTGGGTTCGAATCCCACCCTGTCCGCCACATTTTTTATATATACAGGTTTGCGGATTTACCCAAGTGGTGAAGGGGCTCCCCTGCTAAGGGAGTAGGTCTGGAAACGGGCGCGAGAGTTCAAATCTCTCAATCCGCGCCAGCAAAAGTTTAAGCTTTTGCTTGTATCCGCTTTACGTTAAGTAGAGCGGATTTTTTTATTGCATAAATACTAAAATACCGCAGAGAAGCTTTTGTCCTCTGCGGCGTTTTTTTATTCTGCAAGCCCTGCGGCACTTTTCATTCTGTCTTTGAAGAAATGATCGAATACTGCCACACACCTTCCCACAAGGAGCATAGCCGCCACCGTTCCGATACCGATACCTATTATCCGCTTGTCAAACAGCAGACCTATCACGCAGGCAATGGCAACACACGATGCGTCAAGTATATTCTTGCCAAAGCCCATGTTCTTTCCAAAGGCTTTTCCTATAGCCTGAGCAAGACCGTCGGCTGGATTCGGCACGAACTTCATGGCTATCATCATTGACATTCCAGAACCCGTGCAGATTATCGCTGCTGCCAGATACAGCGTGTTTTGCCACAAATGCCCGAAATTGAAATCAAGCAGCTTTGAAAACATATTCAGCAGCAGGCTGAACACAATGCTGAATGGTATTTGCAGCCAGTCTATAACAGTTCTGTCGCTGCCTTTTATTATCATTTCTATCACAACGAACAGTGCATATGTAGCAAAAGTCACAAGAGAAAAATTCACATTCCATATACTCGATATGGCAAATGGCACTGATATAATAGTGGATACACCTAGCCCTGTTTTGATGTTCATCGTTATCCCTGCGGCAAGTATCACAAGCCCCATGGCATATATAGCCACCCTTGCGGCATAATTCTTCTTTTCCAAACTAAATTCGCCTCCATACCAATTATACCACCTTCATCACACTTTTTCAAGAGCACAAAAAAGCTGCCGTACCAAAAGGCACAGCAGCTTTTATACTATATAATAGTATCAGAGTTATTGATTATTCCTTTGGACCTGCTGATACAAGAGCCTTACCTGCTGGGTTGCCCTCATACTTAGCAAAGTTCTTAACAAATCTGCTTGCAAGATCCTTAGCCTTTGTCTCCCACTCGGAAGCGTCAGCATATGTGTCACGAGGATCGAGAATTGCAGGATCAACGCCTGGAAGCTCTGTTGGAACTTCAAAGTCAAAGTGTGGTATCTTCTTTGTAGGTGCGTTGAGAATGTCGCCGTTAAGGATAGCGTCGATAATTCCACGAGTATCCTTGATAGAGATTCTCTTGCCTGTGCCGTTCCAACCTGTGTTTACCAGGTATGCCTTAGCACCGCTCTTCTCCATCTTCTTAACAAGCTCCTCAGCATACTTTGTTGGGTGAAGCTCAAGGAAAGCCTGACCGAAGCAAGCTGAGAATGTTGGTGTAGGCTCAGTGATTCCACGCTCTGTACCTGCAAGCTTTGCAGTAAAGCCAGAGAGGAAGTAATACTGTGTCTGCTCTGGTGTGAGGATAGATACTGGAGGAAGTACGCCAAATGCGTCTGCTGAAAGGAAGATAACGTTCTTTGCAGCAGGTGCAGAAGAAATAGGTCTTACAATGTTCTGGATATGGTCGATAGGATAAGATACACGAGTGTTCTCTGTAACGCTCTTATCAGCAAAGTCGATCTTGCCGTTCTCGTCAAGAGTTACGTTCTCAAGAAGAGCGTCTCTTCTGATAGCGTTGTAGATATCAGGCTCAGAATCCTTATCAAGGTTGATGACCTTTGCATAGCAACCGCCCTCGAAGTTGAATACTCCGTTGTCGTCCCAGCCATGCTCGTCGTCACCGATAAGAAGTCTCTTAGGGTCTGTAGAAAGTGTTGTCTTACCTGTACCAGACAGACCGAAGAAGATAGCTGTGTTCTCTCCGTTCTTATCTGTGTTAGCTGAGCAGTGCATTGAAGCCATGCCCTTGAGTGGAAGGAAGTAGTTCATCATTGAGAACATACCCTTCTTCATCTCTCCGCCGTACCAAGTGTTGATGATTACCTGCTCACGGCTTGTGATGTTGAACATAACAGCTGTCTCAGAGTTAAGACCAAGCTCCTTATAGTTCTCTACCTTAGCCTTTGAAGCGTTGTATACAACGAAGTCAGGCTCAAAGTTCTCAAGCTCCTCAGCAGTTGGCTTGATGAACATATTTGTTACAAAGTGAGCCTGCCAAGCAACCTCAACGATGAAACGGATAGCCATTCTTGTATCCTTGTTAGCGCCGCAGAATGCGTCAACTACGAAAAGTCTCTTATTTGAAAGCTCCTTGATAGCGAGTTCCTTAACAGACTTCCAAGCCTCCTGTGAAGCTGGGTGGTTGTCGTTCTTGTACTCGTCAGAAGTCCACCAAACAGTGTCCTTAGAATTTTCGTCCATAACGATGAACTTATCTTTAGGTGAACGGCCTGTATAAACGCCTGTCATAACGTTTACTGCGCCAAGCTCACTTTCCTGACCCTTTTCATAGCCTTCGAGTGTTGGCTTTGTTTCTTCCTCGAACAGCTGCTCGTAAGAAGGATTGTAAACAACTTCTGTAGTTCCGGTGATACCGTACTTGCTCAAATCGATCTTTGACATGTTGCAATAACTCCTTTTCAAAAAAAATATCGTTAATAGGCGCTATAATGAAACAGCACACGCCGGCACATTCATTTTCTTTCCTTATTATTAAGCATAAGCTATACAGAAATTCATCTGACAATTGAAAACACACTGCCAGCATTTCATGCTGTGCTCCTATTACAGCAATATAATTATACCACATATTTTTCTGAATTGCAAGGGTAAACGCAGATTTTGTGAGCTGATTTTTTACATTTCGTTTAAATCTATAACGATTTTTTATGAATAAATGTAATTTCATGGTATAAAATAGATAATAAAAGATATTGACTATTATCAATAGTTAGTTTAAGCTTGCGCGGACGATTTTGCAGTATCAATATAAAATAATTGCATTTTTATGCTTCTTTGCAAAAAAAACGCCCCAAATTATGCAGGCAAATTCCGCTTTCCTGCAAACAGAAAAAAAGGCAGTCCACAAGGAACTGCCCTTCTCCGAAATATCAACAATAGGGGAGATCTTATTTACTTTTTCTTCTTAGCCATGACCACAGCCGCACCGCTCAGAAGTGCAAGAGCGAATGCTCCTCCAGCAACGCCGGTTGATGGGTTTGTGTTTGAAGCGTTTGAAGCTGCCTTTGAGCTGCTGTCTGACTTGCTGTCAGTTGCCTTGCTGTCAGAAGATGAGCTGTCGGAAGCGGAACTGCTCGTATCTGACGAAGCATCAGAACTGCTTACGCTGTCAGGCTGTGAAGAAGCAGGTGCTTTCTTTACAAGGTTTGCCACAGCGTCATTTATAGCCTTTACCATAGCGTCCACGTCAGCCTGCTCTGTGATGTTCTTTGTTCTGTCGATAGCGGCAAGAGCCTTTTCGACTTCTGAGAAGTCCTCATAATCGTCTTTGTTGAGAGCCTTTGCGGCTTTCTCTGCCTTGTCAAGCTCTGTGTAGTCTGCTGACTTGTATGCAAGTTCAAAAGCCTGTGTATGTGTTGCGATATCTGCTGAAATAGTTATTTCCTTGCTGAGAGGCTCGCAATCGTCAGCAGTTACCTCTACTGTGTAAGTGCCTGCTGTAAGCATTGCAGTATTGCTTGTTATCTCTTTTCCGTCTACCTTTATTACAACATTTTTCAGGTCAGCAGGTGTTACTTCAAAATCAACTGCATATTCCTTAGTTGGCAGGACAGGCGTTTTTCCCTCAACATACTGATACTTTGCACCGTCGGCTGTCAGCTCGTCATAAAATTCTTTTGTTGTCATATAGTCATATGATTTAGCCTTGCCTGCTTCTTTATTTGAACCGCAAGCTTCAACATCTTCTGTTTCTGTGAAATAGTTGTTTTTAAAGTCAGGTGTGGACGAGGAATCTTTTCCCACTATTCCACCGAAACGTGTATATGGCTTTTTGGCTGAATACTGTGAAAGGTCAATTTCTCCTGCAAAATAGCAATCACTTACAGAACCGCCAGCTACTGAACCAACAATACCGCCTACATCTGTGGTCCCGTTGCCAACCGGCGTGAGTTTTCCTGTAACATAGCTGTTTACGACCTTAGCATTTTCAATCAAACGTCCTGCGATTCCGCCAGCAGTAGCGGCAGCATATACCATATCGCCTGTGTTTGAGCAATAACGGACTTCTGTTCCATTTTGTGCATATCCAACTATGCCACCCACATAAAGGCTGCTGCTGTCGCCTGAAATAGTTATGTCCGCTGTGTTCTCACAATACTCAAAAGTTGTGGCGTCTGCCTGACCTACCATGCCCATTAAGCCATAAACATATTTGCCGTTATTGTTGAAAGATACGTTTGACACACAATCAGTAATAGTACAATCACCTGCAAATCCTGCAATAGTGCCATAAAAAGTATAGTCGTTATCAGTATTTGTCACATCCAGATTTCCCTCTATAGTCAGACCTGATACCTCTGCTTCCTCAATATCGCCAAAGAAACCGACCAACACGTCTTTACCATAAATAGACGTAAAATCAATGTTTGAAATAGTATGACCGTTTCCGTAGAATTTGCCGCTGAAACAATGTTCAATATAGCCGTTTTCATCGAAAACGTTTCCGATAGGCGTCCATACAACACCTGTCAAGTCAAGGTCATTTTCAAGAACAACAACTGCGTCCTTATTCTTGTCATAATCTCCGTTGTTTACCGCTTTTGAAAACGCCAACAGGTCGTCAACAGTTTTTATTACCGTCTTATTGTCGTCTGCAAATGCCGTTGTCGGCACAAACAAAAGACAGCCCGTCACCAAAAGACTTAAAATTTTCTTTTTCATTCTAATTCCTCCATAATATTTTTTGTTGCTGATATTTCTTTTTTTACTCAGAACATAATTTTACTCGATTATTTTAACATGGCCTACACACTTTGTCAATAGATTTGGCACAAACGGTCAAAAATCTGCACAAGCGGTAACAAAATAAATGAATAATGCTTGAATTTTGCTTTGATGTGTGTTATTATATATTAAGAAATCATGTATAAGAAAGGATTTTTACAGTATGAGAGTGGCATTGGTAGACGATAATAAAAACGACCTTGCACTTCTTCATGAATATATTTCCGAACAAACCGCTCATAGCTGTCAGATAGATACGTTTTCAAGCGGAGAAAGCTTTTTGTCATGTTGGCAGATAGGAGCTTATGATCTGGTGGTGCTTGATATATTCATGGGGAAAATGACAGGGATAGAGGTCGCAGAAAAGCTTCGTGAAACAGACAAAAACGTGCATATCGCATTCGGCACCTCAAGCAACGAGTTTGCAAGCGAAAGCTACGACCTCAACGCCTGCTACTATCTTTGCAAGCCCTTTCAGGCTGACAAAGTAAAAGCCATGCTTGACCGTATCGGTTCTGATGAAATTGATCGTATGCGTTCCGTTAAGCTTCCCGACGGTCAGAACGTGATACTCAGAAATGTTATCTACATAGACTGTGCGTCACATATCGTGACTATCCATTGCACAGACGGCGAAAGCATAGTTTCAAGAAATTCTTTCGCTGAGATCGAGAGCATTTTTTGCAGTCATTCATACTTTTACACTTCCACCAAAGGCGTCATCGTGAATTTCTATGAGATAGCCCAGCAAAAAAGCGACCTTTTCATAATGAGCGACGGCACACATATCCCCATAAGTCGCCGAAAATCCAGAGAAACATTAGACGCCTTCGCTCAGTTTCGCTTCAGTGATCTGCGAAAAGGCGGTGAGCAGTAATGCCTCCGTTATACCGCCTTGTGGAAGTGGGCATATATTCCCTTCTGAATTTTCTGCCACTTATGGTGCTTGCCCTTTATCCCTTCCGGCATAGGCTTCGCTTTTCCAAAACAGCTACCGTGGGACTTGTTGTGGCTCTTTCACTGGTGCAGATCTTCTTAGGTTGGCAGGCGGCATTTTTCAGCACAAATGCAGGTCTGCTAAGTGCAGTCAGCACCCTGCTCTATGCGGCTTTTTACTTTTTCGCTGTGAAGGTAAAGGTCGGCAAAACAGGCTTCACACTGCTTCTGCTTTCAAATAACGCAAGCTTTATCGTCATTACCTCAAAATGCCTGGAGGGCATTCTGTTCCCGTCACTTGCCTATGAATCATACCGCTGGTCGTTTTCCCTTTGTATGCTTATGACAGAAGCCGTGGTATGGGGGCCGCTTTTTATCTACATGAAAAAGGTCTACACACCTGCGGTGGAAAGAGAGCCGTCAGGTCTGGAGTGGCACTATCTTTGGCTTATCCCATTTACGTTCTATATAATATGGTACTATACTCTCTACGGCAACTCTACGAAAAGCAGCTTAGAGCTTGCTCTGGAGCCAAAGAACACCATAGCTCTGTTCTTTATAAACGCAGGAGCGTTTCTGGTGTATTACATCGTGGCACTGCTGGTCAGCGAACAGCAGAAAAATCTGCGGCTTCAGGAAAATAACCACCTGCTTGAAATGCAGAACCTGCAATATGACTATTTGCAGGATAAGATAAAAGAAACAAGACGCTATAAGCATGATGTCAGACATCATATTGCTCTTATGCAGGAGCTTCTGAAAAAGGGCGAATACGATAAGCTTTCGGAATATCTCAATTCTTTCAGGGATTCTATGCCCGATATATCAGAACACATTTACTGCAAAAACACATCTGTAAGCGCACTTCTTGCATATTTTGCTCAAATAGCGGAAAGCAGCGGCATTGAATACAAGGTGAGCGCTGACATCCCAGATGATATAAAAATAGACATAACCGACCTCTCTGTGCTTTTCGGAAATCTTATCGAAAACGCCATTCACGGCTGCGTGTCTGACAGTGCAAAGAATAAAAAAATAATAATCAGAGCAAAGGCTGACAGCTATTCCCTCTGCCTGGCGGTGGACAACACCTTCACCGGAACTATCCTCACCGACCCCGAAGGCGGTTTCCTTTCCTCAAAACGCAAAGGCAAAGGGATCGGCACAGAGTCTGTCAAGAACATTGCCGCCAAATACAATGGCGTAGCTAAATTTGAATACGGTGACGAAATGTTTTACGCTTCCGTAATGCTGAACATATGAAAAAGGCGGAAAGCTCGCAAAGAGCCTCCGCCTTTTTTGTTTTATCGTCCTCCAAGCTTTACATTTTCAAATGTTGCCACAACAAATAATTCACATATCATTTATAAAATGTTTCTTGTATCTTTTGTGCAAAATGCTATAATCTAATTGAAAATACGGAGAGAATTCCGTATAAAGTTAATAAATCAAACAAATCGGAGGTAATTCATTATGATGGGAAGACTCAGAGCAATGCGTGAGCCGCTCAAATATGTTCAGGGCAGAGATGCTACACTTAAGTTTCATGAAGAAATGGGCTATATGGGCAAAAGGTGGCTGTTTGTATGTTCAAACAGTGGCTACAAAGCCTGTCATGACAAGATAGAGAAAAGCTTTGGCGAGCTTGACGATTACAGACGCTATGAAGTATTTGGCGGTATATCAAGCAAGGGCGAGATAGCCAAAATGGAAGAGATAGTAAAGGCTGACAACATCGACACAGTAGTTGCAGTTGGCGGCGGAAGCGCAGTTGATACTGCAAAAGCTACAGCATACTATACGGGCAAGCACATTGTTATCGTGCCTACAGTTGCTGCAACAGATGCACCATGCACAGGTCTGTCAGTAATATACAATGATGACCACAGCTTTGACAAATATCTTTTCTATCCTACCAATCCAGACGCAGTAATGGTAGACACAACAGTTATCGCAAACGCACCTGTAAAGTTCCTTATTGCAGGCATGGGCGATGCACTTGGTACATATTTTGAGGGCAGAGCTTCCATAAGAACAGAGTCCGCAAGCCTTGAAGGCACAGGCATCACAAGAGCAGGACAGGCACTTGCAAGACTTTGCTATGACACGCTGAAAACATACGGCAAGCAGGCAGTTGAGGCTTGCAAGGTACACGCAGTTACACCTGCCCTTGAAGCTATCTGCGAGGCTAACGTATATCTTTCAGGTGTTGGAGCAGACAACGTAAACTGTGCGGCTGCACACTCGTTCTACAATGGCGTAACATCATTGGGAATCAAGCACGCAGACCACGGCTGTTGTGTAGCTCTTGGTACACTGGTTCAGCTTGTACTTGAGGGTGCGCCAAAGGAAGAGTTTGAAGAGGTACAGAACTTCTGCCTTGAAGTGGGACTTCCTGTCACACTCGAGGAGATCGGTGTAACTACACCTGAGCAGGTAGAAACTATCGCAAAGAACGCTTGTATTCCAGGCGAAACTATCCACAATCTTGCAGGCGACGTACAGCCTATCGAGCTTTATGACGCTATCATGCAGGCAGACGCAATGGGCAAGATAGCATTGAACAAATAAGGGATAGTGTTAATTTAAAATGATATTGCCACCCACGGCTGATTTAGCTGTGGGTGGTTTTTTGTGTGAAAAAACAGAGAAACCCGATCAATGGGTTTCTCTGCATCTTTTAGCTGTATTAAATCACAATATCTTAGTAAAGTATATCTTCCTGCGAAGCTCAGTTATCTGCAACGTCCATAAGCTCAACAGCAATATCGTCAGACCCGGTATCATCTGCGT
>OLZI01001585.1_pt1 | contig 12077 bp, 10 predicted proteins | sample 1674061 | NCBI WGS metagenome assembly OLZI01 (sample SAMEA103958139, study PRJEB25191) | human gut metagenome | biome: human-associated habitat [ENVO:00009003]; feature: intestine environment [ENVO:2100002]; material: feces | place: Germany | collected 2013/2015 | reverse complement strand
ACCACCGAGATCTACACTCTTTCCCTACACGACGCTCTTCCGATCTTATATCTAGTTGTACTTGATTCAGTAGATGAAGATGAGGAAGCGTAACAGAGTATGAAATTCACAATAAAGCATGATGTGCCCGGAAGAATCCGTGTTCACATGGATGCTTCTGGCATGACTTTTGCACAGGCAGATACCTTGCAGTATTATCTTAAGAATCTGCAGGGCGTTACGAATGCCAAGGTGTATGAGAGAACTGCTGATGCAGTCGTCGAGTACAGATGTTCAAGAAAAACCGTGATTGAAGCTATTGCTAAGTTCAGATACAGCAACATAGAGGTTCCTGAAGATGTTCTTGCAACATCAGGAAGAGCAATCAATTCTCATTATACTGAAAAGCTGGCAGATCAGGTGTTGTGGAGAATGACTAAGAAATTGTTTATTCCGGCACCGGTATGTGCGGTATTAACAACGGTATCTTCAATGAAGTACATTTATAAAGGAATCAGGACACTGATTGACAGAAAGCTTGAAGTGCCAGTTCTTGATGCAACTGCAATAGGAGTTTCTATCTTAAGAAGAGACTTTAATACAGCTGGTTCAGTAATGTTTCTTCTTGGTATAGGTGAGATAATAGAGGACTGGACACACAAGAAGTCGGTTGACGACCTTGCAAGAACGATGTCACTTAACGTTAATAAGGTCTGGTTAAAGACAGATGATGCAGAAGTACAGGTATCTGTGAAAGATGTTAAGGACGGAGATAATGTAATAATCCGGATGGGTAATGTAATCCCATTTGATGGAACTGTTATCAGTGGTGAGGCTATGGTTAATCAGGCTTCACTTACAGGAGAATCTGAGCCAGTAAGAAGAGGTGAGGGAACTTCTGTATTTGCAGGAACTGTAGTAGAAGAGGGCGAGATAGTATTCAGAGTTAAGCGTGCTGGAGGCTCAAGCAAATATGACAAGATTGTCAGGATGATTGAAGAATCTGAGAAGTTAAAATCAGGTCTTGAGTCAAAAGCAGAGCATCTTGCAGATAAGCTTGTACCTTATTCACTTGGCGGAACTGCACTTACATATCTGTTAACACGAAATACTACTAAGGCATTGTCAATACTTATGGTTGATTTCTCATGTGCATTGAAGCTTGCTATGCCTATTACGGTACTTGCAGCAATAAGACAGGCAAGTCAGGCGAGTGCAACAGTCAAGGGCGGTAAGTTCTTAGAGGCAATTGCTGAAGCGGATACTATCGTATTTGATAAGACAGGTACACTTACAAAGGCTAAGCCAACAGTAAGCAGGGTATATTCATTTAACGGAATGCCGGAAGATGAGCTGTTAAGAATAGCTGCGTGTCTAGAGGAGCATTTTCCACATTCAATGGCTAAGGCTGTTGTTAATGAAGCTGGCAGAAGAAACCTTATGCACGAAGAGATGCATTCTAAGGTTGAATATATTGTTGCACATGGAATATCAACATTTATTAATACAAGCAAGGTTATCATAGGAAGCCATCACTTTGTATTTGAGGATGAGGCATGTGTAATTCCAGCGGGAAAGCAGGAGTTATTTGACAGTCTTCCAGATGACTGCTCACATCTTTATATGGCAATTAACGGTCAGCTTGCAGCAGTTATATGCATAATTGATCCATTAAGAGAAGAAGCACCGGAGGTTATTGAAGGGCTTAAGAAGGCTGGAATATCAAAGGTTGTCATGATGACCGGAGACAGTGAAAGAACAGCCGCCTCTATTGCCAGAAAGGTTGGCGTTACTGAATATTATTCAGAAGTTCTTCCAGAAGACAAGGCTAAGTTCGTAGAGAAAGAGCGGGCAGCCGGACGAAAGGTAATTATGATTGGTGATGGAATTAATGACTCACCAGCGCTTTCAGCAGCAGATGTAGGTATTGCCATAAGTGATGGTGCTGAGATTGCAAGAGAGATTGCAGATATCACTGTCGGCGCAGATGATCTTAACCAGATACTTATGCTTAAGAAATTAAGTGACAGTCTGATTAAGAAGATTAACAGAAATTACCGTGTGATTGTCGGATTCAATTCCGCACTTATTGCACTTGGTGTAACGTGCGTCATACAGCCTACAACTTCAGCACTTCTTCATAATACATCAACACTTGTTATAAGTCTTGAGAGTATGAAGAATCTGCCGGTTTAAGACTATGAAACGGACTCATCTTCGGGTGGGTTCGTTTTTTATTTGAAGGCAAAAAGTTCTGATTGGATAAATATATACTATACCCATAAGGTACAACCCAAATTAATAATTGCAGGATATTAAAAATATTGCTCTTTTATATAGTGAGGATTTAAAAGGAATAAGATTAGCTCCTGCATATGATTTATTAAGTACTGTTATATATGACAGCAGCACAGAGAAAATGTCGCTTAACATAGATGGCGAATATGATATAAGGAATATAAATCAGAAGTCGTTTGAGAATGAGGCAAAGAAACTTGGTCTTGGAAAAGGAATAGCAACGCAGCATTTTTTAAGTATGGTTGAAAAATTTGAGATGGCACTTGAACAATCAACATATGAACTTGAGGAGCAGGGATATGGAGTTGCAGTCGATATACAGAAACAAATATTAAAAAAAGCAGGAATTCACAACTTTAAATTGACTAATCCGTAATTTAATTATATCATAAGTAACTAGGGACACTTTGTTTCACTAAAGTATAATGGGAGGAAGTTATATGTATTCATTTGATGAAGTATTAAACTATGATCCAGACCTTGCTAAGGCTATGGATGATGAACTTGGAAGACAGAGAAGCCACATCGAGCTTATCGCTTCTGAGAACCTTGTAAGTAAGGCAGTTATGGCTGCTATGGGAAGCCCTCTTACTAATAAGTATGCAGAAGGATATCCTGGAAAGAGATATTACGGCGGCTGTGAGTATGTCGATGTTGTTGAGACACTTGCAATTGAAAGAGCAAAGAAGCTTTTTGGCTGTGAATATGCAAATGTACAGCCACATTCAGGAGCACAGGCTAACTTAGCTGTATTCTTCGCACTTGTTAATCCTGGAGATACAGTTATGGGTATGAGCCTTGACTGTGGTGGACATTTATCACATGGTTCACCAGTTAATATTTCTGGAAAATACTTTAACATCGTTCCTTATGGTGTTACAGCTGACGGATTTATTGATTATGATGAAGTATTAAGAATTGCCAAGGAATGCAAGCCTAAGATGATTATTGCAGGAGCTTCTGCTTATGCAAGAACAATCGACTTCAAGAAGTTCAGAGAAATCTGTGATGAAGTTGGCGCATTACTTATGGTAGATATGGCACATATTGCAGGTCTTGTAGCCGGTGGTGCACACCCAAGCCCAATTCCATATGCAGATGTTACAACAACAACAACACATAAGACACTCCGTGGACCAAGAGGAGGTATGATTCTTGCTTCAGCAGAGGCAGCAGAGAAGTTCAAGCTTAACAAGGCTGTATTCCCTGGAATCCAGGGCGGACCTCTTATGCATGTTATTGCTGGTAAGGCAGTGTGCTTAAAGGAAGCGCTTGACCCAAGCTTTAAGGTATATGCTGAAAATGTTGTTAAGAACGCATCAGCACTTGCTAACGGACTTATGAACAGAGGCTTTGATATCGTATCTGGTGGTACAGATAACCACCTTATGCTTGTTAACCTCTTAAGCAAGGGAAAGACTGGTAAGGAAGTTGAGAAGCTTCTGGATGCAGCTAACATTACATGTAACAAGAATACAATTCCTAATGACCCGGCTTCTCCATTCGTAACAAGCGGTATCAGACTTGGTACAGCAGCCGTTACAACAAGAGGCTTCAATGAGGCTGATATGGATGTTGTTGCAGAAGCAATTGCTATGCTTGTTGATGATGTAGATGCTAACCAGGCTAAGGCAATGGAGCTTGTTAAGGGACTTACAGATAAGTACCCACTTTATGAATAAAGATTTTTTCTAGAAAATTCCTTAAGAATTAAAGAAAAAATGCATATTTTTATTATTGCAATTTCAGGCACTTGGTACTATAGTTAATGACGAAGTGCAAAGGGGCACGAAGGTGAAAGCTTTCGTGTCCTTTTTTGTATTCAGGAAACTAAGAAAGGTGCGTGGCGTTATGGGAAAGTTAGAAGGAAAAGTTGCAGTAATTACCGGAGCATCCAAAGGCATCGGTGAAGGAATCGCCAAAGTGTATGCAAAGTATGGCGCAAAATGTGTGCTTGCAGCAAGAGGACCTAAGGTACTTGAACTTGCAGAGCAGTTGAAAAGCGAAGGGTATGAGGCAACAGGTGTTCAGGTTGATGTATCTGATTACAAGAGTGTTGAAAAGCTTGTCGAGGTTGCAGAGAATACATATGGAAAGATAGATGTGCTTGTATGTAACGCAGGTGTATGTGTTCTTGAAGACTTTCTTGAAGATGACACATTTGAAAATAGGGACTTACATCTTGATATTAATGTCAAAGGTGCATGGAATGTGGCAAAAGCTGTTATTCCAAGCATGATAGCAAATGGTGGTGGTGCAATAGTAGTTACAAGCTCTGTAACAGGAGATATGGTTGCTGATCCTGGAGAGGTTGCATATGCAACATCTAAGGCGGCACTGGTAGGATTTACGAAGGCACTTGCAAGAGAATTTGCAGATAAGAATATAAGAGTTAATGCAATATGTCCGGGATATGTAAGGACACCGCTTGTTGAAGGAATGGCAAAGCAGTCAGACCCGGAGAATCCGGAGAGAGCAATACAGGCAATTGCAGATGCAGTTCCTTTGAAGAGGCTGGCTGACCCTGAGGAGGTTGGAGAACTTGCAGCATTCCTTGGATGTTATGAATCAAGCTACATAACCGGAACACAGATAGTTATTGATGGTGGAAGCACATTGCCGGAAACAACATCTATGGGACAGTAATTAAATATAAGAAAAGTACAAAGGCGTACATGAATCGGATAGATTTGTGTACGCCTTTTCTGATTGGAGGATAATGACATGGCATTTGAAAATGTTGATTTATTTGATGCGGTTGCAAATGCTTCGCTTGAAAAATACGGATGGCAGGACAGATGTGAGGCGAAACTCATAGTGCTGTCGGAGAATGCAACCTATATGGTCAAGAACAAAGAAACAGGTGAAAAAGAGGGAGTGCTTAGAATAAGCAGACCAGGTTATCACACATTGGATGAGCTTAATTCAGAGATGAAGTGGTTAAGACAGATTAATGACTACACACCGCTTCTTGTAGCTAATCCTATAAAAGGGCTTGATGGTAAGAATATACAGGAGATTACAGGACCGGATGGAAATGTATATTTCTGCGTTATGTGTGATTTTCTTCTGGGAGAAGCACCTGATGAGAATAACGAGGAGCAGATGGTAAAGCAGTTCAGATATCTCGGTGAGACAACAGCTTATCTTCACCGTCAGACAGAGATATGGAACGGAACAGACAAGCTTGACCGTATGGTATGGACTTACGACACGATAATAGGTGAACATGCTGCATGGGGTGACTGGAGAGCATTTCCAGAGATGACCCCGGAGGCAGAAAATATATTGTCAGAGGTTTCAAGAATTATTAAGAGAAGACTTGAAAGATATGGAACTAATGAGAATAATTTTGGACTCATACATGCAGATTTAAGATTAGCTAATCTGCTTATTGAGGGCGACCAGATTAAGGTTATTGATTTTGATGACTGCGGTTTTGGATGGCACTTACATGACCTTGCGTCAGCACTTAGTTTTATTGAGGACAAGCCAATTGTTCCAAAGCTTGTAAATGCATGGCTTGCAGGATATAAGAAGGTTCTTCCGTTCACTGATACGGATTTTGAAGAAATAGACACATTTATAATGATGAGAAGATTACAGCTTACAGCATGGCTTGCATCTCATCAGGAATCAGGTCCGGTAGCAGAATTAAGTGTTGGCTGGATGGACGGAACCATGGAATTAGCCGAAAGGTATCTTAGATTATTCGGCTAGGCACATAAGAAATCTTCGTGACAACAAATCATGAACAACAATAAGGGAGGAAGCTATTATGGGCGAAAAGAAAACAAATGCATTATCTAAATCAATGAAGCTGATTTATGTATATGCAATGGCAACGGGAGCAATATTTACATTTATGTGTTACTGGGATGGTATATTCATGTCATATACAGGTCCCGGAACATTCTTGGCATTTGCACTTATGACACTGGCAGTACTGCCAACAGCATTTGTGTATGCTGAATTCTCGACAATGTTACCAAGTACAGGTTCGTGTCTGGTATTCAATACGGTAGGTATTAACAAGCATGCAGGTTTCTGGTCAGCGTGGCTTATCATGTGTGCATGGATAGCCGTTCCTGCAGCAGGTGTACTTGGAATTATCGAATGGTTAAATCATCAGTTTGGCTTAGGACTTACAGGTGGCAAGGCAGTTATTGTCGGTTCATTAGTACTGTGCTTCTGGTGTGTACTCAGTCTTTATAAAAATGTTGTAGCAGGCAAGGTTCAGTCATTCATGCTTATGGCAGGTATCGCAGGTATTCTTATCTGTTCATTACTTTTCCTGTTCAGTGGACACTGGAGCATTGCTAATTTCGCAGATTTCTTTACAAGTAGCAATGAAAAGCAGTGGGGTGGTAATTTTGCAACCGGTATTGCATGGGTTGTTGGCTGTTCATTTATGATAACACCATATTTCGGATTCGAGACAGTACCAGCAATGGTTGAGGAGGGCGACTTCCCAATTAAGGACCAGAAGAAAGCTATTCTTGGTTCAGTTATAACATGTGGTGCTATATATACAATTTTCTACTTCTGTCTTGCAGGTGCAATGCCTTGGGCAGAGCTTACTAATGGCGGTGACTGCCACCCATTCATCACATTTGAAGCATTACAGTACTGCTTCGGTGATAAGATTGCATGGTTTGTCCTTATAATGGGTATTGTCGGAGTTGTATTCCCAATTGGTACATCAGTACTTGGTTTCTGGTATTCAGGTGTTCGTATGATATACGCTATGGGTCGTCAGAATTTCCTTCCAAAGCAGTTCTCATACACTAATAAGTACAACCAGCCAACACTTCCTAACATACTTATTCTTGTTGTAAGTATTGGATTCATTGCAATGCAGAGCATTACAGCATTCTTTGACCTTATGGCATTCGCGTGTGCATTGTGTTATGTGATTACTTCAATATCTTCACTTGTTCTTTTAAAGAAGCATCCTGAATGGGAGAGACCATACAAATGTGCAACAGGACTTAAGATAGCCTCTCTTATAATTATGGCAATTATCGCATTCTTCTGTACTATCGGTATCGGAAAGGCAACATGGTTGGGATTTGCAGGATATATGGGTGTAGGTCTTATACTATGGCTGTATATGATTCTTATTAAGTGGAAGCATGAAAAGGTATGGATGAAGACACCTGATGGTGATAAGGAATATTAAAATGTGAAGAAAAGAGGTTATGGATTATGAAAGAATTAGAGATAGTTATAAAGCCTGAGAAGCTTGAGAATCTTAAAAGGATTCTTGACAGTGAAGGCGCAAGAGGTGTAATGATTACAACAATATTTGGCTACGGTCACCAGAAGGGCGCAGGTCAGGTATATACAAGAGATGAAACTCCGGGTATCAATCTTTTACCTAAATTAAGTGTAAGAACTGTAGTAAAAGACGAGATAGTTGAGGGTATAATTAATAAGGTATTGGAAGAACTTAATACTAACAGTTTTGGTGATGGTAAGATATTCATCAAGGATATTGAGGGAGTAGTCAAGATAAGAACCGGTGAAACCGGTAACGACGCTCTGTGATAAAGCTTTCTTACTTCCCTAATCTTTTTGTAGAGGCAGCCGTCCTGTTTGATCAACAGGGCGGCTGCTTATTTTTGAGAAGTGGTGGCATATTGAATTCCATATATCTGAATGAAGATTGTATGAAATTATGAAAAGTAAAATTTGGAAGTGAAAATATCAGTCATAGGTGATATAATCAACGATAGTTTAAATGAAAAGGAATTAGAAATTATGAGACATTTTTCGAGAACAGAATTAAAGGCAGCTATTAATATGCTTAAGGAGTTTACTTCTAAGGGCAATTTTGCAGTTCTTATGTATATGGGTGACACTGATAAGCTTGAGGTATCACAGACTCTTAATTCGGATATGAGCTGCTTTTTATTATATGGAAGCATCCAGCCACTCGCATTTTTCTTTGCAGAAAATATTCCTATGACTGCGGGTGAGTTAGAAGAGATTATTAACAAACAGTCAGCAGTGTATGAAGAAGAGATGGACAATTACAGAAATGCACTAAAGGAAAGCGGTGCAGATAATGGACTGTTTATTACTAAATATGAAAGTATGATTCATACATTTATTGCATATGATCCTGACCAGAGTGGTGACAGAGACTGTTATGCACCATTTATTGAGGGTGCATTCAATGTTGAACCGGGTAAGGGACAGTTTGTTAATGAAGTTATGAGACTTGAAGTGTATGATGATGAATATGAGGATGACTGTGTAATCCAGAAGAAGCATTTTGTATATCTTCCATCAGTAAAATTCATGGGAGCATTCAATATGCGAATGATGATGAGTATGGTTGATGCACAGTATAACTAACATTTTACAATTCTTAAATTTATATAATATGTTTGAATCCCGGACTTCTGTATAGTATATTAGAAGTAACTTTAAAGAGTGGAGGGGTTGTATGAACAAAGGACATTTTAAAGACAGTCAGGTTGTTAAGGGAATTACGATTGGTGCAGTGCTAATTGTAATATATCTTGCCCTTAACAATGTGACTGGAATTCTTGATTCTATATCATATCTTGCAGGACTTGTAATGCCATTTATAATTGGCGCAGTCATCGCATTTGTATTCAATGTACCTATGAAAGCAATTGAAAAAGGACTTAACAGGCTGTTTGACAAGCGTTGTAAGAAGAAGCATCCCAGACTTATAAGAGTGCTTGCTTATATGCTTACACTGATTTTGATACTGGCTATTATTGCAGGTGTACTTTTTGTGGTTGTGCCTGAACTGGTAAACACAATAGCTGACCTTATAAGACAGGTGCCGACAGCGGTTAATAATCTTATCAACTGGCTGCAGGTCAAGCTGTCTGCATATCCTGAGTATGAGGAAAAGTTAAGCAGCATATCAATCAACTGGGATTCTGTTCTTTCAAATGTTATGAATTTCCTTTCAATAGGAACTAAAGGAATTATCAATGGCGGAATTGGTGCAATAAGCGGATTTTTCTCAGGAGTCACTAATTTCTTTATTGGATTTGTCTTTTCTGTGTATGTGCTGTTTCAGAAAGAGAGGCTTACAGCGCAATGCAAGAAGCTTATGTATGTGTGCATGTCTGAGAACAGGGCAGATAAAATTATTGAAGTGTTAAGACTTACCAACACTACATTCTCTAATTTCCTGTCAGGACAGTGTCTTGAAGCATGTATTCTTGGAACGATGTTTGTTATTACATTGTCTATATTGAGAATGCCTTATGCACTTCTTATAGGAATTATTATTGCGGTTACTGCACTTATTCCGATTGTTGGTGCATTTATCGGATGTATAGTCGGTGTGATTCTTATAATGATGACAAGCCCGTTAAAGGCACTTATATTCGTGGGAGTATTCCTTATATTACAGCAGATTGAAGGAAATCTTATATATCCTCATGTTGTCGGAAGTTCAGTTGGACTGCCGGGAATGTGGGTGCTTGTTGCTGTTACAATCGGTGGCAATCTGTTTGGTATAATGGGGATGCTTACATTTATTCCAATCAGCTCAGTGTGTTATGCGCTGCTTCGGACATATGTGAATAGGAAAGTGGAAGAGAAGGAGATTGACAGAGAGAAGTTTCAGGGGTAGGTTTTGTGCGGATGTGGGAGACAGGCTGCTGTATATATCATTTTCAAACACGCTTGCGCTCGTTCTACGACGCAGCGGTACTAAGCTCGCTGGGATTCGTTGGCGTTAAGCCAACTGTCCCAGCTTACTAAGTGCCGGCGTCTTCGCAACGGTTTGAAAACGAGTTGTATAGTCGCCTGACTTCATTCTCACGGAAGACTTTTGTGCGGTGGATTGGCAGGTGGAGTGTAATATGCGGTGGAGCTGTGGTGGCGGATTGGACGCTGGAGTGGTGAAGAGGCATGTGGAAGTCCAAATTGAGTGAGAAAGTGTGGAGGATTGGACCTTACAAGCAAGAGAATGAGGTAAAAGGTCCAGAATTGTTGTGAAATCTGGAAAGATTGGACTTTTTGCTGAATAAGCTGCTTGTAGTGTCCAATCCTCCTTGTAGTCAATGAGTTATTGGACATTAGCATATGAGAAAGTAGAGAAAAAGTCCAATCAGCCAGATTATCATGATATATAATTAATCTGGACAACATGATACCTATATGTAGTCGAATATTTGAAAGTCTTATAGGTCGAAAACACATGAGACTATAAGGATAGTTGGAAAATCAACCTATAAAGTCAAGAAAATCAGAAGTGTTATAGGAATATTCAATAAAAAACAGTTTTCTATATAAGATTGAATAAGAAAAACTGTGAAATTTACATATAAGTGGTGGATTTTTTATGAATTGATAGGAAATCATAATGAATTATAAAAGCAACATCCCCGGCATGATTAATAACCATGCCGGGGATGCTGTTTTTTATATTCTTTAATTACTTATTGTTCTTCTTCTCGTTCTCAAGCTTCTTCATAGCTCTTACCTTAAGTGAAAGACCGAAGAGGTTGATGAATCCGTCAGCATCATGATGATCATACATATCACCTGTCTTGAATGATGCAATTGACTCATTGTAAAGTGAATATGGAGATGTTGTTCCTGCCTTGATGATGTTACCCTTGTAAAGTCTGAACTTAACTTCACCTGTTACATATTCCTGAGTCTTCTCAACGAATGCCTGAAGTGCTTCACGAAGAGGTGTCTCCCACTTTCCTTCGTAAACAACCTGTGCAAACTTGTTTCCAACATCCATCTTGAATGTTGTTGTATCTCTGTCGAGAACTAATTCCTCAAGCTGCTGATGAGCTTCGTAAAGAATTGTTCCACCAGGAGTCTCATATACACCACGAGACTTCATACCAACAACACGGTTCTCAACGATATCAATGATACCGATACCATGCTTGGCACCAAGTCTGTTAAGCTCTCTGATAATATCAGAAACCTTCATAGCCTTGCCATTAACTGACTTTGGAACACCTTTTTCAAATGTCATAGTAACATATTCTGGTTCATCCGGAGCTTCCTCAGGAGTGCATCCAAGAACTAATAAATGCTTGTAGTTAGGCTCGTTAGCTGGATCTTCAAGTTCAAGACCTTCATGGCTGATATGCCAGATGTTACGGTCACGGCTGTAGCTGCAGTCTGTGCTGAATGGAAGATGAATACCATGCTGTCTGCAGTATTCAATCTCATCTTCACGAGACTGAAGCTTCCAGTTAGAATCTCTCCAAGGAGCGATAATCTTGATATCTGGAGCTAAAGCCTTGATTGTAAGCTCGAATCTGATCTGGTCATTACCCTTACCAGTAGCACCGTGGCAGATGGCAACAGCACCTTCCTTACGGGCAATCTCAACAAGTCTCTTAGCGATAAGAGGTCTTGCCATTGAAGTACCAAGTAAATATTTATTTTCATAAACAGCGTGTGCCTGAACACATGGAACAATGTAGTTGTCGCAGAACTCATCAGTGATATCTTCTATATATAACTTAGCAGCACCACATGAGAGAGCTCTCTGCTCAAGTCCGTCCAACTCCTCTTCCTGACCACAGTCTGCACATACGCAGACAACATCATAGTTGTATGTTTCCTTTAACCAAGGGATGATGGCAGTTGTGTCAAGTCCGCCAGAATAAGCAAGAATAACTTTTTCTTTCATTATATATTCCTCCGTATATTATTAAGTTTACATAGTAAAACACATATGCTATGCACCTGCAGATTATAATAAACTACTTTATTTAAAAATGCAACAACAAATTATGCATATTATACATTAATATACAACAAAAATGTAT
>OLZI01001581.1_pt1 | contig 12108 bp, 9 predicted proteins | sample 1674061 | NCBI WGS metagenome assembly OLZI01 (sample SAMEA103958139, study PRJEB25191) | human gut metagenome | biome: human-associated habitat [ENVO:00009003]; feature: intestine environment [ENVO:2100002]; material: feces | place: Germany | collected 2013/2015 | reverse complement strand
TTTGGTTAGTCTAGCCTGTTCTTCTTCTTTAGCTATAGCTTCCAGTTTTGCAGCTTCTTTAGCCTTTAATTCCTTATTGATAAGGATAAGATTGGAACTAATAAAGATTGGTTCATCTTTGTAGATAGCTTTGTAAACACCGTTTACACAATCACTTACAATTAATAACTGAGTTCCTTTTTTTACTTTAAGACGTTCCCCAGTGGCTTCATTCCTACAATAACCATTATTGGTAACTGTAGTAGCAATCTGGGCATAGCTAGTAGAAATGCTGAATATAACAAATAACAACAGTAATAATTTCTTCATAATCAAGATATTTTAACATTGTATATACATTATATTTTGGATGTAACATAACAATACCATCTTGCAAACCGCCATTAAATGCTGTTTGCTCCATAAAAAACACATATCCTCCATTTTCCGCAATATATTTACGTACCTTATCGCCTATTTTTTGTTCTCTCCAGGCATTCAAATCTTCGAGAATTACTCCACTGTTATAATATTTAGAATTTTTATTTAATCCAAGTAAGTTGTAATATTTTTCCCCTAAACAGTCTACGACAGCAGCTGCGCACTTACCTTTTAAATCATAATTCCAAAGATTTGTCAAATCACCTACAACCAATACATCGCTATCCAAATATATAACTTTTTCTATTGTATTTGGCAAAAGTTGATCCAAATAAAGTTTGCAATAAGAATTAAAAAACCATCCTTTTTTTCCAACATCTTTCAATCCTAAATTCATCTCTGCATTTACATCTGGCATTTTTATAAAGTGAAGTTTTCTGTGATATTGATTTGTTAAAGCATATAATCTCTCTCTATTCTTTTTATTAATTGATGTTTCAAACACATATACTTCTATTTCATCGGCTAATTTATTATTTTCATATAGAGATGCCATAGAAGTTGCTAACACTGGTGCAAATAAATCACTACTGTGATATACAAAAATCATATTATTTCTCCCATTACAATTTATTTATATTGTCCATTATATCATTCGGCAATTTAGGAATCATATCATAAATATGATTTCCTTTCGGTAAACCAGGTATAAGTTCCTCTTCCGCTTCTTCTATTTCTATAATACATGGGTATTGTATTATTTTATTAAAGTCATAATTTTTTGACTCAATTTTGTAATAGTTTATGTCAAACGCTGAGGCGATTTCCAAAAGATTAACAGAATAATATCCACTTTCTGCTGTTGTATGGACCAACTCAGTATATCCTTTTATTTTTTCTCTATCTCTTATCATTCCTGATGCCTGATTATTAACCACAACAATACAAATTTCCACTTTATTTTGAGATATAAAATTCAATTCTTGACTATTAATTTGAAATCCTTGATCTCCTGTTATACAAAAAACTGGTTTTTGTATTTTGTAATATGCTCCTATAGCTTTTGGGATAGCACACCCCAGTGCTCCAAAAGACTTAGAAAACATTGTTCTCTGGCCTTTATTACTTTCGATATATGCCCTTGAAGCCCAAAACTCATTATTCCCAACATCATTCACAATTACATTATCTTTACTAAGATTTGAAATCACACTTGCTAATTTAATCGTCACTTCATTAAGATCACAAAATCTTAATGATTCTTTTATTTTATCGCATGTGGCAATCCATTGTTCTGCCATATCATTTTTATATGTTTCTTTCGCTAATTGGGGCATAAATTCTGTTAAATCTGCACAAATCGACTCACTCACATCAACCCTATTCAATTCTTGGTTATCAATGTCAATTTGAATTATTTTTGCATTTTCGTATATAGACTTATAGCTTTTTGATTTTGTAGGAAACGATAATCTATTGCCAAGACTTATAATTACATCTGACTTAGATAATATTGCATTACTGTATCGTACCCCATGGCTTCCTATATATCCATAATAATATTTAGTGCTAGATGCTGAATCAGCCCCACATCTGCTTGAAAGTACCGGTATCCTATTCTGTGTAGAAAATTGATTTAAATATTGTATTGTATTAGATTGTCTAATACCATCACCAGCTAATATGACTGGTCTCTTCGCTTTTTTCAATTCTCTAATCACATAATCAATATCTTTCTCTATTATTTCTTTACTTTTTACTATAAACTCTTTTTTTTCTATATTAAAATGAACTTCTTTATTCCAAAGACTTGCTAAAACATCAATTAAAACCGGGCCCTTTCTCCCTTCCATTGCAATATCTAATGCTTTATTCACTTCTATCTCGAAATTATCAATAGTATCTATTCGCGCAACATATTTTGTAATCTTACTAAACATGGATTTTGTATCTAATTCTTGATCTGCAGGAAATCGGGTTGAATTATCTAATCTTTCATTAGCATGTCCAGTTATTACAACTAGAGGTGTTGATTCACTATAGGCATCAACTACCGCAGTAATTGTATTGGTAAGTCCAGGACCACGTGTCACATATACTACACCAATTGTTCCATGCACTTGAGCATATCCTGCAGCTTCAAATGCCGCTGCTTGTTCATGATAAGATAAATGTGGATAAATTTTATGCTTTTTATTATTCATTTCATATAATAAATCTATAACAACTCCGCCTGGAATGCCAAACACATCACTCACACCATAATCTATTAAACTATTAACCAAATATTCAACTGTTCTCATATCGGTCACCATATTTTAAAATTCTATTCAAATTATCTTCTGTATATCTTTGTCTAAATTGATCTGGCATATTTTTAATAATTTCATTTATTTCGGAATATTTCATTTTAAAACGTTGTCGCATTAACATTGAGTATTTATATGCTGTTCTATACTCTGCTGGAATTGCCCACATTACTGAGTATCCCCACTGTGGAATATCTATCATTCCTTCTACCAAATCACATACTTCAAGTATTGCATTATAGTCGTATTTTTTTTTCAAAGTTCTATTCAAATATGGTGCAATCAATTCTGTTTGTAAATTTCCTGCTCCCTGCCCCATGCCCGTTACACATGAATCGATAATCAATTGCCTTTTTGAATTGATTTTCAGTAAACTCTTTGTGTTAGAAAACGCTTGACTTAAATTGTTATGCAGATGAAATCCAATACGAATTTCTTTGTCTAATTTTCTATCATAAAGATTAAATATTCTTTCTATATCTTCTGGTTCCATATAGCCATAACTATCAACCATATAAAGAGCATATGCTTTCATATGATTCGTCCGTTCAACTAACATTTCTAACTCTTCATCTGTATATCTCATGGTCAACATTGGTTGAACAAATACTTTATATCCCTTTTTACAAAGCATTTCACAATAATCTAATGATTTTTTTAACTCTGAATATCTAAGAATTACTCGCACACCTTCAACAAGATTCGGATTCCATTCTGGAATCAATTCCTCTGGTGTATCTGGTCCGATATACAATGCGATATACATCGGTTTCAGATTCCTATTCTTAGGTATATATTTAGAAACTTCCTCAATTCCTGAATAATTTGCAAATCTAGCCCGGCTATCTTCGTTAATGCTCATACATCCCAATTCAATAATTTCAATATTTGAATCTGTTAAATATTTTATAATATTTGTCTTCACACCTTCTTCAAACGCGAGTTCTGGTATTCCACTAAAAAATGAGGCTTCTAATCCCTGACCCCCATCACGTAATGTACAATCTAATAATTGGACCTGTTTTTCCATTTTATTCTCCAAAAAATTCTATAATTTCTTTACTCATCTCTTCCGAAATATTTTTATCTTCCAACCATACTTTACTGAATTCGCACACCTTTTTTATGCATTCTTCCATATGCCATCTAGGTTTCCATCCAAATACTGCTTTAACTTTACTACAATCTAGTTTTAAAAAATTAGCTTCATGTGGTGCATTTTCTTCTGCTTGATTTTCCCATTTTGCTCCCTCTCCCCAATACTTACAAAACAAATCTACTAAATCTCCAGTAGTTACACAGTCACAGTCATCTGGTCCTACATTATAATAACCTTGATAATGAATATCATCGTACTGTCTTGCTGCAATCATGAGATAAACTGCTAATGGTTCAAGCACATGTTGATATGGACGAATAGAATATGGATTTCTAACTCCAATTACTTCCTTCTTGGCCAATGCACGAATACAATCTGGGATGATTCTATCATTAGCAAAATCACCTCCACCAATTACGTTACCTGCTCTTGCAGTAGATACTGCAATATCTCTTTCGTTAAAAAAACTATTTTTATAACTATGAGTTACGAGTTCTGAACATGATTTACTATTAGAATATGGATCAAAACCATCAAGTGGTTCATCTTCTCTATATCCCCAACACCATTCATTGTTATGATAAACTTTATCTGTTGTTACATTAAGTACGGATTTAACACTTGAGAAATGTCTCACGCATTCTAAGATATTAACTGTTCCCATCACATTTGTCTCATATGTATATTTGGGATCTTTATAGCTATCTCTTACAATAGGCTGTGCTGCCAAGTGAAAAACTATTTCTGGCTCTGTTTCTTTAAATACATTATAAAGATGTTCATAATCCCTAACATCACCTATTATACTATTCATCTTATCTTCTATTTCTGCCATTGAAAAAAGGTTAGGATTCGTTGGTGCTTCTAAACTATATCCTGTCACAACTGCTCCTGCATCTACTAATATCTTCACCAACCATGTTCCTTTAAATCCAGTATGTCCTGTAATAAGAACTTTCTTTCCTTTATAAAACTCTAACACTATTTTATTCCTCCCATTTCATCCATGGTGCTTTCCCTGCAGCAATCAATTTTTCAAGTTGTTCTTTTTCTCTCATATTGTCCATACACTGCCAAAATCCTTTGTGCATATACGACATAAGTTGTCCTTCATTTGCAAGATGTTCTAAAGGTTCTTTTTCGAGAACTGTTAAATCATTTTCAATATAATCAAATATTTCTGGCTCAAACACCATATATCCAGCATTAATAGGTGCTCCATCAGACATTTTTTTCTCACGGAATGCTTTAACTGCATTATCACCATCAATATCAAGAACACCCTTTGACTGATCTTGTAAAACTGCCGTCAATGTAGCAATTTTTCCTTCTTGTTTATGAAAGTCAATTAATTTATTTATATCTACATCGCATACGCCATCACCATATGTCATCAAAAATGCTTCGTCACCAATATATTTTTGAATTCTTTTTATGCGCCCTCCTGTCATTGTTTTTAACCCGGTGTCTACGACAGTTACTTTCCATGGTTCTATATGTGTATCATGAACTGTAACTTCATTTTTCCCATTTCGATAATCAAATGAAATATCACTATTCATTGAAAAATAATCAGTAAACCATTGTTTTATATATTCTTGTTTATATCCTGCACAAATAATAAATTCATTGTGACCATAATATGCATACTCCTTCATAATATGCCACAAAATTGGTTTATTTCCTATTTCTACCATTGGCTTTGGCTTAAAGTTTGACTCCTCTGATATTCTTGTACCGAATCCACCTGCTAATAAGACAACTTTCATACTATGTTTTCTCCTTATTCATCTTTATTAATTGATTTTATGGTTAATTTCTGTTATTTAGTCCCAACCTCTTCTGATCCTTCTCTCTCAGATTCATCTTTGTCCCATCCTTGAGTTCATATTCCTCTACTGATGCATTTCCTTGGTAATCGCCTTTCACCTATGACCACTATATTCCAATCTCCGGATCATTCCATGCCATTCCGCCTTCATTATTCGGATGATAGAAGTCATCCCACTTATAACATAACTCTGCTATCTCACTTAAGACTAAGAATTTATGAGCGAATCATCTAGAAATTAAGGACTATTTCTTATTTTCTTGAGTAGATATTTATAATTGCAGCAACCACAACAAAATCTGAATCGCTATACGTAGCCATTGCATCCAGCATTACTATACTAAGCTTTTCCTTACACTGCTCCATCATTTCTTAATACTCTCGTAATTGTCTTAAAGAGAATACTTATATCCCCCTTCACACTCCACTCCCCAATATACTGGGTATCCAACTTCACCACTTCTTCAAAGTCCGTGATATTGCTCCTGCCACTCACCTGCCACAGCCCGGTCAGTCCCGGTCTGAATGACATTCTGGCTCTGTGGTGTGGTTCATACTTTTCCCACTCATCGAGTGTTGGTGGTCGTGTTCCTACAAGACTCATGTCACCTTTGAGAATATTCCAAAACTGCGGCAGCTCATCTATTGATGTCTTCCGGATAAACTGTCCTATGCCGGTTTTCTTTGTTCCATCCGGCAGTATCTTATTGCCTATGATTCGCGGGTCGAAGTCCATCTTAAACATCATTCCGTCACTCACCTTGTTTTGTGCCATGAGCTCCTTCTTTCGCTCCTCGGCATCCATGTACATGCTTCTGAATTTGTACATCTTGAACTTTCTTCCGTTTCTTCCGATTCGCTCCTGTGCGAAGAAAATCGGTCCCGGTGATGCTATATAAATTGCCGGTCCCACAAATATCGTCACTATCAAGGTTATAATACATCCGACCAGCCCTCCTATTATGTCCATGCATCTTTTTGCAAGAAGCTGTGTGGTGCTCGCATAGTTCATACTGGCTGTGATGACTGTGTAGTCACCGATTTTTTCTATCTGATTAAAGCTGCCTGCCATGGCTTTGTTTTTGGTGATGCCTCTGTGAACAGCTATTCCCATTTCCAGGAATATGTCTGCCATTTCGTAGGGATATTCGATCTCCGCACATGGTGGGATAAGTACCTCGTCCACCCATTCCTCACAGGCGTAGTCTACTATCCCGTCATGGTTTGTAACAATTGGTATTTCGCATATTGTTTTACCCTTCAGGTCGGCATCTGTTGCCGCTGCCACTATCTGTGTGTATCCAAAGCCATTTTCCTTTAGTCCGTGAAGTGTCTCCTCAAGGAGTTTTTCCGGTGCTATGACAAAGAGTGATTTTTTCGATGAAGCAAAGCTTCTTTTTTTGACAATTTTCTTTAACACCACTCTGCCTAAGTACGACACGAGAATATATATTGGAATCATGATGTAGTAAGACATACGCGAATATATCTCGCCCATCTGTGTGGTAAACAGGAAGAAGGTCGTTATTATTTCCACAAGTGCCACATGCTTACATGTAGCTATGAACTCATCGAGATAGCCGCGCTTCAATACGTTTTTGAAGGCATCGGATACTATTTCCACGAAGAAATCTATGAGCAGAAATGCTACTGCCAGTATCCTGTAGTCTTTATCTATGTATGGATTGCCAAGTCCAAAGCGCCATATGTATGAGACTATGAATGCTATCTGCATACACAGGACATCTAAGAGCATAAAATCTATATGCTTGGTCCAGCCTCTTCCTTTCTTTCTGTACATTTTTTCTGTGTCTCCCTGTATTTCCTGATTACCCTATTTCCAGTTCATCCCTATGCTGTCAAGCCTTGCTATGCGCTCTGTGTCGAGCACCATGCCGCTGGCCTTCGGGTTTTTTCTTTTACATCTGATATTTGATATCCAGCGTCCCAGCTTCACTCCGTCTGTGGAATATGATACCGGCACGTCCAGATTGCCGTTTTTCTCGTAATATGTTTTTGCAAGCTCAAACTTTCTGTTCCACTGTATATCGGTCTTGCTTTCTGACCTGTAGCCTATGCTCTGCAGGCGCTGTAGCTGCTCGTCTGTCATTGAGTGGCTATTGGTCTGGTTTGACAGCCACCGTCCAAGCGGTATGCCGTCAGCTGTGACGTACTTTGCAGGTACTTCGAGGTTTCCATGCTCCTTGTAGTAGGCCTTGGCTGCACTGTAGTACTCTTCCCACTTCTGCTTGTTGTGGTCCCATATCATGCCAAGCTCCTCAAGTGCTTTTCTCTGCTCATCGGTGAGTGCCTGCTCTATGCCATACTTTTTTACCTTGAAGCGCATGTTATTGATCCATGAGCCGAGTCTAAAGCCTGTAGGCGATACGTATTTGGCCTTGATGTCCAGATTGCCGTAGGTATTGCGGTAGCTTTTAAGCTCCTCAAGTACCTCCTGCCAGCTTGAGTCCGTGACATCCCATATCATGCCTATGTCGTTTAGCTTTTGTATCTTTTCCCAGGTGAGGTTTCCGGATATATTGCCTGACTTCACACGTCTCTGGGTGTTTATCCATGCTCCCAGTGTGAGACCTGACTCAGTGACATAGCTCTTTGGTATCTTGAGATTTCCATTTTCCTCATACCACTGCTTTGCTGCCTCATAGTATGTATCCCACGCGCTTCCCAGATTTTCCTGCAGGCGCATGAATATCTCCCTGCTGTCCTTGGTCTCGTCTATGATGCGGAATCTGTCGTCAAAGTGCTCTCTTGGCGAGTGAGTGTCCGGATACAGCAAAAATGCTTCCTGCATCTCGTTTTTCAAGCAGTCTATGCAATAGAGGCTGTCGAAATTGTTGACCAGGTCAAATATGACCGGCTGGTTTTTGCTTCCTGCTGACAATGCTCTGCCTATCTGCTGCAGATAGATGATTGGTGACACCGTAGGGCGAAGCAGTATTACTCCGTCCACATCGTCCACATGTATGCCCTCGTTCAGCATGTCTATGCAGTAGAGGAGCTTTAAGTGGCTTCCTGTGTCCTTTTTGAATTCGGCAAAGGCTTTGCTGGTCGACGCATCGTTGTAGTACGCTGTATATATGTGTGGTTTTTTGTCCACCTTGCTAAACCAGTCGGTAGCCTGCGACTTCATCTCATCCATATGCTCCCTGCCCGAGCAGAATACTATGTATTTGCCATCAGGCTTTGTCATCTGTCTGGCAAAGACCTCTGTGAGACCGTCTGCCTGCTCAAGTGCACGCTTTAGCTGCTCTAGAAGCTTTTCGTTTTCCGATACAAGTCCCGGGTTTGATAAGCCCTCGATTCGTTTTTTCAGTTGTTCTAGCTCTTTCTTGTATGAATACATGGCTATGACATATTTAGGCTCCGGAAGTATTTCCCTCACGATTGCTTCTCCGAGTGTCATCTCTGAGGCTATGTTACCCTCAAAGAGCTCCTCTGCCATATTGCGCTGGTTGTCCAGATAGCGTATGTTTGTCGCTGAGAGCCCAAGCCGCTTTGCCTTCGGATATGCTTCCAGAAGCTTCTTCACACTCTTGCCCCACTCTGCGGCTCCACAGCGGTGGAACTCATCGAGTATGATATAGTCAGGGTGCAGGGTGTCTATGCTGTCCTCATGCTTCATGAGTCTGCTGTATGACATGTATTCTATGTTTGAGAACTGTGTGTCTATGTTCTCAAGCTGTGTCTTGTAGATGTACTCACTTGGCGATAGCCATAGAAAGTGCTTGTGTGGATGTTGCTCCACGAGCTTGAAGGCTATCATCGACTTGCCCGTGCCTGTCGGATGGATGACGGCTGCCATCTGCTTTTCCTCCAGCATGGTCTCGACTGCTCTGTATGCATCTTCGTTGTGCTTGTAAAGATGTATGCTCATTTGCTGCCTCCGGGTGAAACACTACATTAAAAGGGAGGTTGGATTTCGCAGATTATTACAATCTGCGAAATCCAACCTCCCTTATGTATAAAATAAGCATTTTATATAAATATGACCATTTTTCTGACCATTTATGGGATAACTATAGAATTGATTGCGGAGCGCTTAGTCTCCAGATTTGGATGCACATAGCGATTCAATGTAATATTTACATTGGAATGTCCAAGAATCTCACTTACACTCTTAGCGTCAGCCCCACTGCTGATACAGTTTGTGGCAAAGGTGTGGCGTAATGCATGAAAGTGAGTATTCCCGATACCTGCTTCTCTTATATAGATATGAAATCTATTCTGATAAGTGCGGGGATCCATAGGCTGATTTTTCTTTAGAAAATAAGAGTCACCTTTTATTGAAGTGTTATAATAATCTGACAGCTTGTCATATATAAAGTCCGGAATAGGAATCTCACGAAGTGAATTTGAAGTCTTTGGTGAATCTATATATAAAGAAGTCTTTCTCGTGGCTGTGTGGTTATTTTGTGATGAACCGGATGTGTGTACCGTATCTACCGGTAGTCTCTGCACTGTGCGATTGACATGCAGAGTGCGACTAATCATGTCGATATCTTCCCATTTCAGGGCACAAATTTCTCCTAAACGCAGCCCCATAAAAAGGCACAATAAAATACCGAGCTTATAGATATCAAGCTCGGTAAGAAGATACTCGGTTAGCTTTTGCTGGTCTGTTGTATTGATTGTATTTATGTTATTTGAGGATGTGACGGATGAACGTTTTGCCCGGTACGACAGATGAATTTCTACGGTGCCATATGTGGCAGCTCCATATGCAAGGATTGAATTGAATATACAAAGTATGCTCTTTGTAACGCTCTCACCGGCTGTCTCAGGCAGTAGCTTAAGTATTTCATTGTGATTTAACTGATCTATGACACTTTCTCCCCAGTTTGGTTTGATATATTTGTTGTATATAGTAGAATACTTTTGAATGGTAGAGCACTTCCGGCTGGATGCTATACTTTTAAGCCATTTCTCAGCGACTTCTTTTACGGTGATAGCAGACTGCTTTGGGGCTATAGTTTGATTAAGTGAAGCTGCTTTTGCTGAAAGCAGCCTTTCTGTTACTTCCTTATAGCTGTGGCCGTATACCGATTTGCACTTTTTACTGCCGGCTGTGTCTACTATGTAGTAGCGGCCCTCCCAGCGTCCGTCGGCTCTCTTTCTGATGTTGGTTCCTCTTCTTGACATAATGTATGCCTCCTTGTGATTATTTATTTCAATAGAAGAGGAATGAACTACTTAATATTTATCTGTTTTCCATATGTCTTTACCATTTTGGAATGCTCTCAGCTTTGTGAGTTTCTTTTCATATAATGCTTGTAGCCTTGGGATACGCATATGACGTTCGATTAAATCTTTTTTATACAAACTAAAATCCATTTCTGCTTTATCAATATTTACAATATTTCTATCCTTTACATATGATAGAAGCCGTACTTCTTTAGAAATAAAAGAATGTGTCTTTATCTCATCAATACGAATTGAACCAAGATGCTCGTATGGAATATTATAGAACATAGAATTACCGGAATCATATATAGGTGCAAATCCAAGTATTTCTAATGTGTCAGGATTTCTGACTATAGAAATATTATTCATGTGTCTGTCGGTATTTGAAATGAGATAGTCAGTCATTATTTCATAATCCATAAAATAATCAAACTCTTCTTCTTTTATTCCCAAACCAAGACAGACCTTTTTCAATGGATAATAATATGATTCATTTTGCTTAAGCTTGACTGATTGCAATAATTCCCATGCACTGATACATTCCAGATTTTCTGAGCAAAAATCATATGAAAGACATCCAAGTCCTTCAATTCCACCTTCTACTGTTAACAATGTGGGAGTGTATACTGTGAAATTTTCAAATTTTTGTTTTCTATGAAGTTCTGTTGCAAATAGTTCGTTTATACTTTGCTGGTATGATTCTCCATAATTACCTTTAATCATATATCTGCGGTCTGAAGTGTCAATACACCATTTTTTCTGAAGTTCTCCCTGTGAAGCAGCGCAGTTAAATTTTGTTTTCTTCCTTAAATCAAGTAAATTGTCCTTGTTTAGTGTTATTTCACCAAATGTATCTACGAAATCATTTGTAAACAGATTTACATCTTTCCATTCGATATCTTCACCACGAGGTTTAATCCAATAACAATCCGACAAACTTAAGGCCAAATTATCTACCAAAGCACTGTTTGTTGAAGAATATCCAAGTCTTTGCAGGGCAGTCTTAGCTCCGTGCCTCGTCTTAGGAATAGCTCTGTCCTTCCACCAATCATGAAATTTCATATCATTCATCTGTCCACCTATAGGAAAGTGGGCAAGAGCTGCTTCATTTTTTCTGTAATTTCCGAGAGTTCCCCCTTCTGTCAGCTCCATCAGGCAAACAGGTATATCTTTATGCATTAAATAGTATTCTTTAGCTATTTTCTTCGCCATATATTAACTCCATATAATATCTTCTGTTTTATCAAGTCTACAGTCACGATTAAATTTATCAACTATTTCATAATAGGATTCAAACAAATCAGCCA
>OLZI01001578.1_pt1 | contig 12121 bp, 13 predicted proteins | sample 1674061 | NCBI WGS metagenome assembly OLZI01 (sample SAMEA103958139, study PRJEB25191) | human gut metagenome | biome: human-associated habitat [ENVO:00009003]; feature: intestine environment [ENVO:2100002]; material: feces | place: Germany | collected 2013/2015 | reverse complement strand
TTAACAACAAAAAAATGCCGTATTTATGCGGCTTTTGGCGTTTCGCAAACGCCTAATAGAAAATAGTGCATGAAAGGAGCAACAGTATGTTTACAACAAATGTATTTGACTATACAAATATACTTGATAAAGCGGCTGATGCAAGCTGGATGCGTGAGAATGTGATAACCAATAATATTGCAAATATAGACACACCTGGATACAAGAGACAGGATGTTGACTTTGAGTCCGTATTGCAAAAAGCACTTGGCAAGACAAAATACAGCAGCCTTGATAAAAAGGTGAGGGAGCTGAATCAGGATCTGGGGAAACTTACAACGACATCTTATACAGATGCGGCAAATTATTCTTATCGACTTGACCGCAATAATGTGGATGAAAACACAGAAAATGCGGAGCTGGCTTCTGAATCACTGAGATATCAGCTTTTGACAACGGCGATAACAAATAATTTTTCGAGAATGCAGACGGTTCTAAAGTAATAGAATACATACTTTTACGAACATTTGACTGCCACGGATAAAAGATTGAAAATGGAACAAAGGATGGAAAGTATATGGGATTATTTCAGGCATTTGATATCAGCGCAAGTGGAATGACAGCAGAACGCTTTCGTATGGACACGATCGCACAGAATATTGCAAATATAAATACAACGAGGACGGAAGACGGTACACCATATCGGAGAAAGATCGTTACATTTGCAGAAAAGACAGAAACACCTTTTTCACAGTATTATGAGACTGCAAGAGCGAGATCGGTTGGAAATGGCGTGAAGGTGACATCTGTAAAAGAGGATGATGAGACAGAGATGCGTATGGTTTATGATCCGTCTCATCCGGATGCAGACGAAAATGGATATGTTACATACCCGAATGTGAATACGGTAACTGAAATGACAAACCTGATTGATGCAACAAGAGCATATGAAGCAAATACAACAGCATTTGACGCGACGAAAAGTATGGTGCAGGCTGCACTGAATATCAGTAAGTAAGGAAAGGAATGACGGTAAATGGATATTACTTCATTAACAGGGATCACATCAGATTATATTGAAAAGGTGGCGGAACAGAACAGACTTGTAAATACTTCGGATGACAGCTTTCAGTCGGTGCTTGATTCGGCGATGAATGTATTGTCAGAAACGAGCGATTTACAGAATGATGCAGAAGCGGCCCAGATAGAATTTGCCCTTGGAAAGGCAGATAATCCGCATGATATGCAGATTGCGGCAAAGAAAGCACTTACAGCACTTCAGTATACAACAGCGGTAAGGGATAAAATGCTGGATGCATATAAAGAAATCATGAATATGCAAATTTAATGAATGGAGTCAGATAACATGCCGGAACAGGTGCAAAATATATTAAATAAGATTACAGAATGGTGGAAAAAGTTTAATACAAAGCAGAAAGCGTTATTGATCAGCATTGTCGCAGTGATCATTGTTGCGCTGGCAATACTGGCAGCGGTTGTCAGTAAACCCAATATGGTTACACTGCACGAGTGTCAGACAACAGCAGAGGCAGGTACAGTGAAGGATCTTCTGGATGGCGAGAGCATTTCTTATCAGATGTCTCAGGATGGACTGATCTTTTATGTAGATGCAAAAGATGAGGCGGCTGCTTCGATTCTGCTCGGAAAAAATGATATACCGAGCCAGGGCGCATCCATTGATAATGTTTTTGATGGTGGATTCAGTTCGACAGAGGCAGACAAGACAAAGAAATACAAAGTTTATCTGCAGAAATATTTTGCTGAACAGTTGGAAACCCTGTCAAATGTTGAAAGTGCTTCTGTAACACTCGATATTCCAAATGATGATGGAACAATTCTTGCAAAAGATCAGGATTCCTATGCAGCAGTGATTCTTACTTTAAACGGAGATATGGATGAGGATCAGGCAGCAGGTCTTGCAAAATACATAGCAACACAGCTTGGAAATAAAAATACAGATAATATTCAGATTTTAGATTCTAATTCGAATGTCTTATTCTCAGGAGACTCTTCTGATACCAATGTGGGAACTGCAAACAGCCAGCTCTCTGTAAAATCAAAAGCAGAAAACCTGGTAAAGAGTAAAGTGAAAGATGTTATGGTGGGTTCTTCTTTGTTTGACCATGTGGAAGTGGCACCGGAACTTGTGATGGATTTCGATACGTCAGAAGAAGCAACGCATGAATATTATGCACCGGACGGACAGACGAATGGTATGGTTGGCAGTAAGAGTGAATACGAATCAGAATCAGAAGGTGGTGCAGCTGCAACACCTGGAACAGATTCGAATGATGATACGTCTTATGTGATTGAAGATAACAATTACACACACAGTACTGTTACAGATACAACCACAAACTACCAGAACAATGAAAAGGTAACGAAAAAGTCATCAAATGGCGGAACTGTTAATTATGCAGACTCTTCCGTTTCTCTGGTAGCAACGAAATACCGCATTTACGATGAAGATACATTGCGTGCATCCGGAGCACTCGATAACATGACATTTGATGAGTATGTTGCAGCAAACAGTGATCCGACACCGATTACGGTTGATCAGGAATATATCACGATGATTTCAAATGCAACAGGAATCCCAACAGACAAGATTACCATCATTGCACAGGAAGAACCGGTTTTCCAGTATTCTTCCGGTGGAAGAAGTGCTTCTGATTATTTGCAGATCGTACTTGTAGTATTGATCCTTCTTCTTTTAGGCTATGTGGTGTTCCGCAGTACCAGAAAAGAGAAAGTGGCAGAGATCGAACCGGAGCTTTCTGTTGAAAGCCTGCTTGAGTCAACAAAAGAAAGCCAGGAAGAAATGCAGGATATTGGATATAATGAGAAGTCTGAGACACGTATCCTGATTGAAAAATTTGTGGAAGACAATCCAGAAGCGGCAGCATCATTATTGCGCAACTGGCTGAACGAGGAGTGGGAATAAGGTATGGCAACGAACACACAAGATTATACTGGAATACAAAAGGCAGCAATCCTTTTGATTGCTTTGGGACCGGAGCGGTCTGCAGATATCTTTAAGCATTTAAAAGAAGATGAAATTGAAGAACTGACACTTGAGATCGCGAACACCAGAAGTGTTTCACCACAGGTTAAGGAAGATGTTTTAAATGAATTTTATCAGATCTGTTTGGCACAGCAGTATATTGCAGAAGGCGGTATTGGATATGCAAAAGAGCTGCTGGATAAGGCTCTTGGTGAGGACAGGGCAAAGGAAGTTATCACAAAACTTACAGCGTCCCTGCAGGTACGTCCATTTGAATTTGTTCGAAAAACAGATCCAAGCCAGTTATTGAACTTTATTCAGGATGAACATCCACAGACAATCGCAATGATCTTGTCGTATCTGACATCAGCCCAGGCTGCACTTGTGATTGGAGCACTTCCGCCGGAAAAACAGGCAGATGTTGCAAAACGTATTGCAATGATGGATCGTACATCTCCGGATGTGATCAAAGAGGTAGAGCGTGTGTTAGAAAAGAAACTTTCTTCCCTTGTCAACCAGGATTACACCATTGTTGGCGGTGTGGATGCCATCGTAAACATTTTAAATACGGTAGACCGTACGACAGAAAAACATATTATGGAGTCTTTGGAGATCGAAGAACCGGAACTGGCAGACGAGATCCGCAAGAAGATGTTTGTATTCGAGGATATTTTGCTGCTTGATGACCGTGCAATCCAGAGAGTGCTTCGTGATGTCGATAATGCTGACCTTGGAGTTGCCTTAAAGGCTGCAAACGAAGAAGTACAGAACGTTATCTTTAAGAATCTTTCAAAACGACTGGCTGCAATGATCAAAGAGGATATGGAGTTTATGGGACCTGTCCGTATGAAAGATGTTGAGGAGGCTCAGCAGAAAGTTGTCAGTGTCATTCGTAAATTAGAGGATTCTGGAGAGATTGTAATCTCCAGAGGCGGAGGTGACGAGATCGTTGTCTAATCTTTATAAACCGTGGTTCGTGCATACAGAGAGTCAGAATACAAGGGTGATCGATTCAAATGATCATATACAGGAGTTCCTGAAACAACAGATGGTAAAACAAGACCGGCCTGTAGGACCGGATGGATTTGCGGAGGGGATTATTACTGACAAAACAGAGAATGTAATCCCTGTAGAAGAACCGGAACAGGATATGATTGCTGTGAATGAAAAAGCGGAGCAGATACTTTCGCAGGCAAGAGCACAGGCAGATGTGCTGATTGATGATGCAAGACAGGAAGCGGAAGCTATCCGTGATGAAGCAAAAAAACAGGGTTATCTGGAAGGACAGAATACATTAGAACAGGAGTATAACCAGAAAAAACAGCAGTTAGAACAGGAACAACAGCAGAAAAAAATACAGTTGCAGAATTCTTATCAGGAAAAACAAAAAAACATGGAAAAAGAACTGGTAGATGTGATATTAAATGTTTTTAATAAGGTTTTTCATATCCAGTTTGATGATAAGAAAGAAATCCTGCTTCATCTGATCGATAATGCTATCGCAAATATCGAAGATGAAAAGCATTTCCGGATTAAGGTTGCAGGAGACAATGTGTCATTTTTAGAAAAGCATAAAGATGAAATATTAGATTATGTCGGACATGACATAGAACTTGAAATTGTTCCTGATTATACACTGAATGAAAATGCGTGCACCATAGAGACTGACGCAGGAATATTTGACTGTGGTGTAGACGTACAGCTTGATAATCTGATGAAGGATATCAAAGCATTATGCTCATAGAGGTGAGGCGGCAGAATGGGTACATTTGATAAATATCTTCAGCTTGCCGATAAGACGTATTTTAACCGTTTAGGCAAGGTGACAAAGATTGTCGGTCTTACAATTGAATCTGTAGGACCAAATGCAAAACTGAATGATCTGTGCCGTATCATTATCGATCGGGAACAAAATATTTCAACGATGGCTGAAGTCGTCGGTTTCCGTGATAAACATTTACTCCTGATGCCGTTTGAAAGCGTAGAAGGAATTGGTGTTGGATGTATTGTAGAAAATACAGGACATCCTCTGACGGTAAAAGTTGGAGAAGAACTGTTAGGTCATACATTAGATGGAATAGGACGGCCAACCGATGTGGAAGAATTATTACTTCCGTATGATTATCCGGTTGAAGCATTGCCGCCGGATCCGATGGCAAGAAAAATTATTGATGAAGTACTACCTTTGGGTGTGAAAGCAGTAGATGGTCTGATTACAGTAGGAAAAGGACAGAGAATCGGTATTTTCGCCGGATCCGGTGTTGGAAAAAGTACATTACTTGGTATGTTTGCGAGAAATACAAAAGCGGATATCAACGTGATTGCATTGATTGGCGAGCGTGGAAGAGAAGTAAGAGAGTTTGTGGAACGCGATCTTGGTGAAGAAGGCATGAAACGCTCCGTGGTTATTGTTGCGACATCCGATAAACCTGCATTGATAAGAAATAAAGCTGCAAAAACAGCAACAGCTATTGCTGAATACTTTAGAGATCAGGGGAAAGATGTGTTGCTGATGATGGATTCACTGACACGATTTTCTATGGCACAGCGGGAGATTGGGTTGGCATCCGGAGAGCCACCGGTAACAAGAGGATATCCACCAAGTGTGTATTCAGAAATGCCTAAACTTCTGGAACGTGCAGGAACTTCGGATAAGGGATCTATTACCGGACTTTACACCGTGCTTGTAGATGGTGATGATATGAATGAACCAATCACAGATACGGCGAGAAGTATTCTGGATGGACATATTATGTTATCCAGAAAATTAGGACAAAAGAATCATTATCCTGCAATTGATGTATTACAGAGTATTTCCCGTGTTATGAGTTCGATTGCTACAAGTGAGCATAAAGAGCTTGCCGGAAAATTAAGAAATGTTATGGCTACTTATAATGAGGCAGAAGACCTGATTAATATCGGGGCATATAAAAATGGAACCAATCGTGAAATTGATTATGCAATTCAAAAAATTCAAGCGGTAAATGAGTTCCTGATGCAAAAGACCGATGAAAAATTTGAATTCAACGAAGAGATTGACCTGCTGCGAAAACTGTTTGAAAACTAAGAAAGGTTTCTGGTATGGCAAAGTTCAGATACAGAATGCAGAACATTCTTGATATCAAAGAAAAAATGGAAAATCAGGCAAAGACAGCCTATGGTATGGCGAATGCAAAACTTGCGGCAGAACAGCAGAAACTTCAGGATATCCTGATCCGGAGAGCCGGTTATGAATCAAAAGCAAGAGAATTGGTGAGTGGCAGTATTAATGTTTTGGAAATTCGTGAATGCAGGAAGGCGATTGACGTCTTAAAAAGCAAACAGCGCAGCCAGATGATGAATGTACATGCTGCAGAACGTGATGTTGAATTGGCGAGAAAACAGTTGAATGAAGCAATGGTTGAACGCAAGACACATGAAAAACTGAAAGAAAAAGCTTTTGAGGAGTTTAAACAGGAACTTTTACATGAAGAGTCAAAAGAAATAGATGAGCTTGTCAGTTATACCTATCACGATAATGGACAGCGTAGTTAGGCAGTTTGAGCGGACAGGAGGAAAATATGGCAGAAGAAAAAGAAGAAGTTGTAGATAAAAAAGCTGAAGAAAAACAAAGAAAAAAAGAAGAGGCAAAGCAGAAGAAAGCACAGCATGCAGCAGAGAGCGATGAACTTGAAGAAGAAAGCGGCGGCAGCAAAGTTGCGGTATTTTTTGTTTCCCTTCTGATCATAGTTGTATGGTTTGCAATTATTGCCCTTCTGATTAAATGGGATGTTGGAGGATTTGGATCAGGCGTGCTTGCACCGATCCTGAAAGATGTCCCTTATGTAAATAAGATTTTACCGGATGATGCGGTGGAACAGGTTTCAACAGAGGACAGTGCTTATGCGTATGATACGATGGCAGATGCGGTTGAGCGCATTAAAGAACTTGAAAAAGAACTGGCAGATGCACAGAATGCATCGTCTGCAAATGCGGATTATATCAGCCAGTTAGAAGCTCAATCACAGGAATTACAGCAATATAAGGAAAACGAGGCAGAATTTGAAAAGGAAAAGCAGAGCTTCTATGAGGATGTTGTCTTTTCTGATGTAGCCCCGGATATTGAGGAATATAAGAAATATTACGAAAGCATCGATCCTGCAAATGCAGAAGTACTGTATAAGCAGGTAGTGGCACAGACGGCAGAGGATGAGCAGCTTGATGATTACATCAAAACATATTCATCCATGAAGCCAAAAGAGGCAGCAGCAATTTTTGATACCATGACAGACAACCTGAAACTGGTTGCACAGATTTTAGATGGTATGGATGCAGATTCAAGAGCTGCTATTCTTGGTAAAATGACTTCTGATACCGCTGCAAAGGTAACAGAGATCATGAAACCTTCAGAATAGATCATTAAGCGGCAGTACATGCAGCGAAAGGGAAAGGAGGAAGAAACATGGGAAGCACGCGCGTTTCAGAAGTGGCTGGAATTATGTCCATAGGACAGGGCGGCCAGACACTGACCGGAACAAAAGAAGGCGATCTGAAAGTTCAGTTTGCAGAAGTGATGAGCCAGATGACAACCCAGGTTGGAGGCGGTTACAATTATGGTGGACAGAACAGCAGACAGGATGTGGCAGCTGTAACCGGAAACAGTAGTGTGGCAGATGATTATGAACGTTATCAGAATGCTGCGGGCAGTATAAAAGATAATTCAGCAGGCAAAACGGACATTCAATCAGAAAATGCGGATGAAAAGTTAGCTGCATTTGATGAGGATGTGAGACAGGTTTTGAAAGATAAACTTGGTGTGACAGATGAAGAAATCGCAGATGCCATGCAGAAGTTAGGACTTACTGTTGCAGATCTGATACAGCCGAATCAGCTTGCGCAGCTTACAGCTGAACTCACAGGATGTGAAAATGTTGGAGAACTGCTGTGCAACAGTTCATTTATGGAAATTGTAAATGAAATTGGAGAGTTGTCACAGAACCTGTTAGATGAACTTGGAATGACACCGCAGATGTTTACTGAGATGGCTGCTGCAACAGACACAAATGTGAATGCAGAGCAGTTACCGGCGGATATTCAGGTGCCGGAAAATGACAACGCAGTACAGACGGCAGCAGATGCTGTGCCGGAGCAGATGATTTCAGATGCAAAAGATGATAAAACAGTACAGACAGTTTTAAATGCAGATGAAGTGGAAACACAGAAGCCGGAGGACAACATTGTTCTGCAGAAAGAAGTCGCAGATAATGTGAAGGATACCGATGACGTGAATGATGGTCTGATGCCGGAGAAAACAGAAGAACCGGATGTAAAGACAGAGTCAGATAAGGGACAGCAGACAGGCAGTAAAAATGAATCTGGGAATGCATCGGGTCAGACAGCATTTGTGAATCAGGAACATGTGGCAGATCCGGCAGCAGTAAAAACACCGGAAAATGTGCCGGAATTTTCAAGACAGCTTGACACTTTAGATCTGATCCGTCAGGTAACAGAATTTACAAAAATCACTGTCCGTGAAGCACAGACGACGATGGAGATGCAGTTGAACCCGGAACACCTTGGCAAGATTTATATCGAAGTAACGACCAAGGAAGGAAATGTATCTGCTCATATTATGACACAGAACGAACTGGTAAAAGAAGCGTTAGAAGCGCAGATGGCAGAACTCAAACAGAGTATGAACCAGGCAGGTGTGAAGGTGGATGCCGTAGAAGTTACGGTTGGAAGCCATGAGTTTGAAAAAAACTTAGAGCAGAATGCAAAACAGGAAGAGAGACAGGCAGAGGAGCAGGAAAAAGCTTCGCCAAAGACTAGAAGAATCAACTTAGATGAGTTAGATGAACTCTCCGGAGTCATGAGTGAGGAAGAAGCCCTTGTGGCGCAGATTATGGCAGATCACGGTAATTCCGTAGATTATACTGCTTAAAACAAAAGAAAGGAGAAAAAAATGGCATTAATTCAGCCCGTTGAAGACGGAAAAATACCAAAGGATACCAGTACTACAAGCAAATCGGATACCAGCAATGACCTTGGCTATGACCAGTTCTTACAGCTGTTATGTGCAGAGATGCAGTATCAGGATCCGTTAGAGCCTACCAGCAATACGGAGTATGTTGCACAGCTTGCTACATTTTCACAGATGGAAGCAACACTTGGTATGCAGAGTACAATCGAGAGCAGCAATGCAAATGCACTTGTTGGAAAATATGTTATTATCAAGACAACATCTTCGACTGGAGAAACAACAGCAACACAGGGATTTGTTGATTATGTACAGAAAGAAAACGGTGAGCAGAAGATCTGTGTAAATGGGGTGTTATATTCACTTTCTGATGTATATCAGGTTGCAGATACCGAATACATGGAGGCAGAGACACTTGCTAAGACGTTTGCAGCAGCGGTTGCTAAATTGCCATCCGCAGCACAGCTTACATTAAGTGACAAGGATGATGTCAAGAATTTAAAGACATATTATGATAATCTGAATTCTTATCAGCAGTCAAAGATCGATACAGATACTTTGAAAAAATATCAGGAACTGCTTGCACAGATGGAAAAACTTGCAGGAAAAGACTGGTATAAAAGTACTTCATCATCGACAGGTACAACAACAGATACGACAACAGGAACAGATACAAAAACGGATACGACAACAGGAACAGATACAACAACAGACACAAAGACAGATACAGATAAAACCTGATATCTGACAGAAGGGAAATGCGATTATGAATAAGATCAGTAACCAGTTTGCTTCCATTGAGCAGGTAACTGACCAGTATCTGACTCGGAAAAGCACGGATGCGGTAACTTCGAGCGGTGTCTCCTTTGAAGATATTTTAAAGCAGAAGCAGGATGCAAAAGCAGGTGGGACACTCAAATTTTCCAAGCATGCCACGATGCGCCTGATGGATCGTAATATCAATCTGTCAGAGGAACAGAATGAACGACTTGAGACAGGCGTTTTTAAGGCTGGTGAAAAGGGAATCAGAGAATCGTTAGTAATTGTTGATTCACTCGCTTTTATCGTAAATGTTCCGAACAGGACAGTCGTTACAGCAATGGACCGGACAGAGTCCGATGATAATATTTATACCAATATTGATGGTGCTGTGATCACGTAGCCGGACCGAAATGGAGGCTAGATTCCCGGAATGACAGAAGGGAAGGCAGCACAAAAGAACTTAGGAGGTCAATTTCAACTATGATGAGATCAATGTACTCTGCTGTGTCAGGTCTTAAGACACATCAGACAAAAATGGACGTTATTGGTAACAATATCGCCAACGTAAACACAGTAGCTTTTAAATCATCCTCAGTTGTATTTCAGGATGTTTTATATCAGATGACAAGTAATGCATCCGGTGCGAACGCAGCAACAGGTACCGGTGGTGTGAATGCAAAACAGATCGGTCTTGGTGTTACGACCGGTGCAACAAACTTAAGCATCACAACTTCCGGTGCGGCTGAAACAACCGGACGTGCATTCGATATCCGTTTATCAGACCAGTCTACGACAAACTTTTTTGTAGTTAACAACGGTTCTGAGAACCTGTTTACCAGAGCCGGTTCTTTCTATGTAGATGGTGCCGGTAACTTATGTATGACATCCACCGGTTATACAGTTATGGGATGGCAGGTAGATCCGACAACAGGAAATATCAAGAAGGATACCGTATCTGCACTTCGTGTCATGCAGACATCCAACCTGACATCTGCTCCGGAGGCAACCACACAGGCAAATGTTTCCGGTATTATTGATAAAAATGATAAGGATGTATTGTCAGACAACGGACTTGTCAAAACACTGACATTTTTTGATAATCTCGGTTATTCCTATACAGCGCGTTTTGCAATGAAATCTACCGGAACAGATGGAAAATATACGGTGGAACTGGAAAAAATCTTGAACAGCGATGGAACAACGTTCTATGATCCGGAGACTAGTCAGGTTAAATTAGAGGATGTATTCGGAGCAAAGACAACCAATGCTACACTCGGTTCTTATAATCAGGTGCAGAGTGGTTATTACTATGATTCTGCCAATAATAAATTTTATGTTGGAAGTGACAAAAACGGTACAGAAATCTATTGGGATCAGGCAACAAATTCTTTTAAGGATAAACAAAATCCAGCAACTACACACAGCCTGAAACAGGTATATGGAATTTCGAATGCAATGGTTGCCAAGATTACAGGTAATAAGGCAAATGCTACAGTCACAAATGGAACACTGACGATTACCGGAGATGTAACGGATTATGAAATCGACTTCAGCACAAAAGATGGTACATTTACAGGAGTCGGTGCAAGAACGTCAAACAATAAGACAAACACGGTTACACTTAATATGAGTAAACTTGGAAACAATCCAACACAGTTTGACGATATCACCATTGATTTCTCCGGTCTGAAAGATGCAGACAATGGTGGTAAATCCACAGCGGTTATGTCTACAGGATCTATAGATGATGGTGTGACAGGCAAAGGAAAGAAATTAGGTGCCATGATCGGTATTTCCATCGATAACAATGGTCTTATCACAGGTACCTATGATAATGGTAATACAGAGACACTTGGACAGATCGCTGTTGCACAGTTTGCAAATGCATCCGGTCTTGAAAAGGTTGGAGAGAACTGTTACCGTACAACCTTAAACTCAGGTGAATTTGATGGAATTGGTGTTGAGATTTCTGCGGACGGAAGTTCCATGACATCCGGAGAACTTGAAATGTCTAACGTAGACTTGTCCACGGAGTTCACACAGATGATCATCACACAGCGTGGTTTCCAGGCAAACTCCCGTATCATCACAACATCAGATACCCTCTTAGAGGAACTGGTTAATCTGAAACGTTAATGTAAAGTAAGAAAAAGATAATATTTGCGTAAAACCTGTCTTAAAATGTTGAAACAGGTTTTACACAATCAGTTACATATGTTATACTGAACATTGTGACCGGTTTTTGAAAAAATCGGTCACAATAAAAACTGTTGATTAATAATGGAGGAATGATTACTTTATGATCGAAGTGACACGATTGAATGGAACAACAGTATTAATCAATTCGGATCTGATTGAAACGGTGGAGGAGACCCCGGATACAGTTATTTCTCTTA
>OLZI01001576.1_pt1 | contig 12127 bp, 8 predicted proteins | sample 1674061 | NCBI WGS metagenome assembly OLZI01 (sample SAMEA103958139, study PRJEB25191) | human gut metagenome | biome: human-associated habitat [ENVO:00009003]; feature: intestine environment [ENVO:2100002]; material: feces | place: Germany | collected 2013/2015 | reverse complement strand
ACTGCAAGAAGCACAACATGACTCTGTGGGATATGATGGTATCCATGTATGAGAAGTACGGTTACTTCAAGGAGACCCAGTACACCATCACCATGAAGGGTATCGATGGCGCAAGACAGATCGCCGAGATCATGGAGAAGCTTCGTAAGAATCCTCCTAAGGCATTCGGAGATCTGAAGGTAGAGAAGTTCCGTGATTACCAGAACGATGTTATCATCGACATGGAGACCGGAGAGAAGACTACCACAGGACTTCCCAAGTCCAATGTTCTGTACTTCGAGCTTCCTGACAATGCATGGTGCTGTGCACGTCCTTCCGGAACCGAGCCCAAGATCAAGTTCTACATGGGTGTCAAGGGAACCAGCTTAGAGGATGCACAGGCTAAGGTAGAGAAGCTGACCGAGGATGTAAAGGCAGTACTGTAAGGCAGTGCTCCATAAATCATATTAGTTTTCAAAAGAGCGAATCGCCCGTGCAGGGCGGTTTGCTCTTTTATGAAAAGCTGGAGGTATCTGTGGCAAAGCTAAATAAGGCAAACCTTAAGAAAACTCTATATTATCTGCAACGTAACGGCCTGAGGGAAACCTGGATCTCTGTGAGGGAGCGCCTGACAGAGACAGACCGCTATTTTTTTGTGCCCTGTTCGGAAGCAGAGCTGGTAAGGCAGAGTGATAGAAAATGGGAGAAGCCGATTACGTTCAGTATTGTGGTACCCTTATATCGAACGCCGGAAGCATATCTGAACAGAATGATAACAAGCGTTATGCAACAAAGCTATCCCCATTGGGAACTGATCCTGGCAGATGCCACGGAGGATCACAGTGTGGAGGAGGTACTGAAGCAGCAGGGATTCCTGAAGGAGCAGCCGACGGATGGCGAGACAGAACCTGTCGCAGCAGATCCCAGGCTCCACTATGTGCATCTGAAAGAAAATGCGGGAATCGCTGCTAATACCAATCAGGCGCTTCCCTATGCGAAGGGAGAGTATATCGGTCTGTTGGATCATGATGATGTATTGACACCGGATGCGTTGTACGAAATGGCTGATGCGATCATCAAAGCATATGACAGAGGTGTCAAAGTCGCCTTCGCCTATTCGGATGAGGATAAGTGCGATGGAGAAGAGACCAGATACTATGAGCCCAATTATAAAGAAGAATTCAATTACGATTTAATTCTTAGCAATAACTATATCTGTCATTTTCTGGTAATGGAGAGTAAATTGCTGAAAAGCCTGCAATTCCGCCCGGAATTTGACGGTGCCCAGGACTATGATCTGGTACTGCGCTGTGTAGCGGAAGTGCTGGCAGAGGGAGGGCAGACTGCGGAGAAGAGAATACTCCATATTCCGAAGGTGCTGTATCACTGGAGATGTCATGAGGCATCCACAGCAGCCAATCCAAACAGCAAAAAATATGCGTATGATGCGGGGATGAGAGCATTGCAGGATCATGCGGACCGCCGTCATATCCCGGCCACCGCGACAGAGACCAGACATGTAGGATTTTATCGGTTAAAATATAAAGAAGTATGGGAAGCCAGGTCGGATGTGGCAGCTGTAGGCGGCAGAGTATTGTCCGGGAAGAAACACGGCAAGATCATCGGCGGCAGAATGACGGCAGACGGAACCGTATTTTATGAAGGACTGCCGAAGGGATTCGGCGGATATCTGCACCGCGCGGAGCTGTCCCAGGATGCGGAAGCGCTGGATCTTCGCTGTATCCGTATCCGACCCGAATGCAGGGAAGTGTTTGAAAAAATCGTGGGAGTTCCGTATACCGAGATTCGGAGGCTACCGAAAGAACAGCCGATATTTAATATTACTACGCTGCCGGAGGGAGCGGATATCCGAACCTTAAGTCTGCAGTTGTCCGAAGCGTTACGGCAAAGAGGAAGATTACTCTATCTGCCGGAATATCCGGAGGAGTTTAAACCATTATGAGTGAAATAACGGTTGTTATACCAAATTACAACGGAATGAAATATCTGGCAGAGTGCATGACTTCTCTGTGCAGAGAGCAGCATAATGCCCCCGGATATGAAGTGCTGATCATCGATAATGCTTCCGTGGACGGCAGCGTGGAATATCTGCAAAAGGAATGGTGTGGGGAAGGTGTGCGCCTGATATCTTTACCGGAAAACACCGGATTCTGTCATGCAGTGAATCTGGGGATCCGGGAAGCGAAGACACCATATGTGATCCTTCTGAACAATGATACAAAGGCAGAAGCCGGTTTTGTAAGAGGCTTATATGATGCCATCCGCGAAAATGAAAAGATATTTTCCGTCAGTGCGAAGATGCTGATGTGGGACAGACCGGAGCTCATTGATGATGCCGGAGACCGATACTGCGTGCTGGGATGGGCCTATTCCCGGGGGAAGGGACGACCGGCGGCGGATTATGATAAGTCTGTCCCGGTGTTTTCCGCCTGTGGCGGTGCCGCAATCTACAGACGATCCGTATTTGAAGAGATCGGTTATTTTGATGAAGAACATTTTGCCTATCTGGAAGATCTGGATATCGGCTACCGTGCCCGGATCTACGGCTATGAGAACCGGTATGAACCGAAGGCGGCTGTGTTGCATTATGGCAGTGCTTCCACGGGATCCAGATACAATCCCCGGAAAACGTTACTTGCGTCTGCCAACAGTATTTATGTGATCGGCAAGAATATGCCGCTTTTGCAGTGTATTCTGAACCTGCCGTTTTTTTTGCTTGGATTTGGCATAAAGTTTTTGTTTTTTTGTAAGAAAAGAATGGGAAAACTATATCTGAAGGGACTGGCAGCGGGCCTGAGAAGATCTGTAGGAACCACGGGAAGACAGCACAAAGTTCCCTTCCGGTGGCATCATCTGGGGAATTATGTGAAGATCCAGTGGCAACTGTATTTCAATGTGTTTCGAATTCTTATGAAATCTTAAGAAATGGCTTCATAAATTCTTAAGTTGAGAAAAAAACATCGTTATTGTAGAATGAAATCGTTAAAAAGAAGCTTTTCAGACTTACAGATTGGGTGACCCATATGATAAAAGACAACCAGAAAGTCTTTAACAGGCTTCTTGTGATAATGGATGCGCTGATCACAGCCATATCCTTTGTCCTTGCCTATTATATCAAATTTTATATATTGAACGACGGTCCCGGAATCGGTGTCCTGCCTGTGCAGGAGTATTATAAGCTGCTTCCTTTTATTGTGCCCGGTTATATGTTCCTATATTACCGGTGCAGCGTGTATTCCCCGAAGCGAACCGTCCGCCGCAGACATGAGATTTACAGCATTCTGCAGGCAAATACCATCGGCCTGGCGGCATTGATCATTATACTGTATATGATCATCCGTGAGATCAACTTTTCGCGATCCGTCATGGCAATTTTTTATGTGCTGAATGTATTTCTGACTTCGGTATCCCGCATCATAATGAGAAAAGCGTTGCGGACACTCCGGAAAAGGGGATACAATCTGAAGCATATTTTGCTGGTGGGATATTCCAGAGCGGCAGAAGAGTATATTGACAGAATCTTAAGCAATCCCCAGTGGGGATATGTTGTATGCGGTATTCTGGATGAGCACATTCCGGGAGGGACTACCTATAAGGGAGTGAAAGTCCTGGGAACGTTGGGGAATCTGGAGTATATTCTTCCGGAGAACAAGCTGGACGAGATCGCGATCACGCTTTCTCTGAAAGATTATGATTATCTGGAAGGTGTTGTGGATATCTGTGAGAAATCCGGCGTGCATACGAAATTCATCCCCGACTACAGCAGTCTGATCCCCAGCAGACCTTACACGGAGGATCTCATGGGACTTCCGGTGATCAATATTCGGTATGTGCCGCTGACCAACACCGGAAATATGATGATCAAGAGAGCCATGGATATTGTCGGTTCCCTGTTTGGCATCATCATTATGTCACCGATCATGCTGTTGTCGGCAATTCTGGTAAAATGTTCCAGTCCGGGACCTGTGATCTTCAAGCAGGAACGGGTAGGACTTCATAATAAATCATTTTATATGTACAAATTCCGCAGTATGGCAATGCAGACTGCAGCGGAGGAGAAAAAGGGCTGGACGGTGCGAAACGATCCCAGAGTCACCGGGATCGGCAAGATCTTAAGACGAACCAGCATTGATGAACTTCCACAGCTGTTCAACATCCTGAAAGGAGATATGAGCCTGGTGGGACCGAGACCGGAGCGCCCTCAGTTCGTGGAAAAGTTCAAGGAAGAGATCCCGAGATATATGGTAAAACATCAGGTGAGGCCGGGCCTCACGGGATGGGCACAGGTCAACGGCCTGCGTGGTGATTCTTCCATCAAGAAGCGGATCGAGTATGATATTTATTACATTGAGAACTGGACCCTCGGGTTTGACATTAAGATCATTCTTATGACATTTTTCACAGGATTTATCAATAAAAATGCTTATTAACACAAGGAGAAGACAAGATGGCAACAAATTCTAACTACAATGGCGGCAATGGTCAGAGACCAGCCGGAAGCGGAAGAAGACCTTCCGGAAATGGACAGAGACCTGCGGGACAGCGACCTGCCGGATCGAGACCTGCCGGCAACAGTAACGGACAGAGGAGAGTATCTGCCAAGCAGCGTGCTGCCAAGAAGAGAAGAAAGGTTATCATCTTCGGTGTAGAGATTGCGGTTATCCTGATCATGGTAGCAGTATTGTATCTGGTAATGACCCACACAAATAATGAAGGCCCCAAGGTAACGGTATTAGAGACGGAAGAGCTTCGGATTCCGGAAGAAGTACAACAGGACGAAGCAATGAAGGGGTATATGAACATTGCACTGTTCGGTGTGGATGCAACGAAGGACAGCCAGCTGTACAAGGGCAGCCGAAGCGACAGTATTATGATCGCCAGCATCAATATGGATACCGGCGATATCAAACTGGTCAGTGTATATCGTGATACGTATCTGAACATCGGCACGGACTCCTATCAGAAGTGTAACGCGGCTTATTCCTATGGCGGAGCGGAGCAGGCAGTTAAGATGTTAAACATGAATCTGGATATGGATATTACGAACTTTGTAACCGTAGGCTATAAGGGACTGAGTGAAGTGATTGACGGTCTGGGCGGTGTCTATATCGATGTGGACTCCGAGGAGATCAAGCATATCAATAACTACCAGATCGGTATTGCAGAGGTCTTAAAATGTGACTACACACCGGTAACAGAGACCGGAGTACAGCTGCTAAACGGTCTGCAGGCGACGGCTTACTGCCGTATCCGTTATACCGCAGGTAATGATTTCAAGCGTGCTGCACGTCAGCGTGAAGTGATCCAGGCGATTGAAGATCAAGCGAAGAAGGCCGATTACGATACTCTGTCCAAGGTATTTAACAGTGCCATCGATGATGTTTACACCAGCCTGGATTCCAAGGATATTCTGGATCTGCTGGCTAACATCACAAAATATCGTATTGTGGACGAGGGAGGTTTCCCTGAAGAGACCATGCGTGCCACCGGTAACATCGGTGCAAAGGGAAGCAGTGTAGTACCTTTGGATCTGGAGAGCAATGTTGTATGGCTGCATCAGTTCTTGTTTGATGATGCGAACTACACCGTAACCGACAGTGTAAAGGAATACAGTAGAAAGATTGCGTCCGATACGGCACCTTATCTGAATAAATAAGAAAACGAATTGACGAGGGAGTCTTCCGGAGAGCACCGGAGCTCCCTCGTGTCATATGAAAAAGTCTTGTGTAACAGACGGGGATAAAGTATAATAGACCAGAGATTGGGAAAGTAAGGAGCACTCTGCAATGGAGATCGATGTGATCATTCCCCTGTATAAACCGGGGAAAGAATTATTTACATTATTAGATAAGCTTGATAGTCAGAGCGTGCCGATACATGAAGTGATCCTCCTGAACACCGAGGAAAAATATTTTGAGCAGCTGATCTATGGAACCAGATTTCTGGAGAAATATCAGAACATTAAAGTATATCATGTCTCCAAAAGAGAATTTGATCATGGCGGCACCAGACGCATGGGTGTGAAAAAATCTTCCGCAGATATTTTTGTCATGATGACCCAGGATGCCATGCCGGCAGATGACAATCTGATCGAACAACTGACGGAACCGCTGCGGGATCAGGTGGCGGTATCCTATGCAAGACAGCTGCCGAGAGAAGATTGTGCACCGGTGGAATGTTATACCAGGGAATTTAATTATCCGGCACAGTCACGGATCAAATCCGCAGAAGATCTTAAGACATTGGGGATCAAGACATTTTTCTGCTCCAATGTGTGTGCGGCATATCGTCGGGACATCTATGAAGAACTGGGTGGATTCGTAAAACATACCATATTTAATGAAGATATGATCTATGCGGCGAAAGCGGTGGAAGCGGGGTATGCGATCGCTTATGCGGCGGATGCCCGGGTGATTCATTCCCATAATTATACCAATGTACAGCAGTTCCAAAGGAATTTTGACCTGGGGGTATCCCAGGCAGAACATCCGGAAGTCTTCGCAGCATATCCTTCGGAGTCCGAGGGAAAACGAATGGTGAAAGATGTGACAGCATATTTGCGGAAAAATCATATGTCCGGCAAGTTGCTCCATTTTTATATACAATGTGCCTGTAAATATGCAGGTTATCTATTAGGTAAGAACTATCGCAGGCTCCCCGGAAAATGGGTCCTTGCTTTTACTTCCAACAAAGAATACTGGAAACAGAACAGAAAGGATGTATGACTATGTGTGGTATCGTAGGATATATTGGAACAGAACAGGCAGCGCCGATCATTTTAGACGGTCTGTCCAAACTGGAATACCGTGGATATGATTCCGCGGGTATGGCTATTTTTGATGGGGAGAAGATCAACACCAAAAAGGCTGTCGGGAGACTTAAGGTTCTGGAAAACCTGACACACGGAGGCGAGTCTATGAAGGGAACCTCCGGTATCGGGCATACCCGTTGGGCAACCCACGGTGCTCCCAGTGATATCAATTCCCATCCCCATATGAATAACGCCGGTACCATTGCTGTAGTACATAACGGAATCATTGAGAACTATATTCCACTGAAGAAAAAGATGCAGGATAAGGGGTATCAGTTCATCTCTGAGACCGATACCGAGGTACTGGCGCATCTGTTAGACTACTATTATAAGGGAAATCCCCTGGAAGCGATCACTAAGGTATTGCATCGTGTAGAGGGCTCCTATGCGCTGGGTATCATGTTTGCCGATCAGCCTGATAAGATCTTCGCTGCCCGCAAAGACAGTCCTCTGATCGTAGGCAAGAGTGAGAGCGGCAGCTTTATCGCATCTGATGTTCCCGCAATTCTCAAATATACCAGAACCGTATATTATGTAGATAATCAGGAAGTGGTGGAACTGAAGGAAGACGGTCTTAGATTCTTCTCAGTGGACGAAGAAGAGATCACGAAAACCCCCGTGACCATCGACTGGGATGCCAATGCTGCGGAAAAGGGCGGCTATGAGCATTTCATGCTGAAAGAGATCTACGAACAGCCGAAGACGATCAACGATACCATTTCTCCCCGTATCAAGGATAATGATATCGTCATCGAAGAACTGAATATGAGCGATGAGGAGATTCAGGAGATCACAAAGATCCATATCGTGGCCTGCGGTTCCGCATATCACACCGGTGTTACCGCAAAATATGTCATTGAAGGTCTGGCAAGAATCCCGGTAGAGGTGGATGTGGCCAGCGAATTCCGTTATCGTGATCCCATCCTGCAGAAGGGCAATATGGTCATCGTCATCAGCCAGTCCGGTGAGACTGCGGATACGCTGGCAGCTCTGCGGGAATCCAAGGAAAAGGGCTTCAAGGTACTGGGTATTGTCAATGTCGTCGGCAGCTCCATCGCCAGAGAAGCGGACAGTGTTATGTACACCTGGGCAGGTCCCGAGATCGCCGTTGCAACGACCAAGGCTTACAGTGCACAGCTGACAGCACTTTACATGCTGGCTATGAAGTTCGCCAAGGTGCGTGGAACCATTGACCAGGAGAAGTTCCAGAGTATGCTGACAGATTTAAGATGTCTGCCGGATCAGATCGAGCTGCTTCTGGGCCAGAAGCAGAAGATCCAGCATTTCGCCAACCGTTATGTGGGAGCGAGAGACATCTTCTTCATCGGACGTGGTATCGACTATGCGATTTCCCTGGAGGGATCCCTGAAGTTAAAAGAGATCTCCTATATTCATTCCGAGGCTTATGCAGCCGGAGAACTGAAGCATGGCACCATTTCCCTGATCGAAGATGGCACCCTGGTAGTGGCTTTGGCAACCCAGCCGGCTCTGTTCCAGAAGACCATCAGTAATATGGTAGAGGTAAAGGCAAGAGGCGCTTTTGTCATGGCGGTTACCATCGAGGGCAACAAAGCCATCGAGAAGGCAGCGGATTATGTGGTATACATTCCCGAGACGAATCCGTACTTTACCAATTCCCTGGCAATCATTCCGTTGCAGCTGTTTGCTTACTATGTGGCAGTGGGACGTGGCTGTGATGTGGATAAGCCGAGAAACCTGGCAAAATCCGTTACGGTGGAATAACAAGAAAATTCCGGAGAGGTGAAAACTTCTTCGGTTTTTTTTGATCTTTCATAATTGCTTCAGAAAGTTATCACAATTCGGTCACAATTGACGGTTATACTGTGTTCATAAGGTGAGAGTAAGAAATGAAATAACAACGAAGAATGGTAAAAAGAATTTCTCACTTACAGATAGGATAGGAGGAAGCATTATGTACGAGAATGATAATTTTTCCGGTTACGAAACCGGCAATGAAAATACAACCGGTACATTCAGCGGTGTAAGCGCTGCGGGAAGTGCAAACGGTTACACCACATACCAGATGGGCGGAAGCACCGGCAGCAATACAGAACCTAAGAACTCCAAAAAGCATGGAGGCTATTTCCGGAAAGCTATGGTAAGTGTCAGCCTGGGACTTTTCTTCGGACTGTTTGCCGGTATCGGGTTCTATGCGGTACAACAGGGCACCGGGATGCTTAAGACCGGTACGGATACCGCAGTGGTGGGTGAGGTTGCTTCCGAAGCTGCAACAGAGAGCAGCCAGAGTACACCACAGCTTGCGACCAACGTTACTTATGTAGAGTCTGATGTATCTGATGTGGTGGAGAAGGTCATGCCTGCCATGGTATCGATTGTGAATAACTTTACTGAGACAGCTAATGTCTTCGGCCAGCAGTATACACAGGAAGAAGCGGCCAGCGGTTCCGGTATTATTGTAGGCAAGACGGATGATGAGCTGCTGATCGTATCTAACAACCACGTAGTAGAGAGCGCAGATACGCTGACTGTTACTTTTATCGACGGCAGTGAAGCACAGGCACAAGTCAAAGGACTGGATTCCGATATGGATCTGGCAGTGATCGCAGTATCTTTAAATGATCTGAGCGATGATACCAAGAATGCCATTACCGTTGCTACTTTGGGCAGCAGTGATGACCTGAAGCTTGGTGAGCCGGTAATTGCCATTGGTAATGCTCTTGGATATGGTCAGTCCGTTACCAACGGTATCGTAAGTGCCCTAAATCGTGAGATCACTCTGGAGAACGGCTCTACCGGTCTGGAGAACGGCTCTACCGGTACTTTCATCCAGACCAACGCAGCCATCAACCCCGGTAACTCCGGCGGTGCACTGCTGAACATGAATGGTGAGGTTATCGGTATCAACTCCAACAAGATCGGTGGTACTGCCGTAGAAGGTATGGGATATGCTATCCCGATTACTTCGGCAAGTCCTATCATTGCAGATCTGATGGAGCGTCAGACCAGAACCAAGGTAGCTGAGGATGAAGTCGGTTACATCGGCATCTCCCCGCAGGAAGTAACTTCCCAGATCTCCCAGATGTACAACATGCCGGAAGGTATCTATGTAGTATCTGTAGAGGAAGGCAGCGCAGCAGCCAATGCCGGTATCATGAAAGGTGATATCATTACCAAATTTGACGGCAGCAGTATCTCTTCCTACTCTGATCTGCAGAAAACGTTACAGTATTATGCGGCCGGTGATTCCGTAACCGTAACGGTACAGAGACCTCAGAACGGTGAATATGTGTCTGTCGAACTGAATCTCACACTGGGCAGCAGACCAGCAGATAAAAAATAAATATAGCGGTTCCCAATATTGAATATTGGAAAGATAGAAGAAACCCCGGAAGATCGTCTGCATCTCCCGGGGATTTTGTTTAGAAAAACTTCACTTGTAGCAGTCATTCGAATTAGATATAATAAGCGTAGGCATGAGCAGTGCAAGGATCGTGGATTACGAAAACCGACTGCTTGCAGGCGGGATTACGTAAGACACGATACGTGTAGGGCGAAGCCCGGATATCGAGGTAGCACGAAGTGATACCGAGATAAGCACTGCGAGAAGAAAGCATCAAGGAATAGCGGATTACGAAAACCGACTGCTGGCAGTTGCGATTACGTAAGACGCAAATTCTATTATATAAAGAGGAGAATAACATGACAGATAATTATAATGATGATTATAGAGAAGTAATCCCTGAGGAAGAGAAAACAGAGACCACTCTGAACGAAAATCGGGATAACGAAAAAAATAGCGAGAACACACAGGTAGCGGATACTGCGGGTGAAAATTCCGCGGAGAAAAAGACAGAGGACAAAAAGGACAGCAGCGAGTACGAGGATGTCTGCTTCATCTGCCGAAGACCGGAGAGCAAAGCCGGCAGAATGTTCAAGCTGCCTAATCATATCTGTATCTGCGATGACTGCATGCACAAAACTATGGAGACCGTGAGCCAGTTCGACTACCAGGGCATGCTGAACAATCCTAATGATTTCAACCAGTTTAACGGACAGAACGGATTCCCCAACATCAGCTTTGTGAATCTGGCAGATCTTCAGGGAGACGGCGGCATTCCCAACAAGCAGAAACTCAAGAAGAAAAAGAAAGCCGAAGGTCCCAAACCTGTATTCAACATCAAAGATATTCCGGCACCTCATAAGATCAAGGCAAGCCTGGATGAATATGTAGTGGGACAGGAAAAAGCCAAAAAAGTCATTTCGGTAGCGGTATACAATCATTATAAGAGAGTGGCTACCGATACCATGGATGAGATTGAGATCGAGAAGTCCAATATCCTTATGATCGGTCCCACCGGTTCCGGTAAGACTTATTTAGTTAAGACACTGGCGAAACTGCTGGATGTGCCTCTGGCGATCGCCGATGCTACGTCACTGACGGAGGCCGGATATATCGGTGATGATATCGAGAGCGTAGTATCCAAGCTGCTGGCAGCCGCCGGTAATGATGTGGAGAAAGCAGAGAAAGGTATTATCTTTATTGATGAGATCGACAAGATCGCCAAGAAGAAAAATACGAATTCCCGGGATGTCAGCGGTGAAAGTGTACAGCAGGGCATGCTGAAATTACTGGAGGGTGCCGAGGTGGAAGTACCGGTTGGTGCCAATAGCAAAAATGCCATGGTGCCCCTGGCTACGGTGAACACCCGCAATATCCTGTTTATCTGTGGCGGTGCATTCCCGGATCTGGATGAGATCATCAAGGAGCGCCTGACCAAGACCGCATCCATCGGTTTTAATTCCGAACTGAAGGACAAATACGATAAAGATACCGATATTTTATCTAAGGTGACCGTAGAGGATATCCGTAAGTTCGGCATGATCCCGGAGTTCATTGGACGACTGCCTATCATCTGTACTCTGCAGGGACTAAGCAAGGAGATGCTGGTGAAGATCCTGAAAGAGCCGAAGAATGCCATTTTGAAACAGTACCAAAAGCTCCTGGAACTGGATGAAGTGAAACTGGAGTTCACGGACGATGCCCTGGATGCCATTGCCGAAAAGGCCATGAAACGTGACACCGGCGCCAGAGCCCTGCGTTCCATTATTGAGGATTTCATGCTGGATATCATGTACGAGATCCCGAAGGATGACAACATTGGAAGAGTCACCATTACCAGAGAATACATCGAAGGTACCGGCGGACCTATCATTGACATCCGCAGTAATGAGATCCTGGAGCCTGTGGAGAATCTGAAGCAGATTCCGGTGGAAGAGAAATAAATTGAGAGTTAGTGAAATAGTTGTTCTAAAATCCACGCAGAAAGGGCTGCC
>OLZI01001573.1_pt1 | contig 12140 bp, 8 predicted proteins | sample 1674061 | NCBI WGS metagenome assembly OLZI01 (sample SAMEA103958139, study PRJEB25191) | human gut metagenome | biome: human-associated habitat [ENVO:00009003]; feature: intestine environment [ENVO:2100002]; material: feces | place: Germany | collected 2013/2015 | reverse complement strand
CGTCACAATAGCAGAGGTGTGCGGATAAGCGTCGATATCACGCGCCCACTGGCGTGCTACCTTCGCCGGCGCACCTTCCTGCGGCAGCAGGGCGGTAAACTCGCCCTCATCATCGTACTGCGCCGTATACAGGCTGGGCACATAAACACCCGGCACCTGCGCCAGCGCCGCCAGACGCTCTTGCTTGCTTTCCTCGCGGTAGATGGTATCCAACACGTGCTGCACCGTTTCCTCACCCTCGCCGATAACAAAGGCGTCAGCCACAGCAGCCATCGGCTCGGGATTAAAGGTAGCACAGGGACCGCCGATAATCACCAGCGGCTCACGCTGATTGCGCTCCGCCGCCCGCAGGCGGATATTGCCTAAATCGAGCACCGTCAGCAGATTATCATAATCCATTTCAAAGGACAGCATGACGAAGATAACGTCAAAATCTGCCAGCGGACGCTGGTTTTCCAGGCTCAGCAGCGGTGTTTTGCTTTTGATATGCTCCTGCTGCAGGCGTTTATCCGGCAAAAAGAAGCGCTCGCAGGCACTGTCGCCGCGCTCGTTAATCATCTGATACAGAATGTGCATTCCCAGGTTCGACATGCCCAGATGGTAGACGTTGGGGTAAATAAACGCTACCGGATGACGTAAGCCCGGCGGATACACCTGCGCGCCGGTTTCATTTTCTCTTGTTTCTTTAATATAGTTTTTGATTATCCAGGACAAAGCATTTCCTCTCCGAGTATCTATAATGTATTAAGAAAATATCAGCGCAGAATTACGCTGATATCTCTTGTATTTTACTGATGTTTTTCTGCCAATTTGCGTTCAAACAAATCGATAACTGTTTTCAAAACCTTTAAGCGGGCATAATATTTGTTGTTTCCCTCAACCACGGTCCACGGTGCATAGGAGGTGTCGGTGCGTACCAGCATTTCGTTGACTGCTGCTTCGTAAGCATCCCATTTATCACGGTTGCGCCAATCCTCGTCCGTAATTTTCCACTGCTTGTTGGGGTCATTCTGACGATCATTGAAGCGTCGCAGCTGCTCATCCTTGTCAATCTGCAGCCAGAATTTGGCGATGGCGATACCGTGCTCGCTCCACTGCGCCTCCATATCCTTAATTTCATCGTAGGCTCGCTGCCATTCCTGCGGTTTGGCGAAGCCTTCGATACGCTCTACCATAACACGGCCGTACCAGGTACGGTCAAAAATCGCTATAGTGCCCGGCTGCGGCAGTCTGGTCCAGAAGCGCCACTGATAATGGAACTGCTTTTCAACCACGTTCGGCGCCGCAATCGGGTGCACATGAAAGCCCAACGGGTCCAGTGCCGCCGTCAGTCTGCGGATAGCACCGCCCTTGCCGGCAGCGTCCCAACCCTCAAAGCCGATAACTACCGGTATCTGCGCCTTGAACATTTCAATCTGCAGCTGTGTCAGCTTTTTCTGGTACTTATCGAGCTTTTCCTTATATTCTTCCTTGGTAAGCTCCTTGTTGGCGTCAATCGTGCTCAGCACATCGTAGGTTGCCGCGGTGCGCTTGTCGGCAGCAGGCTCGACAGGCATCTGCACAGCTTTTTCGATAGCATCGGCAATCTTAGTAAAAACCTCCAGACGCGCGCTGCGCGGATCATCGTCGGCAATCAGGTGCCAGGGAGCGTTTACCGTATCGGTAGCCTCCAGCATTTTTTCGTAATGCGGCAAAAATTTATCGTAATCTTCGCTTTCATCAATCGCAGGATTCAGATCACGCCACGCTTTGCCCAGTGTTTTGGCATTCTTGGCGATATTTTTCTTTTGCTGCTCCGGTGACAGATGCAGGAAAAATTTGAGCACAAGATAATTATCGTCCGTGAGCATTTTTTCAAAGTTGTTGATATGCTCGAAGGAAACTACGGGATATTTGGAATCGTCCTCTGCCTTATCCGCCATCTCGTTGGCGTTTTTCAGATAATACCAGCTGCGGTGATAAACGGCAATATGTCCCAAAGCCGGCAAACGCTTCCAGAAGGCACTGAAAAACGGCTGCTCCTGCAGAACGCCGCGCAGGCGCACGCTGGAATATACATTAAAGCCGCGGGCATCCATCTGCTGCATCATTTCGTTAATCAGCGCACTGCGGCGCGCACCGCGCCAGCCCTCAAACACGATGATAATCGGTCTTTTGGCGTCGCGGGCCATGCGCTGCGCCTTTCCCAGGCGCTCACCCAGCACATCCATCTGCTTGTTGTAATCTTCCTTGGACACTTTTTTACTCAAATCCAGCTTTTCCAGCATTCTCCAACATCTCCTTACTGTTTGTGAGAATCTTTAAATCAGCGCTCCTCATAAGGGTTAAGAGCGCGCGGTTTTCCTAATACCTCTGCCATGATAATGCCGTTGACCAGCGCCGCATGCTTCAGCTTCACACGCTTTTTTGCTGCAGGCTGCGCCTGCTGTGCGTATTGCGCATTAAACGCCGCTGCGGCAGCGTCCATCTTTGCTTCGTCGTAGCTGTAATCACTGCGGGGATCGTAATAAACCTTGCCCTTGTCATGCACCAGGGCTTCGTTTTCACGGTGAATTCTGCCGGTGTGGTCATGCATTGCTTCGCCGTCGCGGTGAACTCTGCTGTCGTCATCACGACGCACGCGCGTTCCGTCATGCACCACGCCGCTTTCGCGGCTGTTTTGACGCTTGCGCGCCTGCGCCGCCTCCGTCGTCTTTTTCAGGCGGCGTTCAAACTCGGCAGCAAGGTCTTTAGGCTTAGTCTGCGTTTGCTGCTCTGCCTGCGTCGGCTCCGCCGTTTCCTGCGGCTGCTCTTGCGGCAGCTCCTGCTGCCTGCGGCGGCGACGGTTTCGACGGTCCAAAAATACGTTGGCCAGCATTACGAGGACAAAAAGCAGGGGGATTAAATCCCTGTCAAATAAACCGCCCATAAGCTGCACCTCGCTTATTTGCCGCCCTCAGGCTTTTCCTCGCCCTCCGGGCTTACCTCAGCAATCGTGCGGCGCATCTGCGTATCTGCCTGAATGTTGTTCAGGCGGTAGTAATCCATTACGCCCAAGCGGCCGTTGGCCAGTGCTTCTGCCATAGCTGTCGGCACCTTAGCCTGTGCTTCCACAACCTTCGCCTGCATTTCCTGCGTATAGGCCTTCATTTCCTGCTCCTTGGCAACAGCCATCGCACGGCGTTCCTCAGCACGTGCCTGAGCAATGCGCTTGTCTGCCTCCGCCTGGTCGGTCATCAGCGCAGCGCCGATGTTACGGCCTACATCTACGTCCGCAATATCAATGGAAAGAATTTCAAAGGCAGTGCCTGCATCAAGGCCTTTATCCAAAACCGTTTTGGAAATATAGTCGGGGTTTTCCAGCACCTTGCTGTGGTCGGCGCTGGAGCCTACGTTTGTTACAATGCCTTCGCCGACACGCGCAATAATCGTTGCTTCGCCGGCACCGCCTACCAGGCGGTCAATGTTGGCGCGCACGGTTACGCGTGCCTTTACCTTCAGCTCAATGCCGTCCTTGGCAACAGCGCTTACTACCGGAGTTTCGATAACCTCGGGGTTAACGCTCATCTGCACAGCCTCCAGCACATTGCGTCCCGCAAGGTCAATGGCACAGCCACGCTCAAAACTCAGCTCAATCTGCGCTCGGTGGGCAGCAATCAAAGCATCAATAACGCGGTCCACGTTACCGCCTGCCAGATAATGCGCCTCCAGCTGGTTGACATTTACGTCAAGGCCTGCCTTGTTAGCCTTAATCAGAGGCAGCACAATCTGCGACGCGGGCACGCGGCGCAAGCGCATACCGATGAGGTTGAAGATGCCCACGTTAACACCGGCGGCGATTGCCGAAATCCACAGTCCCAACGGCACAAAGTTAAGAAAAATCGCTATACCGGCAATAGCAATGATTACTGCAAAGCCACTGCCGAAAATCATACTGAATAATAAATCCATAATGTCACTCCTTCGTTTGTTCTACAAAAATTTTGCTGCCCTCTACCCGCACGATAATCACGGGAGCAGACTTTTCGATATAATCTCCCTGACTGCTCACATCAAGACGCTTGCCGTCCACCAGAATCGTACCTGCAGGACGCAGCGTAGTCAAGGCTGTGCCTCTTTTGCCCACCAGCATCCTCCAGTTTTTGCCGCCGGTGTAGCCCTCGCTGTTCTTTTGGCGTGTCCACAGCACAAAGGGATTATACTTGCTTTCCTTGGGAAGATACACGCACAGCAGCGTAATTACCAGCACCAAAAACAGATACACTGCCAACAGCACCAGCGCCGCCCAGGCATTGCCGCCCAAAACGTAAAAGCCGCCGACTGTCAGGCACACCATGCCGCTGACACCGAAAACTCCGAAGCCCGGCACAACAAATTCTATCAGCAACAGGACAAGGCCCGCCAGCATAAAATAATATTCTAATGGCATGACTGCACCTCCTCAACGCTTATGCAATTATAGTATAGCAGAGTAAAAGCATGAAGTAAATTTAAAGTTTATGCCGCAAAAAGCAAAGCTGCCTGTAATACTTTAACAAAAGAATTTTTTTGGCTCATTAATTTAAAAAGCAGTAGCTTGAAGACGTACCAAGCAAGAGCATTTGCTGCTTTACTTATTGCGCCAAAAATTGTATGATAAAGAAAAAGCTTCTTCTACTATAAACAAAGGCGGGACTTAATGATGAAAAAATTACTTATTTTACTGACGCTGATTTTTGCGCTTGCCTGCACTTGCACAGCCTTCGCTGGTGCAGGTACTGATAAAAACGCTAACATGGAAAAAATAACCAGCACCAGCGCTGGCGATTTATATCTTGATAAGGATAATTTGCAGGCATTGCGCCAGGGCGACAAGCTTTTTTGCTGCTGTCTGCCGAGCTGCGCTACAATAAGGAAATGCTGCCTAAGCTGCAGGCCACCAAGCCGGAGCTGAAAACAGCAATCAGCATGACGCAGATTTATTTGTATAATAACGATGGCACGCAGTATGCGCTGCTCAAAAGCCTGTACACCGATAAGGACGATAATGTTGTTTACACTATCGAAGGCTCGCCAAATTTGCAGCCTATCAAAAGTAAGCTGCAAATGCTGCTGTACGAAAGGGCGTTGACAGCGATGGAAAACCAAAAGCGTATTGCTGATATGCTCAGACGCAAAGCGTAACAAAAAGACCTTGATGTCAGTTTTTACTGACGCCAAGGTCTTAAATTTTTTAATGAATCTCTTTATAAGCAAACATTTTATTGCTTTAGTTGAAATTTTATGATAAAATGTTTTTGACAACCGGTTCATGGGGTGGTGTTGCCTTCATTCTATACGAATGGAGGTGATGTCTATGGTATATTTCAGCTTTCAGGATTTAATGTCCTTTGGAGTTTTTATCGTAGCATTACTTACGTTCATTTTTAAGAACAAAAAGTAAAAAAGTTACGGACATAGAAAAACCGCCCCACGACTTTCCCGAGTACGGAGCGGATTTTTCTTAACCTAATCGGCAACCCACCTTGTTGCGGGTGCATCCAAGAAGCGAGTCCGTAGGACGATGCTGATTGGCTCATGCACGCCATGCGATAGTGCCACAAGAGGCGTAGCCGATTGGATTGGCACGAACCGCTTAGGCGGTTGTTTTCTTGCCTATAATATAACATAAAGAAGTATTTTTCGCAAGCGAGTGTTTGTGACGTTTTGGTTAAAGACTGAAGTTCAAATAATTTATGTTAACAGAGCAGGATTAAGAATAATTCTGCGACTGGATTGTTAACATATGACTTTAGCAGTAAGAAGACTGAAGATGTGTATTATAAAATTTTGGCAGTGCAGGGCTCTTCACTCCTTGACTTATCACATTGTCTAATGTATAATATTAGCGTTTATTGATATTTGCTAACGCGATGAAAAAGACAGTAGCTTGCGGCGCAGGTTAAGCGAGCCGGGGTATGGTGCAAGCCCGGACGAAGTAAAGCAGGTGAAAATCACTTTGGAGTGGATGCGGCGAACCTGAGTAGCTGCATACGGGAGCGCCCGATATTGCGCACACGAGTGGCGTGCGGCAAAGGCTGTCGTCATGAGGGTGGTACCACGGAGTACACGTTTTGTTAATGATGCATGATACGCATGCGTATTAATCGTTGTTAGTCTACAGCTTCGTCCCTTATCTGAGGGACGAAGCTTTTTTTATTATTGCTATATTTTTTTGTTTAATAAAATTGGAGGTTATTAGTAATGGACTATGGTAAAACACTGAATCTGCCCGAAACAGAGTTCCCTATGCGTGCAGGTCTGCCGCAACGCGAACCTGATTTTCTGAAATTCTGGGAAGAAAACGATATTTATGGCAAAAAGCAGGCTCTGCATGCAGGCCACAAGAAATTTGTTCTGCATGACGGCCCTCCGTATGCAAACGGCAAAATCCACATGGGTCATGCCCTGAACAAAATCTTAAAAGATATCATTATGAAATACAAATATGCTCGCGGCTTCGATACCCCGTATGTTCCCGGCTGGGATACTCACGGCATGCCGATTGAGCACGCTGCTATTAAAGAGCTGGGCCTGAACCGCAATGAGCTGGATCCGCTGACTCTGCGCCGCAAATGCCATGACTTCGCTCTGCAATGGGTTGATATCCAACGCGAAGACTTCAAACGTCTGGGCGTTCTGGGCGATTGGGAAAATCCGTACATCACTCTGCATCACAGCTTTGAAGCTGAGCAGATCCGTGTATTCGGTACTATGGCTAACAAAGGCTATATCTACAAAGGCAAAAAGACCGTTTACTGGTGCCCGCACTGCGAAACCGCTCTGGCTGAAGCAGAAATCGAATACGGCGAACAAAAAACTCCTACTATCTTCGTAAAAATGCCGCTGGTAAAAGACAACGGCCAAACTCCGGAAGCTGCTAAAGGCAAAAAAGCTTACATGGTAATTTGGACCACCACCCCGTGGACCATGCCTGCCAACGTTGCTGTTGCTCTGAACCCTGCTCTGGAATATGCCTGGGTTGAATGCGAAGGCGAAGTTCTCTTCATGGCAAAGGACCTGCTGGCTCAGGTTGGCGCTGTCTGCCATAAGGACCTCAGCAATATCCTCGGCACTACTCTTGGTAAAGATATGGAATTCGCTGAATGCGTGCATCCGTTCCCTGAATACAACAACCGCCGCTCTCTCGTAGTTATGGCTGACTATGTAACTACCGAAGCCGGTACCGGTTGCGTACATACCGCTCCCGGTCATGGCGATGTCGACTTTGAAACCGGTCTGAAATACAAGCTGCCGATTCTCTGCCCGGTTGATTCCCAAGGCAAGCTGACCGAAGAAGCAGGCGAACGCTTCAAGGGCATGTTTGTATTCGACGCTAATATCCCGGTACTGAAATATCTGGCTGAGCTGAACTGCTTGCTGGGCAAAGAAAACATTAAGCACCAATACGCACACTGCTGGCGCTGCAAAAACCCGATTATTTTCCGCGCAACCTCTCAATGGTTCGCTTCTATCGACGGCTTCCGTGATGAAGCACTGAAATCTATCGACGATGTACAGTGGATTCCTTCCTGGGGCCAACAACGTATCCACAACATGGTAAGCGACCGTCACGACTGGTGCATCAGCCGTCAGCGTGTATGGGGCGTTCCTATCCCGGTATTCTACTGCGATAACTGCGGCGAGCATCTGATCAACGAAGCTACCATCGATTCCGTTGCCAACTGGTTCGAAAAAGAAGGCAGTGATGCATGGTGGGCTCACACTGCAGAAGAGCTGCTGCCGGAAGGCACTGTCTGCCCGAAATGCGGCGGTAAGCACTTCCATAAGGAAAGCGATATCATGGACGTATGGTTCGACAGCGGTTCCTCTCACATGGCTGTTGCCGCAAAACGTCCGGAGCTGTCCTGGCCGGTTGCTATGTACCTCGAAGGCAGTGACCAGCATCGTGGCTGGTTCCAGTCCTCTCTGCTGACTTCCGTTGCTGTTGCAGGCCGTGCTCCGTACGAATCCGTACTGACTCATGGTTATGTAGTTGACGGCGATGGCCGCAAGATGTCTAAATCCGTAGGTAACGTTATCGTTCCGCAGGACGTAATCAAACAATACGGCGCTGATATCATCCGCCTGTGGACTGCTTCCTCCGATTACAAGGCAGATATCCGTATCTCCCCGAAAATCCTGAAGCAGCTGGCTGAGGTATACCGCAAAATCCGTAACACCATCCGTTACATCCTGGGCAACACCAACGATTTCAACTACGAAACAGATGCAGTTCCGTTCAACGAAATGCTGGAGCTTGACCAATGGGCTCTGATGCATCTGCAGCTGCTGAAGAAGGAAGTTACCGCTGCTTACGAAAGCTATGATTTCCATGTACTGTATCATGCAATCCACAACTTCTGCACCGTTGAAATGTCCAGCTTCTATCTGGATATCCTCAAAGACCGCCTGTATGCTTACAAGGCTGACAGCAAAGAGCGTCGCAGTGCACAAACCGCTATGCATGAAATCCTCATGGACCTCATCGTTATGCTGTCCCCGGTACTGAGCTTCACTATGGAAGAAGTATGGCAGTTCATGAAGAAACCTGCTAATGCTCCGGAATCCGTACAAATGCTGCCCTGGCCGGAAGTTAAGGAAGACTACATCAACGAAGAGCTGGAAACTAAATGGGATAACTTCATTGAAATTCGTAGCGAAATCACCAAGGTGCTGGAGCTGGCTCGTCGTAACAAACAAATCGGTCACTCCCTGGACGCTAAGGTTGAGCTGCACGCCGAAGGCGAAGCTCTTGCTATCCTGAAATCCGTAGAAAAAGACCTGGCAACTCTGCTGATTGTTTCTCAGGCTATTATTGTTGAAGGCGCTGCCGAAGGTGCCGAAGCAACCGGCCGCGAGGACCTGAAGGTTACCGTTGCTGCTGCCGAAGGCCACAAGTGCGAGCGTTGCTGGATTTACAGTGACGAGGTTGGTCAGGACGCTGAGCATCCGACTCTGTGCAAACGCTGCGCTGAAGCAGTTAAAGCTTGAGTATAAGGCATCATCTTTGCATAAAGCTGTAGCTGACATAAAATAAATACTTAAAGCCGTCGTATCATGTAAATTTTTGCTGATACGGCGGCTTTTTTGCTACAAATTTTACAAAAAAATATTTTGCTTTATCGCCTATGTATGGTACAATACTGTTAATATTATATATTTTACGGAGGTGAAACTGTTTTTCTGCAATCTGCAGGATTACAGAGATTTTTGGACTATCTCATATGTTTGTTTAATGTTATAGCGATTTTATTTTTGGTGGCGCTGAACGGCTTTTTCGTTGCTTCGGAGTTTTCTATTGTCAAGGTGCGTCCTTCGCGTCTTGATGCGCTGATTAAAGAAGGCAATACTAGGGCAGAAAGCGCTAAGCAGGTAACGGAGCATCTTGATGCCTATCTTTCGGTTACGCAGCTTGGTATAACTATTGCTTCGCTGGGCTTAGGCTGGATCGGTGAACCGACAGTGGCTAAGCTGATGCATCCTGTATTTAATCTGCTGCAGCTGCCGCCGCAAGTTGAGCATACAATAGCCTTTGTTGTCGGCTTTGGTGTTATCACTGCTTTGCATATTGTTTTAGGCGAGCTGGTGCCTAAATCATTGTCTATTCAAAAGACAGAGCAGATTGTTCTGTTTGTGGCAGCTCCGCTGATTCTGTTTGATAAGCTGATGTATCCGGCAGTATGGTTCCTCAATCACGTTGCCAACTGGGTGCTGCACAAACTGGGCGTTGAAGCTGCAAGCGAAGCAGAAGAGGCACACAATGAGGACGAAATCCGCATACTGATGGAAGAAAGCCATAAGCATGGCTATATTGATAAAACAGAGCTTACTTATCTGGACAATGTCTTTGACTTTTCCGACCGTCGTGCCAGCGATATCATGGTGCCGCGTACCGATATGATCTGCCTGTATCTGGAGGATTCCTGGGAGGATAACATCAAGACGGCGCTGGAGGAGCGCATGACACGTTATCCTATATGTGATGAGGACAAGGACCACATTATCGGCTTTTTGCATATTAAGGATTTGCTGCGCAGCTTAAATGCCGGCGAGCGTCCTGATTTGCGCAGTCTGGCGCGTAAGGTGCTGCTGGTGCCGGAATCTCTGCCTATCAGCAAGCTGCTGCGCATTTTGCAGAAGCATCGCAGCCAGCTGGCAATTCTGGTTGACGAGTACGGCGGTACTGCAGGTATGGTTACCGTTGAGGATATTCTGGAGGAAATCGTAGGCGAAATCCAGGACGAGTTTGACGAGGAACGTCCGGAGGTAGAAGAAAAGGGCAGTAAAACCTATTCTGTCGATGGCAAAATGCTGTTGGAGGATGTTAACGATACCTTTGAGCTGGCCTTAGATACCGAAAACTGTGATACTATCGGCGGCTGGGTTTACTCTCAGCTTGATTATCCGCCTAAGGTGGGGCAGAAGGTGCAGACACCTGCCGCTGCCTTTACGGTAGAGGAGATTGACAAGATGCGTATTGTGCGTGTCGGTATCCAGCTTTTGCATGAGCCGGAAAAGATTCACGAGGAGCTTCAGGAAGAACACCTGGAGGATGTAAAATAATATCTGCATAAAAAGAGAGCACGCTGAGATTGATTTCTCAGCGTGCTCTTTAGCGTTGTGCTTATAAATCGTGGAATTTCATACCGATGTTGCTGTGACGCAGGAAGTTAAGAGTTACCTCAGGGAAGGAGGCATAGCTTAAAACGTCTTCAATCGGTGCGTTGGGGAAGCCTTCCTCAGCCAGCTTTTCGCGCAGCTTTTTCATTTGCGGCGGAATATCGTCGGCAGGACGGTGGTCGATTTGCGGTGCGTCACCGATGGCCAGGCGTTTAACCTCAGGGTCAATCGGTCCCGGAGTACGGCCGTATTTGCCAAGGATTAAATCTTTAACCTCGCGGGGAATCATCTTATAGCGTCCAAGTGCAACGTTCAATACGGACATAGAGCCTACAATCTGGCTTGTAGGAGTAACCAGCGGCGGATAACCGAGCTCGGCACGCACGCGCGGCATTTCCTCAAGCAGCTGCGGATATTTGTCGGCAACGCCCATTTCCTTCATCTGGTTCAGCAGGTTGGAAAGCATACCGCCCGGAATCTGGAAGGTGAGCACCTTGGGATCGATGGGGATGTTGGCGTTCAGGTTGAAATCATGGATAAGGTTCTTGCGTACATCCTTGAAATAATCTGCCAAGCTGTTGAGCTCTGCAAGCTTGAGGCCTGTATCGTAGGGAGTGCCCTCCAACGTTGCTACCAGAGATTCGGTGCAGGGCTGGCTGGTAGATTCGGAGAACGGAGAAAGTGCGGTATCAATCATGTCCGCACCGGCTTCAACAGCCTTCAGGTAGGTCATATCGCCCATACCGCTGGTGAAGTGTGTGTGCAGGTCGATAGGCAGGTCAAGCTCCGCCTTCAGGCTGCGGATAAGGCTTTCGGCAGCGTAGGGACGCAGCAGGCCTGCCATATCCTTAATGCAGATGGAATCTGCGCCCATCTGCGCCAGTTCCTTACCTAATTGAACAAAGTCCTTGTCCTGATGGTAGGGACTGATGGTATATACAATACAGCCCTGAACGTGTGCGCCTGCTTCTTTAGCGGCACGCATTGCGCATTCCAGGTTGCGGGTATCGTTAAGAGCATCGAAAATACGGATAATAGATACGCCGTTGTCAACAGAGCGGTTTACAAATTCGCGTACAACATCATCGGCATAATGGTTATAGCCCAAAATGTTCTGACCGCGCAGCAGCATTTGAATCGGGGTTTTGCGCAGATGCTTTTTAAGCGTGCGCAGACGTTGCCAGGGATCCTCGTTAAGGAAGCGCAGGCAGGAGTCAAAGGTGGCGCCGCCCCAAGCCTCTAAAGCATAGTAGCCGGCATTATCCAGCTGTTCCAGTGCCGGCAGCATGTCGCTGATGCGCATTCTGGTGGCAGCAAGAGACTGGTGGCCGTCACGCAGGACGGTTTCAACTATTTTTACGGGTTTCTTCTCCATGGCAGTACTCCTTTTATTAGTATAGTTAGTTAATTAAAGCTGATTTATAGCTGTAATTATTATAGCATAAAAATTTTTTTAGGGCAAAGAAACGGATTAACGCTCTCTTTCCCCTCATTCTACAACAAAGTTGTTGCTTCCCCTT
>OLZI01001572.1_pt1 | contig 12151 bp, 10 predicted proteins | sample 1674061 | NCBI WGS metagenome assembly OLZI01 (sample SAMEA103958139, study PRJEB25191) | human gut metagenome | biome: human-associated habitat [ENVO:00009003]; feature: intestine environment [ENVO:2100002]; material: feces | place: Germany | collected 2013/2015 | reverse complement strand
TCTGACCCCAATTTCTCCCAAAAGAGCTTCCCCCGGTGGACAAGCCACCGGGGGAATTTTGCGTATCAATCAGCCTTTTAAGTCGGGGTCGTAGCCATGGAAGAGGTCTCGCAGGAAGACATCCGCGTGGGTTACCCACAGGTCGAAGTTGTAGTCGCCCTTGCCGTCAATGATCTTCCAGCCCGCATAGCCGTGGGGATGTCCGGCAAAGGTGTGAATCTCCACCGGGACGTTCTGCGCCCAGAGGCTCGGCAGAAGGCCCTGCATATTGGCGATGCAGCCGAAATCCTTCCGCCCAATGGCAAAGAAGGTGGGCACATTGGGGAAGTCCTCCCGGGTCAGCTCCGTTCCCAGGTGCCGTGCGCCATAGATGCACAGGAATGCGTTTTCTGCGCCAGGCAGCCGGTCATATTCATCCGGAATATAGTTTGGGAAATACTGATCAACCGTCTGGTGGTCGGAAAAGAATTCAATACAGGCATCTCCTGTGACGCCGCCGTTGGAAAAGCCTGCGTAAACGAGCTGTTCCGGATTCAGATTGTATTTCTCGGCGTTGCCCCGCAGCAGCTGGAAGCACCGGGCTGCATCTACAGCAGACTCTAAGCGGCTCCATGGCCCCTGATTGGGCCTGCATTGCAGAATGAAGCAGGAATAGCCCAGGGCATTGAATTCCAGACCAATCTCATAGCACTCGTTGATGGTTCCGGCGCCGTGGGTACCGCCGGCTACGAGGACGATACCGGCCAGGGGCTTCTGCCCGGCAGGCAGGAGCATTTCCAGATAATAGGGGCGGAAATCCGGCTCGTGGTCATACAGGTGGTCAGGATTTTCGGTATACACCGTCTGCGTGGGCATATTGCCCTCGTTCCACAGATAGACGCGCGCAGGGGCGTTGGGAAGGAGCCGGATGGCATCCCGCCGGGCGGCAAATTCCTTTTTCAGCGCATCCTTTTCCTCCTGGGTTTTGGCCTCCTTGAAGTTCCACTGGAATTTGAAGAGCTCTACCAGCTGCTCCACAGGATACCGGGTGGGATCTTCATACAGAGGAATTGCCTTGTTGATTTCCTCTCCGAATTCCTTCCGGAATGCGGCATTGGCCTTGAGCATGGCCTCGTATTGTTTTTTTACAGGATCGTCCATAAATCACTGCCTCCTTTTCTGCTCCTATTTTAGCAGAAAAAGGGCGGAAAACGCAATAATCCATGGCTATGAGCATACTTTTTTGAAAGAACTGTACACTTCTGTAATGTGCCCTTGCCGTAGAGCTGCGGCAGAACTTTGGCGCAGTATTTCTGCCCGGCCGGGAAATAGTTTGCGTTTTATTACAGCAGATTCGTCATGCTCTTCATGCTGATGCCAAGGGTTGACATATTGTGCAGCAGGGCGCTGGTGGTGGGGGGCAGAATGCCGATGAGCCCCAGACCGATCAGGCTGCAATTGAAGCCGATGATGAACCGGTAGTTCCGGTGAATTCTTGCCATCAGCGCACAGCTCAGCTGCCGCAGGGTGACCAGGGCCATCAGATCCTCCGAGGAGACGGTGATGTCCGCGATCTCCTGGGCAATGGCTGCGCCGGTGGAAATGGCAATGCCCACGTCCGCCTCGGAAAGGGCAGGGGAGTCGTTGACGCCGTCGCCCACCATGATGACCACATGACCCTCTTCCCGGGCCTGCCGGATGAAGGCGGCCTTGTCCTCCGGCAGCACCTCGGCATGGACCTCATCCACGCCTACGGCCCTTGCCACGGCCTGGGCTGTTCTGTGGTTGTCGCCGGTCATCATGACCACCCTGGAAATGCCGCAGTCATGAAGTGCCCGGACCGCTTGCACCGCTTCCGCCCGGAGAGGGTCACAAATGCAGAGCACTGCGGCCAGGGTGCCGCCGATGCACAGGTACAGGTGGGAATAGCTGGGGTCAAGCTGCTCGTATTTTTCCTGCTCGCCATCGGGAATGACACACTTCTCGTCCTCAAAGACAAAGTGGGCGCTTCCGATGATGACCTTTTCTCCCTCTACCATGCTGGAAATGCCGTGGGCCACGATGTACTGTACCTGGGAGTGGTACTCCTGGTGATCCAGCCCCCGGCGCTTGGCCTCCTCCACCACGGCGTTGGCAATGGAGTGGGGGTAGTGCTCCTCCAGGCAGGCGGCCAGGCGCAGCATCTCCGTCTCGGAATGCCCGCCGAAGGGGACGATTTGGGCAACCGTGGGGGTGGCGTGGGTCAGGGTGCCGGTCTTGTCAAAGACGACGGTATCCGCCTTGGCCATGTTCTCCAGGAACTTACCGCCCTTCACGGAGATGTGGTACTGGGCGCTTTCCCGCATGGCGGACAGCACCGCAATGGGCATTGCCAGCTTCAGGGCACAGGAGAAGTCCACCATCAGCACGGACAGGGTCTTGGTGATATTCCGGGTGAGCAGATAGGTCAGGGCCGTACCGCCCAGGGTATAGGGCACCAGCTTGTCCGCCAGATGGGAGGCGCTGGCCTCTGCGGAGGACTTGAGCTTTTCGGAATCCTCAATCATTTTCACGATTCGGTCGTACCGTCCGCTGCCCTGGGCCTTCTCCACCTGGATGACGCATTCGCCCTCCTCGGCCACGGTGCCTGCATAGACGAAGCTGCCTGCCTTCTTGGGCACGGGCTGTGATTCACCGGTCATGGAGGCCTGGTTTACCATGGCCTCGCCGGAAACAACCTTGCCGTCCAGGGGAATCAGGCTGCCGGTGCGGACAATGATCCGGTCTCCAACCTGTACCTGCCCTACGGGCACCAGCACCTCGGTTCCGTCCGATTCCATCCAGACGGATTCCACCTGCAAGGACATGGCCCCGGCCAGATCGGCTACGGATTTTTTGTGTGTCCACTCCTCCAGAATCTCGCCCAGCCGGAGCATGAACATGACAGACCCGGCGGTATTGAAATCCCCCCGGACCATGGAAACGGTCACGGCTGTGGCATCCAGCACGGCAACGCTGAGCTTGCCGTGGAGCAGGGCGGACAGGCCCTCTTTGATGTATTTCAGGGATTTCACCGCGGCAATGGCCGCCATCACCGGCAGGGGCAGGAAGAGCTTGGAAAAGGCCCGGCGGCAAACTGTCATGGTGAGCTTTTCTTCAAACTCCCGGTTCAGAGCCCGGGAGGTGTGGTCCGGCACCAGGTCCATGGCCTCAGCCCGGGCAAAGGCGAAGGCTGCCAGCGCGGCAACCACTGCGCTGCGGCTTCCTTTATAGCGGACCACCGCGTCCTGGGTGCGGTCGTAGACCGTCACGTCCAGAACATCCGGCACATTTTTCAGATAATATTCCAGCACATCCGCCTGATGCAGGCTCATCCGTCCGCAGTGGAGATGGACGCGCATCCGGCCTCTGGATTCATGTAAAATACTGCACTTCATATTCTGTTCTCCAAAAACCGTGCCATTGCGCTGGGCAATGGCACGGCTGCCGTTTGGGCTTTATTCCGCTGCCTCGGCGGGAGCGGCTTCTGCGGGAGCGTCCTCAATGACGGCATCCTTCTGTGCGCGGATTTCGTTGATGTCCTGGGCATCGGCGTAGATGTCCTGGGCGCCTTCCCGGACGGTGGTGACGGCCTTCATAACGCAGTCCTTGGCCCGCAGCACGGCGGCGGTGGTGTGGGCATAGACCTTCTTGGCATCCTCGCTGCCAAGAATCTTCAAACCGGCGGTGCCGAACAGAACACCGGCGGCAAAGGAACCGAGCTTCTTCATATTCATGGGAAATACCTCCAATATGTTTCTAAGCAGTCAGCGTATGCTAACTACTGTGCATATTCTAGCACCGGCCGCAGGGAATTTCAATATTTCCTTCGGAAGTTTGTGAAAACTGTCAAAATATGGGACTTTCGCCTTTCCTGAATTCGGCGTGCAGCGGTGGAATCCCAGCCTTCTCCTCCGGGGAAGGTGCACAGTGCCGAAAAACCCCTTACGGGCTTTTCCGACACTCTGGAGGCTCCCCTCGCGGGGAGCCCTTTTTTACGCCTTTTCCACCAGTGCGCAGAAGGTATCGATCTGCTTTGCGATGATGTCCAGGGCGCCGCGCCAGAAGTTTTTATCTGTCAGGTCAATGCCCGCGACCTTGGCGGTGTCCTCGGCGGAGGCAACGGTGGTGGTGTAGAGCAGCTGCTTGTACTTGGGCACGAAGGCAGCGCCCTCCTTTTCGTACTGGGCGTACAGGCCCCGGGCGAACAGCGCACCGAAGGCATAGGGGAAGTTATAATAGGTGGAGCCATAGTAGTGGCTCTTGCAGACCCACATATAGGGGTGCAGGACGGTTTCGTCCAGTCCGTCGCCGTAGGAGGCCTTCTGGGCGCGGAGCATGATGTCGCACAGGGTATCGCTGTTCAGGAACTCCTGCTCCCGGCGCTGGAAGACCTCCCGCTCGAAGCGGAACCGGGAATAGATGTCACAGATGACCTGGGTGGCATCGGACAGCTGGGATTCGATCAGCGCCAGCTTCTCCGCGTCATTTGCCGCGTCGCCAATGGCGGCAGCCATGACCACGCACTCATTGAAGGTGGAGGCGGTCTCGGCCACGGGCATGGAGTAGTCCTTGTTCAGGGGGCGGTGGGCGCGGATGTTCTCATTGTGGAAGGCGTGGCCCAGTTCATGGGCCAGGGTCACCACATCGCCCATCTGGCCGTCGAAGTTGGTCAGAATCCGGCTTTCGCCTAAGGATTCCACACCGGCGCAGAAAGCGCCGCCGGCCTTGCCGTCTCTGGGGAAGAAATCGATCCAGGCGTTGTCGAAGGCCCGGGCGATCATCTGCGCTTCCGCTTCATCAAACCGGGAGAACAGCTCTACCAGATAGTCCCTGGCCTGCCGGGTGGTAAAGGTCCGGGAGGACTTGCCCACCGGGGCGAACAGGTCGTACCAGGGCAGACCGTTCTCGTGGCCCAGGAGCTTTCCCTTGGCCTTGAGGTACTGCCAGAATTTGGGAAGATACGCGTCCATGGCGGCAAACATGGCGTCCAGGGTCTCCCGGCGCATGTCGCAGTTTTCCAGAACCATGTCCAGCGGGGATGCATAGCCCCGGAGCTGGGACATGGTGATGGTTTTCAGCTTCAGAGAGTTCAGGGCGAAGGCCACGGGGTCTTTGATGGCGTCGTAGCAGGCAAGCTCTGCCTCGTAGGCGTCCTTCCGGACGGAAGCATCGTCGGAATAGGCCAGATTCCGGATGGCGGAGAGATTGGTGGTCTCTCCCCGGTAGTGCACGGCCACGGTGCTGGTGAGGTGCTGGTGCATATCCGCCCAGGCGTCGCTCTGGGAGAGCTTGGCCACCACCTCTTCGCCAATGCCGGGCAGCTGATGGACCTTGTCCTTCTGAATCCGCTGCAGCAGATAGGCATAGTCCTTCAGGACCGGGTCTTGTTCCGTCAGCGCGTCCAGGTCCTCCAGAGAGCCGATCCATTCTTTGATGGCGGCCAGAGGGGCGGCAGAGGCCGCATCCAGGGCGATGACTCTGCCCATGGCGGACATGGCGGCGCTGTTTCTCGTGTCTGCGGACTGCTCCAGGCTGGCATAGCCGGCCAGCTTGTTCACAAGCTTTACCAGCTGCTCCTCCAGGTCCAGAGCCTCCAGCAGGGCAGCCTTATGGTCCTGCCGGGGCAGCTTTTTTGCAAAGGCTTCCAGGGACTTTACGGTTTCGTCCAGCTTCTCCAGGTCGGCCGCAAACTCCGGGGCCTCCAGGCCTGTATAGATCGGGGTCAAATCCCAGCGTTCATTCATAATTCCATTCCTCCTGTATTCTGTGCTGCCCACGGCGGACAGCGGTTTCTCTCTGATAGAATACATCATTTCCACCCTGGGCGCAACCTGTTTTTTAAACTGCCCTTTGCAGAGGAGCCTTTTCGGAAGCTTTTCAAAAAAATCCCCCGGTGCATTTCTGCATCCGGGGGAAGATCCTTGTGTTTATGCGTGCTGCTCGGCGGCGTCCATATCGGCCAGGTATTTCTTGACGCTGACCAGCTTGACCACACAGGTGAAGACCTTCATGGCCATTGCCAGGTCGTCGCAGTTGGGGAAGGAGGGGGCGATGCGGATGTTGCTGTCGTGGGGGTCTTTGCCGTAGGGATAGGTGGCACCGGCGCCGGTGAGCACCAGGCCTGCCTTCTTGCAGCGGGAGACGATCTCCTTGGCGCAGCCGTCCAGGGAGTCGAAGGACACAAAGTAGCCGCCCTTGGGGTTGGTCCAGGTGCCGATGCCCAGGCCGCCCAGCTCGGTTTCCAGGGCGTTGTGGACCAGCTCAAACTTGGGCCGCAGAATGTCGGCGTGCTTGCGCATGTGCTCCACCATGCCGTGAATGTCGCCGAAGAAGCGCACATGGCGCAGCTGGTTCACCTTGTCATGGCCGATGGTCTGGACCTTCATCTGGGCGCGGATGTCCACCAGGTTGTTCTGGGAGGCGGCCATGGCGGAGATGCCGGAGCCGGGGAAGCTGATCTTGGAGGTGGAGGCGAACTTGTAGGCCAGGTCCGGGTTGCCTGCCCGCTTGCACTCCGCCAGAATCTCAATCAGGTGGTCCTGGTCGTGGTCGTACAGGTGGTGAATGGTGTAGGCATTGTCCCAGTAGATCCGGAAGTCCACGGCGGCGGGCTTCAGGCGGGCGAAGCGCCTTACGGTTTCATCGGAATAGGAGATGCCCTGGGGGTTAGAATACTTGGGCACACACCAGATGCCCTTGATGGAATCGTCGGAGGACACCAGCTTCTCCACCAGGTCCATATCCGGGCCGGTGGGCAGCATGGGAATGTTGATCATTTCAATGCCGAAATACTGGGTAATGGCGAAGTGCCGGTCGTAGCCGGGAACGGGGCAGAGGAACTTCACCTTGTCCAGCTTGCACCAGGGGGTAGAGCCCATAACGCCGCTGATCATGGACCGGGCCACGGTGTCATACATGACGTTCAGGCTGGAGTTGCCGTAGATGATGACCTGGTCGGGCCGGACCTCCATCATGTCGGCCATAAGCTCCTTGGCCTCCTCAATGCCGTCCAGCACGCCGTAGTTCCGGCAGTCGGTGCCGTCCTCACAGGTCAGGTCGCTGTCGCTGCTGAGCACATCCATCATGCCCATGGAGAGGTTCAGCTGCTCCTGGCTGGGCTTGCCCCGGGCCATATTTAAGGAGAGCTTCCGCTTCTGATAGTCGTTGTATTCCGCCTTCAGGCTTTCCTTCAGCTCCAGCAGCTCCTGGCGGTTCATTTCGCAGTAGGGTTTCATAGCTACCTCCGGAATTTATAAAAATTTGCAAGTTGAATCCTGCATTCTTGCGTCTTAACTATATCATACTCCCTTTTAGCCAAAATATCAATGGGCAGTATCCACAGATTCCGAAGGAAAAGAAGGCAAATTATGCACGCGCCAATGCCTCCCCTGAAAGGCTAACAGACGCACAAAGGCCGCGGCATTCACCGCGGCCTTTGCTATTTGTTGGAGGAGAAAATGAAAAAGAAACAAGTAATCAAGTTGATTAACTTTGTACCCTTAGTATACCCCAAGATTATTAAGAGAAAAAGTGGGGAAATATTAAGTTCCTGTGAAGTTACGCAATTTCTCGCTTTTGGTATATGCGGATGGAAATCAGCCAGCTGCACACATACAGGGCCATGCAGATAAGAATGGCGGCGGCGATCCCGGAAGTTGTCCCAGCCCTACCCCAGGCGGCGATGGAAGAGGCATCCGCGGCGGAGATCCCCAGGCCGTCCGCCAGCGCGTAGCTCAGGGAAAAGAAGAGGCCGATGGAAACATAATAGGCCATGCGGCCCTTTTCCGTGCCGAACCGGAATATAAAGGGCAGGCAGAACGCGGGAGTCACCAGTGACAGGCAGAGGGTTAGCCCCAGCAGAAACAGCTGAAAGGCGGGAGAATAGGTGCCTGCCGCCAGGAGTACGGCGGTAAGCCCCAGCAGCACAACGCCGCTGCAGCACAGCCCCACCAGATATTTGGCGGATACCAGCTGGGCGCGGGTGAAGGGCAGCGTCCCGGCGAAGCAGGCCCATTTTCCCCGCTCGTCATAGGTTTGCAGAGTCGCGGGAATCAGACTGCACAGCATGGCGGGATAGGTGATGAAAAACAGGTTGCCTTCCCCTGCCAGAGAAATGCAAAAAAATACGGCGCAGATCAGCAGATAGCTTTTGCAATAGGCCCGCAGCTGATAAAGGTCCTTTTGAAGCAGCGCTTTCATATCACTTTGCCTCCTTGCTCATGAATACAAACAGCTCTTCCATGCTGATGGGGCTTAGGGCTGTTCCGGGCTTTACGGCATCCCGGCGGACGATGGCCTCTACGCCGTAGGCGTTCTGCTTTTTGTGCAGTATGCCTTCTTCCGGCAGCTCCTCGGGCTTACAGTGGAGAATGCCGTATTCCGACAAAAGCAGGTCCTTTTCTTCACACAGCAGCAGCTTCCCCTTGTGCAGGAAGGCCACATAGTCGCAGAGCTTTTCCAGGTCGCTGACGATGTGGGAGGAGATCAGAATGGCGTGGGTTTCATCCCGGGTGAATTCCGCCAGCATATCCACCACCTCGTCCCGTACCACCGGGTCTAAGCCGCCGGTGGCCTCGTCCAAAATCAGCAGCTTTGCCTCGTGGGACAGGGCCACGGCCAACCCCAGCTTCATCTTCATGCCCTTGGAGAACTCTTTGAATTTCTTGTTCTCCGGCAGGGAAAATCTTGCCAGCAGCCCCTGATAGGTTTCCGCGTTCCAGCGGAGAAACACGTTTGCCATGACCTTTCCCACCTGCTTTGGGGTCATGCACTCGGGAATGCCTACCTCGTCCAGCACAACGCCGATGTCCTGTTTGGTGAGGACGGGATTCTCCCGGCTGTCTTGGCCCAGGATGGTTACGGTGCCGGAATCCGCGCGGAGCATTCCCAAAATCAGGCGGATGGTGGTGCTTTTGCCCGCGCCGTTTTCGCCGATGAGCCCCAGAATGCAGCCCCCGGGCAGGGTTAGATTCAGATCCTCCAGCGTAAAATCAGCAAAATGTTTTGTTAAGCCCCGAATTTCCAGTGCGTTCATGCTTCTCCCTCCATTGCAAAACGAACCATTTCCAGAATATCAGCCTGACTTAAGCCGCAGGCGGCGGCCAGGCTGAGGATTTCATCGATATGCCCCTCAATTTTTTTCAGATTTTCTTCCCGCAGCAGCTCTTTGTTCCGGGGGGCCACATAGCACCCCTTGGCGGGGATGGTATAGAGAAAGCCGTCCTTTTCCAGCTCCTCATAGGCCCGCTTGGTGGTGATGAAGCTGATGCGCAGATCCTTGGCCAGTGCCCGGATGCTGGGCAGCGCAGAATCCGGCTCCAGCGCTCCGCTGAGGATCTGGTTTTTGATTTGCGTGTAGATTTGGTCGTAAATCGGTGTGCCGCTTTTGTTGTCGATCAGGATATACATGGAATCACCTCGAACGCAGCCCCAAATTTGATTTTATTTGGCGGCTTTTTGATAAGTTGTACTGTATATATCGATTATATACAGTAGATACAGATTTGTCAATAGGAAAAGACCAAACGGTTCGAAAATAACCGTTTGGCCTTTTGTTATCTTCCCTCCAGATAGATCATCAGCACCGCAATATCTGCCGGGCTTACCCCGGAGATGCGGCTGGCCTGGCCCAGGGAGACGGGGCGGACGTCCTGGAGCTTCTGCCGGGCCTCCAGGCGAAGACCCTGGATGGACGTGTAGTCCATGTCCGGGGGCAGCAGCCGGGCCTCCTCCTTCCGGAACTCCGCAACCTGCTTTTCCTGCCGGGCTAAGTACCCCGCGTATTTCACCTGAATCTCCACCTCTTCCGTCACGGCGGCGGGCAGGGGCGGCCGTTCTGCATCGAAGGGGGCCAGGTCCGCATAGCTGACCTGGGGGCGGCGCAGCAGGTCCGCAAGCCGTGCGGAATTGGTCACCGGGGCCGTATCCCGGGCGGCGAGCATTTCGTTCAGCGCTTCGCTTCCCGGTACGCCGCTGCTTTCCAGGCGGGCAATCTCCCGGCGGACGGATGCATATTTGGCGTTCACTTCTTCCAGCCGGCTCTGGGGCACCAGACCCACTTCTGCGCCAATGGCCGTGAGCCGCTGGTCGGCATTGTCCTGCCGGTGCAGCAGCCGGTATTCCGAGCGGCTGGTCATGATCCGGTAGGGCTCCTGGGTGCCCTTGGTTACCAGATCGTCAATGAGGGTGCCGATGTAGCTGGTGTCCCGGGTCAGCACCATGGGGGGCCGCCCCAGAATTTTCAGGGCGGCGTTGATGCCGGCCACCAGTCCCTGGGCGGCGGCCTCCTCGTAGCCGGAGGTACCGTTGAACTGCCCCGCCCCGTAGAGGCCGGAGACCAGCTTGCATTCCAATGTGGGCTTCAATTGGGTGGGGTCTACGCACTCGTATTCGATTGCATAGGCCGGGCGCATCATCTCCGCGTGCTCCAGCCCCGGCACGGAGTGCAGCATGGCCAGCTGCACATCCTCGGGCATACTGGAGGAGAAGCCCTGAATGTACATCTCCTCCGTATTCAGTCCGCAGGGCTCAATGAAGAGCTGGTGCCGCTGTTTCTCCGGAAAGCGGACGATCTTCGTCTCAATGCTGGGGCAGTACCGGGGGCCGACGCCGGAGATGGTGCCGTCGTAAATGGGGCTCCTGGACAGATTGGCCCGGATGATCTCGTGGGTTTTTTCGCTGGTGTAGGTCAGGTAGCACACGGCGGAGTTATTGACCTTGCGGTCCGTCCGGAAGGAGAAGGGCTCCACGGTTTCGTCTCCCGGCTGCAGCTCCATTTTGGAAAAATCAATGCTGCGCCGGTTCACCCGAGGGGGCGTACCTGTTTTGAAGCGCCGCAGGGAAAGCCCAAGCTTTTGCAGACTGTCGGACAGGCCGATGCTGGGGTGCATTCCGTCCGGCCCCGAGGGGATGACGCTTTCGCCGATGATGACGGTGGAATCCAGATAGGTCCCCGTGGCGATGACCACGGCCTTTGCTGCATACTCCGCCCCCAGGTTGGTGCGCACCCCGGTCACGGCCCCATTCTGCGTGAGAATTTCCGTGATCTGGGCCTGCTTGAGCTCCAGGTTTTCCTGCATTTCCAGGGTGTGCTTCATGTATTCCTGGTAGCGCCGCCGGTCCGCCTGGGCGCGCAGAGAGTGAACCGCAGGCCCCTTGCCCCGGTTCAGCATCCGGTACTGGATACAGCTTGCGTCTGCGGCCAGACCCATTTCGCCCCCCAGAGCGTCCAGCTCCCGGACCAGGTGGCCCTTGCCGGTGCCGCCGATGGCGGGGTTGCAGGGCATATTGCCCACGGCGTCCAGGTTGATGGTGAAGAGAACGGTGCGTAGCCCCAGCCGGGCGGCGGCCAGGGCAGCCTCAATGCCGGCGTGGCCCGCACCGATGACGGCCACGTCGCATTTGTCAACAAAATAGGCCATGCTCACGCCTCCCGGGGCTCTTCCTTTGCCGCTTCCTTCTTTTCTTCCTTGGGCAGCACAAAGGGCTTGCACACCACCTCGCAGCGGTGGATGGGGGTGCCCAGGGCATAGAACTTCTCCTCGTAGCCCGTCATAATGCCCACGGGGCCGTCCCTGTGCAGGTCATCGGTGACGTTTTTGGTCTCCAGGCCGCAGGCTGCGAACTCCTCCAGGGAGAAGGCGAACAGGGGGGCGTTGTCGGTCTTGAAATGGAATTCGCCGCCCTCCCTGACCACCCGGCAGTATTTGTCCAGGAAGCCCCGGTGGGTCAGGCGGCGCTTGGCGTTCTTCTTCCGGGGCCAGGGGTCGGGGAAGTTGATGAACAGCCGGTCAATCTCCCCCGGGGCAAAAATTTCCTCCATTTTGGCCACGTCCATATCGATGAAGAATACATTCTTCAGCTCCATATCTCTGGCCTTCTCCATGGCCACCACCATGGCCTCCCGGCAGCGCTCCACGGCGATGAGCAGCACATCAGGGTTACTTTGGGCGGTCTCAGCGGTGAATTTTCCCTTTCCGCAGCCGACCTCCACCCACAGTGCCGTGCAGTCCGGCTTCAGGCTCCGCCAGTTTCCCCGGAGCGTCTCCGGCTGATCGATTCGGTAAGCGGCGCATTTTTCCATTCTGGGTTCCAGATTCCGCATTTTTCTCATTCTCATGGTGTCTTCCTCCAAGCTTCCGCATTTTGGTCT
>OLZI01001565.1_pt1 | contig 12190 bp, 11 predicted proteins | sample 1674061 | NCBI WGS metagenome assembly OLZI01 (sample SAMEA103958139, study PRJEB25191) | human gut metagenome | biome: human-associated habitat [ENVO:00009003]; feature: intestine environment [ENVO:2100002]; material: feces | place: Germany | collected 2013/2015 | reverse complement strand
GTTTCATGGAAAACCTCCTTACAGATGGATCGTCAAAGTCCCGTACTTACGGCATCAGCCACTTCGCGGCGCTGCGCAGGCTGACCTGGAGCGAATCAAAATCCGCCCCCCGGTCCAGAACCAGGGTTTGTGCGTCCAGCGCGGCGGCCAGACGGGTATTTTCTGCTTCCAGGCCGGAGCCCTGCTCCCAGGCAAAGAAGAACCGGCTTCCCTGAGGCTTCGGAAGGGCGAAAAGATCGTTTTTGCTGCCGTGGAATGCAGTCAGGTCCCCAAAAACAGCTTCCAGCGAGGCCTTCGTCTGGGACGTACCGGTGTCGGCTCCTGCCAGTGCCTTCTGAATCATCGCCTCCATATCCACCCGGCCATGAAGGGCAACGGCTCCTGAAAAAACATCTGGGTGCTTCAGTGCCATCTTCATGGCACCGTATGCGCCGGTGCCCACACCGGCCACCCAGTTCTTTGCAGGATCATCGCTGATGGGCAGGCAATTGCGGCAGATTTCCTGAAGCTCCTTGCAGAAAAAGTATTCATATCGGGGGCCAAACTTCATATCGGTGCCCATAGCGTGGTGCTGGTCCGGTGCAATGAGAAAAATTCCGTACTGCTTTGCAATGCGCTCTGCAGGAGTGTCCAGAAAGTCCAGGGCAGCGCCGCCGTCGTCATGGAGCAGCCACAGCACAGGATAGCGGGTGGCGTGACTTCTGTCCTCCAGAGCCAGCTTGTCCATTCCCGGGCAGAACACCCGAACGGAGATGGAACCGCAGGTGATCACGGAGAGCATATTCATTTCAATGGTCGCCATAGTGTCCTCCTTATTCCGAAGCCCGGACGAAGGTGTTTTTGATCTTCCCTTCGGCGGCAAGCCAATCCAGATAATTCTTGACGTGCTTATCGCAGTACTCCCAGTTATGGTAGCCGTGGTCGATGATGCGATAGGTGTCAATTCCCTGGGAGGCGTACTTTTCCATGAAGAATTTATTGTCCTCGTAATGGGCATCCTCCACGCCGGTCGCCATATAGGCCCTGGGGAATTTCTTTCCGGCGGCCATCTGCTTGTCGATCATATAGCAGATGTCATTTTCCGTATTGACCACATAGGCCTGCTTGCCGAAGGCAGAGCGGAACATATAGAATTCATCGTTGCTCTCCGTCATGGCCTCATCGTCGTCAATGGGCAGGTCCGCCACATTTTTCAGCCCGGAGAACAGGCCAATGGCACCGAACTGCTCCGGATCTCTTACAAGCCACTTGAGGGAGCCATAGCCGCCCATGGAGAAGCCGGCCAGGAAGTTCTCCTCCGGCTTCTCGGACAGAGGGAATAGATGGCGGACGACCCGGGGCGTCTCAATAGAAAGCTGGGAAAAATACTTAAAATCCCCGTGCACCGTGTCCATATAGCCGGAGCAGTAGGTGCCGGAGCAGACAACGGCAATGCCAACCTCAGAGGCATAGAGCTCCAAAGAGGTATAGCGCTGCCAGTCGGTGTAGTCAAAGCCGCCGCCGGACTGAAGCCACAGCACCGGGTAACGGTAGTCCCGGGGGCGGTCTGCCAGGGAGGTTCCCCAGGTGCTCTCCGGCAGGATGACATTGACCCCGACCTTCATTTTCAGCACCTCAGAGTCATAATACAGTCTGAAATTTGCCATAATAGATCCTTTCTGTCAGGGATAAATCGCCTGACGCTTCAGCGGCAGAATCCTGTCCAGAGCCAGCTGCAAATACCGGTCCCAGAGCTTGAAATCATGGTCGTATTCCTCTGCGCAGATATACTGAACCTCCATATCCAGCTCCTGCATTGCCGCAGCATCGTCTTCGACCCTCTGCCGGATGAACTCCCGGCTGCCGCAGACCAGCAGGAAGCGGCACTCCGGGTCTCCGGCTTCCCGGTGGCGAAGCACCTGGCTGCGCAGATCCGCCCTGCTTCCGGGAATCCCGGTGGAGGGACCAAAGGAGGCATTGTACAGTGGGAAACGGCTGCGGAAATGGTCCCCGTCCAGCTCCTTCATCAGGGTATCCGCCCGGAAGGTCATGCCGATGCCGCCGGAAATATCCACGCAGGTATGGTACCGGTCCGGGCGATTGACGGCGCAGCCAAGGGCCACATTGCCGCCCATGGCATAGCCCATGATGAAATTATCCTCCCGGGCAGGACTGGAGGGGAAGAGTGCCTGAATGACCGTGGGCAGCTCCTCAGTGAGGAAGGTCATATAGGGCACGGTATAGCAGGTATCTACGCCGAAGGAGTTGGTGATATTGGGGGTAACAAGCATCACATGGTTCCGCTGTGCCGCTTCCTCTACATTGCTGTAGCGGTAGGTCAGAGTGTCATCATCGCCGCCGCCATGGATCAGATAAACCGTCTGAAAGCGCATACCCGGTTTGTAGCAAGGCCGGTCCGGCGCTGTCTGCGCAAGGCCTGTGCCGCTTTTCAGATAAGGCGTTGGTGCGCAGCGGTAACCATCCGTTGGAAGGGCGACGGTAATATCCACATAGCGGCCCAGGGTTTCACTGCGGTAGTTGAAGCGAAGAATTCCCATCTTTTCTCCTCCTTACAGGCCAAGAGCTTCGTAGGTCAAATCCCGGATGGTGGGATGAATTTCGCTGTAGGCCTCCAGCATCCCCAGAATCTCGTGGGCATAGAAGATGCTGATGCGATTTTCCGGATCGATGAGCGCATAGGCACCGGCGGCACCGTCCCAGCCAAATTCTCCTACGGGGCTTCTGGACCTGGTCCCGTCGATCAGGGTGCGGACTCCCAGACCGTAGCCATAGCCCACCTTTCCGGTTTTGGAGAAGTCGGCCAGCTCCTGCTCTGTGAGCCAATTTCTGCGCATGGTGTCAATGGACTGGCTCTTGAGAATGCGGCTGCCGTTGGCACCAACGCCACCGTTGGCCAACGCCTCCAGGACCTTGCTGTAGTCGTCCACTGTGGCGGCCAGACCCGCACCGCCGCTCTCGTAGTTGGCGGTAATGCGATAGGACATACTGCAATCGGGTCTGATCTCGCCGGTGTTCCAGTCCTTCGCATACTGGGCGGACAAACGTCCTTGCTGGCTCTCCGGCACCTGATAGAACATCTGGGTAATGCCCAAGGGCTCGAAAACCGATTCCTTCATATATTGGCCAAATGTTTTCCCGGTGATTACCTCAATGACCGCCGCCAGCACATCGTGGCCCAGAGCATAGGAATAGCGTGTGCCCGGTTCGCACAAAAGGGGCATTTTCGCCATGGCTCCAACAATCTGGCGTGTGTTGGCCTGTCCTCCGGTGGCCTCCACCAGCTCCCGGATGGGCTTGGCAGCCACATCGTAGCTAAGGCCGGCCGTCATGCTCATCAGGTCATGAATGTAAATTTTGTTTTTTGCCTGCCGCAGCTCGGACTGCTCCGTGGGCCAGGCAATGGGGAATTTTCCAATGGGAAAGTCCACAGCATACCGCATGGAAGCGAATTCCGGCAGATACTTCTCCAGAGGATCCATGAGTCCCAGTTTTCCCTGCTCAACCAGCTGCATAACGCCAACCATGGTCGTCACCTTGGTGCAGGAGAAGATATTGTAAAGGTCATCGGCAGATACAGGTCTGCTTTTGCCGTAGTCACTGCAGCCCAGCATGCAGCGGTAAACCATATCGTATCCCTTTGTGATTTTGATATCCAGCCCCGGGACGCCGTAACGGGCCTCCAGGGTGTGCAGGTAATCGGTGAGCTTGGTAAAATCCACGGTACGTCCTCCTCTTCGTTTATTTTTGAATTTCCCGGTATTCCATGTAGCGGAAATTCTCGGGGAACGGCTTTTCGTACAGCAGCTCCCGCAAGACATCGGCCATATTGGTGGACAGGGCTGCAAAGTGATCGGTGATATAGACTACGCCGTCACAGGCCGATGCCTGCAGGTTCAGAATATACTGGCAGAACCACTCGATGCTGATCAGCAGCTGCCCCTCCCGGTGAAGGGCTTCGCAGAACATACTCCGCAGATCGTTGTCAATGACACAGCCGATGCTGCCTCTGGCAAACTGCAAGGTACGGCCGTCCTTCAGAACCAGCTTGGCCGTCAGGGTGTCCTCGCTGGGGAAATAGGCCGCGCCGCAAAGCTGCGCCAGGAAGCTCAGCGGTACGCAGACATATTCTCCCCGTACCTTGGTGCCGCCGTTCAGGCCATGGTATTTGAGCTTCTGCCAGGCAATGGCCTTGGCAGACATGGAGACAATTTGATTGCCGAACCAGGCCTTATCCGTGCCGCCGGTGACGGCGACGGCAAAGGCATCGCCGGTGCGGGGAAGATTGCTTGCCCCATTGGTGATGGAGCCGTCCGGATTCCGGCGCAGACCGGAGAACAGATAGTCCCAGTAGAGGAATGCCTCGTCCAGTGTTTGACCATGATCCCGGTTTTTGATATCGTGGTAGACCACGTCTCCTTTTATGCCTGTATAGAAGGCATAATTGTTTTCGCCCTCAATGCGTATCTGGGGGATTGGATTGCATTCGTTCAGAGCCATCCAGTAGAACCGGTTGAAGCGGTTCAGCAGCGGCTCACCGTAGGGGCGGCCGGGAGGGGTTCCGTTGGTCTCCGGCCGGGCCTGCCAGACGGGCAGATGGCCCGCCGTATTGATAATCCGGCCGTCCTCCGTGAAGAGCCTGTCCAATTGGGTGGGGCCGCCGGAGCCTGCGGCACCGGCCAGCATATCGCCATAGTAGCGGCAGAACTGGCCTGTCATCAGATTTCCGGCGGACATACCCTGCATAAAAATGCGGCCCGCGTCAATATTGTATTTGTGCTGCATCTCCAGAATCAGATTCCGCACAAAATTCAGGTCATGGTTTTCGTGATAATCCTCCGGAACGGCGGCCAGTTCCAGTCCGTCGAAAAAGGCGGGGCGCTTGTCGAACATTCCCTCTACCTGCCAGATTCGGCTCTGGTGGGCATCGGGGAAGACGCAGATGAAGCCCTCCCGGTCTGCCAGCATGGTCCAGGAGGTGTAGATCGCCTGGCCCCAGCCGGTCATCAGTCCGCCGTGACAGCTGACGATCAGCGGCACCTTTTTGCTCCCGTCATAGGAGGCGGGAACATACTCATACCACCGGTCCGGCAGGCCGTCCCCTGCGAGGCTGCCGGTGTATTCCCGCAGGCGCTCGGGATAGGGCTGGGAATTGTTGCCGTTTTCATTGACAACGATATCGCTGCCCCGAATACTTTCCGGCAGGTACTCCCGGTTGTCATCATCCGGGGTGCCGGGGCGAAGAAAAATTTCATTCATTCGTTACTCTCTCCTTTTATTCCTGGCAGAGCCAGCGCAAACCGGCTTCAAAGATGGCTTCCTCGGTTTTGCCGACATGGACGGGGATTTTCAGCTGCTTGGCATACTTTTCTCCCGGCACGGCAGCGTCAAAATCCTCCGTACAGCCCAGAAACAGCGCCTGGGGCCGGGGCGTATCCGGAGCAAACAGGTCCAGGCTGCTGCCCCGGACGGCATTCAGCTCGCCGAAGACAGCCTCCAGATTGGCCCGCGTCAGCCGGGGCAGTGCTGCGCCGGATGCGGCTGCCTCGCACAGAGCGGCCGCATCCAAATGGCTGTTGCAGACGAAGCATTTCCGGAAGGCTTCCGGATGGTTGGCAGCATTCCATACGGCCCCATAGGCCCCGCCGCCGGTGCCGCCCACATATTGACGGTCTGCATCCAGCGGAAAAAGATGCCGGCAGATGCCGGGAAGCTCTTCCCAGACAAAGCGTCCGTACTTGCCGCCCCAGGGCAAATCCATGCCGAAAGAGTGCATAACGCTGGGGGCAATGACGAAAAGTCCCAGGTCATTGGAGAGCTTTTGCAAATTTTTAACGGTACGGATGTCCGTGTCATTGCCGCCGATATCGTGCAGGAAATACAGTGCGGGATAGCACTTGTCCTGTGTCATATTTTCGCAGTCCGGAAAAATCACCGTGGCGGAAAAGCTTCCGGCCAGGGCCGTAGAAAGTCCGTTCAGTTCCAGAATGGCCATATTACTGATCCTCCATAATGTAGTCGCTGTGCAGTGGAATCCAATCCAGGAATTTTTGAATATGCCGGTTGCAATACACCCAGTCATGCTTGCCCTCGTCGCGCACCTGAGTCATTTCCAGCCCCATATGCGTCATCAGGTCCATGCAGTCGTAGCCCTCCTGGGCGCCGGGGTCTTCCGAGCCGATGGCAAAATAGAGCTTTGGCAGGGGCGTTCCCTCCCCCAGCCGTTTATCCAGCAGATAGATGTTGTCGTCCTCGGTGTTGCGGCGCTTGGCAGCGGAGCCGAAGGATGCCCAGAGCGTGGCGAAGGGCGGCTCACAGAAGTCATCCCGCAGGCAGGGCTGACCCAGCTTTTCCGTAGGAGCTACGGGGGTTCTGGGAATGATGGCAATGGGCCCGGAGAAATTGCCGCAGGCGGCAAACATCTCAGGCCGCTGCATCGCGAACTTAAACGCGCCATAGCCGCCCATGGAGAAGCCCGCCACAAAATTATCCTCCCGCTTGTACGACAGCGGGAAAACCTTCCGAAGGTATTCGGGCAGCTCGTAGGCAATCTGGTCCCACCAGCGGTAGCCGCCCTCAGCGGTATTGACATATCCGGCATAGGAAATGCCGGGCAGCACTACGGCGATGCCGTGCTTGGCCGCGTAGAGCTCCAGGGCCGTGTAGCGCAGCCAATCCGTGTGGTCAAAGCCGCCGCCGCACAGCAGCCACAGCGTTGGGTAGCGGTAGTCCGCAGGGCGGTCCGCCAGGGAATAGCCCCATTTGTTTTCCGGAATGATGACGCAGACACCCATCTTCTGCTGCATCACTTCGGAATCGTAGTCAATTTTGCACAGTGCCATGGTGGATTCTCCTTTTATGATTTGTGGGTTTTCAAACGGTCCGGGAACAGGCTCCGGAAATGCCGAAGCCCATTCCCCGCCCCTTTGCAGTCCTCCGGGCCGACACGCGGCCGACCCGGAGAGAGGAGGAGATTCAGCCCTTTACGGAGCCGAGGGTGATGCCTTTTACAAAGTACTTCTGGAAGAAAGGATAGGCGATCAGCAGCGGAATCACCGCAACTACCGCAATCGCCATCCGCACGGAGACATTGGGCACATCGGTAACACTGAACATACCGTTGGCGTGAGAGGTCAGGAAGGCCGCCTTGTTCATAACATCGTTCAGATAATTCTGAATGCCGTACAGATCGGTGCGGGTGGTCAGGAAGTAGATGCCGTTGGTCCAGTTGTTCCAGTAGGCGATCAGGGTCATCAGGCTGATGGTGGCGATAATGGGTTTGCTCATGGGAATAACCACCTTCAGCAGGCACTGGGTCTCGGAAGCGCCGTCCAGCTTGGCGGCCTCAATCACCTCGCCGGGAATGCTGCTGGTAAAGTAGGTGCGCATCATGATCACCAGGAAGGGGTTAAACAGAAGGTATGGGACCACCATGGCCCAAAAGGTATCCTTGATGTGCAGCAGATTGGTATAAACCAGGTAGGTGGGCACCAGGCCGCCGTTGAAGAGCATGGTAAAGAACAGAATCAGCGAGAGCGCCTTCCGCCCGGGAAGCTCCGACCGGGACAGGGGGTAAGCGAACAGGATCGTCATGACCACACTGACGGTTACGCCGACGGCGGAAATGGCAAAGCTCATGCCGTAGGCCCGCAGAATGGAATCCTTGGCCGTAAACAGGAATTGATAGGCAGACAGACTGAATTCCTTCGGCGTCAGGGAATAGCCGTTTTTCACCAGGTAGCTTTCGGAGGTAAAGGAGCTGGCAATCAGCAGCCAGAAGGGAATCAGACAGGCCAGAACCAAAAATATCAGAAGAATGTTGAAGAAAATGCTGAAGCCTTTGCTTTTGTTGATCATCGTAAAATCTCCCTTTCTCAGAACAGAGCGCTTTCCTTGTCAACCAGGGAAACCAGCTTGTTAGCGGTAAATACCAGGATGAAGCCCAGCAGGGATTGCAGGAAGCCGGCGGCGGAGGAACGGCCTACATCGTTGAGTTCCAGCAGAGCCCGGTACACGAAGGTATCCACCGTCTGAGTTGTGGCATAGAGCATACCGCTGTGCTGGGGAATCTGATAGAACAGGCCAAAATCAGAGAAGCAGATGCGGCCCACAGCCAGCAGCACCAGGGTGATGATCGTGAATTTCAGGCCCGGCAAGGTGACGTGAAGAATCTGCTGCCAGGTGCTGGCTCCGTCCATAACGGCGGCCTCGTACAGCGACTTATCGATGCTGATGACATTGGAATAGTACAGAATGGAGCTGTAGCCAAAGTTCATCCACAGGTAGACAATGGTCAGAATCGTCGGCCAGTACTTGGACTCGTTGTACCATTTGATCGGCTTGTCAATGCCCAGCAGCGGCAGGATGGTATTGTTCATGAATCCGTTGCTGGGATTCAGGAAGGCATAGACAATGTAGCTCACAATGACCGTGGACAGCAAATAGGGAATCAGGATAACAATCTGGCTGAATTTTTTCAGGAAATTGCTGGCAACGGCATCCAGGGCAATGGCCACAGTGATGGCCAGGACATTTCCGGTGACAATAAACAGCAGATTGTATAGAATCGTATTGCGCAGCGCCAGCAGGGCATCGTTATTGCTGAACAGGAATTTGAAGTTGCTCAGGCCGACCCATGGACTTTTGAAAATACCCAGGGAGTAATCAATCTTTTTGAAGGCGATCACCAGTCCGGCCATGGGCAGGTAATTGTTGATCAGCAGGTACACAAGCCCCAGGATCATCATCAGATACAGGGGAAAGAACTGCTTGAAGCGCCTTGTCCGTCTGGTGCGGATGCGCACCTTTTCCGCCTCGGAGAGAGGCGCCTTTGCCTTGGCTTTTGTCATTTGTGCCTTTGCCATATTAGAATCCTCCATATTTCCCTCCGTTTTCCCGGGGGATATGCTCTTTCTCAAATACTAGCAAAAACTTTTTCGGGATGCTATCACTTTTCTGATGCAATTTGTCGTGTTTCTGAATAGCAGCAAGAAATTGCCTTCCGAATTGTGCAAAATGACGGACATCCCCAAAATAAATGTCAGGAATTTCATAGCCTTCAGCAGAAAAGTGATAGAAATGGGGTGAAAAAATCTGCTATAGTATCGGCGTACAAAAGCTCTCCGCCAAAGGGCAGAGGGAGACGAACATCAAAAAAAGGAGAAGAAACAATGAAAAAGCTCATCGCCCTGCTGCTGTGCGCAGTGATGGTTCTGGGTCTGGCCGCCTGCGGCAGCTCCGGTTCCGGCACACAGACCACCGCCGCTGCTTCCGGCAGTGACACCGCCAAAACAGAAACCGCCTCCGGCTCCGGAGAATACCCCGTCATCCGCTGGGCCTACACCGCCATCTTCCCCACCCCCGATGAGGAAAAGGTGGAAGCTGCCATGAATGAGATCCTGCGGGAGACCTGCGGCGCTGAGATCGACCTGGTCCGGATCGACTTCGGCAATATGCAGCAGCAGCTCAACCTGCTGCTCACCGGTGGAAGCGACTCCATCGATGTGTTCTCTTCCTTCTGGTATATGCCGCTGAACACCCTGTACTCCAACGGCCAGCTGGCCGACATGACCGAGCTCATCCAGGACTACCCCGAGGTGCTGGACCTGTTTAAGGATTATCCCGAGGTGCTGGACTGCTGCAAGATCGATGGCAAGCTGGTGGCCCTGCCCACGGTTGCTCCCTACACCTCCCCCATGGTTTACCTGTGCAAGAAGACCGATTCCGATTCCGCCGGCATTGACTGGTCCAAGATCACCAACTACGACGAGGTGACCGAGGCCCTGATCAAGATGAAGGAAGCCAACCCGGATCACTATTACATCCCCGGCGCCACCGAGACCTACTATATGCCCAAGGACATCGACTACCTGGGCGACACCTACTTCCTGGGCGTTCTCACCGATCCCGCCAACAGCACCACCGTTGAGAATTACTATGAATCCCAGTATTTCCTGGATTTCATGAACCGGGTAAAGATCTGGCAGGAGCACGACCTGATCTCCCCCGATCCCATGTCCAACAACAACCCCACTCTGATGTCCATGCAGTTCGGCCTGGTTTCCGGCACCCCCGGCTACAGCTTTGACGCCGGCGAATTCTGTGACGAGGCCAATGTGAGCATGCAGTACGGCGATGAGATCGTGGGCACCAACCTGGGCGATCGCCTGATCACCACCGGCAACATCGCCACCTACCTGTGGCACATCACCAGCTTCTGCCAGAATAAGGAATTGGCCATGAAGGTCCTGGCTGCCTTCTACACCGATTCCCGCCTGTGCGACCTGCTGGGCAACGGCATTGAAGGCTCCAACTATGTTGTGGGCGACGATGGCCTGCTGCACTGGCCCGAGGGCAAGGACAACACCACTTGCGGCTGGACCGGTATGAAGGCCAGCTACTCTCTGCCCAACGCCAGCGGCTGCAAGCAGTGGTTCGATGTTCCCTCCTACTTCTGGGATCTGGCCGAGTCCACCAACAAGGAGGCCATCCCCTCCCTGGCCCTGGGCTTCAGCTTCGACCCGACCCCCGTTGCTGATCAGGTTACCGCCTGCACCAATGTGTACAATCAGTACTATCTGCCTCTAATCAACGGCGAGGTGGATGTTGACGAAATTCTGCCTGTCTTCCAGAAGGCACTGAAGGATGCCGGTATTGACGCCATCGTTGCCGAGAAGCAGACCCAGCTGGATACCTGGCTGGCTGCCAAGTAATCATTTCTATGCAGCGAGGGCACTTCGGTGCCCTCGTTTCCTTTCCCCACTCCATTCCTGAAAGGAAGCGTTTTTGTGAATCAAACTCTACGCGCCCCCACCAAGCTGTGGAATGCCTCCTATATTCTGGTGCTGATCGTCAGCACCCTGAGCTCCTTCTCCTTTTATATGGTTGCGACCATTATGTCGAAATATTTGGTAAGCCTTGGCGCAACCATTGCATTCGCGGGCTTTGTTGTGGGACTGTTCTCCATCACCAGCCTGGTGTGCCGCCCTTTCTGCGGTGTCATGGCAGACCGGATGAACAACATTTGGCTGCTGATTGTCAGCAATCTGCTGATGAGTGCCGGACTGATTGGCTTTGCTCTGTCCGACAATATGCCGTCCATGATCCTCTTCCGGATTCTGAATGGCGTGGGCTTCTCCATTAATGGCACGGTGCAAATGGCCCTGATTGTTCATTTCATCCCCGAAGACCGGCTTGGCGAGGGTATCGGCTATGTGGGCATCAGCCAGCTGATCGGCTCTGCCTGTGCCCCGGCCCTGGGGCTGGAAATTGCGGACAAGCTGGGAATGTCCGCAACCTTCCTGGCTGCGGCAGGCATGACGCTGCTGGCCGCAATCATACTGTTGTTCCTAAGAGGAATCCAGCCGGCAAAGGAAAAACAGAAAAAGCCCATTTCCTTCCGGGATATTCTGGAAATCAAGGCCCTGCCCTACACCATTCCCTATTCTACCTTCTCCTTTACAAACGGCATCATCAACGGCTATCTTGTCATGTTCGCCGATATGCATGGCATCGCCAAAATCAGCATCTACTTTACGCTCTATGCCGTTGCCGTGTTCCTGGTGCGTCCCATTTCCGGAAAGCTCATGGATAAAAAGGGATTGCGCTACACCGTCTTTCCCGGCATGATTGTCTGCGCGCTGTCACTGATCCTGCTGGGCTTCAGCAGCAGCCTGTGGATGATTCTCGCAACCGGCATTCTCCGGGCCCTTGGACAGGGTTCTGCCCAGCCCTCCCTCCAGGCCGGATGCATCAACTATGTAGGCCGGGATCGCAGCGGCGTGGCAACCAGCACCTATTTTCTGGGCGGTGACATCGGTCAGGGCATTGGGCCCATGATCGGCGGCTTCCTCCTCGCCCGTGTGGCAGGGCTGGCAGGATACCGGCTGCTCTTCTCCGGCTGCGCCGTGCTGATGCTGGCAACCATGGTCTATTTCTACTTCTTCTGCAAAAAGGAGGCCATCCGATGAAGGCCCCCGATCTGCCCCGCTGCGCGCCGGAGGAAGTGGGCATTTCCTCCCGGCAGGTGGAGCGCTGCATCCGGGCGCTGAACCACGAATACACCACCATGAACGGCTTTATGGCCGCCCGGCACGGCAAGGTCTTCTCGCAGTGCTGGTGGGCTCCCTACAGCTGTGAAATGCCCCACAGCAACCATTCCCTGGGGAAAACCTATACCGCAACCGCCATCGGC
>OLZI01001485.1_pt1 | contig 12638 bp, 8 predicted proteins | sample 1674061 | NCBI WGS metagenome assembly OLZI01 (sample SAMEA103958139, study PRJEB25191) | human gut metagenome | biome: human-associated habitat [ENVO:00009003]; feature: intestine environment [ENVO:2100002]; material: feces | place: Germany | collected 2013/2015 | reverse complement strand
TGAGCTTGGTGCGCATCCGGCGCTGGTGGGTGTCGCAGTCGCACCCGCCGCTGATGGTCTCAAGGTCGCAGCGGGGGCCCAGAAGGTCCTGCACCAGCATCGCGTCCACATTCACGGCCCCAAAGTCGTTTTCCAGAATGCAGACGTTGTGGCCCTGTTCTACCAGATACCGGACATACCGGCGCAGAAAGGTGGTCTTTCCTGCCCCCAGAAAGCCGGTGATAAGATCTACCTGTACCATGATAAAAAGCACCTCCCGTGCTGTTTTTGCTCCCGGCCGGACATCAGCCGCAGTCCGAGCTATGGCTGTTTTCGATGATCTGCCGGGCAGCGGGCGCGATCCGGGTCGGGATGTTGGCGGGCTTTGCAAGGAAATAGCCCTGCAGGCCGTCCACGCCCAGCTCCAGCACCTTTTTCAGCTCCTCGGCCGTCTCCACGCCCTCGGCAATGATCTGCATGCTGCGCGGGTGGGCATAGGCCACGATGTTCTGCACGATCTGCTGTTTGTCGGGGTCGGTATCGATGCCGCGGATGATGGTGAGATCCACCTTGATGAACCGGGGCGAAAGCTCCAGCAGGCTGCCCTCGTTGGAGTAGCCGCTGCCATAATCATCCAGCGCGAACATGCCGGAAAAACCCGGCGCATGGCGCTTTGTTTCCATTGCTTCCCGGTCGATCGCCTCTTCCTCGGTGATCTCAATCACCATCTGGCGGCGCAGCTCATGCCAGCGGCTGTCCATATACTCGCTGTCCTCCCGCGGCAGGGCAATGCTTGCAATGGAGTTGATGAACAGCAGCGCGTCCCTGCGCACAAGACCCTCGTTGCGCAGGTGGTCAAAGGTCTCCAGCGACTTGAAGAAGGTCAGCCGTTCGATCTCCTGCAGTGCTCCCTGCTCCCGCGCCAGCTTCATGATGGTGGCAGGCGAACGCAGTCTCTCCATATCGGAGCGCATCAGGGCTTCGTAGGCCATCACCCGGCCATCGTGGGCCGAGAAGATGGGCTGGAACACATAGTACACCCGTTCCTCGGTAAGCAGCTGCTGGAAGTCCCGCCGCAGCTGTGCGGTCTGGGCTTCCCTGCGGTAGCTTTCCATGCTGAACTCCTGCAGGCAGCCCTTGTGGGAGTGCTTGACCTGATACAGCGCAAAGTCGGCATATTTTTTCAGGGTCTCCATGTCCCGGCTGTCCTCCGGGTACCATGCCATGCCGCCCGAGATGCTGATGCGCAGTTCGCTGCCGCCGGGCAGCACCGCCACGCTCTTGTGCATGGCGTTGCTCAGGATGCGCACCTTTTCCCGGATCTGCTCCCGGTTAAGATAACCGTAGAACAGCAGCATGAACTCATCACCGGACAGGCGGGCCACCACCGTGCCGGCGGGGGTGTTCTCTGCCAGACAGAGGCCGGTGCGGTGGATGTACTGGTCGCCCCAGTCGTGGCCGTAGGTGTCATTGATGTGCTTGAGGTTGTCCAGATCCATCATCAGCAGGGCTGCGGTGCCCAGCTGCTGCGGGTCCTCAAACAGCTCCCCGCACACCCGCTGGAAGGCCTGACGGTTGTACAGGCCGGTGAGGATATCGTAGTCGCGTTCGTGCTCGATGCGCAGGCGCTCCAGCGTGGCGGCGGTGACATCCTCGGCCAGACCCACCTGCACGTTCCAGTCTTTGGTGACCCGCAGCAGAACGTAGCGGGTCTGGCCATCCTTGCGGATGGTCAGCAGCTTGTCTCCCCTTTCCGTGGTGGTGCAGGGGCGGGAAAGCTGGATCCGGGTCAGCGTCTCCTCAAAGCGGCGCACGCTCAGGAAGCGGTCCGCGGGCTGGGGTTCGCCCAGCAGGGAAAAAAAGTTATCGGTAACATATACGCTGCCGGTGTCGAACCGCAGCTCATAGCCGCCCAGCTCCACACTGGCCATATCCATGATGCGCAGAAACTTTGTGGAGTTGTTCAGCAGCTCGCTGTTCAGGCTGGTCAGTGCATCGGCCAGACGATCCAGCTCCCGGATCTTTGTATGGGACAGCTCCGGGAACTTCTTTTTCTCCTGCCCGTCCACCACCTCGTGATACAGCAGCTCCACCGGGCGGGCCAGCTTGCGGGCGGTCAGCAGGCTGCTCAGAATGCCCAGCACCAGCGTGCCCACCACCACAGCGGTGAGCACATGCCGGACATTCTGCGCAAAGGCGAACAGCGTCTTGCTGTTCACTGCACCGATCAGCAGCCAGTGCTCCTCGGAGAAGGGCGCGTTGCGGCTGTACAGGAAGATGGGCATTGCCACCGCGTAGTAATCCCGTTTGTGCAGGTTCAGCCAGCAGCCGTCTGCCCGCCTCTCGCAGCGCATCATGCTTTCCGGCGCTTCCAGTGCATAGCTATCCTGACTGGACGTGACCGACTTGCTGACCACGAATTCCTCGGCGTCCTCGTCCGCAGTGGTGGACACCAGAAAATACGCGCCTCTTTTCTCGTTCTGCAGCTCTTCATAGGGCATTTTTTCCTGCACATAGCTGGTGAGCAGCTCCACGCCCACCACGCCGTACACCGTGCCGTCCGGCAGGATCAGCGGCTGAGAGTAGGCAATGGCCGAGCGGTCATCGCCCGAGATCGTGTACACGCTGGTGGTCCAGCGGCCGTAATATTCCTCGCTCAGGCGGGCATTGTCCTCATAGGCCCGCAGGAACGGCTCCTTGAAAAAGCCCCGGCCCTTCAGGCCGTAGTAGCGCAGGACAGGCTGCCAGCTTTTATCGGTGGTGATGCCCAGCGCCTTGACCACCGCCGCGCTGCCGCGCTCGATCAGCAGATCGGCATTCTCCTCCGAGGGGCGGGCATCCGGGTCCAGATCCCGCAGGTAGATGCCGGGCACACCGCTGCCCACATCCAGAAGGCGCAGATCCTCGGTGTTCAGCACCACAAAAATACCGGTGACAGACCGTGCGCGCAGGGTGTTGACCAGCTCCGGTGCAATGGCGGCAAGCAGAGCGCTGCTCTGTTCACTGTCGGTGTTCAGGGCATCCAGATCCAGACGGCCCGTGTTCACCATGGAAAGGGTGGCCCGGTCGATGTAGTCCGAGAGATCGGTCAGGTCCTGTGCATTCTGCATCAGGTCCTGCATGTAACCGACGCGGTTGCGCACCTGCATGGCAAGCATGTCCTTTGCGTTCTGGTTCAGCCTGCCGCCCACATCGGTGACGCAGATGCTGATCACGAGCAGCAGGACCTCTGCCACCAGTACCAGCATCATCGCCCCGAAAATGGTGCGGAAGATCGGTTGCGTCTTTTCTCCGCGCCGGGGCGTCTGTGTGCCCTGCGCTGCCCGCCTGTGCAGCATCATTCCTCACCTCTTTTTCTCCGTATGTCCCGCGCAGCTCAGCCCTCGTACTGTGCAAGCTTTGCGCAGATGTCCTGATACCATGCCTCAAAATACTCGTCGGTCAAAAACTCGGCCTCTGCCTCGGCGGCACTCTGGCCCTCGGCAATGCGCTGGACCACTGTCTCGCGGTCCGCTGCGGCAAGGTCGCTCAGGCCGTATTCCAGCACCTTGCGGGCGCTGTTGCTGCCTGCAAAGGCGTGGGGCGTATACAGACGATTCCCGTTCACCGTATCCACCGCAACCGCCAGCGTCTGCTGCATGTTATCGTCCAAGGTCAGGCCGCTGGCAAGGATCTCCTGCATATCGTTGGCCTTCCGGGTGACAGGCAGATAGCCCGAGCCCACCGAGAACGCAATGTTGTTCTCCGCCCGGACGAACCATTTGAGGAACTCCACCGAGGCCTTGACCTCCTCCTCTTTGGCTGCTGTCACCACCATGCCGGCACCCTGCTGCACCGCTACCGCCTCGCCGCCTTCAAACTGCGGGGCGGGCAGTGTCTTCAGACTGATCTCATGGCTCTCGTTGGCGTCGTTCGTCACCCTGGCGGGGAAGAAGGTGGCGCTGGAGCTGGAGCCCACATAGGCCAGCACGTTGCCGGTCTTGATATCATCGCTGCGGAAGCGGCCGGTGGCGGCAAACCAGCCCCTGACAAAGGGAACATAGTAATTGTCCCACAGCCTGCGGGCCACATCGCGCTCAAAGTTAACGGTCATTCTGCCGTCCTTCACCGCAAAGATGGTGTCGCCCAGCTGCTGTGCGCCCACCAGCATATAGTTTGCCATGGCATCACGGCCGAACAGCGCCTTGCCGTCATCCGGCGCAGCGGTCTGGGCATCGGTCCAGTTGTAGTATTTTTCTGCGGCGGCCGTCAGCCCCTCCATGGTGGCAAGGTCCTCGTAGCGGACACCGGCGGCATCGGCAAAGGCCTGCCAGTCGGTATCATTGAGGAACAGCAGCTCGGTGGATTTTGCCACCGGGAAGATCTTGATGCTGTCGTCCTCCCCGAAGCCCCCCTCCGAGAGGTAGCCCTCCACGAACTGAGCCTTTTCCTCCTCGGTCAGGCAGGGGGCAAGGTCCACCACCATGCCCATCTGGTCCAGCGCATAGGCGGTGTCGGCGTAGGCCGAGAAGATATTGGGCATGGCGGCAGCGCCCACCTTGCCCTCGGCAGAGTCCATCACGCTGGTTTCCAGATCGTTGACGCTGCCCTGACTCTCGGTGGACACCTTGATGCCCTTTTGGGCACCGACGGTCTCGTTGAACTGCTCCACAAGTCTGGTAAAGCTTTCCAGCTGGTCGCCATTGTAATAGGTCCACACCATGATATTGGTCACTTTGGCGGGCACTTCTGGCCCGGCACTGTCGCTGCAGCCGGCGCAGCCCAGTGCCAGTGCCGCCGCGCACAGTCCGCACAGCAGCGACTTGATCTGTTTTTTCATTGGTTTTCTCCCTCCGGGTGCTGCACAGCAGGCTTGCCCGCCCGTGTCCAGTTTACATCCAGTTTATCATACCATCATTTTCCGCTGGCGTAAACAGAAACGCGCAAAAATCACCCACAGCGCAGAGAGAAAGGCCCCGACCAGCCGGAAAAACCGGCTTTTGGGCAGCACAAAGGGCCGTCCCCCGCATTCGGAGACGGCCCTTTGCTTTATGATAACCCTGACTTTTGGGAGAAACGCATCAGCCCTTCAGTTCCAGCAGTGCATCGCCCTGCTTCACGGTACCGGAGGCTTTGGGGGTGACCGCTGCATACTCGTCGGTGTTGCAGACGATCAGCGGCGTGGTGACGGGATAGCCCTCGGCCTTGATGGCCTCGATGTCAAAGCGGATCAGCGGCTGGCCCTTGCGCACCTTGTCGCCCTCATTGACGAGGTAGGTGAAGTACTTTCCGCCCAGCTTGACGGTGTCGATGCCAATGTGCATCAGCAGCTCCGCGCCGTCAACGGTGGTCATGCCCACCGCGTGGTGGGTGTCGAAGGTGGAAGAGATCTCGCCGTCGGCAGGAGCCACCAGCTCACCCACCGCAGGCTCGATGGCAATGCCGTCGCCCAGCGCACCGCTGGCAAAGGCCTCGTCCTTCACCTCGGCCAGCGGGACAACGGTGCCGGTGAGGCAGGCTGCAAGCACGGTATCCTTTGCGGCTGCTGCCGGAGCTGCGGGAGCCGCTGCCGGGGCGGGTGCTGCAGCCGCTGCCGGGGTCTTGGGTGCATTTTCCAGATAATCCTCCAGCTTTGCCTTGATGACTGCCACCTTGGGGCCGTACACCACCTGAACGCCATTGCCTTTGCAGATGACGCCGGAGGCACCGGAGGCCTTGAGCACATCCTGCCGGACCAGCGCAGCATCCTTGACGGTGCAGCGCAGGCGGGTGGCACAGCAGTCCACGTCGGACAGGTTGTCGGTGCCGCCCAGACCTTCCACGATCAGGGCGCTGACCGGGTCATCCCCTGCGGGGGCGTTGCTGCCGGAAGCGGCGCTGCGGGCGTTCACGTCCGCACGGGTGTACAGCTTGACCTCCTCCGCATCGTCGCGGCCCGGGGTCTTGTAGTCAAACTTGGAGATCATGAAGCGGAAGATCAGGTAGTACAGCACAAAATACACCGCACCCACAACGACCACCCAGATCCAGTGGGTCTTGGCGTTGCCCTGCATCGCGCCGAACAGCACCAGATCGATCAGACCGCCGGAGAAGGTCATGCCCACGCCCACGTTCAGGATATGCATGAGCATGAAGGACAGGCCCGCCAGCACGCAGTGCACGGCGTACATGGGCAGTGCCACAAAGATGAAGGTGAACTCCAGCGGCTCGGTGATGCCGGTGAGGAAGGCGGTCAGGGCTGCAGAAAGCAGCAGGCCGCCTGCCGCCTTTTTCTTTTCCGGCTTTGCGCAGTGGTACATTGCCAGCGCAGCGCCGGGCAGGCCGAACATCATAAAGGGGAACTTACCGGCCATGAAGCGGGTGGCGCTGACCGAGAACACCGTGGTGGACTTGGAGGCCAGCTCTGCAAAGAAGATGTTCTGGGCACCGGTCACGGTGACGCCGTCGATGATGGCGGTGCCGCCCACAGCGGTCTGCCAGAACGGCATGTAGAACACATGGTGCAGGCCAAAGGGGATCAGTGCGCGCTCCAGCAGGCCGTAGATAAAGGTGCCTGCATAGCCGGAAGCCAGCACCAGTGCGCCCAGCGCAGCAATGCCGCTTTGCACCACCGGCCAGATGTAGAACATGGCGATGCCGACCACCAGATACACGATGGAGCTGATGATGGGCACAAAGCGGGTGCCGCCGAAGAAGGCCAGAACCTGCGGCAGCTCGATCTTATAGAACTTGTTGTGCAGGGCTGCCACGCCCAGACCGACCACGATGCCGCCGAACACGCCCATCTGCAGGGTGGTGATGCCCAGCATGGTGGTGGTGGAGTTGGCGGGCATTGCGTCCACGCCGCCTGCGGCGTTGATCATGGCCTGAATGGCCGTGTTCATGATGATATAGGCCACCGCACCGGACAGGGCGGCCACCTCTTTTTCCTTGCGGGCCATGCCGATGGCCACGCCCATGGCGAACAGCAGCGCCAGATTGTTGAACACGGCGCTGCCGGTCTGGCTCATCACGTCCAGAATGGTGTAGATCAGGGTACCGGGGTGGATGACGCTGTTCAGGCCATAGGCCGCCAGCATGGTCTCGTTGGTGAACGAGCTGCCGATGCCCAGCAGCAGGCCCGCCACGGGCAGCAGTGCAATGGGCAGCATAAAGCTGCGTCCGACACGCTGCAGCACGCCAAAGATCTTGTCTTTCATCTTCAATTCTCCTTTTCCAAATTTGTATCCAGCAAATATATCCACACGCAGGCGCGGCCTGCGGAGAATCAGAGGTACGGCGGTGCTGCAGGCGGGCGGCTTACTTTCCCATCCGGATGCGCTTCAGGTGAATGGTGAGGAACACCAGCTCCTCGTCCGAAAGCTCCTTGTTCCATGTGTTGCGCACGTAATCCGCTAGGCAGCAGGCACATTTATAATGTTCGCTGCAGTTCCGTGCGATCAGCGCCCGGAACATCTCATCGTGGGCATCGTTCTCGCTCTCCTGTTTGCCCTGAAACACCCGCTGCGCAAAAAAGCGCAGATGTACCGTGAAGCGGCTGAAATCCAGCGCATCCCGGTCAAAATGGCAGCCGTAGAAGCACTCCACCACCTGCACGCAGCCGTCCACAAAGCGGGTGACGTCGTTCACCACGCTCATGGTGGTGTTCAGCTCCGCATTGACGATGTGCAGGGCGATGAAGCCGCCCTCGTCGTCCGAGAGGTCTGCTTTGCAGCGCTGGCGGATGATGGCCAGACAGTCCATGCCGAGGCGGTACTCCTGCGGATAGAACTCCCGGATCGGTGCCATGAGCGGGTTGGAGAAGCGGATGCCCTGCTCACTGCGCTGGATGGCAAAGCTGATGTGGTCGGCCAGCGTGATGAGCAGGCTCTCGTTCAGCGGGTAGTTCACCCGGCTGCGGATCATTGCCACTAGTTCATCGGTGAGCAGCAGATGCTCATAGGGGATCTGTTCCAGCAGCTCCACCAGCTTCTGCTGCACGGCAGGGCTGGTCATGCGGTAACTGCGCTCCACCTTTCCGGCGTCCAGCTTGTACCCCGGCTTTGCGCCAAAGCCCAGCCCGCGCCCGGTAACGATCAGCTCGCAGCCGGTGGGGTCCACCACCCGCAGGATGTTGTTGTTGATCGGTTTTTTGACGGTATATTGCATCGTTTCTCCTCCTCAGGCCGAAAAAGGCAATAAAAAAAGACCACTCCTGACACAGCAAATAACACCGAAGGCTGAAACACGCTTTCGGCTTGTGCTGTGCAGAGTTGGTCTAGCCCGCCAAACGGTAACAATCCAACGACGCTGCTCACGTACGATTTTCTTTTAATCTGGCCCAAAGCGGCCCGCCGCATGAATGCAGACCGGCTCTGTGCTTTTTTAAAATAGCATATTTTTTGCAGGGCGTCAAGGCGGAAATGGCCTTCCGGTCCCGTTTTATCAGGCTGTCCAAATTCAGGTGATATTTTACAGCAGAATGACGAATAAAGAGAAGCCCCACCCCGTTTTTCCACCGTTTATCCCGCTCCTGTGGAAAAGCCCATGATTCTCCTTCCGAAAAAGCAAAACAAAAAAGCATCCTGAAACTTCAGGATGCTTGGTGGTTGCGGGGGCCGGATTTGAACCAACGACCTTCGGGTTATGAGCCCGACGAGCTACCAGACTGCTCCACCCCGCGATATTTACTTTGTGCTCTCAGCGGCTCTCGCTGACTGCTCAAGTATAATACCACACAGCGGGATGGATGTCAACCCTTTTCTGAAAAAATTTTCTGGTTTCCTTCCGGGCCTGCTCACTTTCTCTTTTTGCGCCACACTGCGACGCCGCCAGCCACCGCCGCCGCGATGACCACCACCGGCCATGCGCCTGCAAGGAAGACAGCCAGCTGCTGCACGCCCTGTGCAAAGTTCTGCCAGCCGCTGGCAAATGCGTCGGCCATGCGGGAGACAAAGCTCTCGCTGGGCGGCGAGTAGGTCTTTACCTCGCTCAGGCTCACGCAGACGGTGCACTGCTCCACCTGATTGCTGTACCAGTCCATCTGGCTCTGCCAGCTCTCGATCTGGCTCTGCACCTCGGTCAGACTGGACTCGATCTCCAGCAGGTCGGAAAGGGTCTCGGCCTGCTGCTGCAGCTGCTGCAGACGGGTGCGCTGGACCTTGAGGTTCTCAAGCCGGGCCTCCACGTCCATGTACTGGGCGGTCACATCGTCGGCCTGCTGGTTTTTGTAGGTCACGTTGCCGGCTTCGGCCACAGCCGCAAGAAAGCTGGCGTAGTTCTCCTGCGGCACCCGGAAGGTCAGGCTGACGCTGCGGCTGTCCTCGGTGCCGGAGTATTCGCTGCTGGACTCCATGTAGCCGCCCGCTTCGGCAGCCGCCGCATCCAGCGCGGCGCGGGCCGCGTCGTAGTCCTTGCTTTCCAGACTGAGGTTCGCGGTGTAGATGATCTTTGCGTGGTCGGTGCTGTGGGCCGCTGCCGCCGCGTCGTCCTCCGAATAAGCAGCGGTGCCGTTGTCTGCGCCGCTTTCCAGTGACAGGCTGTTCAGGCTGTAATCGGCGGCCATGGGGCTGTCCATAGCGGCGCGGTCCACGCCGCCTGCCGCCATCGCGGCCGCAGTGCTGTCCGCCGAATAATAGGCCGCCGGGCTGCTGCTCTTTGCACCAAGGCCGATCATGCCGGTGGCAAAGGCACCGTAGCCCACCGCGCACACCGCCAGACAGGCCGCCAGTGTGCCCACCCGCTTTACAGGAAAGTGGACAGGCTTTTTCCGCTGCACCGGTGCAGGCCGGGCCGGTGCCGGGGTCTTCATCATGGGCTGGTTCTTTTCCTCTTCGGTCAGCTGGTCGGTCATGGCCAGCAGCTTGGCTTTCAGGTCCTCCGGTGCACAGAGATCGTCCGTCTCCATCTTATACTCATACCACCTCATCCTCGATCTCCTCCTTCAGCATCGTATGTAACTGTGCTCTTGCGCGCCGCAGCCAGCTCAGCACCGTGTTGGACGGTGCACCCAGCATCCGCCCGATCTCCGCCGCCGTGTAGCCCTCATAATAATGAAGATAGATGGCGTTGCGGTAGTTTTCCGGCAGGGCGCGCACCGCATCCAGCACGCTGCCGTCCGCAAACTCATCCGGTGCGGGCAGGTTCTCGTCCAGCTCCGTGTCTTTCTGGTGCGCTGCACGGGTCAGGTCCCGGCAGCGGTTGATGGCTACCCGCAGCAGCCATGCTTTGAGGTGCTCCTCACTCTCAAAGGTGCCGTTGTAATGCAGGAGTTTTTCGTAGACATCCTGCACCACATCCTCGGCATCGGCCGCGCATCGGCTGTTGTGCATGGCAGCACGGTAGACAGCATCGCTGTACTTCTGCACTGCCAGCGTGAATACTTCATTTCTGGTCAGCTGTCCCATCATTCAAGCTCTCCTTTTACGCCTGTACAGGGCTGTGGAATCCGTATTCCACGGGGACATTCACCCTATACACGGCTGAACGCCCCCGAAGATTGCATTGCTGGAAAATTTTATGAAAAACTGCGCACACAGGCCGTTTGTGCGCATTCGTATGCGATAGTATACCATGAAACCGCAAAAAACAAAAGGGTTGCGGAAAAGTTCAAACCGGAAGCGTCCGCAAATGCAGTTTGCTCTTGCCGCCTCTCCCGTGAAAATGCAATAGCAGACGGCCCGCAGGCCGTCTGCTATTGCTGAATTAAAAATAATATTACATTAAATATTGTCCGGGCTGCGGCGGCCATTCAGATCCTTCTCTCACCGACGGTAGACCCTTTGCAGCAGGGCCACCCGCCCGGCCAGAAAGGTATCCGCCTTCGGGTGATGTAGCCAGCGCTTGTGCTGTGCCGTATGCACCAGCTTCCGGCCCAGCGCTGCGGGGTCGGCATCGATGAGTTCCACATCCTGCATGGTCAGCTGCAGCGCCAGCGCCGCAGGCGCATCCGGCACAGGCGGCAGCGGGTCCTCCCACACAAAGGGCGGCAGCAGCTGCACCGCCACGGTGGTGCGGGTGCACTCCCCGGTGAGCAGCAGCGCCGCAGGCGCGCCGTCCGGTGCCACATGCAGGGTGCTGTACAGCAGCTGCAGATTGCCCGGGGCCAGAAGACGGGTATCCCCTTCCCGCTCCGTGGGCGACAGGGTCAGATACTCCCGCGCTTCGTCCGGATCGATCCACCGCGCCGGTGCCTGCACGCGGGCATACAGCGCCGGCAGGGCAAAGCTGCCCGCCGCATCCAGTGCGTGCTGCAAAAGCAGATAGAACTCGGTCAGCGGGCAGGCCGGGTCGGGCTGCGGCATCCCGAAATCGGGGCGCGATACGTGTCCTCCACCCATAGGGGACCTCCTTGACAAATAACGCTGATGCGGTATAATAAATACAGAAGGGGCGCTGACTGCAAGGGTCAGCTTTCCATCCCGCTTGTCAAAAAGATTGACCGCACAGTTTGGAAGCAGGGCGGTCAATCTTTTTTGTTATCATCGTCTTTCTTCTGGGAAAACTTTGCCACGACCTCAACGGTCAGGCGGATCACATCCACGATCAGGCTCAACAGTGTGAGAATGAACGTGAGCAATGCGAGAGTCTCCAAAAGAGTCATCCGACATCCCTCCCTTCGCCTTCAAGGCTCCGGGCAGGGCACTTGCAAAAAAGTTTCCTCCCGGAACCTCTGCTTCATCCTAAGTAGAAAACTAGATAAGAAGAATCAGCGATAACGGGACAGAAAGCATGACCACCAACTTTGCAATCAGCGCCTTATTGACAGTATATCACATTTCCCGACTCGACACAATGTGTTTTGTCCCCCGGCCAGTGTGCCGGGAGTTTTTATTGTAAACCCCCTCGAAACTTTATTGTTGACCATCTGTCCCCCGCTGCGCTATACTCGGGCACAGATGCCTTGTAAATTTTTAACAGAGGGGAATTTCAATCTATGAAAAACAAAAAACTGACCACCTATCAGATGTCCGTCACTGCACTGATGGCCGCCGTAATGTGCGTGCTGGGCCCGCTGACGGTGCCCATCGGGGCCGTGCCCATCTCGCTGGCAAACTTTGTCATCTGCCTGACTGCATGGCTGCTGGGACCCAAGTTTGGCACCCTGAGCGTGGCGGTGTATCTGCTCATCGGTCTGGTGGGCGTGCCGGTGTTCTCCGGCTACGGCGCAGGCATTGCCAAGCTGGCAGGCCCCACCGGCGGCTATCTGGTGGGCTATCTGCTGCTGGCCTTCATCGGCGGTCTGTTCATCGAAAAGAGCAAGGGCCAGCCCGTAGTCTCCGGCATCGGCCTTGTGCTGGGCGATGCCGCCTGCTATGTGCTGGGCACTGCATGGTTCGTGTTCCAGATGCAGTGTGAGCTGAGCTATGCGCTGTCGGTGTGCGTGTATCCCTTCATTGCGCTGGACCTTGCCAAGATCGTGGTGAGCTGCATCGTGGGCGCACTGCTGCGCAAGCGTCTGGAGCAGGCCGGTGTGCTGAAACTGCAGAGTGCAGTTTCAGAATGATGTGCCGCTGCGCGGCAATTCCGGAGACAGGAACATTCAAAATGCCCTCCGCGATGCTCTGGGCATCCTCAGCGGAAAAACTTTTCAGCAGAGCAAGGGGCTGTTGCAAAATATCGAGGGCAAAAGACGTTGAAAACATCGGTGTACAAGGGGTACAAACAAGATAAAATAGAAATGAGGGGCGATAGAGCGGAAA
>OLZI01001484.1_pt1 | contig 12639 bp, 10 predicted proteins | sample 1674061 | NCBI WGS metagenome assembly OLZI01 (sample SAMEA103958139, study PRJEB25191) | human gut metagenome | biome: human-associated habitat [ENVO:00009003]; feature: intestine environment [ENVO:2100002]; material: feces | place: Germany | collected 2013/2015 | reverse complement strand
GGGTTTGCCGGCGGCGGAGCGACGCTGGAGGATGTGGCGCTATTGGCCGCCCATGTGGGACCGGGCGTACAGGTCAAGGCCTCCGGCGGCATTGCAGGATTACAGGACGCGGCAGCCATGCTGGCAGCCGGCGCCGCGCGGCTCGGCACCAGCCGTGTGGTGGGAGAAGTCAAACGAAAGGAAGAGGGGAGAATTTAATCATGTCCAACCATATTGCAGCAAAGCCGGGGGAGATTGCCAAGACCGTCCTGATGCCCGGCGACCCGCTGCGCGCCAAATTCATTGCCGAGACCTTCCTCGAGGACCCGCGCCTTGTCACCGACGTCCGCGGCATGTACGGCTACACCGGCACCTATCAGGGCCGCCCCATCAGCGTGATGGGCAGCGGCATGGGCATGCCGTCCATCGGCATCTATTCCTACGAGCTGTACACCCAGTACGGCGTCGAGAACATCATCCGCATCGGCTCCGCCGGCTCCTACACCGACAAGGCAAAACTGTTTGACGTGGTGCTGGCCACGGGTGCCTACTCCGAGAGCAACTACGCCGTGACCCAGAGCGGCGACACCGACGACATCCAGACGCCGAGCGCCGCGCTGAACGATGCCCTGCGCGCCAGCGCCAAGGCTGCTGGTATCCCACTGATCGAGGGCAACATCCATTCCTCCGACGTGTTCTACCGCCAGCCCAGCGACGAGAAGCCGACCTACTGGGAAAAACTGCGCGACGAAAAGGGCTGCCTGGCCGTCGAGATGGAGAGCTTTGCGCTGTTCCACAACGCCAGAGTCTTGGGCAAGCGTGCCGCCTGCCTGTTGACGATCTCCGACAGCTTTGTTTCGCCGGAGATCACGACTGCCGAGCAGCGCCAGACCAGCTTCACCGCCATGATGAAGGTCGCGCTGGGCGTTGACGCATTTCTGGAGAAGTGAGCATGGAAAAGGCTGAGATTCAGGCGCTCATCCGCGAGGCGTTCGCCGCGCAGAAGTTCGCCTATGTACCGTACTCCCACTTCCACGTGGGCGCGGCGCTGCGCGGCAAAAACGGACAGGTGTTCCGGGGCTGCAATATTGAGAACGCGAGCTACACCCCCACGAACTGCGCCGAGCGCACGGCTCTGTTCAAGGCCGTCAGCGAGGGTGTGCGCGAGTTTGACGCCATCGCCATCGTCGGCAGCAAGGTGGGGGAGACGAACACCCTCGTCACCGGCCCGTGCGGCGTCTGCCGTCAGGCGCTCTATGAGTTCGGCGGCCCCGAATTGACCGTCATCATGGCCAGGAGTGAGGACGATTACATCGTCACGACCCTCGGCGACCTGCTGCCCTACGGCTTCGGCCCGGCAAATCTGGAGTAAAATTACTTTCTTTGGCTCCCCTTGAGGGGAGCTCCCGCCGCAGCGGGTGAGGGGTGGCTGGGTGCCGCACGATTTACGCGGAGTCTCCCACCCACCCCTCCGGCCCTGCGGGGCCACCTCCCCTCAAGGGGAGGCTTTTTCAGAAAACCAAAGGAGTTCCCTTACCACATGAAGAAATTCTTAGCACTGCTTCTGACGCTGGCGCTGCTGGCAGGACTGACCGCCTGCAAGGATACGGAGGCTGCCAGCACCGCGCAGGAGCAGCACACTGTAACCGCCCCGACGAACGACGCGACCTTTGTCTACCAGCCCGATGACCCGGCGGCCACACTGCCCGGCGGAGAGTCCGTCGTGCTGGTGACCGGCCCCGACGGCACGGAATCCGGCGAGGATGCCATGCTGTGGCAGGGCATACAGACGTTCGCCAACACGTACGGCTATACCGCCGACGCCCAGACTGCCGCGGGTAACACCGCAGACGAGGCCGAGGCCGCCCTGCGCGCTGCCGCCGAGAGCGGCGCAAAGCTCGTGGTCTGCCGCGGCGACACCATGGGCGCGGCGCTCTACCGCATGCAGGAAAACTACCCTGACGTCCACTACCTGCTGTTTGACAGCGAGCCCCACAGTGACGATTATAGCGCTTACAATACGGCCAGCCTTGTCCATTGCGTCCTTTTTCAGGAGGAACAGGCCGGGTATCTGGCCGGGTACGCCGCTGTGACCGATGGCTACACCACGCTCGGCTTCATTGGTGCGCGGGAGGTACCGGGCATTGTGCGGTACTGCACCGGCTTTCTGCAGGGCGCGGAGGCCGCTGCCGAGCTGCAGGGCGAGTATGTCACCCTGCAGACCTGGTTCACCGATACCTATGAGAATAACGACGCCATTACCCAGCGGATGATCGACTGGTATAATAACGGTACGTCGCTTATTATGGTCAGCGGCGGCAACCTGTACGAGGCTGCGTCCGGCGCCGTCAACCAGACCGGCGGCAAGGCGATCACGACGGATTATGACAACACAGAGTTGGGGGACCGCGTGCTGGGCAGCGCCATCAAGTGCTACAACGCTGCCGTGCAGCGTCAGTTGTACACCTTCTTTGCGGCGGGCACCTGGAATGGCCAGACCGGTGGCCAAACCGAGAAGGCCAGCTTCACGAACGGCGAAGTCGCGCTGGTGGCCGGGGCACCCTGGCGGTTTGACAGCTTCACGCAGGACGACTACCGCACGCTGTATGAGGAGCTGCGCACCAGCGTCCTGAAGGTGGATGCCTACTCGGATCTGGATACGCTGCCGGAAACCCCGAACGTCACGGTGAACCGCCTGCCGTAACCCCCACTTGGCCCCCTCTGTGAGAGGGCTCCGCCCCTGCGGGGCACCTTCCTCGCCGAGAAAGGCAGAAGGCTGCGCTTTGTTATGCTTTTGTAATGTTTTTTACGCCGTTTTGTCATTGAATTAACAACGCAAATGCGGTATACTGAAAGCAAAGCGGCAGGGAACCGCCCTGCTGCGCAACTGAAAACAACCTAAGGAGATCAAAACCATGAAAAAGTTTCTCGCTTTTGTAATGGCTGCCAGCATGGCGCTCTCTCTGGCTGCCTGCGGCGGTTCTTCCGCCAGCACCGCCACGAGCACCACGACGGAGGCTACCTCTGAGGCTGCCGCTTCCACCTCCGGCAGCAAGACCGATGTCGCCTTTGTTACCGACGTCGGCAACATCGATGACCAGTCCTTCAACCAGTACACCTGGCAGGGCGTGCAGGATTTCTGCTCTGCAAACAGCCTGAACGCCAACTACTACCGTCCCACCGAGGACTCCGACGCCGCCCGTCTGGAGCAGATGGACAACGCTGTCAACGACGGTGCTAAGTCCATCGTCGTCGCTGGCTACCTGTTCGGCAATGCCATCGCCGAGGCTCAGGAGAAGTACCCTGACGTGCAGTTCCTGGCTCTGGACGTTTCCGCCAGCGACCTGGGCGACAAGGCTCCCACCGCCAACACCGCTCTGATCACCTATAAAGAGGAGCAGGCCGGTTACCTGGCCGGTTATGCCGCTGTCTATGACGGCTACAAGGAGCTGGGCTTCCTGGGCGGCATGGCTGTTCCCGCAGTTATCCGCTACGGCTACGGCTTCGTGCAGGGCGCTGACGCCGCTGCCAAGGAGATCGGCGCTACGGATGTCAACATCAAGTACTGGTACTCCGGCGGCTTCGCAGCTACCGATGAGGTCAAGAACAAGATGGACGGCTGGTACTCCGAGGGTACCGAGGTCGTCTTTGCCTGCGGCGGTCCCGTCTGCGTGAGCTGCGCCGCTGCTGCGCAGGCCAACGGCGGCAAGATGATCGGCGTTGACGTTGACCAGTCCGGCCAGTTCGACACGGTCGTCACCTCCGCTATGAAGGGCCTGGCCGAGTCCGTGAACGAGGCTCTGACCGATGCCATGAACAACGGCTGGAAGTTCAGCGAGACCTACTCCGGCAAGGAGACCAAGCTCGGCGCTGCCGAGAACTGCGTCGGCCTGCCGATGAGCACCTCCAAGTTCACCAAGTTCACCCAGGAGCAGTACGATTCCATGTACGCCTCCATCGTGGACGGCACCCTGGCCATCGACGACAGCTTTGACGCCGATGTCAAGCCCGCTGTCACCACCATCACGGTTGACTACCAGAGCTGATAAGGCTTTAAAAGCATGACTTTTAACCGCCCTGCGCACCCCGCGCAGGGCGGTTTTTGTTCTGCTTCGCCAAATTTCGGCTACTTTTTGTGCAGATTCTATTGTACATGGCGCGATTTTTCTGTATAATATAGTATAAGAATTTGTGTACAAGCCCGTACACATTGAAAGGGGCGTGCAACGATTGGCAGATAATTATGTCATCGAAATGCTGCACATTACCAAGGAGTTCCCCGGCATCAAAGCCAACGACGACATCACCCTACAGCTGCGCAAGGGTGAGATCCACGCCCTGCTGGGCGAAAACGGCGCCGGTAAATCCACCTTGATGAGTGTGCTGTTCGGTCTGTATCAGCCGGAGCAGGGTACGATACGGAAAAACGGACAGGAGGTCAAGATCAACAACCCGAACGATGCCAACGCACTGGGCATCGGCATGGTGCACCAGCATTTCAAGCTGGTGGAGTGCTTCACGGTGCTCGACAACATCATCCTGGGTGTTGAGGACACAAAGCACGGCTTTTTGCAGAAGGACGAGGCCCGCAAAAAGGTCATGGCCCTGAGCGAAAAGTACGGTCTGAAGGTCGACCCGGACGCGCTGGTCAGCGACATCTCCGTCGGCATGCAGCAGCGTGTCGAGATCCTGAAAATGCTTTACCGCGACAATGAAATTTTGATTTTCGACGAGCCTACGGCGGTTCTGACCCCGCAGGAAATCGACGAGCTCATGGACATCATGCGCGGCTTCAAGGCCGAGGGCAAGAGCATCCTGTTCATCACCCACAAGCTCAACGAGATCATGGCGGTCTCTGACCGCTGCTCTGTCCTGCGCAAGGGCAGGTATATCGGCACCGTTGACATCAAGGACACCACGAAAGAGGAACTGTCCAAGATGATGGTTGGCCGCGACGTGCAGTTTGCCGTCGATAAGAAGCCCTGCGAGGTCGGCAAGCCGATCCTTGAGGTCGAGAACCTCGTCGTGCCGAGCAAGGTCCACAAGAACAATGCCGTCCGCGGCGTCAGCTTCAACGTCCGCGCGGGCGAGATCGTCTGCGTTGCCGGTATCGACGGCAACGGCCAGAGCGAGCTGATCTACGGTATTACGGGCCTCGAAAAGCCCACGTCCGGCACCATCAGACTCGAGGGCAGGGACATCACGAATGCCCCCATCCGCGAGCGCAGCAAGGCCGGTATGAGCCACATCCCGGAGGACCGCCACAAGCACGGTCTGGTGCTGGATTACACGCTGGCCGACAACATGGTTTTGCAGCGTTACTGGCAGCCGGAGTTCCAGAACCACGGCTTTATTAAAAAGAACGCCGTATTGCAGTACGCCGAGCGCCTGATAAAGCAATACGATGTCCGCAGCGGCCAGGGCCCTGCGACGATTGCCCGCAGCATGTCCGGCGGCAACCAGCAGAAGGCTATCATCGCCCGCGAGGTCGATAAGGACCCGCAGCTGCTCGTTGCCGTGCAGCCCACCCGCGGCCTTGACGTCGGCGCGATCGAGTATATCCATAAGCAGATCGTGGCCGAGCGCGACAAGGGCCGTGCGGTCCTGCTCGTCAGCCTTGAGCTGGACGAGGTCATGAACCTGTCTGACCGCATCCTCGTGATTTACGAGGGGGAGATCGTCGGCGAATTCGACCCGAAAAAGACCACCGTCGAGGAACTGGGCCTGTATATGGCCGGTGCCAAAAAGCAAGGGGAGGCGAAAGCATGAGCAAACAGAATAAACAGCCGCTTCTGCAGCGTCCCGCCGTTGTAGGGGTCCTGGCCAGCCTTTTGTCCATCGTCGTCGGTCTGGTGCTGGGCTTTGTACTGCTGGTCCTGCTGAATCCCGGCGCCGCCGTGGGCGGTATGAGAGCTATGCTGGCCACCGGCTTTTCCAGCATGGACAAGCTCGGCAAGGTGCTGTACCAGGCGGCACCCCTGATGATGTGCGGCCTGTCCGTCGGCTTTGCGTTCAAGACGGGCCTGTTCAACATTGGTGCGTCCGGCCAGTACACGATGGGCGCTTTCTTCTCGCTGCTGTGCGCCATTCAATTCCAGCTGCCGTGGTACGTCTGCCTGCTGGCGGGCGCTGTCGGCGGTGCGATCTGGGGCGTTTTCCCGGGCCTGTTCAAGGCGTATTTCAACGTCAATGAGGTCATCACCGCCATCATGTTCAACTGGATCGGCATGTATCTCGTCAATCTGCTGCTGGCCAACATGCCCAATATGCTGGCCTCCGGCTGGGGCGCGTCTAACTCGGACCGCACCGCCGCGCTGAACGTTGCAAACCCCGGTGCGATCCTGCCCAGGGGGCCGTTTGCGGCACTGTTCGGCAACTCGAGCTGGATCAATATTTCTATCATCATCACGATTATTTTTGCCATCCTCGTCTGGGTCATCCTGCAAAAGACGACCTTCGGCTATGAGCTGAAGGCCTGCGGCCTGAGCCGCGACGCTGCCCAGTACGCGGGCATCAACTCCAAGCGCAACATCGTGCTGTCCATGGTCATCTCCGGCGCGCTGTCCGGCATCGGCGGCGGCATCTACTACCTGGCCGGTACGGGCCAATACGTGCTGGAAAAATCCATCCTCGGCATGGGCTTCAACGGCATCCCTGTCGCCCTGCTGGCCAGCTCCAACCCCATCGGCACGATTTTTGCGTCGCTCTTTATCAGCTATATCCAGGTCGGCGGTGCCGCCATGCAGCCCGCCTACTCGTCCGAGACCATTGACATCGTCATTGCCGTCATCATCTATCTGGCGGCCTTTGCCCTGCTGATGCGCGGCATCATTACCAAGGCGGTCTCCGGCCATAAGGGAAAGGAAGGTGCTGCAAAATGATGATCGCTGCCAACATTATCAGTATGACTATTTTGTTCGCAGTGCCGCTGCTGCTCGTCGCCATGGGCGGCATGTTCAGTGAGCATTCCGGCGTCATCAACATCGCACTTGAGGGCATGATGATCATTGGCGCGCTGTTCGCCTGCTTTACGCTGCAGGGCCTGGACCAGAGCGGATTCGGTCCCGCACATCCGCAGCTGTCGATGTTCATTGCCATTCTGGTGGCGGGCGTCACCGGCATGATTTTTTCGCTGCTGCTGGGCTTTGCGGCCATCAACTTGAAGGCCGACCAGACCATCGGCGGCACGGCGCTGAACCAGTTTGCGCCCGCCTTTGCCGTCGTCATGACCTGGGCCATCCAGGGCCAGGGCCTGACCACGATCTTCATTCCCAACTGGGTGCGCATCACCCGCGATACCTTCGGCCTCGCCCCGGTGGACGGCCCCAGCTTCTGGAACAACCTGATTTTCAAGTATTTCTACCTGACGACCCCCGTTGCCATCGTCCTGTTCATCGCGGCCTACATCGTCATGTACAAGACCCGCTTCGGTCTGCGGCTGCGCGCCTGCGGTGAGCATCCCCAGGCGGCGGACTCCGTCGGCATCAACGTCTACAAGATGCGCTACGCCGGTGTGTTGATCTCCGGCTTCCTGGGCGGCGTCGGCGGCCTGGCCTACACGCTGGCAGCCGGCTCCGGCTTCAACTCCGACGTTGGCGGCTACGGCTTCCTGGCGCTGGCCGTTATGATCTTCGGCAACTGGAAGCCGCTGCCGATCCTCGGCGCGTCGCTGTTCTTCGCGCTGTTCAAGGTCATTGCTGCGCTGAACGCCACGCTGACCTTCCTGCCGAAGTTTGAGGGCGTCAAGGAAATTTCGAACTTCTACCAGATGCTGCCGTATATCGTCACGATGATCGTGCTGATCTTCACCTCCAAGAACTCCCAGGCCCCGAAGGCCGAGGGCATTCCCTACGACAAGGGCAGCCGTTAATCACAAATCACAGCAGGCCGCCCGGTATTCCAGCCGGGCGGCCTGCCTTTTACAAGGAGAAAAACTATGCGAATGTACGATATTATCGCCAAGAAGCGCGACGGCGGTACGCTGAACCATGAAGAACTGTCCTTCGCCGTCAACGGCTATGTGGCAGGCGATGTGCCCGACTACCAGATGTCGGCACTTCTCATGGCCATCTACCTGCGCGGCATGACTGACGAGGAGACCGCCATGCTGACCGACGTCATGGCCCACTCCGGCGACATGGTCGATCTGTCTGCCATCGCGGGCATCAAGGCCGACAAGCACTCCACCGGCGGCGTCGGTGATAAGACGACGCTGGTCATTGCGCCCATCGTGGCGGCCTGCGGTGTCAAGATCGCCAAGATGAGCGGGCGCGGCCTCGGCCACACGGGCGGCACGATTGACAAGATGGAGGCTGTCCCCGGCACCCGCACGAGCCTGACGCAGGAAGAATTTTTCAGGCAGGTCAACGAGATCGGCATTTCGGTCATCGGCCAAAGCGGCAAGATCGCCGTCGCCGACAAGAAGATGTACGCCCTGCGCGATGTGACCGCCACCGTCGGCTGCATCCCGCTGATCGCGTCCTCCATCATGTCCAAGAAGCTGGCCGCCGGTTCTGACGCGATCCTGCTCGATGTCACGATGGGCGACGGCGCGTTCATGAAGGACCTGGACGGTGCGCTGGAGCTGGCCCGCCAGATGGTCGCCATCGGCACGGCGCATGGCCGCAAGGTCGCGGCGCTCATCACCGATATGGACAAGCCTCTTGGCCACAACATCGGCAATGCGCTGGAGGTCGCCGAGAGCATGGCCGTTCTGCAGGGCAAGGGCCCCGCGGACCTGACCGAGGTCTGCCTGCAGTTGGCCAGCAACATGCTGGTGCTGGCGGGCAAGGGCGATATGCCTACCTGCCGTAAGCTGGCCGAGAGCGTCATTGCCGACGGCTCCGCGTTTGAAAAGTGCTGCCAGATGTTTGCCGCGCAGGGCGGCGACATCAGCGTACTGCGCGACGCCGAAAAGTTCCAAAAGGCAAAGTACAGCTATGAGCTGACCGCCCCCGCCGACGGCTATATTTACAAAAACGACGTCGAGAAGATCGGCAATGCCAGCGTGCTGCTGGGCGCGGGCCGCATCAAGAAGGAGGACAGCATCGACTTTGCCGCGGGCATTACGATGCACAAAAAGCTGGGCGACTACGTCAAGGCAGGGGAGAGCATCTGCACGTTCTATGCCGACGACGAGAGCCTGTTTGCCGCAGCCGAGGAAATGTACCGCGGCGGCCTTGTCATCCGCGATGAGCCGCCGACGCTTCCGCCCCTCGTCTACGCGCGCGTAACGAGTGATGGCGTGGAGCGGTTCTAAATTGAAACACCCGGGAGGGATTCATCCCTCCCGGGTGCTTCATTTTTACGCACTGTTTGCTATGGAATAACGGTTCAGGTATCTGACAACTCTACCACCAATTTGGCTTCGGTGGCGGCAATGGCAAGCTGGAGCTTATTCTCTAAGTTCGTCTTTTGCAGCATATTGATGACGTGGAACTTCACGGTGGATGGCTCGATGCCGAGTTCTTTTGCAATCTCGTTATAGGACAGCCCGCGCACGAGACAGCGCAGGACCTTCATCTCGCCCTTGGTGAACTCGGCGCTCATGGCCGTGCCGATCTCCACGCTGGGCGGTGCATCGGGGAAGATATGCTCCCCCGCCATCGTGCGGCGCACGACCTGCATCAGGGTCCCTTCATCGCCGTCCTTATACCACAGGCTGTCCGCGCCCACGGCTTTTGCGCGTGCCAGGACCTGTGTGTCAATAAGCGAGGTCGCCACCACGATCTTGATTGCGGGGTGCGCTTCTCGTATCTTTTTGGCGGCGGCCAAACCGTTTTCGCGGTGTTCGGTCTGCACATCCATCAGCACAAGGTCGATGTCCTCGGTATCGCACAGGATCGGAGCCTCTGCAGCACCGGGGATAGACACAGCCAGTTGATACCCGTCCTCGTTCTGAATATAGCTTTCAAGCAGGCTCCGGACCAGCTTTTGGTCCTCAACGATCATAACGCGTATCATAAATGCTCTCCTTATCGGGCAGGGTGACTTCCAGAACAAACACAGGCAGGGAGTGTACGGTTACCGTACCCCCTGCTTTTTCAATACGGCGGCGGAGCGAGGAAAGCCCGCCGCCTTCCTTTATCTCCGCCCTGGGCGGTGTGCCGTTGTTCGTGATGCAAAGGTGCCATGCCTGTGGCCGATGCTCGGAATCGGCGTACAATTCCGTGGCGCCCGCATGGCGCACCCCGTTGGAGGTACATTCCCGCAGGATCAGTGCGTAGAGCTCGCGGGTGGCGCGTGCCGCAGGGTACGCACCGCGCAGCTGTACGGCTGCGCCCAGAACAGCCGCCCGCCTTTGCATACAGGTCAGCGGGTCCTCTGCAGCATCCTCCTGCCGGGCGCGGCACAGCAGGGAGATGGAGCTTTCCCACTCCGCGGCCTCGCTCTTGATCCGGGCAAGGTCATGCTCATGCCGCAGTGCGCGCCGTGCGGCAAGCAGGGTATGGCCGATGTCGTCATGCACCTGCATCTTCATTTTCAGGATTTCTTCCTCCCGCACAATGTCGGGCATATTGTCATATAAGCGCTTTGCGCGGCGGTTCGCATCGGCAAGGCGCTCGTTTTCCTGCTGCAGCGCAGCGTGCAATGCAGCCAGACGGCTGACATCGGTGGCCATCACCTCGGTGTACGGTATGCCGTATTTGTCCTGAATAGGGCGCATCGCAAAATGGTACACCGTCCCGTCCGGGAATGCGTAGACGCGGGCGGTCTCATCGCGCAGCTGCACACCGCCGCCGGGACTGTGCAGCGCCTGCTCCAGATCCGTAAGGGTCTGCAGATCGCAGCCGCAGAGGACTGCGGCGATCTCCTGCATCCTGTGATTGATCAGACGCAGCAGACCGTTGCGGTCAAAGTAGCAGATGGCCGCCGGCAGCGTGTCAAAGCCTTCCTTGACAGCGTTGCGGGAGATCCGGGAAATCATAGGCTGCCTCCTTCTGCCGGAAACATTGTGAAATACAAAAGCCCGTCCTCATCCCGTTCAAGCTGCATCTGCGGCAGGCCGGGCAGCGCAGCGGGTGCATCGGTGCATTGAACACTGCAGCGCAGTCCCCAGCCCTGCGCCGTATGCTCGGCGCAGAAAAGGATCTCCTGCAATCCCGGCAGGGTCGCTTCTATGATGGCTTCAAAGGCGTCATAGATCGCCACGGCGGACGCAGAGGGGATCTTTGCTGTGTCGGTGATCTGTACGGCGCAGCGTATATCACTCAGGCGCAGGCTCTCGGCCGATTCGAACAGGCTCAGCCGCAGCTCCGTGGTGTCGATATCCTCCGCCTTGTCGCAGACAAAAACAAGGTTGCTGCGCCGCTTGATATAGGTCTCCAAAATGACGATGCGCTTCAGCAACCGGCGGGCGGCATCGACATCGTCCGTGGCCCTGAGCGCGATCAGGTATTCCTGTATCCGTGCCAGCTGGCGGGCTGTGACGGTCTCGATTTTGTCATACAGCCGGTTCTGCTCGCTCAGCTTCAGCCATTGTGCCTTCTGGGCTGTTTCCGCCTGTATGATGTCCCCGATGTCATGCAATTCCTCCTGCGTGAGGCGCAGCTCCTCCAGAAGTGCCACCAATTCGGTGATATCCTCCTGCCAGAAAATATACCCTTTCCGGATCGGGTGGCCGTGAAGCAGGGTCGTGGCGTCCAGCTGGACACTGCCGGTGAGCGCCTGACGCAGCTGCTCCTCACGGAGCGGCGCTGCCTGCATCGAGCATTGCACAGGCACAAACGCCCGGTCTGTGATCAGACCCTTGGCCATAGATACTTCAAACAGCGTGCCATACCCCATGTTGGATTGGATAAGCCCGCACTGGATGCACGCCTCAAAGGTCGCTGTAAAGGTCAGGCATTGCACCACGGTCATATCACCGGCAATCGCATGCATCCACGGCACATTCAAAATATGCTTGTACAGTAAAGCATAGAGGGTGGCAAAAAAAATCGGCACAAGCGGCAGCCAGAGGATGCGCTTTGTATGCGGAATACGGCAGCGCCGTACAAGGTACACCACCGTGAACACGGCACAGGAAAATATCCACAGCAGACAGAGGTAATATACGAACCGATAGGTGTAATCGGGGCTGCCCAGTACCTCCTGCCCGGGAGGGAACGCAAACGCAAGCTGATGGCAGTCGTTTGTCAGCACGAGGCAGAACAGCACCACAGGGAATACAAAGATCAGATGCCGATATTTGTACAGCGGGGCGGACTGCCCACGATCCAAAAAGAAAAGCGTATAAAGTGCAAGGGTCGGGATCAGCAGCATCGGGATATAGTACGCATACCACAATCGCCGCAGCATCTCCGGTGTCTGGGCAAAGTCATAGCGGATCAGGCGGATATCCAGCCAGAACAGCATCAGGGCGGCGGCGCCCAGCAGACAGTGGCGGGTCTGTGCGTGCAGGATACGCCACCAGACCGATACCGCCCAGGAAAAGATCAGGATATTATACAGCACCGTGCGCCAAAAGCCGGAATACGGCATATAAAACGCCCGCATCAGGACAGCGCAGAGAATCGCCCCTGCAACCGCAGCGGCTAAATACAGATTGCCAAGCCGTACCTTTGTCATAGCGCCTGTCCTTTCCAAAAAGGGTCAGCGTGTCGAAAAACACCGGCTTTGCCATATAGAGAATGTAGGGGCGACCATTGGTCGCCCGCC
>OLZI01001481.1_pt1 | contig 12652 bp, 18 predicted proteins | sample 1674061 | NCBI WGS metagenome assembly OLZI01 (sample SAMEA103958139, study PRJEB25191) | human gut metagenome | biome: human-associated habitat [ENVO:00009003]; feature: intestine environment [ENVO:2100002]; material: feces | place: Germany | collected 2013/2015 | reverse complement strand
AAATCAGAAAACGCAGAAGAAACGCAAGAACAGACCGGAATAGTCAATGCCGAAACACAGAAAACCATTTTAGGCGAACAAAAAGATTCTGCCACGTTTGAAGAAACATCAGAATTTAATCCGTTGAGCATCGATAGCGTTATCGGTTATATAAAAACGCAGAACCCGGAATCTTCGGCGCAGGACGTAGCCAATATAATTACAAAGCTATCCGAATCGAAAGAAGATCAAGACCACTTAACCCCTGAAGGTGATTTGCCGTGGGGGTGGCGTACTGCGCATGAAAAAGAAACAAAACGATATGAAGCCAAGTACAAAAAGATGTGGTCTGCGTGGTACGAAAGCCGCTATAGCTCCCCAAACACACAGCTTGAAGCTTTGGAAGCATTCGTTAGTTACCTGGTTAGAACGAAAAAACTGTTTGAGAAAAAAGGGGAATGTTTCAATTATTGGCGGGATGATTTGTTCACAGACGATTATCTTGAAAAGTTGTCAAAAGAATTGGATGACTTGAAAGCAAATATTGAAAAACTAAATGCAGAATACGAAGCTAAGCAAGAGTTTGAGATCCATGTACTACCCACATTACGGGAAAATCTAGTAGAAATAATCAGAGAAAATCCAGGCATTTTGCAGAAAGATATATACAAATTATTTGACCCAATAGCAAAAGCATACATTCAGGAGCAGCTTTATTCTGCCAGCAAATCAAATCAGATTGAGCGTGAAAAAAGCGGGAATACGTACAAACTTTATTGCAAATAAAATGGGGGAAGGCCGTCAGGCCTTCCCCCTTGTGCTTTGTTACAGAATATCCACATGAACGGAGTTTCCGCCGCCGATGACGTAGCAGTAGCGGAGTTTTCCCGCCTTTACCAGGCTGTCGCAGTATCCCTTGACCGCGGAGCCGGAAAAGCCCCTCACGATGATATCTGCCGCCTTGCCCTGCACATGGCGGGAGTTAGGGACGCTGCCACGCAGGGAATCGTTGTATGCCTGACAGCGCACCCCGGAACCGCCGGCATGGGGGTCATTGGGGGGCAGCGGTATGATGGTAATCGGCGCTTGAAAATGCTCCCAAATGTCCGTGTCCAGCGTCCGCATCAACTTTTCGGCAGGTTCCACCGGGAAGCCGCCGCACTTGCCGCAGGGGCAGCGCATTTCTTCACGCTTGAAGTGCTTGAGATCATCCCAGAACGTGCCGGAGCCGCTGGTCGCCGAAGAATCCTTGTCATCTGTGGTCTGCTTCTTCTCCGGCATCCCGTAGGCCACAGCATGGCGCAGGGCCTTTTCTGTAGCTGCCCCGGTCACACCGTCAACCGAAAGACCCCCGAAGTCCTGTTGAAAAGCTTTGATTGCCGCCTTCGTCTTTGGGCCGTTCGCCCCGTCAATGGCTCCGGGATCATAACCTAAGTAGGCAAGCAAAAGTTGCCGCTGTCTAACTGTCATTCTACTACCTCCCATCCAGCAGCATAGGCACTGGGCGCCCATACGTTATTGTCAATTTTAGAACGGTATGTTTTCCCGTCCTCCGTGCAGCAGTCACCCTTGTTATAGGGGCTTGTACTGATGGAAATAAAGGGAAGCGCCCTTTCCGGGTCGGCACTCCATGCAAAGCCCCACTGGGCGGGCAGTTCCTCCGGCTCCTGGGTGTAAATCGTGCTGTCATACACTTGCAACAGCTTCACCACGCGCCCAGCCGAAGACCGACAAATAAAGCCAACGGGCCGGGAAAGCATATTGGCGTTTTTACACGCCACCGCAAACGCTGGAATCTTCTGCATCTCTCGGTTCAGTTCCGTACCGGTCATATCACTGGCTTTTGCTTGCAGCGCCTGGGCATCTGCCCGGCCCTGATTATACATAGCTTTTTTTCGCTCTTCTTGTGTCACAGGCTGTCAACTCCTTCCCGGTAGGCGGTGTCCAGTTCCTTTAACTGTTTGTCACTGCCGCCGCTTTGGGCTTTCATTTCTTCAATCTTTGCCAAAATGGCCGTTTTTCTTTCCTCAATTGTCACAGCCCCAACGCCTCCTCAATGTCAGATAATGCCGCTTCAAGTGCAGTTGTCTGCTCCCGCTCGTATGCTCTCTGGATTTTATCCAGCACCCCCCAGTCCACTACTGGGAAGGTGGCTTCACCCAGGTACACTGTCCCGTCCTCACCGGTCCAGCTGTGCCCCGCCGGGATAAATCGGTAGCCCTCGATATAGCCCGGGGCCTTGCCGTCAAAAAAGTCGGTCTGCACCGCCTCCAGGCCTTCCCCGGGCTCTGCAAAGCAGCGGAAATCCTTGTCAATGTAGATTGTCATACGTTCACCTCATTCCAGCCAAACTTTGGATATGTTCAGATTATTTCCCCGGGAACCCGAGGCAACAAACCGCACGTAATGTTTCCCGGACAGTGCGGCAACGCTCACCGCATAGGTGCCGTTGCTCTGAAAATCTACCGACGCCACCTCCACACCGGATTCGTTCACAATCTTGCATTTTGCCGAATAGGTGCCGCCGCTGTTTGCACCGTTGCCGCTGCCCATGAATTTCAGGGTTGAGAATCCGCTCAGGTCCACAGCGCTTGCCGTAGAAACCGTGATTGTTCCGCTCATAAGCGTTGCCGTCAGGTTCGGGCTATAGCTATCAGCCCCAGTCCACCCGCCTGTTACATCCGCGTACTGATTTCCATTGTAAAACAGCGTGCCATCCCAGGCGCTGGAAAACTGTATCCATGCGCTGCCGTTCCATATATACCCGTCGCACCGCCGCCAACCACCATTTTCGTAGATGTACGCCTGCCCAGGGTAGCCGGATATAGAGAAGTTTTTATGTTGCGCATTATTAGCGAAGTATGCACTGCTGTAGGTGTTGGGGAAAGCGCCGCCAACCAAACTGATACAAAATGCACCATCAGAGTCAGTCCATAGAGGCGTACTTTGGACATTCGTCGTTAATTCGCCCCTCAGAAGCGCAACGTTTGTCCGAAGAAAAATATCATATACCTTCACGCTTGCCGTAGGGGGATTTGCCCCGCCGTAGACATTGCTTATCCAATAATTCTTACTGCGACCGCTCCCGCTGCCATACAAAAAGCACTGCCCCATTAGCGTATCACCTCGATCTGAATGGGAATTTCTGCCTGCGGTCTCTCCTCAAAGCATGTGAATACAACCGCATTTGCCGTTGCTTCGCCCTTGCTCACGCAGTTCCATGCCTCTTTTTGCGCAATGGCCATGGCATTGTCGGTGCTGTACACCGGCATAACATGTGGCATATCCGCTGCCAGAATGCCGCTTACCGCCACCGCCTGGGTGTAAGGCCCGGAACCGGTCCAGCCGGTGCCAAGCGTGGCCGTATAGGTTTGTCGTGTCACAAGTCCGCTTCCAGCTTCGATGTTGGCAAGGTCATTCTGAATTTTTGCCAGGAACGCAGAAAACTGCGCCTGCATGGTGGTTGTATCCACAGTCAGCTCATCCGTGACCAGCCCGCAGACAGCCGGGTCAAGCCGCTCGTCCGTGATCATGCTGGCCGTGATCTTCGTACTGCCAGCGGGGATAGTAATTTTCGCAAGGCTGATCTGCCGGACGGTGCTGTTGTTCGTCAAGGCGGGGGCTTCCGGTGTGCTGGACGCTGTTCCCTTCAGCACCTTGATTTCCGGCAAGTCAACGTAGTTCGTAGTTTTCCATTCCACAATGACCCGGTCGATTCTGTCCAGCGCTCCATCCGCAATGTCAATGGGCAGCTGAAGCAGCGCACCATCGTTTTTCAGGGTGTCGTTCCACCAGACGATTCCGTTCCCGCCCGCATCGGTCAGCCAGCCCGTGCCGTCCGTCACTGTGACCGCCGTGCCGGGCGTTTCCAGCGCCGCTACAGCGGCATTTCCAGCTGCCGAAAAAACTCCGGACGTGCGTCCGTGCAGCCAGCGCATGACGGTTTCAGCGCCTACATACACGTCCTGATTGTTGGGGAAAGATTTGATATTAGCCATTCAGTTTCAACGCCTCCAATGCCGTTAAAATAGGTTCTCCAAGGGTGACTTCCGTCTTCTCCCCTGTAGCGTCAAGGGTGTATTTTATGCCCGTGACCCGTGCGTTAAACTCCACGCCGTACCTGATGGACACGCAGGAAACGATATCCCCCATGTCATACAGCCGCCCGAAGTTCTCCGGGTCAATCGTTACAGTGAAGCTCTTCCGCCGGATCTGCTCCTTCAGGGTGTCCATAGCGTCCGAAAGCACCCGCTTTTTCATAGCGGCGAAGTCCTCCCCGTCCTCCGGGGACAGGCTGGAATCGATCCACAGCTCCCGGGCACTGGCCCCGCAGGTTCCAACAAGGTGCATCTGCACGGTGTCCTCCCAGTCCCAGCGGACGAACGCCGTTGTATAGAAGGTGCTGTCATCGTCATTGCAAATCAGGTCTTTTGCTGTCCCCTGCTCGGTTGAGAAAACAACCCTGTGAATGCCCTGCGTCCGGTCTATCCCCTTGAAAACCTCGAACGTCCACTTTTTCGTTGTATCATCCAAGAGCATCCGCCGCCCCAGTTCGCCATATTCAAGGACGGGGGTCAGCTCATCCAGCAGCTGCCCGCCATAGACAACGCTTTCGTCTACATCCTTGGTGGTTTCGTCATCCCCTTGGTAGGTTTCTTCCAGCCCCTTGACCGGGGCGGTCCGGATTCTGCTTTCCAGCCCCCGCAGGTTGCCGTTGACAGCTTCATACACGCCGCTTTCAATGTTCGTGATCTTCGTCTTTTTGGACGCTGCCCGCCGATTCAGGATTGCTTCCGCCGTGTAGCCGTTGGCCGTAATGCGGCGGTAGGACGTGTCAATTTTGACGTTGACCAGAATATAAGTCAGCTTCCGGTCTGTGTCGTAAATGACATTTCCCACCTTCAGGGCCTGAATATTGTGGTCATCAATGGGGGCAACCAGCATCAGCTTTCCGATATCGTTGTAAAACGCCGTCATGGTGATGCTGATCGCGTGGGTCAGGCCGTACCGGGTGGAAAAGTCCTCCGGGTAAATTTCGATGCTCACAGCGCCACCCCCACAACTTCGGTCGCGAAATCAATATCAACCTGCAAGTTGGGCAGACCCGCTTCCGCCTCCGGCTTCAATACATTGTCGCCCACGTCCAGCGAAAACAGGTTGCTGGACAGGCTCAGAGCGCCCCGGCATTCTCCGTCAACAGAGGATTCCACCGTTGTCCGGTCGTGGGTGATCCGCACCACCAGCCGTTCCCCGGCGATCAAAGACTTGTTGATAAGCAGGAATTTCCCGGTTACGGCATTGGTGATTTTGGGATTCGTCACAGCGTCCTTCGCCCGGAAGGTCACCGTGAAGGGGCACGGAACCTGCCCACGGTTTGGCACGTTCACCCACTTCGCTTCAAACAGCTGCCCGAAAGCATATCCCCGGGAGATATTCCACGGGAACTTGAACAGCGGTTTGATGCCCGCCAGGGTGACCGATGCCGTATCGTCCTTGCACCAATACGGGTATGCAGCAGTCAGCGTGAATTGGAACTGCGCTCCCCAGCGCTTGGCCTCCACCGTGGGCGTGGCCGTAGGCCGGACAACCAGATACAGGTCATCGGCATACAGCCGCCCGCCGATATCGGGCCGAATGACCGACAGTAGCCGTTCTTTGCCCTTGGCCTGTGCGTCCCCCACCAGATAGCCCGTGATATTCACGGGCCGGGGCTGCACATTTGCGCTCTGCACGGTTGCTCCGGTCTGGTTGATGCCCTGGGCCGTGGACAGATTCACCGTAACGGTATCAACGCCGGTGGGCTTGTTGATTAAAAAGCCCCCGGCATAGTCAAAGGTCACGCTGTCCCCCTGATCGTTCACATAGCGGAACAGCTTGGAAAGATTGTTGAAATTTTTCACGTTGCCCACCTCGCAATTTCCCAGTAGGCCGCAGTCGCCGCTGCGATTTCCGCCGGGGTCTGGGGCACAGCCTGGATGTTTTGGACGATGGTCACGCCGCTGCTGCTCCTGTTTCCCCCGTGCTGCAAGGGCGCAGCGTCCGCAGACCCGGAACGCTTTCCGGCTCTCCATGCTCTGGCCTCTGCCGCCGTAAGGACAGCTTCGCCCTTGTGGAGCCGTGCGGGGTATTCATCGTATGGCACATAGTCCAGGCCGTCCTTATGGCCGAAAGCAACCATAGAGGGCTTCGAACCGCCGCCTCCACGGCCTACCCCGCTTCCGTTTCCGCCTCCGCTTCCGTTTCCGCCACCGGCAACCACATTCACGGTCATGGTAATGGTTCCGATAGCGGCTTGCAGGGCGCTTGTCAGTTTGCTGCCAAGGTCAGACATAGCCTGTACTGCCGTGTCTCCACCCTCTGTAAGAGCGTCCCGGAAAGCGCTCATAGTGGCCGCTGCCGCTGCTCCGGCCTCTCCGGACTTGTCCCACTCGCCAACCTCCGAATTAAACTGTTCGCCCAGCTCTGTCAGCTTGTTCCCAAGGTCGGTGATACCCTCAGTCATGGATAGGGTCAGGCCGTCCCGGCTCTCTTCAAGCTGGGATTGCAGCCCAGTCAGGTTCTGGACAATCTGCTGCCCTCCCTCAGATGCTGCGCCGCCAGCCTTGTCCATTGCATCCACAATCGCTTGGGCGTAGGCCGCACCGTCAGCGCCCATAGATTGCAGCTGGTTAGCAAAGCTACCCAGGCCCGCTTCCGTCAGGGTCTGGATATTCTGGTTGTAGGTCGTGAAGTAGTCAATCTGGGACTGCATCCCGTCCGTCATATCCTTCAGGGAGACCTTCGCCTGTTTCGCCACCTTCTGGAAGGGGGAGAACCAGCCGTCAATATTCTGGGAAATCTGATTGTAGACGGAAACGGCGTTGTCCATCAGCTCCTGAACAGCGGTAGCATAATCCGTTGCCGCTTCCTGCATACGAATTCCGGTGTCCGCTGCTGCATCTGCCGTTTGAGATTGGCCGGTGATGAAGTCCGTTTGCGCTTGCTTGTATGCGGCAAGCTGCCTAGTAAGCGTATTCAGCAAGGTTTCATCAGCAAAAGACCATTCTTCTCCTGGGTCATAAGATGCATACAAATCATCAAGTGCTTGCTGTGTTCTCTGGATTCCTTCGGTTGCCTCATCAAGGGAACTTGCTTCCACAATATCATTCCCGTAGATGGTGTCGAATCCATCGTTGATAGAATCAACAACTTTTTCAACGACTGGAAGAAAACCATTGCCGATTGTTTCCAGCAGCAAATCCCAGTTGTTTTTCAGCTTCTGGGTCTTCTCCGCCATGGTATCGGTCATGGTATCATATGCCGATTCTGCGGCCCCTGCGGAATCCTGCATAGCTGCTACGCTCGTGTTAAAATCATCTATGTTGTTGATCAGCGTATTGGCCGCTTTCGCAGCTTCCTGGGAGCTGAACATATCGCCGATAGCTTTACCGGAACTGTTCGCTTCATCCCGCAGAATTCCAAGTGCGTCCGACAGTGAATAGCCGGAAGCCATCAGGGCAGAAAAGGATTTCCCGGTTTTTTCCTTTAGTATTTCAGAAGCTACAGTCCCACTTTTGCCCAGCTCGTTCAACATACCGTTTAGATATGTTGTCGATTCAGCAGTTGCAATACCGTTTTTTGTCATTACCGCATAGGCTCCGCAAAGCGTGTCAATGTCAACATTGAACGACTTTGCCGTAGGGATAACCCTACCCATTGCAGCGGCCAACTCGCCGACAGTGGTTTTACCTAAGTTCTGCGTGGTAATCAGCTTATTCGAAATCGCCGTAGCGTCCGTAGCTTTCAGTCCGTAGGCGTTGATTGCGGTTGTCAGCACATCCACGGCGGTAGCGGTATCGGTAAAGCCGCCCTTTGCCAGTTTCACCGCCTGTGTAGTAAATTCAACGGCGCTTGCTTGATCTACAGAAGCGGAAATCGCTTGATATACAGCTTCCGAAAAATCCGCAACATTTACGGCGGTTTCTCTGGAAGCGTCCCGAATGGAATCAAAAAAGGCGGTTGTATCCGTGTCACTGGATAGCAGCGTATTCACCTTTGCGAAAGCCGTTTCTGCGGTTGTGGCAACCTTCACACATTCAACGCCGAAGTCAACAATCTTTTTTACCGCGAAAGCGGCCCCCGCAGCGGTTCCAATTTTGCCGAAAATTCCACCTAGCTTGCTTCCGGAATCCTTCGCATTTTGTACAGTTCCATCTAATGCGCTTTCTGCTTCTGACGTATCAATAGCAATCCTGCCCATTAGTTCAAATACATCCAATGGCCTTCACCTTCTTCCTGTGAGAATAAAAAAAGCCGCCCAAGGACAGCCGTCTACAGTTCCCCGGGCGGTACAAAGTTCAGGATTTCCCGGGACTGCTGAATAATCGATGCTAGGTCTTCCCCGCTGGTCCCAGCGGCGCTGTCCGGTTCCAGGGATTCCCGGAATTCGGTGTAGGACTGCGCAAAGTCCTTATGCAGCCAAAGTTCCCATAGCGCTTGTTCCTCTGTTTCCTCGTTCTTGATGGCCACGACCTCGCAAATAAATTCGTAAAGCCGCCCGCAACGAATCATCCGGTCAAGCAGGGGCAGCGGGTCAGAATACCGCTGGAAAAGCAGGTCAATGAAGCGAATATCGCCTACTTGAACAGCCTTGCAGCAGCCCCGAAAAAATCCTTGAATTCCTCTTTCTTAATGGTGTCAACAACCATGTCCATGAAGACCGGCATAGGCAGGGCGGCAATATCCTTCATCGGCAAACCAGACAGGCCGGACAGCAGCTTGTAAATATCGGCCTTGCATTTGGGCAAGTTGGAGAAAATCACATCCGCAATGCTAACGGCGATGGTGATTCCGATAGCCGTTGCGTCCGGCTTTTCTCCCTCCACTTCGCCGCCCGTCATGGCAGCAATAGCGGCTTTCACATCATCGGATTCAAACGCCGCCTTGAATTCCTTCAGGCCAATGCCGGAAATGATCTTGAACATGGGGAAAACATCGTCAGCAGTCATTTCCCGCAGCGTATAGGCTTTTTCTTTGCGCATTGTAAAACCTCTTTCTGGTTAGATTGATTTAAGGCCGGGTTGCCCCGGCCCTGTGTGGCTGTCAGGAAGCCTTGGGATAGTAAATATGCCAGGGCAGCTTATCCTGGTCGGTGGAATCGCCGAATTCGGCGTAGCTTTCGAAGGTGTACTTGCCCGTAGCACCTTCCTTGTTCTTGCCCTCATGCTCAAAGCCGGACGTGCAAAGGGCGTTTTCCAGAATGGCAATGATATACTTGCCGCTCAGGGTCTTGCCCACAAAGGCGATATTCTCCCAGTAATCGCCCTCGGCAATCTCCGTCTTGGATTCGATCACGTCATAGGTGGTGTCCGCAGACGTGCCCGCCTGGCCCAGAGTTGCCGCCTGGATAATATCCTTGGTCAACTCCGCAAAGTTGATTTCCATTGTTGCGGTTTCACCGGTCTTCTGGGCCATACCCTTGGACTTCACACCGATACCGTCAACTTCAATGTTGGCGATTTCGGGGACAATGGAAACCTTGGAACCGCCGTTGGTAGCGCCAACAAGGGATTCCGCAAAGTTCCAGGAACCGGAACCGCCGCCGGAACCTGCCGTATACTTCAGGCCCTTGTGAATCGTGCCAGCGCCGAAAACGATATTGCCCGGGGTCTTGTTGGTAACGCCGGACTTGCCAAAAATAGACATTAACTCACGCTCCATTCTTTGACTGTAAGATTTATCTGGACGCGGTCTAGTTCCGCATCCTCCGTTGGAATAGGTTGGGCGTTCCCGTAGGCGATAGCTACAATGCCATCGTCAAATGGAAACGCCCGACCTTCCAATGTGAAATAGTTTCTGATTTTGCCTTTTGCCGTTTCAAGGGCAGCTTCGGAACCAGCCCCACGGGCGAAGCCCGTTAGGGTGACGGTGCTTTCCTGCAAGCCGTCCTCGCTCAGAGAATCAGTCTCCATGTAATCGCCGACAAAGTAGGGGTATCCGGGCTTTCTGCGGAATCGCCGGAAAGCGTATTCCAGACCCATTTCCTGCATTGCCGCTTTCACGACTTTCAAAGTGTTGTCCGTCATCCGCTCAGCTCCCCGAAGATTTGTTTTGCGCGGTTGATAATCTTGCCCTTGGTGCTCTCAAAGGCCCGCTGAAGGGTATGGTTCGGCTTTTTGCCAAAGGTAAAATGCCAGTCCCCCGCAGCGTCCCGGTACACCCAGCCGCCCTTTCTTCCGTCACCACCTGCCGCATATTCGCCGGTTCCGTATTCCTCCCAGATTGCATTCTGCAACGGGCTTCCGATGGTTGCTTCATTCCCTTCAACAATGCGCGTCCAGCTGCCTTTCAGCTGCCCAGACCGTACACGGGAATTTCTGCGGGCGGCGGATTCCACTTCGGAAGCGGCCTCTTCCAAAAACTGCGCCGCTTTTTCATCCAGCGCCGCTTTGACCTGCAAACTGTAATCGTGGAATTCAACGCTCATTTACTGGCCCCCCGTGTACTTCAGGTAGATTTCCAGTTGCCTGTGCATCTCCATGGGGTCATCGATCAGCAGCACGTCATACCGCTTTCCGGCAATGACGGCCCGGGAATTTTCGGCGGTGACAACATCATTCAGGGCCACATATTCAGCCACAAAAACGTGGGTGGATTCCTGCAACTTTGCGTTGTAATTGGTATGCTTGCTGTCCCCTCCGGTCAGGTCAAGCCAGCCCCGCACCTTCTGCACGTCTACCCAGGTTTCCACCTGTGCGCCGATTTCATCGGTTTCCACAGTCCTGCACTGGATAAAGGCGTACACATTGCCGCCGATGCTCATACGCTCACCCCTTGGCCGAACCTGGCTTTCCTGTAGGGCTTCAGAAAGCCCAACAGGGACTTGGGAAATCCCATGCTGGAATTATCCCCGTCCATATTGAAATAGGTGACAGAGTGCCGGGAAATGGTCTCAGACTGTACGCCAACCTTGTCCCCGTTGTCAAGCTGCCACTGAAGCATTCTTGCCACGCCCTGTTTCACATCGGCGGGGTAGACCACCTTTGTGATGACTACCCCGCTTTCATCAAACAGTTCTTCCATGACCGTAATACTCCCATCAGAGACCGCCGAAACAGTAACCAGGCCAGAATTCAATTCCGATTCTGTAATTTCCAGGGTGTCCCCAGCCTTGAATGGAGCTGCTCCGGGAACAAGCAGCTGATTCACATCAGCTGTAGCCACGGCAACCGCCCGGAAGGGCCGCTTCTGGAAATTGTTGTTGGTATATCCCCGGATTAACAGTTCAAGCGCCTGAAGACGTGCTTCTATCGCTGTGTCTGTCTCCTCCGTAGTCACAAACTGCCGCAGTTCGGCAACGGTCATAATCATGGTGACCGCCTTACTCCGCAGGGGCGGCGGGGGCTTCTTCCTCGTTTTCCGTCATGATCTCGGTCACTTCGTAGCCCTTATGCTCCCGGAACCAATCCACCATGCGGCCCCCGGTAATCTGTGCCTTGCCATAGGCAAACTGGACACCGCCAGCGCCAACGCCGCAGAACTCGGTGTTGCCCACAACCTTGATTTCATAGCCGGTAACGGCCTTCGCTTTCTTTGCTGCCATGTCGCTTCTCCTTTCCGCTTATCAGACGATCTTGATGTTCCGCAGAACCCCGGCGTGTGCCGTGTTCTTCAGCACGGTAGCCGCCACCATTTCTACCTCGCCATCCTTAACCGCACCCGGGGCGTTGAAGTCGGGCAGGTACTGCCGGATAGCGCTGTTGCCGGTCAGGGAAGCAGCGTGGAAGCCGTCATTTACATCGAACTTGACGGCGTAGATATCCGTCAGTCCGGTGGTAGCGGTAGAACCGCCCGCAATGGTGCGGCTGATACCGGCATTAACGCAGTCGTTGCCGGTCACGGTAGTGCTTGCAACGGTGTAGTGCTTGCCCAGGTCCATGAAGCGCACGCCGTCCATGGATGTGACCTTACGACCGAAAGCCTCCTCACTCTCGGTCTTGTAGCCCAGAATCCGGGCCATGGTCTGCACCTTGGTAATCATGGCGCTGTTCATCAGCAGAGCGTCGGCGCTGGTGTTCTTGATCAGCAGCTGAATCTGCTCATACAGCTGGTCGGCGTTGGCCTTGAGCTGGGCCATGGTGGAAATGTCAATGCTTGCGCCAGTGTTGTACTCGGTGGAAGTACCGGCCAGCATCTTATCCAGACCGTCAAACTCGGTGCTGCGGGTGGTAGCGTCGCCGTTTACCAGAGTATAGTGGAACAGGCTGATAGCAGCCAGAACCTTTTCACGAATCTGGTAGGCCATGTTGTTCCAGGGGCCTTCCGCCTCTTTCAGAACACGGTCAATCTGGAACTTGCCGCCGAAGATTTTAAGGTCTGCTGACTTCTTTTCCACGGTCGCCTGATTGGCGGTGTACTCCACATTCAGCGCACGGAAAGCAGCCACAGAGGGAAGCTTCTTCTGAATGTAGGAATAGGTCAGCGTGCTCCCGCCCTGGGGAGAAACGCAGTTGTCAAAGGGCAGCAGCTGAAGGATTTCGGATTCCCTCAGAAAAATATCCACGATCTGCTGGGAAACCTTGTCGGACATACCGATTTTCATTTCTGCAAGGGTCATAGCCATAATAAATTACCTCATTTCTTAGTCATTTTTCGGCCCATAGGCCAGTTTCAGAGCGTCTTCAAGGTTCTTGGG
>OLZI01001469.1_pt1 | contig 12774 bp, 11 predicted proteins | sample 1674061 | NCBI WGS metagenome assembly OLZI01 (sample SAMEA103958139, study PRJEB25191) | human gut metagenome | biome: human-associated habitat [ENVO:00009003]; feature: intestine environment [ENVO:2100002]; material: feces | place: Germany | collected 2013/2015 | reverse complement strand
CCGACGTCGTCGTCATGGTCGACAACTGCTACGGCGAATTTGTCGAGGCGAACGAGCCGAGCGACTTCGGCGCAGATATGATCGTCGGCAGCCTTATCAAAAACCCCGGCGGCGGCCTTGCCCCCATCGGCGGCTACATCTGCGGCACGCAGAAGTGCATCGACCGCTGCGCCTACCGTCTCTCTGCTCCTGGACTTGGACAGGAGGTCGGCGCGAACCTCGGATTGATGCCTGCGCTGTATCAGGGCTTCTTCCTCGCCCCCAGCGTCGTCTCCGGCGCGGTCAAGGGTGCGGTGTTCGTCGCCGCGTGCTATGAAAAGCTCGGCTTCACCGTCGTTCCGTCGTCGAAAGAGGCGCGCCACGACATCATCCAGTGCGTCGAGCTTGGCTCGCCTGAGGGCATGGTCGCCTTCTGCAAGGGCATCCAGTCCGCCGCCGCGGTCGACAGCTATGTCGACCCTGTCCCCGCGCCGATGCCCGGCTACGACTCCGACGTCATCATGGCGGCGGGCGCGTTCGTGCAGGGCAGCTCCATCGAGCTCTCAGCCGACGGCCCCGTGCGCGAACCCTACGCCGTCTATTATCAGGGCGGCCTGACGTGGTATCACGCCAAGCTTGGCGTGCTGCTGTCGCTGCAAAAGATGCTCGACGCCGGACTCATCACCCTGCCGTAACGAAAATTTCCCCTTCCGTAAAGGATACCGCTTTTTTATGCTCATCCGTAGAACACCCGCAACCAACCGGCATTTTCGCCGCCGTCCGCCCCCGCGTACTGTTTGTTTTTCCATCTGACATAAAAAATCTAACAGTACAAAGGAGTTTAACAATTCAATATGTGGTTCTGGCTTTCTCTGATCGCGCTGCTCTGCTGGAGCGGCAGCGACCTGTTTTCCAAGATCGGCTGTCAGGGGGAGGACGATCATCTCGCCCACCTCAAGATGGTCATTGCCGTCGGTACCGTGATGGGTCTTCACGCCGCGTTCGAAATTTTCGTCGGCGGCACGGAGATCAGCTGGTCTATTATCTGGACCTATCTGCCCGTGTCGCTGCTGTACATCGTGTCGATGGCGCTCGGCTACATCGGTCTGCGCTACATCGAGCTGTCCATCTCGTCGCCGATCTGCAATGCCTCCGGCGCGGTGGTTGCGGTGCTGTACCTGTGCTTCGGCGGGCTGGACGAGGATCTGACCGGCGGGCTGCGCATCATGGCGCTGGCCGCCGTGGCATCGCTGTCGCTGGGCGTTCTGAAGGGATGGAACATCTTCGGACTCACGATTTTCGACTCGCTCGACTACCTTACGGCCAACATCCTGCTCCCCGCCGGCGGATTTTTCACCTGCATATTCGTCGGCTGGCGCCTCGACCGGAAAATACTCAAGGCCGAAATCAGCAACAACGGCACGCTGAAATTCCGTATCTACGGGGTGTTCATCTTCCTCGTGCGCTACGTCTGCCCGGCAGTGCTGCTGCTGATCTTCCTGGATAACCTGGGCCTCTTTTAGCGGCCCGCACCGATCAGAACGAAACCCAAAACCTACCGAAACCATGAAACGATTCATTGTCCTGCTGCTCGTCTGCTGCCTCGGCGCAGCCGTTACGGCCCGCCCGATCCGGGGCACGGTCAAATGCGCCGGGACGCCGGTCTCCGGCGTCACCGTCACGGACGGCCACTCCTTCACCGAAAGCGGCGCCGACGGAACTTTCACCCTCGACGCCGACGACGACGCGCTGTTCATCAGCATCGTAACCCCTTCCGGCTACCTGGCCCCCATGGAGCAGGACATCCCGCAATTCTTCCGGCCCTACGCCGCTTCCACGAAGCGTTACGATTTCGAGCTGCGTCCGTGGCCGGCCACGGGCGAGGTTTACGAATTGCTGGCGATCGGCGACCCGCAGCCCAAAACCGCGGCGCATTTCGACCGGCTCCGAACCGAGATCATCCCCGAACTGCAACGCGCGACCGCCCTCGGGAAGCAACGGGGCACGGCACAGGCGGCGCTGCTGCTCGGCGACATCGTCTGGGACTCTCCGGAGCTGTTCGCCGGCGTCCGCGAGCAGTTCGCATCGCTCGGAATACCGGTCTACGGCGTGATCGGCAACCACGACCACGACCGGAACAAATACACCGACCGGGAGGCCACGGAGAACTACCGGAACCATTTCGGCCCCACCTACTACGCCTTCGACATGGGACGGACCCACTACATCGTCCTCGACGACATCGTCTACCACGGAGCGAAGAAATACGACGAGCAGATCGACTCGCTGCAACTGGCCTGGGCCGCGGAATACGCCCGGCGGCTGCCCGCCGGGTCGCGCGTCTGCGTGGCCATGCACGCCCCGGCCATGAAGGCCTGGAAAGGCAATCAGGTCATGGAGTCGGCCGCCAGGCTGATGGACGCCTTTGCCGGCCACGAACTGCATTTCATCACGGGACACACGCACGTCAACTCGAACTACGACATCCGCGAAGGAGTCGTGGAGCACAACGTGGCACAGATCTGCGGAAATCTGTGGTACGACCCGATCAACAAGGACGGCACGCCCAAAGGCTACCAGCTCTTCCGCGAGTGCGGCGGAGAGTTCTCGTGGGAGTACCGGAGCCTCGGGTCTCCGGCCGTACGGCAACTGCGGGTATGGCAGCCCGGGCAGGTGGAAGCGTTTCCCGGAAGCGTCGTGGCCAAAATCTGGAACTGGGACCCCTGCTGGACCGTCGTCTGGTACGAGGACGGCCGCTACCGCGGCGCAATGCAGCGCATCCAGATCGTCGACCCCGACTATGCGGCGCATCTCGACTCTCTGAAAAACGCCGGGCGGAAACTCGCCAAATCGCAGCATCCCCGCATCTCGGACTTCTATTTCAAAGCGCGTCCTTCGGCTTCGGCACAGACGATCGAGGTAGTCGCCACGGACCGTTTCGGACGCCGCTATTCGGAGCGCATCACGCTCGAAAAGGCCCAATGACCGGCCGAAGCGGCGACAGCTGAACAAGTCCGGGCGAACGGCGGGAACGGATCAGACGAACGAACGCCGGACAGCAAAAGAACGAGGCGGATGGAATGTACTTCGGTACTGTCCATCCGCCTCGTTTAAAGGATGTGCGAAAGATCGCCGCCAGAAAGCGGCAATCAGTTGATATTGCGCCGGTCGGGTTCATGGTCGGGCGAAGCCGCCTCCATGTCGATCTGCAACTTCACCATGTTGATGGCCGTGGCCGCAGCCTCGTCGCCCTTGTTGCCGTGACGGCCGCCGCAGCGGTCGAGGGCCTGCTGCATGTCGCCCACCGTCAGCACGCCGAAAGCGATGGGCATGTTCCACTGGATTTGCAGCTGCGTAATGCCCTGCGTCACGCCCTGACAGATGAAATCGAAGTGGCGCGTGTCGCCCTGGATAACGCATCCGAGAGCGATGACGGCGTCCACGTCGGTATACTCCGCGAAGAACTGCGCGCCGAGCGAAAGCTCGAACGTGCCCGGGACATATTTGACCTGGATATTCATATCGGGGCACCCGGCGGCACGCAGCGTGCGCACGGCTCCCTCCAACAGGGCCTCGGTGACCTCGCGGTTCCACTCGGCCACGACGATACCGAACCGCATGTCAGCGGCCGAAGGCAGGGGTGAGTCGAATTTGGAAAGGTTGTGATTCTTGGTCGCCATCGTCTTTCGCTATTTGATGCTGCCGAGCAGCTTTTCCGCATCGCGGGCCTCCATCGAGGCGGGATACGAAGTCAAAATCTCTTCATAGAAAGCCGCGGCTTTCTGCTCATTGCCCTGCGCCTGCTCCGCAAGACCTGCCTTGCGCAGGTACATCGGGGCCGTCAGGTTGTTGTCGGCGGCCTTCACGGCCTTCTCGTAGAACTTCACCGCCCTGGCGTAGTCCTGCTGCTCAACGGCGATATCGCCCTGCAAACCGTAGTTCTGTGCGTTGATCAGCTCCCCGGGGATACCTTTCAGCTGCGAGAACTTCGCCAGGTATTTGGCGGCGTTCTCCAGATCGCCCGTACGCAGGTAGCAGATGCCCGCATAATGCTTGGCGAGGTTGCCCGAAGGCGTCGAGCCATACTTCTCGATCACGTCGAGGAAACCGGCCGCGTTGTCGTCGCCCAGCAGCGCCGTCTCGAAATCGGGGTTCTCGCCTTCGAAACGGTTCTGCGCCTCGGCGATCATCTCGGCGGCCTTCGTGGCGCGGGGCTGGAGGATCAGCGAGCGGTAGCCGAAAACGAGGGCTGCGAGGACGAGCAGACCGAGGAAAACGTAGGACATCGTCCGGCCGTTCCTCTCGAAAAACAACTCCGTTTTGTTCATTGCTTCGCCGAGGGTTTCCTGCTCGGCGACGTTCTGCTTTGCCATATTGCTTATTGTGTTATTAGTTTATAATTCGTACGATAGTTTGCAAAGATACAAAACTATTCACAATGTGCAATGTCGTGTCCGGATTTTTTGTATTTTTGTCCTATGCATCTGAAGAAAATAGCGCTGCTGAATTTCAAAAACATCTCCCAGGAGGAACTCGCGCTGTGCCCCGGCATCAACTGCCTGGTGGGCGACAACGGCGCGGGCAAAACCAACGTCGTGGACGCCGTTTACTACCTCTCGATGTGCAAGTCGTCGCTGCCGATGACCGACGGGCAGAGCATCCGCCACGGCGCCGACTTCTTCCTCGTCGAAGGGACCTATGCGAGCGATGCCGGCAAGCGGGAAACCATCGTGTGCAGCTTCTCGCGCAAGGGCGGCAAGGTGCTCAAGCGCAACGGCAAGGAGTACGAACGGCTTTCGGACCACGTGGGACTGATTCCCGCGGTGATCGTGTCGCCGGCCGACAGCGCGCTGATCTCGGACGCCGCCGACGAGCGCCGACGCTATCTCAACGCCTTCATTTCACAGCTGGACCGCGCCTATCTCGGTTCGGTGATGCGCTACAACGCCGTGCTGGCCGAACGCAACCGCCTGCTGAAAACCCGGCCCGACGAAACCATGCTCCAAATCTACGACATGCAGCTGTGCGAACACGGCAAGGCCATCCACGCCCGGCGGCAGGAGTTCGCCGAGCGGCTGCAACCCGTGACCGCGGCCTATTACAGCATCCTCTCGGGCGACCGGGAGCAGGTCGAACTGCACTACAAATCGGAGCTGAACGACCGTCCGTTCGAGGAGATACTGCTCGATGCGCGGCAGAAGGACATCGTCAACGAATTCACGACGGCAGGCATTCACCGCGACGACCTGGTGCTGAAAATCGGAGGTTATCCCCTGCGCAAATACGGATCGCAGGGACAGCAGAAATCCTTCCTGATCGCCCTCAAACTGGCGCAGTACGCCGTCGTCGCCCAGACGAAGGGCGAACGCCCGATCCTGCTGCTGGACGACCTGTTCGACAAGCTCGACGCCGGGCGGGTCGAACAGTTGATCCGGCTGGTCTCGGACGACACCTTCGGGCAAATCCTGATCACCGACTGCAACCCGACACGCCTGAAACGGATTCTCGACAAGGCGGGCGGCGACTACACGCTCTTTTCAGTCGCCGAAGGCGCCGTGACGCAGGAGCGGGCCGCGGCGGAAGATCCGGCGGAAGGCCCGGCCGGGAATGCAGCTGAAAACGCCGCAAACACCCCGGAGAACGCCTCGGAAAATGCAACGGAAGATTCCGCGAAAGGCGCGGAAAAAGAGCGATCCGTACAACCCGAATCAACCGACGAACAGCCATGAGACGAACCAAAACCATGCTGATGGGCGACCTGCTGGAGGAGTTTTTCAAACGCCCCTACATCGCCGAGAAAGTCGCCGAAGGCAAACTGCCGGACACATGGCGCGAGATTGTCGGCGACCGCGCCGCGGATGTCACCACCGAATTGCGGCTCGAAAAGCACATCCTGTACGTACGCATACAGTCGAGCGTCCTGCGCTCGGAACTTTTCTACCAGCGCGAGGCGCTCAAGGAGGAGATAAACCGCCGTTCGGGCGTACGGCTCGTCAACGCCGTCATCATCCGGTAAGTCCGGGTTCGGCAAAAAAGCATACCTTATATAATATATATATGAAAAAAGATGCTCCCGCAAACGGAGCATCTTTTTCTCTATGGCGGGAAGGTTCCATTCGCCCTCCCCAATACGGCCCGGCCTTATTTGATGATCACGGCGCGGTTGGCCTTCTGGTTGTTCTCGTAAACATTGGCTGCGTTGCCCTTGCCTTCGTAGGTCAGCTGTTTGGGGTTCACGCCGCATTTTACGAGGAAGTCGTAAACGCTCTTGGCGCGGTTCTCGGCAACGCGCTTGTTGCCTGCCGCCGTACCCGTCTGCTGGTCGGCGTGGCCCTCGATCTTGTAGACCCGGTCTTTCGGACCGCTCTTGATCAGGTCGGCCATCAGTTCGAGGCGGGTCTTCTCCTTCGGCGTCAGCTTCGACATGCTGTAATCGTAGAAAATGATCGAAGTCGGGCTGAGGGTGTTCACCTTCTGTGCGGCAGCGGCCTCGGCGGCGGCTTTGGCAGCAGCAGCGGCGGCAGCGGCTTTAGCGGCGTCGGCCTCGGCCTCGGCAGCCTTCAGTCTGTTGGCCAGATCCGCATTCTCCGACCGGGCGGCTTCGAGGGCGGAATTGCCCGCAGCCACTGCATTCTGGAAAGCACGGATGTCATCGGCCGTATAGCCCGGAACGCCGCGCTCCCAGCCACGCTGGTTGAAGCGGTAGGTGATACCAGCCGTAGCGGAAAGTCCGGCCAGATAAGAACCGTTCATCTCCGCAGGGCAAATATCCGACTTGGCGAGCAACCCCTTGAGTTCGATATTGAAATCGAATGCGGGCGACAGGCGGAACTTGCTGAGCAGACCCGCCGTGAAGGCGAAGTCCTGACGCGAACCGGATGCATTCTCACGCTGGCTACGGTCCGTGAAGTTCGAAGCCATGTAACCGAAACCGGCGAACGGCACGGCATACCACACACGGTCGGCACGGTAACCGCCGATCCAGTTCGAGGCGTTAACCATGAAATCCATGTGTCCGAACATGTACGGCCACGTCATCTTGCCGATCTGGGAATCGAAATTGTTGAACCATCCGCCCTGCAATTGAGCGCGCATACCGAAGACCGGATGCACCCACTTCGTCACCGACAGGTTGCCCTCGAAACCGAAACGGTCGCCCCAAGAGCCGGAGTTACCGCCGTTGGAGAAGGCTGTGCCGGTTCCGAAACCGGCCGAAATCTCCCAATTATCCCAGAATCCGTTCGACACGAATCCGGCAACGCTCGGCTTCTTCGGCGTTCCTTCGGCAAATGCGGCAGAGGCGAAAGCCACGAGCAAAAAAGTCAAGAAAATCTTTCTCATAATATTCATCTTTAATACGTCTTACATACTTGTCGTAAAAGTACACAATTTTTTCACAAAAACCATTCAAATCCGGTCAAAAAAACAGAAAAAAAGAGGGCTTCAAAATGTAAAAAGCCCCAAATGCCTGGGCATTGGGGCTTTTTAGAACACAAATCAGGTGGAAACAAACATCAGCCGCACTTGGAATAGCCGCACGACATGCAGGTCAGACAGCCGTTCTGATAGGCCATATTCTCCTGTCCGCAGCTCGGGCATTTACCCTTGGATTTCGTGCCGTCGACGATATACTGTTTCAATGCACGGCACACGCCGGTCTTCCACGTGTTGATCGACTCGCTGTCCAGATGCAGGGACTCGATCAGCGACACGGTCTTCTCGATCGGCATGCCGTGACGCAGCACGCCCGAAATGAGCTTGGCGTAGTTCCAGAACTCTTCGTTGAACAGGCGCGAAATGCCGCCGATGGTGTTCGTATAACCGTAACGGTCGGTGTACTGGAAATCATAGCGTTTCGTACCGTCCGCCTCGCGGACCTTGATGATGAAGCCCTTCTTGATCTTCGGGGGAATGAACATGGCGTCCTCCTCGATCTTACCCGTGAAGACCTCGTAGGGACGCCCGCCCTGCAAGCCCACGAAGGCGATCCAGTCCTCCGTGCCGTTCTTGAACCGCACGATGTCGGCAGGAATCGACTTGGGACGCTTCTGCACCTCGCCGGGATGCTCCTCGCACTTCTTCCGGCTCTTGGAGTTCTTCTCCAGCAGCACGCCGTCGCGGCAGCCGTCGCGGTAGACCGTGACGCCCTTGCAGCCGCACTCCCAAGCCGTGCGGTAAACATCGGCCACCAACGCCTCCGAGACGTTGTTCGGCAGGTTCACCGTCACCGAGATCGAATGGTCCACCCATTTCTGGATGGCGCCCTGCATCTTGACCTTGGCCACCCAGTCGATGTCGTTGGCCGTGGCGCCGTGGTAGGGCGACGCGGCGACCCACTCGTTCAGTTCGGCGTCGGAGATCGTCGCCAGCTTCGACGTGTCGTATCCGTTCGCCTCGAGCCACTTCACGAAGTTGTGGTGGTAGACGTTGTATTCCTGGAACTTTTCGCCCGTTTCATCCTCATAGTCCACATGCGTGTCCTTGTCGGAGGGGTTGATCTTGCGGCGGCGCTTGTAGACCGTGCGGAACACCGGCTCGATGCCCGACGTGGTCTGCGACATGAGCGACGTGGTACCCGTGGGGGCGATGGTCAGCATGGCGATATTGCGGCGGCCCACCTTCGTCATCTCCTCGTAGAGCGCCGGATCGGCCTCGCGGATACGGGCGATCATCGGGTTGTTCACCTCCTTCGCGGCGTCGTAAACCGGGAAGGCGCCGCGCTCGGCGGCCATCTTCACCGAAGCGCCGTAAGCCGCCAGAGCGAGGCACTTCTGCACCTCGACGGCGAAGTCGATCGCCTCCTGCGTGCCGTAGCGCAGACCCAGCGCGGCGAGCATGTCGCCCTCGGCCGTGATGCCCAGACCCGTACGGCGGCCCTTCCGCGCCATTTCGCGGATCTTCTTCCAAAGCTCCAGCTCCACGCGGCGCACATCCAGGTCTTCGGGGTCGGCGGCGATCTTCCCGATGATCTGTTCGACCTTTTCCAGTTCGAGGTCGATGATGTCGTCCATCATGTGCATCGCCTTGTATACGTGGTCCCTGAACTTGTCGAAATTGAACTTCGCATCGGCCTTGAACGGGTTGTCCACATAGCTCAACAGGTTCATCGCCAGCAGGCGGCACGAATCGTAGGGGCAGAGCGGGATCTCGCCGCAGGGGTTGGTCGAAACCGTCACGAAACCCTCGTCGGCATAGCAGTCGGGAATGCTTTCGCGGATGATCGTATCCCAGAACAGCACGCCCGGTTCGGCAGACTTCCACGCGTTGTGGATGATCTTCTCCCAGAGTTTCCGGGCGTCGATGTCCTGCTCGTATTTGGGGTTGTCCGACTTGATCGGGAACTGCTGGTGGTATTTCTTCCCGGCGAGGGCCGCACGCATGAAATCGTCGTCGATCTTGATCGAGACGTTGGCACCCGTCACCTTGCCCGTGTCGACCTTGGCGTCGATGAACCGCTCGGCGTCGGGGTGCTTGATCGACAGCGACAGCATCAGCGCGCCGCGCCGCCCGTCCTGCGCCACCTCGCGCGTCGAGTTCGAGTAACGCTCCATGAAGGGCACGATGCCCGTCGACGTGAGTGCCGAGTTGAGCACCGGGCTGCCCGTGGGGCGGATGTGCGAAAGGTCGTGGCCCACGCCGCCGCGGCGTTTCATCAGCTGGACCTGCTCCTCGTCCATGCGGAAGATGCCGCCGTAGGAGTCGGCGGGGTTCTTATGGCCGATGACGAAGCAGTTCGACAGCGACGCCACCTGGAAATTGTTGCCGATGCCGGTCATCGGGCCGCCCTGCGGAATGACGTAACGGAAATGGTCGAGCAACGCGAAAACCTCCTCCTTCGGGAGCGGGTTCGGGTATTTTTGCTCGATGCGTTCGATTTCGGAAGCGATGCGCTCGTGCATCTCGCGCGGCGATTTCTCGTAGATGTTTCCGAAAGAGTCCTTGAGGGCGTACTTGCTGACCCACACCGTGGCGGCGAGGTCGTCCCCGTCGAAATACTTCTTCGACTCGGCAACCGCATCGTTGTAATTGACCTTCTGCGGCGTGTCGGCTTTGGTGGCTTTTGACATAACTATTTTCAGACTATTATTTCTATATTTTCAGATTTCAGGCGTCACGGCGGGCAAAACCCGGTTCTACAAAATTGCGGCTTTTCCGGATAAAAAGCCAGCATGAAGAGCCAAACTTATTCACAAAATATCTACAAAAGAGCAAAAGGCACGCCCCAGATACCCGGAGCGCGCCTTCGGTCCGAAGGCGGGATTATTTCACCGCCACGGCGTCGATTTCGACCAGCGCGCCCATCGGCAGCGCCGCGACCTGGTAGCACATGCGCGCCGGCATCTCCGAGGTGAAGAACTCCGCATAGACGGCATTCATGGCGGCGAAATCGCCGATCGACTGCAACAGGACCGTGGTTTTCACCACGTCGGAATAATCGTATCCGGCTTCGCGCAGAATATGGCCGAGGTTCGTGAGCGACCGGCGCGTCTGGGCCTCGATGCCTTCGTCCATCTTTCCGGACGCGGCGTCGATCGGGAGCTGTCCCGAAACATAGAGCGCGCCGCCGGCCTCGACGGCCTGCGAATAGGGACCCACGGCCTTGGGCGCATGGGGAGAAGCGATGATGGTTTTCATAAAAAATTATCTTGAAATTATTTAAGCCTTCGTGCTTTCAACCGCCGTACTCGCAGCCTCTGGCCGCATGTACAGGCCCGACCCTCCCTTGAATCCACGCCGAAGCGGGGACTTATATCCGCCTGCGGCGGAAATATCGGGTCCGGAAGTTGTACAAAGGTATAATTAATTCCCTATATTTGCCATATGATCCAAATGGAAAAACGATGAAGATTTTACTGAAAATTGCGATAGTCGCTGTCGCTGCGGCCTTTATGGCCGGATGCTGCAACTGCCGCTCCTACCAGAAAAAGACCCGCCGCCCGCTGGCGGGCACCGAGTGGCAGCTGATCCAGCTCGGCGGCAAGGCGGTCAAACCCGAGGAGGGCAAATTCACCGTCACGCTGCTCGCCGAAGGCAACCGCCTGACGGGCGTCGGGGCCTGCAACCGCCTGACGGGCGCCTACAAGACCGATGGGAAACGCACGCTGAAGATCGGGCCTCTGGCCGCGACGATGATGGCCTGCCCGGGCATGGACGAGGAGGAAGCCTTCACCAAAATGCTCGAATCGGTGACCCATTACGACATGGACGGCCCGATGCTGCTGCTGTTGAGCGACGGCGAACTGCGCGCCGTGTTCCAGGCCAGGCCATGACGTTCCGGGGTCTGATCGGCGCCTGCGTCCTGCTCACCGCCCCGGCGGCGGCTTTCGGACAAAAACCTACCGCGGCAAAGCAGCCGGTGGCGGCAGATTCGGCAGCGGCACAGCCGGCGGAAAAACAGCCGGCGGCCCGGATCGTCGTATTTCGCGATTCGCTCGTTCTCATACATTGCGACACGCCGCCCCTGTTCCGGGAAGGCGACATCCGAACATTCCGCGAGTGGGTGAACGAACAGGTCCGGAATGTCCGGATCGTCATCGGCTGCCCACCCTTTCCACCCCGCGTGGTGGTTTCGTTCGTGATCGGCACGACGGGGCGGCTGACCGGCATTCGTGTCCTGCAATCGCCCGACAGCAAGTTATCCGCCGAAGCGGTCCGGGCGCTTGAAAGCTCCCCGCACTGGAAGCCGGGAGAGCTGTACGGACGAAAGGTCCCCGTGGAAATCACAATTCCCGTGGACTTCCGCTCGTCCAATTAAAAAAGGGCCGGATGCATCCGGTCCTTTTCAGTTTTGCATTGCCCGCTATTTCAGGTGCGGATTCAGGCGGCCCCACTCGCCGACGGGAGGCAGAATGCCCATCGCGATCACCTCGTCGCGCAGTTTGCAGAGGTGTTCGTAACTCTCCGTCAGTTTTTGGCGCTCCCCGGCCGTGCCCTGCACGTTCTTATACGACACGCCCTCCTTCGTGATGACGGTCTCCATCGCCATGAGGATGTGCTTGAACTCGTCGTTGTGGACGAATACGCCGGCGGGATAGGTGAACGGCTTGCCGCCCATCGCCGCCGCGATCATCGAGATCGAGATATAGGCCGGACTCTGGAACGACGAACGGCCGCGCAGGTCGATGATGTGCTTGCCGCCCTGAATCACCCGCTGTTGCAGGTCGGCCCAGTCGCCCTCGGGCATTTCTTTGCCGATCAGCTCCGAAAGGGGCCGTCCGGCGACGAGCGTCGTCGAGGCGAAGACCGCCATCTGCTCGCCGTGGCCGCCGTAGGTGCGGCAGTTGCGGATTTCGTCGGGCGAGATTTTGAAATATTTGGCCAGTTCCGAACGCAGGCGCGTGGAGTCCAGCGCCGCGAGGGTCGAAACCTGCGAAGGCTTCAGCCCCGCATAGATCAGCGTGATCAGTCCCGTGATGTCGGCCGGATTGAAGACCACCACGACGTGCTTCACGTCCGGACAATAGGACTTGATGTCCTTGCCGAACTGTTCGGCGATCTGGGCGTTGCCTTTCAGCAGATCCTCGCGCGTCATGCCCGCCTTGCGGGCCGCGCCGCCCGACGACACGACGTAAGCCGCATCGGTCAGCGCCTCGCGGATGTCGGTCGTCCACGTGATGTTCGCCCCCTCGAAGGCGCAGTGATAAAGCTCCTCGGCCACGCCCTCCAGCGCCGATCCATACGGATCGTAGAGGCAAATGTTCGGCGTCAGGCGCATCATCAGCGCCGTCTGCGCCATGTTCGAGCCGATCATGCCGGCAGCGCCTACGATTGTCAGTTTTTCGTTTGTTACAAATT
>OLZI01001468.1_pt1 | contig 12784 bp, 7 predicted proteins | sample 1674061 | NCBI WGS metagenome assembly OLZI01 (sample SAMEA103958139, study PRJEB25191) | human gut metagenome | biome: human-associated habitat [ENVO:00009003]; feature: intestine environment [ENVO:2100002]; material: feces | place: Germany | collected 2013/2015 | reverse complement strand
GAAAATTACAGATCTGGATTAACGCAGATAGGACCGAATTTTGTGGGACTTGCCAATTATGCAAAGCTCTTTCAGGGTGGCGATATCTGGATTTATTTTAAAAACACAATGATCATGTGGGTAATGGGATTTATCCCACAGATCCTGGTTTCCCTGCTCCTGGCTGCCTGGTTCTCCAATCCAAGCCTCCGGCTTAAGGTACAGCGCTTCTTCAAAACAGTTATTTATCTGCCAAACCTGATCATGGCATCCGCCTTTGCAATGTTATTCTTTACCTTATTTGCAGACGGCGGTCCCATCAATGCAATGCTGATGCAGTCAGGAATACTGAAACAGGCATATTCCTTTTTCAGCCATGCCTGGAGTGCCAGAACCCTTGTTGCAGTCCTGAACTTCCTGATGTGGTTCGGAAATACAACTATTCTTCTTATGGCAGGTATGATGGGAATTGACTCCTCGCTTTACGAGGCAGCTGAAGTAGACGGTGCAACTTCCTCACAGATTTTCAGAAAGATCACTCTTCCACTCCTTCGTCCAATCCTGATCTATGTTATGATCACATCCCTGATCGGCGGCATGCAGATGTTCGATGTACCTCAGATCCTGACAAACGGAACCGGCGACCCCATGCGTTCCACTATGACACTGATCATGTTCCTGAACAAGCATCTGTTCAGCAAGAACTACGGAATGGGTGGTGCATTATCCGTATTCCTGTTCATTATCACAGGAGTGCTCAGCCTGATCGTATTCCGCTTTAACAAGATAAAAGACTGATGGAGGTGAGAAGAATGAATGAAAAAAACTCCAAAAATAAAAAAGGAATGAGCATGAAAGGTCAGCGTACTCTTGCCTATATCGTACTGATCATCATTTCCTTCTTCTGCCTGTTCTGGTTTTATGTACTGTTTATCAATGCAACCAGATCAAACGGTGAGTTACAGTCAGGTTTTACGCTGGTTCCGAGCAGCCATCTGTGGGAAAACTGGAAGAATTTGAGAAATGGAACGCTTCCGGTATGGAACGGTATGTTCAACAGCCTGATCGTTTCTTCGCTCAGTGCAGTACTCAGCGTATATTTTTCAACGATGACAGCTTATGCGATCCATGCATATGATTTCAAGCTGAAAAAATACATTTATCCATTTATTTTGATGATCATGATGATTCCGACACAGGTAACTGCACTTGGATTTATCAAACTTGTTTCCAACATGAAATTAGAGGATTCTTTCATTCCTCTGATCGTGCCGACGATTGCGGCTCCGGTTACATTTTTCTATATGAAACAGTATATGGAGAGTACACTGCCGTTGTCACTGATCGAGGCAGCACGTATCGATGGTTCCGGTGAATTCCGTACCTTCAATGCAATTGTAATGCCACTGATGAAACCGGCAATTGCTGTGCAGATGATCTTCACATTCGTAAGCAGCTGGAACAACTACTTCACACCGGCATTGATCTTACATGATGACAAGAAAAAAACACTGCCTATCTTAATCGCACAGCTGCGTGCGGCTGACTGGCTCAAGTTTGATATGGGGCAGGTATATGTGATGATCGCATTTTCCATCTTCCCGGTTATCATTGTATATCTGATCTTATCCAAACACATCGTACAGGGTGTTGCACTTGGAAGCGTAAAGGGTTAATAAACGGATTGCTGTACTACATAAAAATGAGACTGCCATATGGGTGGTCTCATTTTTTAACTCTTATTTTTGATGAAAATCTTTGACAATGTCACTGGTAAATAAGCCGGTTGTGTGCTATACTATTATCTATGATTAGTAGAAATAAAGGATCGGATGTGTTGGGGTACATGGGTGCAGACAAGAACGGACAGGCTGGATCTTTGTAAAATACACATAGAAATGGAGAGGAATATGACAGAGACAGGATTATGGATTTTTCTGATTTGTTTACTTGTAGTAGTCATCATAGCGACTGTGGTTGCAGTAGTGTCAGCAGTATCAGGTGCTACGGCAGCGATCGTGGATGATGAGGAATCAGAGGAAGAGTAGGAATACAGCAGGTATAAGAGAAAAGCCTCTTGTCAGTTTTGTATAGGTGTATAGCTGACAGGGGCTTTTTTGTGCACAGGATTCTGCCTTAATCAGCAATCTAAAAAAATATAAACTGGTACGAAAGTCTTGCAATCCATTTTGAAACAGGTAAACTAAATATATTGTGGCAAAATATTTGCTGCCAGGTGTTTATTACAAATGTCTTGCGTATTCAGGTGGAGGGACAAAAGAGAGTGTTGTCAAAATTAAGTGTGAAGAAACCGTATACTGTGATCGTAGGCGTGATCTTAGTCATTGTGTTAGGAGCCGTATCCCTAACCAAAATGACCACAGATCTACTGCCGGATATGAGTCTGCCATATGCCTTAGTCATTACGACGGATATGGGGGCAAGCCCGGAGAAAGTGGAATCCGATGTGACAGCACCTGTCGAGGCATCCATGGCGACGACTTCGAGCATCAAAAATGTGAGTTCTGCCTCCTACGATAATTATTCGATGGTGATCTTAGAGTATGAGCAGAATGCCAATATGGATTCGGTCATTATCGAGATCCAGCAGAAATTAGACCAGTTAGAGGGCAGTTTTCCGGATGGTGCCGGGAAGCCGATGATCATGCAGATCGACCCGGATATGATGCCTGTAATGGTGGCATCTGCCGATGTGGAAGGCATGACGCAGTCAGAGATTTCGGATTATGTGGAAAATGAACTTTCGCCGGTGCTTGAGAGTATCGACGGTGTGGCATCTGTTTCTACAACCGGAACTGTGGAAGAGAACATTCATGTCACATTAGATCAGGATAAAATCGATGCACTGAATCAGAAGATCCAGAGTAAGATCGAGGAACAGTTTACTGAACCGCAGGAACAGCTCGATCAGGCTGCCGAGCAGGTGGAGAGTGGACGCAGGCAGATGGAAAGCGGAAAAGATCAGCTTGCAAACCAGCTTGGACAGGCAGAAAATGAAGTGATCAATGGTAAGTCGCAGGCGTTTGTGGCAGAATCAGATCTGAGTCAGAATTATACAGTATTGAAAGCGACCGATGAGCTGATAAAGCGGGCAATCCCGGAACTCCAGAGTATTTATGAACAGGGAATGGGATTAAAAGCAGACATTGAACAGGCACAAAAAGAAGCCCAGATGAACAGTGACGATGGAAGCAGACGTATAGAAGAACTTTTAGAGGAGGCGAAGATTTCCGGAGATCAGGAACAGATCAATCAGATCCTTGCGATGACCGGGGAAAATCAGGAGAGCATTGCGGAAGCAGGAAAACGTCTGGAATTATTACAGGAAGAACTGTTAGAACTGAATACATCCTTAAATCAGCAGTGGGCAGATCAGTTAGCAGCGTTAAATGTGAGTCTTAGTTCGATCGATGATATTCCGCAGGTGATTACGCAGCTGTCACAAAAACAGGTTGAGATCCAAACAGCAATGGCAGCTCTGCAGACTGCACAGGAACAGGTTACAGATGGAAAAACTACCTTAGATGATGCGTATGTAACGTTAAACCGGATGGAGATCGACGGGATCTTAGAGATGAGTGAAGCGTCTGCACAGCTTGCGGTCGGGGAAGCCCGGTTAGAGCAGGGACAGGAAAAATTAGAAGAGTCAAAACAGAGTGCACTTGAGTCTGCGGATCTGAATCAGATCCTGTCGGTGGAAACATTAGGCCAAATTCTGACAGCACAGAATTTTTCCATGCCGGCAGGTTATGTCAATGAAAATAAGAAACAGTATTTAGTGCGTGTCGGCGACGAGGTTTCATCCGTGGAAGAACTTGAAAATCTTGTGCTGGTGGATGTCGGAATGGATGGAATCGCGCCGATCCGTTTATCAGATGTTGCAAAGACAGAAGTGGTGGATGATACAGGGGATTCCTATTCCAAAGTAAATGGAAATCCGGCGATCATGCTTTCCATTGAAAAGCAGACCGGATACTCCACCGGAGATGTGACAAAGCGGATCAAGACACGATTTGAGTCGTTGGAAAAAGAAAATGACAAACTTCACATGACGATATTGATGAATCAGGGCGTCTATATTGATACCATTGTGCAGTCTGTCATGGAAAATATGATCTTGGGTGCGATCCTTGCCGTGCTCATTTTGATCTTATTTTTAAAGGATATCAAACCGACACTGGTGATCGCGTGTTCTATCCCGCTCAGTGTGGTTTTTGCGATCGTTTTGATGTATTTTACCGGAATATCGTTAAATATCATTTCACTGTCCGGTTTGGCGCTCGGTGTCGGCATGCTCGTGGATAACTCGATCGTCGTGATCGAAAATATTTACCGTCTCAGGAATCAGGGATTTTCGATCCGGAAGGCAGCAGTCGAGGGAGCAGGACAGGTGGCAGGTGCGATCTTTGCATCCACGCTCACAACGGTCTGTGTGTTTGCGCCGATCATTTTTACGGAGGGTATCACAAGGCAGCTGTTTGTGGATATTGCACTCACGATCGCCTATACGTTAGCGGCAAGTCTGATTGTGGCGCTGACGTTTGTACCGATGATGGCATCCGGTGCGCTGAAGAATACCAGGGAAATCAAACATCCGTGGTTTGACCGCATTTTAGATGGATATGAAAAAGTTCTGCGTGTGGCACTGCGGTTTAAACCGATCGTACTGATCTGTGTGGTAGTTTTTCTGGTGGCAAGTGTGACGCTTTCCGTTTCCAAAGGATTTACCTTTATGGACATGAATATGGAGACAGAGCAGCTCACGGTCACGGTTTCAGCGAAAGAGGATGAAAAGCTGACATTTGAGGAACTGACGGAGCGCGCGGATGAGGTTGTGGATAAGATCTCTGGCATCTCCGGTGTGGATTCGATCGGAGCCATGGCAGGCGGCGGTGGAATCATGTCGATGGGCGGCAGTACGGACAGTGTGACCATGTACGTGCTCATCGATGATTCCGGGGCGACTGGCAGTGAGATCACTGCCTCGATACAGGCGCTTACAGCGGATCTTGACTGCGACGTGAATACGGACAGCTCTGCGTCGGATATGAGTTCCTTTTTCGGAAGCGGTATTTCCGTGCGGGTCAGCGGAAAAGATTTAGATAAGCTGCAGAAACTCGCAGGGCAGATCGCAGAAGTCGTGGAAAAGACGGAGGGCACTGTAGATGTGGACGATGGTCTTGGAGATACGACACCGTCTTTCACGGTAAAAGTGGACAAAGAAAAAGCTGCAAAATATGGCATGACAACAGCGCAGGTGTATCAGCTTGTCTATAAACAGCTTGCATCGAATACGTCATCCACAACGATCTCGACGGATTTAAAAGACTATAAAGTATATGTGCAGAGTGGGGAACAGGCGGATGTCACGCCAGGGGATATCCGTAAGCTGACATTTCCTTATACAGACCGTATCAGCGGAGAGACAACAGATATTCCACTGAAAGATATCGCAGAGTTTGAGGAAGGTGAGTCCTTAAATGTGATAAACAGAAGCTCGCAGACGCGCTATATCAGCGTGACAGCCGGTGTGGATGAAGATCACAATGTGACGCTGGTAAGTAACCAGATCCAGAAAGAATTAGATAAGATCAAGCTGCCGGATGGATATGAGATCTCCATGACCGGGGAGGATGAGACGATCCGGGATGCGATGAACCAATTGTATCTGATGCTGATCTTAGCGGTGGTATTTATTTATCTTATCATGGTTGCACAGTTCCAGTCATTTTTGTCGCCTTTTATTATTATGTTCACGATTCCGCTTGCATTTACGGGAGGTTTCTTTGCTCTGTTTGTGACAGACAATGAAGTCGGCGTGGTATCCATGATCGGATTTGTCATGTTAGCGGGTGTCATCGTCAATAACGGAATCGTGTTAGTCGATTATATCAATCAGCTGAGAAGAGAGGGCATGGATAAAAAGGAGGCGATTGTCACAGCCGGAAGAACGAGACTGCGCCCGATCTTAATGACGGCACTGACCACGATCCTTGCAATGTCCACGATGGCGATGGGACTTGGAAGCGGTTCAGAGATGATGCAGCCGATGGCGATCGTGACTGAGGGAGGTATGTTATATGGAACACTGCTGACACTGATCGTGGTGCCTTGTATCTATGATCTGTTTACGAGGAACAAGAGTATGGTGGAGGAAGAGATCTAAAAAAACAGTTGACAAACCCCGCGTCCCCTCGTATGATAAAAACAGCAAAAAACAAAGGTTGTGAGAAAGAGGAGTACACATAAACTCTTTGCAGAGAGGGAAGTTCACCGGCTGAAAGACATCCCAGAGAAAGATATGTGGAAGGTAGCTTTTGAACCGGAATGCTGAGAAAGCATAGCTGTATGACAGGATATAAGAACAGGCATTGCAGATATGCACAGGTATTCACGACTCATCCACGTTACAGGATGACCGGTCAGATATGGAACTGGCTGGACATGAGCACCAACAAAGGTGGTACCGCGATCATATTCGCCCTTTGTATTCCGTATGGAATACGAAGGGCTTTTTTTAATTCATAGGAAATTATGTCCTGTGAATCAAAACCGCCTATCTATCAGAACTAAAAAAGGAGAACAGATTATGTGTCAGAATTGCAGCAAAGAATTAGCAAAGACCTACGATCCAAAAAGCATTGAAGACCGTTTATACAAAAAATGGGAAGATAACGGCTATTTCCACGCCGAAGTTGACCGCAGCAAAAAGCCGTTTACCATCGTGATGCCGCCGCCAAACATCACAGGACAGCTTCACATGGGACATGCCCTCGACAACACCATGCAGGATATTTTAACACGTTATAAGAGAATGCAGGGTTACAACGCATTATGGCAGCCGGGTACAGACCACGCTTCCATCGCAACAGAAGTGAAAGTAATCGAGAACCTGAAAAAACAGGGCATCGACAAGCGTGATCTTGGAAGAGAAGGATTCTTAGAAAAATGCTGGGAGTGGCGTGACGAGTACGGCAGCCGCATCATCAACCAGTTAAAGAAAATGGGATCTTCCGCAGACTGGGAGAGAGAGCGTTTTACGATGGACAAGGGCTGCTCTGAGGCAGTACTTGAGGTATTTGTAAAATTATATGAAAAAGGGCTGATCTACAAAGGTTCCCGTATCGTCAACTGGTGTCCGGTATGTAAGACTTCCATCTCAGATGCCGAGGTAGAGCACGAAGAGCAGGACGGATTCTTCTGGCACATCAACTATCCGGTTGTCGGCGAAGAGGGAAGATTTGTTGAGATCGCAACGACAAGACCGGAGACATTGTTTGGTGATACCGCAGTTGCAGTGAACCCGGACGACGACCGCTACAAAGACATTGTCGGAAAGATGTTAAAACTTCCGATGACAGACCGCGAGATCCCGGTGATCGCAGACGCTTATGTTGACAAAGAGTTCGGAACCGGATGCGTAAAGATCACACCGGCACATGACCCGAACGACTTTGAGGTTGGAAAACGTCACAACTTAGAGGAGATCACCGTCATCAACGACGATGCAACAATGAACCATTATGCCGGAAAATATGAGGGCATGGACCGCTACGAGTGCAGAAAAGCACTGGTGGAGGATCTTGAAAAACAGGGACTGCTTGTAAAAGTAGAGCCGCATTCCCACAACGTAGGAACCCATGACCGCTGCGGCACAACCGTTGAGCCGATGGTAAAACAGCAGTGGTTTGTAAAGATGGACGAACTGATCAAACCGGCTGTGGAAGCAGTGAAAAACGGAGACATCCAGTTACTTCCAAAACGTATGGAGAAAACATACTTTAACTGGACTGACAATATCCGTGACTGGTGTATTTCCAGACAGCTCTGGTGGGGACACCGCATCCCGGCTTATTACTGCCCGGACTGCGGTGAGATGGTGGTAGCAAAGACTGCACCGGAGAAATGTCCGAAATGCGGATGTGATCACATGGAGCAGGATCCGGATACCTTAGATACCTGGTTCTCATCCGCACTCTGGCCGTTCTCCACATTAGGCTGGCCGGATAAGACAGAAGATCTGGATTACTTCTATCCGACCGATGTACTTGTAACCGGATACGATATCATTTTCTTCTGGGTCATCCGTATGATTTTCTCCGGCTATGAGCAGATGGGCAAAGCACCGTTCCATACCGTATTGTTCCACGGACTGGTTCGTGATTCCCAGGGACGCAAGATGAGTAAATCTTTAGGAAACGGTATTGATCCGCTCGAAGTAATCGATAAATACGGCGCAGATGCACTCCGTCTGACACTGATCACCGGAAATGCACCGGGAAATGATATGCGTTTCTACTGGGAGCGTGTTGAGGCATCCAGAAACTTTGCCAACAAAGTATGGAATGCATCCCGTTTCATCATGATGAACCTTGAGGGAAGCGAGATCAAGGAGCCGTCACTGGATGAGTTAAAACCGGCAGATAAGTGGATCTTATCCAAGGTAAACACACTTGCAAAAGACGTGACAGAAAATATGGATAAGTACGAGATGGGAATCGCCGTACAGAAAGTTTATGATTTCATCTGGGATGAATTCTGTGACTGGTACATTGAGATCACTAAGACTCGTACTTATAATAAAGAAAATGATCCGGCATCTGCAAACGCAGCATTCTGGACACTAAAGACCGTACTGACAGAGGCATTAAAACTGCTTCATCCGTTCATGCCGTTTATCACAGAAGAGATTTTCTGCACACTGCATCCGGAAGAAGACACGATCATGCTTGCAAAATGGCCGGAGTACCGTGCTGACTGGAATTTCCCGGCAGAGGAAGAAATGTTAGAGCACTGCAAGGATCTGGTAAAAGGTGTCCGTAATGTGCGCACAGAGATGGATGTTCCGCCATCAAGAAAAGCGAAAATCTTTATTGTTGCTGAAGATGCCGCTTTGCGTGATTCCTTTGAACTGACCAAAGAGGCTTATGCAAACCTTGCCGGAGCAAGTGAGGTCATGGTGCAGCAGGATAAGACAGGCATCGGGGAGGATGCAGTATCTGTTGTGATCCCTGGCGCTACACTGTATCTGCCATTAGAAGATCTGGTTGATTTCGAGAAGGAAAAAGAGCGTCTGTTAAAAGAGCAGGCACGTTTAGAGAAAGAGCTTGCACGTTCTAAGGGAATGCTTTCGAATGAAAAATTCTTAAGCAAAGCACCGGAAGCAAAAGTGCAGGAAGAGAAGGACAAACTTGCCGGATACGAACAGATGATGGAGCAGGTCAAAGAACGTTTGGCACAGATGTCAAAATAATTGCAAGATAATGAGCGCAAGAACGGCGAATTGTATCATGTGCTGATTTTGCACATGATATAATAAGACTGCCGAGCGAAGCTCGTGTAGATCATGATCATGAAGCATTGCTTCATGATATAATAAGAAGGAGCTATGCACGATGGGTATCATCTTTACTGGTCAGCCGGTAAAGTGGTGCCTGCCTTGTATAGCTCTTTTTGGTAAAATAGCACCAAAAAGGATGCGTTGTGTTAAAGAATTTACTTGAAAAAGCATAAAAATACTAGTATTATATAAGATAAGGAATATTCTACGTTACTATATATACATACATCAGAAAGAATTGGGGAGCACGCCTATGGTAACAGAAGAAAAACCAATCGTACGGATGACGGCAGATAGCATGGAAGCGTATGTTATGCTTATAACACCAGACGATGGGGGAGAATATACAATTGAATCATTGCAGAAAGCATTGGATGACAGAGGTGTCAAGTACGGAATAGATGAAGCAGCGTTGACGGAGCTGATTGATGAAAAAAAATATGGTGTGGAGACGTTAGTTGCGCAGGGAACAGAGCCGGTAGACGGAAAAGACGGTTATTATGATTACAATTTTAACTGCAACTTTGATAAAAAACCGTTGATGCGGCCGGATGGAACCGTGGATTACTGGTCTGTAAAGTCGATAGAGTCTGTGGTGCAGGATCAGGTGATCGCTGAGTACCATCCTTGTGTGGAGGGAATGGACGGCAAGACAGTCACTGGAAAGCCGATACCTGCAAAGCGGGGAAGAGAACAGCTTCCACTGAAAGGAAAAGGATTTGAACGCAAGGATGATAATACCTATGTTGCGCTGATGAGTGGTAAGATCGAGACACAGAATGACAGGGTTGTGATCCTTCCGGTACATGAATTGTCCGGCAATGCAGATCTTTCCAGTGGCAACATTGATTTTCATGGTGATGTTGTGATCCACGGAAGCGTGGAAAGCGGCGTTATAGTAAAAGCAAGCGGTACGATCACAGTGGATGGAATCGTCGAGGCATGTACTTTAGAGGCAGGGAAAGATATTATTTTAAGAAGTGGAATGCTCGGTGGAAATAAGGCATCAGTAAAGACAAAAGGCAGTATTACCGCAAAGTTTTTTGAATTTACCCGTATTGAATGTGCAGGCGATATCCGTGCAGATGTGTTGATGGATTGTCAGGTACAGTGCTTTGGAAAGATCATCATGAATGGAAAACGCGGAAGCATCATCGGTGGCCTTACACATGGAGTGTGTGGAATCGAGGTTACGACATTAGGAAATGATGCCGAGAAAAAGACCGTTATTATGGCTGGTGCAAGTCCGGAAGGATATGCAAAACTCAGACAGTTAGAAAAGACGATTCAGGAGTTGAGTCAGGGATTGGCACAGATTGAAGAGGGGCTGCGCAAGTTTGAAGAGCTGGAAAAAGCGCGTGGAGTCAGCTACAAAGACGATCCGAGGCGAGTGACATTGCTCCGTATCAAGATCCGTGATACTGCGACATTAGCACACAGCAAAGAAGAGGCAAAGCAGCTGCGCAATCTGATCGAGAGTGCGAGCGGTGCATGTGTTACCGTTTTGCGGGGGACTTATCCGGGAGCTGTGATCCAGATCGAGGATACCAAGCTGCTTGTACAGAATTATGTAAAAGCAGCTGAGTTTTACAAGCTGCAGGATAAGATCAAGACGAGAGAATGCTCATAAAACTGCTGTCGAATATGGCAGAAGTTTTACGAAAAACTTAATATAAATTTACTTGATTATTGTCACCACTATATTATAATATAGTGGTGATTCTTTTTGCCCTTAATTATGTGGTGGAGAGAAGAATCTTAAAATAGATGTTTGCCATAAACAAATGGCAGAAAAGGACAGGTCGATTATGATTAATTTTGAAGAAGAATTAAAGAATTTTAAACCGAGCTTAGAGGTAGAAGAGGCAGAACAGGCAATATATAATCATGAATTAACAGATATGACAGATGTTTTAAAAGAGATGATGCAGGAGTTAAAACATAATATGTAAGACATCTTTTGGAAAAGTCGAATGTAAATTCATGAAGTGAGGGAAAGAATGAAGTGCTATAATTGTGGAGCAAAGCTTGGAAGGGAAAATATCTGCCCTGAATGCGGCGTAAATGTAAAAATATATAAAAAAATTGTCATGGCATCCAATGAATATTACAATGATGCACTGGCAAAGGCGAGTGTCCGTGATCTTTCAGGAGCAATAGAAAGCTTGAAAACAAGCCTGAAATTCAATAAATTAAATATAGATGCAAGAAATCTGCTGGGACTCATCTACTTTGAGATGGGCGAAGTGGTGGAGGCATTGACAGAGTGGGTCATCAGTAAGAACTATCAGCCTGCTGAGAATGCCGCAAGCCGTTATCTGGATGAAATACAGAATAACAGATCAAGACTTGAGACAATCAATCAGACCATTAAAAAATACAATCAGGCGTTATTGTACTGCAGACAGGACAGCCGTGATCTTGCGATTATCCAGTTGAAAAAGGTACTGTCACTGAACCCGAAATTAGTCAGTGGACATCAGCTTTTAGCATTGCTCTATATTCAGGAGGGCAAATATGATCTTGCCAAGAAGTCTTTGCGCAACGCCGGAAAGATTGATGCAAATAACACGATCACACTTCGTTATTTAAAAGAAGTGAATGCAGGATTAAAGGAGAATACGCCGGGTAAGAAACAGAAGGAGGAACAGATTTCCTACCAGAGCGGCAATGAGACGATTATCCAGCCGAAGTATTTAAAGGACAATTCCGCAATGAGTACGATTCTTAATATGGTCATCGGTATCGCAATCGGTGCGGCAATTACCGGATTTCTGGTTGTACCGGGTGTGCGCCGTCAGGTGCAGAATGATGCCAAAGCGCAGGTGCTCGATGCGAATAACACTGTTTCGTCCAAGAATCAGGAGATCAGTACACTGCAGAAGCAGATTGATGATCTGACGAGCCAGATCACTGAGGTCAAGGACAGCGCAGAAGGTTCCGAGAATAAGATCAGCACATATGACCAGTTATTATCCGCATATGCATCCTATTCGGATGGAGATATTGAGGCAGCAGGCAATGCGCTTGGCAATGTCAATGAGGAATACTTAAGTGACAGCGCAAAGAGTGTTTATGAGACGATTAATGCGCAGGTCAATGCTGATTATCTGGAGTCCTTATATAATCAGGGATACAGCGATTATAACAGTCAGAAATTTGAGGAATCCATCACCAGCTTGCAAAAAGTTGTGGACATGGAGGAAACCTACAAAGATGGATATGCACTGTACTATTTAGCACAGGCTTACCGTAAGAATAATGATCTTGAAACGGCAAAGACTTACTATCAGAAGATCGTAGAACTGTATCCGGGTACAGAGCGCGCGGCGAATGCACAGAATTACATCAATATTGAAGAGTAAAAATCATTAAAAAAATTAAATAAAGATGATACAAAAGACGTCTAAGTGATATTAGACGTCTTTTTTTAGTTTGCGCGCC
>OLZI01001461.1_pt1 | contig 12819 bp, 14 predicted proteins | sample 1674061 | NCBI WGS metagenome assembly OLZI01 (sample SAMEA103958139, study PRJEB25191) | human gut metagenome | biome: human-associated habitat [ENVO:00009003]; feature: intestine environment [ENVO:2100002]; material: feces | place: Germany | collected 2013/2015 | reverse complement strand
CCCCTGCACCGCTGAGCAGCTCGCGCTCAAGGCTATGCAGAAGCAGGCGGCCCTCGGTGCCAAGCACCTGAAGGACGCCAAGGCTGACAACGACGAGTCCGGCGCTGCCGGCGTCGGCGCTGCCCCTAACGGCGGCGAGGAAGGCAGCGAAAACGACGACAAGGCAAAGGTGGACGCCATCGTCGGCCTCTACAACTCCACCAAGTCTCAGAACGGAGGTAAGAAGTAATGAGCAAGAGACTGGACGAAAACCTCGGCAGCGTCGGCTATGACGGCCTGATCGTTGCCAACGAGCCCGTCGCTGACGTGTTCACCGTGACCATCCGCAAGGAGGCCACCGCCGCAGCCACCTATAAGCGCGGCACCGTGCTGGCCCTGTCTGCCGGCACCGCCGGCGACGGCAAGCTGGTGATCCTCGGCTCCACCGCGACCACCAACGAAACCCTGACCGCCAACTGCATCCTCGCCGAGGACGTGGAAGTCGGCACCACCGCGGACGTGACCGTGCTGGCCTACCGCACCGGCCACTTCGCCCGCAACAAGCTGGCCGTCGCAAGCGGCTACACCCTGAAGGCGACCGACGAGGAGGAGCTGCGCAAGGCCGGCATCCTGCTCTCCGACGCCATCGAATACTAAGAGAAGGAGGACAACAAAATGCCTTTTAACTTCTACGACACCCACACGCTGCTCATGGCCGTGCAGCAGCTCACCCCTGCTGCGACCTTCCTGCGTGACCGCTACTTCCCCACCAACGACGCGAGCGACATCTTCGCCACCGACGACGTGCTCGTCGAGTTCCGTGACGGCAGCAAGAAGCTGGCGCCCTTCGTGGCCCCTCGCAAGGGCGGCGTCACCGTCCTGCGCGCCGGCTACAATATGGAACGCTACACCCCGCCCTTCGTGGCTCCCCGTCGCGTCCTGACCCTCGACGAGCTGCGCAAGCGTGGCTTCGGCGAGGCTCTCTACTCTCAGCTCACCCCTGAGCAGCGCCAGCAGACCCTCATCCTGCGCGACGCTGACGAGCTGGGCGAGCTCATCACCAACCGCGAAGAAGCGATGGCCGCCGAGACCATGCTGACCAATGGCTGCGTGATGAAGCACATCGCCGACGACGTCGACAAGGCCGACGAGATGGAGATCCGTTTCTACTCCGAGGCCAGCAACCCCGCGACCTACACCCCGACGGCCAAGTGGGACGCCACCGGCGGCAAGATCCTGAAGGATCTGGAGGCCATGATCCGTATGCTGACCAAGCGCGGCCTCCGCGCTTCTGATCTGGTCTGCTCCCCGGACGTGGCTGACACCATCATCAACGACGCGGCCGTGCAGAAGCTCCTCGACAACCGCCGCATCGAGATCGGCAACGTGGAGCCTGAGCTGCTGCCTGACGGCGCCGCCATCGTGGCCCGCCTGAACGTCCTCGGCCGCATCATCAGTGTCATCTCCTACGACCTGACCTACACCGACGACGAGGGCAAGGACAAGCTCTACATCCCGTCCGGCAAGTGCGTCCTCACCGCTCCCGGCGCTGGCCGCACCGCCTACGGCGCCGTCTCTCAGGTCGAGCAGAGCGACGGCGAGTTCCACACCTACGCCGGCCGCCGCGTGCCGAAGTATGTGAGCAGCGCCGAAGGCAACAGCCGCACGCTGACCATCTCCAGCCGCCCGCTGATGATCCCCAACAACAAGAACCCGTTCATCGTTGCGGACGTCCTGACGGACTGAGCGCAGCAGAAAGGAGCAGAGCATGATCCAGATCATCAAGGGCACCTTCGGCTACTATAACGGCCGCAAGGTGATCCCCATCACTGAAGCAGACGGCCCTCAGAAGTTCGACGACGAGCTGGAGGCCCGTCTGGTGAAGGAAGGCGTCGCCAAGTACATCGGCGAGCTGGGCGAGACTGCCGAGCAGCCCGCACCCGCTCCCGGCGACGACGCCGACGAGCCTGCCAGCACCAACACCGCGACCGACGAGGCCCCTGAGTACAACGAGGACATGAAGCTCGACGAGCTGAAGGAAGTGGCCACGCGCTATGGCGTGGACGCCTCTGCTATGCGCAAGAAGGCCGACGTCATCGCTGCCATCGAGGCCACCAAGGCCGAGCAGCCTGATGACGGTGCCGACGACGAGGAGCCCCCTCAGATCGGCGCCGCCGATCCCGTCTGATGGCCTTCAGCTTCAAGGCGATGGTCGAGGCTGACCGTCGGCGCACGTTTCTCAATCTCGACGAGTTCGGTGAGAAGCACACCGTCGAAGGCAGAGCCATCGCCGCCGTGCTGGACGACAACGCCCTGAAGGAACGCCAAGGGGGGCAAGAGCTGAGCGTCGCGGAGTCCTCTCTGCTGCTTTACGCAGCGGTCGAGGATCTGCCCGCTCGGCGCCCGGCGGGCGAAGGGCTCAACGTCGACGGCCGCGAGTACATCGTCAACGACTGGAGCGAGGACATGGGGATCGCCACCGTGGCCCTCGGCCAGACTGTCACCATGTAGGAGGTGCCCCATGTCCATCGTCAACAGCATCGAAACCGTCCGGGACTGGCTGACCGCCGAGGTCTGCCCTCTGGTCAAGCTGAAGCTCCCCGACGACAACGCAACGGACGCCTCCTACCCATACAAGCTGGTAAACCCGGCCGCGTTCTCGCTTTTCGTACCATCGAAGGACAGGACGCCCCCGAACATCGCCGCGCCGATCCCGTCGGTCTGCGTGCAGATCGTTCAGGGCGACGACGACCTGCTCCAGAGTGCCCGAGACATCAAGATCCGGCTCTGCTTCTCAGCGTGGGATCCCGGCTACCACGGGCCCGACATCTTCAAGCCGAAGGGCGACGGCAGCGGCACCTACATCCAGCAATACAACGAGGCGGCGGCCTCCTACTTCGTGAAGAACGGAGAGGGCTGGCGTGACGCATGGAATTTTGTGGACACAGCTCTCCGGCTGATTGAAAACGCCGAGTACCTCGGCGACCTCCGCGTCATCAAGGAGAAGGGCATCACCTTCGGCCCCGTCACGGAGCAAGACGCCGTCCCCGACTTCTACCCGTACTGGTTTGCATGGGCTGAGTTCTCCGTCGAGGAGACACTGACCCGCAACCCGAAAAGCTACCAACACCTGCTTTAAGGGCGGCCGCTCGGCTGCTCTAATTTCATGCAAAGGAGGATAAGCAGATGGCAAACGAATACCTCTACGGCGCCTACGGCCACATCGGCGAGACCGTGGCACAGAGCGCCGTGCAGGCGGGCACCACGCCGGTCTATATCGGCACGGCACCCGTCAACCTCGTGCGCGGCTTCGGCGAGGCCGGCATCATCAACGCGCCGATCAAGATCACCAGTCTGGTCGACGCTCAGAAGAAGATCGGCTACTCGTCCGACTGGGGCACCTTTACCCTGTGCGAGGCCGTGTACGCGCATTTCAACAACACCCTCGGGAACATCGGCCCGATCTACGTCATCAATGTGCTCGACCCCTCCGCGGGCAAGCACCGCAAGGAGGCGGCCACCACCAAGGCCCTCACCTTCACCGGCGGCCGCGCCGAGTTCGCCAGCGACAAGATCATCCTCGACACCCTGACCATCGCAAAGAATGACAGCGGCAACTACGTCGAGGGCACCGACTACGCTGTGGACTATAACTTCACCAAGGGCACGGTCATCATCACCAGCCTGAAGGACGACGCGCAGCTCGCCGGCAGCCTGACGGCCAGCTTCAGTGAGGTGGACGACTCTGAGATCGCAGACAGCGACATCATCGGCGGCGTCACCTCCTCCGGCGAGTACAGCGGCCTGAGCGCGATCGCGCTGCTCTATCCCGAGCAGTTCGCGGTCTGCAATCTGATCGCAGCCCCCGGCTGGAGTCACAGCCCTGCCGTCTATAACGCCATGCTGACGACCTGCAAGAAGATCAACGGCCACTGGGACGCCTTCGTCGTGGCCGACCTGCCCCTCGTGGACAGCACCGCGCAGGCGGTCGACACGATCACCAAGGCGATCGCATGGAAGAAGGCCAACGCCTTCACCGGCGAGCGCTCTAAGGTCTACTGGCCGCAGGCTGTGGACAACCTCGGCAACGTGTTCCACCTGAGCACGCTGGCCGTGGTCGAGCTCATGCGCGCCGACTTCAGCCACAACAGCGTCCCGATGGAGACCTGCGGCAACAAGGCGATCCCCGTCATCAAGCAGTATTTCGGCGCCAACGCGAAAAACCGCGGCTTCGACCAGCAGAGCGGCAAGGAGCTGACGCAGAACGGCATCAGCACCGCCGTCGCATGGGGAGGCGAGTGGGTACTGTGGGGCGACCATACGGCCGCCTACACATACGGTGCAGATGTGGATCCTCGCGCGATCTTTGACGTCTCCATGCGTATGCTCATGCACATCACCAATAGTTTCCAGCGCGAGTGGAGCCCTGAGATCGACAGCCCTATGACCCGCGCGCTGAAGGATCGCATCATCAACCGCGAGCAGGAGAAGCTCGACGGCTATGTGAGCATGGGCGCCCTGCTGGGCGAGCCCGTGATCCTGTTCCTCGAGAGCGAGAACAGCACCACGGACGTGATGAATGGCGACTTCCGCTGGGACATCGCCGTCACCCCGACCCCGCCCCTCAAGTCTGCGAGCGTCTACGTCGCCTACACCGACGCGGGCTTCTCCGTCTACTACGAAGGAGGTGACGAGTAATGGCAAACCTGTGGCTCGACCTGAAGGGCCCCATCCTCGCCGACACCGTCTACATCGGCAGCACTCTCGTCGCCAAAGACGTGACCATCGCGCTGCCGGCTGTCACTCCCGTGACCGCTGACTTCAAGGCTATGGGAACCTACACTGCCCCCATCCTCGGCCAGATCGAGGCTATGGAGGCATCCATCACCAAGATCGGCATTGACCTCGGCCTGCGCAGCCTCGTCAAGCTGACGAGCAAGACCATCGAGATCCGCTGGGCGCAGGACGTCAAGCTCTCCGACGGCTCCACCAAGACCGAAGGCTGCAAGGCGTTCCTCCGCTGCGTCTCCAAGGGCATCCCCGGCCTGAACGTGGATCCCGGCAACGCCAGCGAGAACGAGATCGCGCTGGCCGTCAGCCGCTACCAGCTTTTCGTCGCTGGCAACGAATACTGGCTGATCGACCAGCTCAACACCATCATGCGCGTCGGCGGCGTCGACTACGCCAAGGACATCCGCAGCGTCCTGTAACAAGAAGGGCGTCGCCTCCGGGCGGCGCCCTCTATTTATCGAAAGGAGACACACATGGAAAAACTGACACTCCAGAACCCCATCACCATCAACGGCAAAAAGGTCAAGACTCTGACCTATGACACCGACGCGATCACCGTGGGAATGTTTGCCGATGCTGAGGCCCGCAAGCTCCGCGCGACCTCCAACAAGGGCGGCGGCAGCGCCGGCGCCTGCGAGCTCGACTACTCCCTGCACGCCTATCTCGCCATGATGGCGATCGTCGCCGTCAACAGCGACATCGACGTCAGCGACCTCGAGCGCATCAGCGGCCCCGACGTCATGGAGCTTATGAGGATCGGCCGAAATTTTACTACGGCGAGGTCGGCGGCACAATCCGAGGAAAGCGGCTCGGAGAGCTCGTCCGAGACTACTCTCGAGCCTTCCACACCTCAGTCGGCGAGCTCCGACGGGAACGCCTGACCGACTTCCTGATGGAATACTACGAGGCAGCCGAGGAGGCCAAGCGGCAACGCGACAAGGCCGCCTCAATGCCCCGGAATAACTTCAGGAAATACAGAAGGAGGTGACACTGATGGCAGGCAAAAACAAGATCATGCAGGCCGTCGTCAGCTTCGCCGGCACCATCGACCCCTCCCTCGGGAAGGCGATGGACAACGTCGCGGGACACCTCGACAAAGTAAACTGGAAGGCCGTTGCCGTCGGTGCTGCCGTGGGCGGCATCGCTGTGGCGACGGGCAAGGCGGTCGTCGAGGCCGGGAAGTATCTGGCAGAGCTGGGCGACGACTACAACAAAGCCATGAACCAGCTCTCCGCATCTACCGGCGCCACCGGCGACGAGCTGGACGCGCTGGGCGAGAGTGTAAAAAACATCTACGCGCAGAACCTCGGCGAGGACTTCAACGACGTGGCCGAAGGGCTGGCCGCTACGCAGAAAGCGAGCGATCTGGCCGGCGAAGCGCTGGAGCAGGCCACCGCGGCCGGCTTCGCGCTGCGTGACACCTTCGACTACGACATCAGTGAAAGCGCCAGAGCCGCCTCGGCTCTGATGAAAAACTTCAACATCAGCGCCGAAGAAGCCTACGGCCTAATCGCCACCGGCGCACAGAACGGCGCAGACAAAAACGGCGACCTGCTCGACACCCTGAACGAATACTCGGCGCAGTTTGCGGCCCTCGGCCTGAGCGCCGACCAGTTCATGGGCTCCCTCGTGGAAGGCGCTGACGCCGGCCTGTTCAGCATCGACAAAGTGGCCGACGCCGTCAAGGAGTTCAACATCAGAGCGAAAGACGGCAGCGACAGCAGCGCCGAAGCCTTCAAGGGCCTCGGCCTCAACTCCGACAAAATGTTCGCGGCCTTTGCAGCCGGCGGCGAGACCGCGCAGGCTGCATTTTTCGACACCGTCGAGGCTCTGAACAAGCTCGAGGATCCTCTCAAGCGCAACGAGATCGGCGTCGCACTGTTTGGCTCGCAGTTCGAGGATCTGGAGGCGGGCATCCTGCCCGTGCTCGGTGACATCGAGACCGCAGCCTATGACGGCGCCGCCGCGCTCCAGCAGATCAACGACGTCAAGTACAACGACCTCGGCTCTGCCTTCGAGGCGGTCAAGAGGTCGGCCGAAGTGGCCCTACTGCCTATGGCGTCGATGATCGCCAACACGCTGACATCGTTGGCCCCAATCCTGACCGACACCTTCGAGGAAATCAGCCCGGTCATCACCGACACGCTCAACGCTTGTATGCCGTTTGTGCAGGACTTCCTCGTCGGCATGGGCGACACCCTGAAGAAGGTCATGCCGATGGTCACGGAGCTGGCTGCGGGCATCCTGCCACTACTGGCTCAGCTCGTGGGCTCGTTCCTGCCGCCTCTGCTCGACCTCGCACAGCAGCTACTCCCGCCGCTCATGCAGATCGTTCAGGCTATTCTACCGCCGATCGCCAGCATCCTTGCCACCGTGCTCCCGATGCTGACGCAGATCATCTCGACTGTGCTGCCTGTGCTGGCGAACCTGATCGCCGCGCTGCTGCCGGTCATCACCCCGCTGCTGGAGGTTGCCCTGCAAATCGTCAACAGCGTCATCATGCCGCTGCTGCCTCCGCTGATGCAACTGATCGAGGCCCTGCTGCCCCCGGTCGTGAGCCTGCTCAATGCGATCATGCCGCTCCTCTCGCCCCTGCTGGCTATTCTGGAGCCCATCGCAAGCGTGCTCGGCACGATCGTCGGCTGGGTATCGAAGATTGTCAGCTTCGGCTCCGGCGTCATTTCCAAGATCGCCGGCCTGTTCGGAGGTGGAGGCGGCAGCGCGTCTGTCTCCGGCTATGCAACCGGCGGCTTCACAAGAGGGCCGTCCATCGCCGGCGAGGATCCACGCTACCCGACCGAGGCGGTCATCAGTTTTAACCCTGCATACCGTTCGCAAAACCTGTCCTACTGGGCAGAGGCGGGCCGGATGCTCGGGGCATCTGACGGCGAAAGCGACTACGAGCTGCTCAGCGGCGGCTCCGGCACTGCTGTGGTCTACGATCTGAGCGGCCTGTCCTTCTCTCCGCAGATCAAGGTCGAGGGCGACACTGACGATGACGCACTGATCCGAAAGCTCCGCGACCTCGAGCCGGAGTTCATCGACTTCATTCTCGAGGCACTCAGCAGAAGGGAGGGCGGCGCTTATGTCACAGCAGACAGTCGGCTTTATTGATTATGTGGCGCAGGGCGGCGACACCTTCGACAGCATCGCGCTCGTCGCCTATAACGAGGAGCGCATGGCGAGCACCATCATCGAGGCCAACCCCGACCTCAGCGACGTGCTGATCTTCGAGGGCGGCGAGGCTGTGCGGATCCCGATCGTCGAGACCATGGAGACGCCGGAGACCCTGCCGCCGTGGAGGAGGTGACGCCGTGAAGATCCTATACGAAGGCGTCGACATCTACCCGGACGTCAGCGTCCACCGCTGCTATCACGATATGTACGCCGAAAAGCAGAGCGACGAGCTGCTGCTCAAGCTCAACGACACCCGCGAGCTGTGGGACTCGTGGAACCCCAAGAAGGGCGACACCATCGCCATCGAGGACGGCGCTGCCAAGACGGGCAAAATGTTCGTCGAGAGCGTCGTCCCCGAGTCCGGCATCATCACCCTGCGGGCCTATTCCGTCCCGCAGTCTGCGAAGGATAAGCGGAGCAAATCGTGGGAAAAGGTCAAGTTCCTGCAACTGGCTCAGGAGATCGCCGGCCGCCACGGCCTGACGCTCGAGACCTACGGGATCACCGACCAGACCTACGACTACGTCGAGCAGAACAACCTCGCAGACTTCGCATTTTTTCAAAACCGCTGCACCCTCGAGGGCGCGGCGTTTCTGGTGTATGACGGCAAGCTGGTCGTCTACGACGAGGCGTACATGGAAAGCCAGCAGCCCGTCGACACCATCACCATCACCCCGGCCAATGACTTCGAGTACCGCGACGAGGGCACCAACGCCTACGGCTCGGCCGAAGCCGTCAACGGCGGCCTGACCGGCACCTTCGCAGCCCCGAACGGCGGCGACAAGGTGCTGCGCCGGATCCTACCCTTCCGCATGACTGACCAGAGCGAGGCCGACCGCTTCGCCAAGGGCCTCCTCCGGGACGCCAACAAAAACGCGACCGTCGGCACCCTCTGGACGGGCTCGCTGCTGCGAGACTATGCGGCGGGATCTGTGGTCACGCTGGCGACCGAGGGCGTTAAGTCGTGGGACGGCACAGCCTTCATCAGCCGGATCCGGCACGACTACGTCAAGACGCGGAGCAAGCTATACCTCCGCAAGCCACTGGAGGGATATTGATGAACAGCAACAACCAAATGATCCAGAAGGGCAAGATCTCCAGCGTGGAGGGAAAGGCCGACAGGAACGGCGACAAAACCACGGCCAGAGTGCTCCCGAGCACAGCCGACAGCATGGTCACGCGACCGCTGACGATCCCGTGGTATCTGCGCGGGGAAATGGGAAACCTGACCCCCGGCACAGAAGTCGCCTATGCTATGTTCGAGGACGGCACCGGCATCATCCTCTCCCGCATGGACGGAGAGTGGGACGGTATCGTCCCGGGCGACATCACCGTCAAGAAGGGCGCGCTCACGATGCAGGACAAGGGCATCAGCGTCCCGTCGGCAGACGTGACCGCCACGGGCATCAGCCTGACCGGCCACACCCACACCGACAGCATGGGAGGCGGCACTTCTGGCCCGCAGTAAGGAGGGATAGACATGGCCGTCATGGCATCATGGAACGGCAAGACGTGGGGCGTCTCCAGCCAGAGGATCGCCGCCCTGAATGGCGTCTCCTCCAGCGTCGAGCTCGACACGGAAAACAGCGACGACAAGGCCGGATCCCCGGCCACCAAGACCAAGGCGCTCAAGCTGCAAAGCATGAGCTTCGACTTCGATCTGGCCGCCGCGGTCGGCTGCGACGTGCGCAGCGAGTACGAGTCGTGGACGGCGCTGGTCGGGCAGTATGCCCCCTTCTATCTGGCCGGCCGGCGCTTCGGCCCGGCCAACCTTCAGCTCACAGGCGTGAGCCTATCAGACACCAAACTGGACAACCTCGGCAGGATCCTGACCGGCAAGATCACGATCAAGCTGACAGAGTACGCCGAGGAGGCCAGCAGCAAAAAGGCCAGTTCTGGAAAATCCAGCAGCAGCGGCAAGAGCGGCAGCAGCTCCAAGTCGGCGGCGGGCATCGCCACCTACAAGGAGCTCGGCATCAGCTCCTCGGCTGTGAACGTCGGAGCCTCCAGCAGCGCCAAAGCATCCAAAAAGCCAACCAATGCGCAGCTCAAGTAAAGCGAGGTGATCCAAATGAAAGCATCTGGCAACGGAGCGCCCGAGATCTGTGTGCAGAACCTCCTCAAGACCATCCGCGGGGAGGTGCCCTACGAGCGCATCAAGGGGATCGACCGCACGCTGATCGACAAGCCGAGCGAAACCGCTGCGACCGATCTGGCCGCCGACGTGGAGTTCCTCGTGGAAACCTACGAGCCCCGCGTGCAGCTCAGTGACTCCGACCTGAAGGCTCTGACCGCTCAGGCCGGAGACTTCGAGCTGCGGGCCAGCATCGACAACATCACATGAAGGAGGTGAACAGCGTGAGCGACGCGACAAACACCTACGGCGAGGACATCAAACTCACCACAACAGACGCGAGCACCCTATACAAGACCATCATCACCGAGCTCGAAAAGGGCGCCGGCGAGCCGCTCTACCCGGGCGACGAGCGCCGGATCTTCGGCGAGGCTCTCGTGCCCGTGTTCGTTGCCCTCTACAACAGCCTCAACGACGTCGGCCGGCAGACGCTCCTCCGCTATGCGAGGGGCGAGGTGCTGGACGCCATCGGCGAGCGACAGGACGTGAAACGACTGGAAGGCACACCGGCCAAGACGACCATGCGCTTCTCCGTCTCCACGCCGCAGGAGAAAAACATCATCATTCCGAAGTGGACGAAGGTGACGCCGGACAGCGAAAACTATTTTGCAACCGACGAGATCGCTGTGCTGCAAGCTGGCGCCTACTCTGTGGAGGTGCCGACCTCGGCCGTGAGCAACGGCACGAAGTTCAACGGCTACGCAGCCGGCACGATCACCACCCTTGTCGACCTGATCCCCTACATCGAGTCCGTCACCAATCTGACCGAAACGGCCGGAGGCGATGACGGCGAGCCCTACACCACCGAAGGCGACAACCGCCTCCGCGAGCGGATCCGTCTGGCGCCCGCCAAGAGATCCACCGCGGGCCCTGAACAGGCTTATATCTACTGGGTAATGACGGCAGACAGCTCCATCGTGGACGCGAGGGCCGTCAGCGAGAAGGAAACCGTCAGCGAGACCCTCACGGTCTACGACGGCAAAGCCTTCAAGGGCGGCGGCACACTTCTGACCGACACCCTCGTCGTGAAGGCCCACGGGCAGAGCACGGCGGCGGTCAAGGACACGGACTACACCGTCGACTACGCCGACGGCCTGCTGGCCATCACGCTCAAGGGCAGTCTCGCGGCTGCCGAAAGCATCGACATCATCATCACCCGCACGCTGGAGGGCTGCGTCAAGATCGTGCCCCTGCTGGAAGGCGGCGGGATCCCCGACGCTGCCATGCTGGCGAAGGTGCTGGACGTGGTCAACGCCAAGGACATCCGACCACTCACTGACAAAGTGAGCGCCGTGCCCCCGGAGGTCGAGACCTACGACATCGAGATCGTGTACTACACCACGCCGAAGAACGAGGCCGAGGTGATCGCCAACGTCGAAGGCACCGGCGGCGCGATCGACCGCTACAACGAGTGGCAAGTCGCAGCCCTCGGCCGCGACATCAACCCCGACCAGCTCCGCAAGCGGATCCTCTCGCCTTCGTGGGGCGAGAACCTGACAGGCGCCTTCCGCGTGGACGTCGTCAAGCCGACCTACAAGGCCCTCGACGACACGCAAGTCGCCAAGTTCAGCGGCCACCTGACTGTCAGCCACAAGGTCGAGAGCGAGGTGGTGTAAATGCGGCTCAATGAGACCGAGATGGTCAAGCTGCTGCCTGCGTGGATGCAGGAGGACGGCAGCGACAAGGGCCTCGCCACCGGCTGCGACATCATCAGCCGCGACGCCTATGCGCGCCTGAAGCTCCTGAGCAGGTGGGACAAGATCGACCAGCTCAGCGACGCAGAGCTCGACGAAATGGCGTGGGAGCTGAACATCCAGTGGTATGACAGCACCGCGCCCATCGCAGCCAAGCGGGCCGTCATCCGCAACAGCGACCGCGTCTACGCAAAACTCGGCACCCCCTACGCCGTGGAGCAGATCGTGGCCGACTAAACCCGTGAAATTCCTGACAAGCATTGATCTCTCACAGAACGAGATCCAAAACGCCATCATGCAGCCGCTCGCTGCACCTCCGGCCAACCCGAAGATCGGCCAGATCTATTTCAACAGCATCGACCTGACGCTGTACCTGTGGACAGGTGAGAAATGGATCCCTGTGCCGACCAAGACCTCGCAGCTCGAGAACGACAGCGGCTTTATCACCTCCGGCGACATCCCCGAGGGCGCAGCAGCGTCCACGACTACGCCGAAGATGAACGGCACCGCCGCCGTCGGCACTGAGATGGCGTTCGCACGCGGCGACCACGTCCACCCCAAGGACACCAGCAAGCTGAACACGGACGGCGACGGCTCCAACGTGACCGTCGCCTTCGAGGCATCGGCCAAGCGTGAGGCGCCCACCTCTGGCGAGAAGCTGAGCGTCCTGCTCGGCAAGGTGCTGAAGTTCTTCAGCGACCTCAAGACCGTGGCCTTCTCCGGCAGCTATAAGGATCTGAGCGACAAGCCGACGATCCCGTCCGCTGCCGCTGACGTCGGCGCGATCCCCGCAACGGAAAAGGGCGCAGCCGGCGGCGTGGCCGAGCTGGACAGCGGCGGCAAGGTGCCGGCCAACCAGCTCCCGAGCTATGTGGACGACGTCGTCGACGCCTACATCCGCACCGGCGCCACGGCCCTCGGTGCCGACTGGCTGAGTAAGACCTCCGGCGGCGCCGCCCTGACACCTGAGTCCGACAAGATCTACGTCATCCTGAGCGAAGGCGAGTACCAGAACAAGACGTACCGCTGGAGCGGGACGACCTA
>OLZI01001456.1_pt1 | contig 12863 bp, 6 predicted proteins | sample 1674061 | NCBI WGS metagenome assembly OLZI01 (sample SAMEA103958139, study PRJEB25191) | human gut metagenome | biome: human-associated habitat [ENVO:00009003]; feature: intestine environment [ENVO:2100002]; material: feces | place: Germany | collected 2013/2015 | reverse complement strand
TTTGTGTGCTTCCGGCAGGAATGAGCCGTTCGGCATGGTTGGCGGCAGGAGTTTCCTGTTTGTGTGTATATGCTTGGCATATGGATTGGACGGATAAGTTCAGATTATTATGGCAGCAGCAAAGGCAGCGTGTGGTGATGGTAGTGGTCGGTGGATTCTGTGTCTTGCTATTGGCGGGCTATTTACTGTTTGTCTTGAAACCCGATTCTGCACGTGGCCGTCTTTTCATGTGGAAGATAACTTGTCGTGCCATTGCAGAAAAGCCGTTGACCGGATATGGGATTCATAATTTCGCAGCAGCCTACGGAAATGCGCAGGAAACTTATTTTGCAGCAGGTGATTATGAACCGTGGGAGGAACGTGTGGCGGGAAGTCCGGAATATGCATTCAATGAATATCTGCAGGCTGCGGTCGAACTGGGCATTCCTTTGGCGGTATGTCTATTGGTTGTGGTCGTGCTGTGTTTGTATAGGGGAGTCCGTAAAGGACGTTATGGTATCTGTGGGGCTATTCTTTCTTTGATGATATTCTCTTTTTCCTCCTATCCGCTACAACTTCCGGTATTTATCGTTACATTTGGAGGATTGCTTGTGGCGTGCTTGTCCGGTGCCGACCGTTGGCAATGGTTGGGGCTGGCTGTATCAGTAGGCATCATTGGCGGTTTTCGCCTGAAGAATGACTTGCAAGTGGAGCAGGCCTGTCGGGAGTGGATGAATGCGCGGGTGCTGTATAATGCAGGTGCGTATCAATCGGCAGAGAAAGAGTACGGGCGCCTTTATCCTCTGTTGAGGGACCGGGCATCTTTCTTGTTCGAATATGGGCATGGATTGCACAAGCAGCAGCAGTTCAGTAAATCCAACCGTATTTTGAAAGAAGCTTTACAGCGTAGTTGTGACCCCATGATACTGAATGTGATAGGCAAGAACTATCAGCAGATGGGTGATTGCTTGTCAGCGGAAGACTGGTTTATCCGTTCCACCCATCGTTTGCCGGGACGTATTTATCCCTATTATCTGCTTGCGAAGCTTTATGCGGAACCAAGCTTCAGGCAACCGGACAAGTTTGAAAAAATGAAGCGGATGGTATTGACGAAAGAGCCGAAAGTGCATTCTACGGCAATACGACAGATGAGGGAGGAAATAAAAAAGATTCAGCTTATTTTTGTCCATATCAAAAAAGATGAATAAAAACGGAAAGTGTTAATAATGAGCGAACTAATTGCTAAAGTGCTATGAAAAAAGTGTCCACATGCAAATATCGGTTCGTTTTTTTGAAACGATTAATTTTATCAATTTATAATTGAGTATGAATATGAAGACACAGAACTATCGATACCTGCTATGCATGGCCGTTGCCCTGCTTGCCGCCTGCTCCGATGCCGGAAAGGGAAAAGAGTCCGAGGAAGGGGTGGCAACCGTCCTGCCAAGTGAAAGCAATGAAGTGACCGTGAAAGTCCTGAAGCGGGCGACCTTTGAGCATGAACTGGTGAGCAACGGAAAAGTTACCGCCGGTGCCATGGCGGATTTGCGTTTTGAGACCACCGGTGTAGTGGCACACATCTACGTGAAGAACGGTGACCCGGTGCGCAAAGGGCAGAAACTTGCCGAACTGGATAAGTTCCGTCTGAAGAACAAGACCGCGCAAGCCAAGGATGCTCTGGACAAAGCGGAACTTGAGCTGCAGGACGTATTGATAGGGCAAGGCTATCCGGTGGGTGATACTTCCAAAATTCCTGCCGACATCATGAAGCTGGCACGAGTAAAGAGCGGTTACGACCAAAGTCTCTCCCAGTACGAGCTTGCCGCGTATGAAGAGGAACACGCCACGCTGGTTGCGCCTTTTGACGGGGTAGTGGCGAACCTGTTCTCCAAACCGTTCAACGAGGCAAGTACCTCGGAAGCCTTCTGCTCCATTATCGGCACTCAAGGTATGGAGGTGGACTTCACGGTGCTGGAAAGCGAACTGCCGTTGATAAAGAGTGGCGACAAGGTGATTGTTACCCCTTATTCGGATGCCGGCTTTAGGCAGGAGGGGCGCATCACCCAAATCAATCCTCTGGTGGATGACAAGGGGATGGTTAAGGTGAAGGCTGCCGTCAATGGCAAGGGACGGCTGTTCAGTGGGATGAACGTGAGGGTGAACGTGCACCGCTCTCTGGGCGGACAGCTTGTAATCCCGAAGAGTGCCGTGGTGTTGCGTTCGGGCAAGCAGGTGGTGTTTACCCTGAAAGACGGAAAGGCGCAGTGGAACTATGTGCAGACCGGTCTGGAGAATGCGGAAAGCTATAGTATGGCCGACGATGCCCTGAAAGAAGGCGATACGGTCATTGTGACGGGAAATGTGAATCTGGCACATGAAGCATCGGTGAAGGTGGTTGATAGATAATGAGTGATAAGTGGTAATTCAAAATTCATAGTTCAATTGATAAAGTTTTTGATACAGCGGCCTATTGCCGTACTGATGGCATTTACAGCATGCTTCATTGTCGGGCTGGTGACTTACTTCACCTTGCCGGTATCCTTGCTGCCCGATATTGCCATCCCGGAAATTACAGTGCAGGTGTCGGCGCAGAATACCTCGGCGCGTGAATTAGAGAATACGGTGGTGAAACCTCTGCGGCAGCAGCTCATCCAGGTGGCGAAACTGAAGGACATGGACAGCGAGACGCGCGATGGTGCAGGCATCATCCGCCTGGGCTTCGACTTCGGTACGAATACCGACCTTGCCTTCATAGAAGTGAACGAGAAGATTGACGCCGCCATGAACTATCTGCCCAAGGATGCCGAACGCCCGAAGGTGATAAAGGCAAGTGCGACGGACATTCCTGTCTTCTACCTCAATCTGACCCTAAAAAACGACAGTGCATACGGCAAGGTGGACGAACGCGCGTTTCTTGATTTGTGCGAGTTTGCCGAAAATGTCATAAAGCGTCGCATCGAGCAGTTGGCGGAAGTGGCAATGGTGGATGTCACGGGTTTGGTCGAACGCCAGTTACAGATTGTGCCCGACCCGGATAAGCTTGCTGTGTTGGGGCTCTCCATTGAAGACATAGAAAACGTGCTGGCGCAAAACAACGTGGAGCCGGGCAGCATGACCGTGCGCGACGGCTACTACGAATACAACATTAAGTTCTCCACCCTGCTGCGGACAGAGGAGGACGTGAAGGGCATCCTGCTGCGAAAGGAAGGACGTATCATCCGCTTGGGAGACTTCTGCCGGGTAGAGATTGTTCCTGCCAAGGAGAAAGGTGTCTCCATGAGCAATGGCAAGCGTGCCGTTACCCTTGCCGTCATCAAGCAGGCGGACGAGAATATGGAAGACATGAAGCTTGCCATCAACAGCACGATGGACTACTTCAAGAAAGTATATCCCGACATTGATTTTAGCATCAGCCGTAACCAGACGGAGTTGCTGGACTATACCATCTCCAATCTGCAGCAGAACTTGTCGTTGGGTTTCCTGTTCATCTGCATTGTGGCGGTACTCTTCTTGGGTGACATCAAATCACCGTTCATCATCGGGTTGAGTATGGTGGTATCTATTGTCATCTGCTTCCTGTTCTTCTACTTGTTCAAGATGTCACTCAATATCATTTCTTTGTCGGGATTAATCCTGGCGTTGGGTATGATGATTGACAGCAGCATCATTGTGACGGAGAACATTTCGCAGTATCGCGAACGGGGCTATTCGTTGCGGCGGGCTTGCGTGACGGGAACGAGTGAGGTGATTACGCCCATGCTGAGTTCGTCGCTGACCACTATTGCCGTATTTGTGCCGCTGATATTCATGAGCGGCATTGCAGGGGCGTTGTTCTATGACCAGGCATTCTCTGTTACGGTGGGGCTGCTGGTTTCCTACTTCACGGGTATCATGCTGCTGCCGGTCCTCTATATGCTGGTCTACCGGACGGGGTTGCGCGGCAGGTCGTGGTTCTCCCGCATCCGCATCAACAATCCGTTGAAGGAACATACGCTGGACCGTTTTTATGATGCGGGCATCGACTGGGTATTTTCCCACAAGACGGTAAGTAGCGTATTCTGTGTGGTTTCTATACCTCTTTGTGTCTTTCTGTTCTATTCCGTCGGCAAGGAGCGTATGCCGCAGATAGACCAGAATGAACTGATAGTCCACGTGGAATGGAACGAAAACATACATGTGGACGAGAACCGGCATCGTGTGAATGTGCTGTTCGGCCAGTTGCTGGACAAGACAGTGGAACAGACGGCTGCCATAGGCCAGCAGGACTATCTGCTGAACCGTGAGCAGGCTCTCTCTTCTTCGGAGGCAGAATTGTATTTCAAGACTTCCTCGCCTGACGGGATTGCTCCCTTGCAGAAGCAGGCGGGCGAGTGGCTGACACGGGAATATCCGTTGGCGACAGTCTCCTTTTCTCCACCCGAAACCGTGTTCGAGAAGCTTTTCGTGACCGGGGAGGCCGATGTGGTGGCGGAACTTTATGCCCGCAATAAGGAGAAGGCGCCGGCGGCGGAAGAATTGCGCGGACTGGAACAACAGTTTGCGGAGCTTACGGGGACAGCGCCCGTAGGTATCGCTTTCGAGAACCAGCTTGACATAAGCATCCTGCAGGAAAAGCTGTTGCTCTATGACGTTTCGTATGACGAGCTTTACCGTACGCTGCGGACGGCATTCAAGGAGAACAGCGTAGCTATGCTCCATTCCTACCAGCAATACCTGCCTATCAGCATTGTGGGCGAGGAGCGGACAGTGAACGAGGTGCTGCAGCAGACATTGATACAGACCCGTCCGGACAGTAAGGGCGAAGTGGAGTATATTCCGCTTCGGGAGCTGGTAAAGGTGCGTCCGGCCGAGGATTTGAAAACGATTACGGCAGGACGCAACGGTGAATATATACCGTTCCGTTTCTATGAAGTGGACGATGCTCCGGAGTTGATGGAAAAGGTGAAGCGGGAGGCAGATGCCACGGGTGACTGGGATACGGCCTTCTCCGGCAGTTTCTTCTCCAACCGCCAGATGCTGGACGAGTTGGTGGTGATTCTTTTCATCTCTATCCTGCTGATGTATTTCATTCTTGCCGCCCAGTTCGAAAGCTTCGTGCAGCCGCTCATCGTGCTGCTGGAAATTCCGATAGATGTGGCGTTTGCCCTGCTTCTGTTGTGGATATGCGGGCATACCTTGAACCTGATGTCTGTCATCGGACTGATAGTGACGTGCGGTATCATCATCAACGACTCCATCCTAAAGCTGGATGCCATTAATGAATTACGGAGGGCTGGTATGCCGTTGCTCGAGGCCATCCACGAGGCGGGGCGCAGAAGGCTCCGGCCCATCATCATGACATCGCTCACCACCATTTTCGCTATGGTTCCGCTGCTGTTCTCGTTCGACATGGGCTCGGAGCTGCAGAAGCCGCTTTCCATAGCGATGATTGGGGCGATGTTCGTGGGGACACTGGTCAGTCTGTTCATCATCCCGTTGATATATTGGTTTATTTATAGAAAAGAAAGAGCATGAAGAAATTAAGTCTTATACTTTTGTTCAGTCTGGGAGCCCTTTCCGCTTTTGCCCAACAGCGGATAACGCTCGACTTGCAGCAGACCATTGCCCTGGCGAATGACAGTTCGCTGGAAGCCTTCCGTACCAAGAACATGTATCTGGCCGGTTATTGGGAATACCGCACCTATAAGGCAAACCGCCTTCCCAGCCTGACGCTGAACATGACTCCGGCACAGTACAACCGCGATATCACCAAGCGTTACGACTCCGAACAGGACCTTGACATCTATCGCAGCCAGCAATCCTTCTATGCATACGGCAATCTTGCCGTCAGACAGAATTTCGACTTGACGGGCGGTACGTTCTATCTGGATACGGAGCTGGGCTATATGCGGAGCTTCGGTGGAAACAAGTATACCCAGTTCACCAGTGTTCCGGTTCGTTTGGGCTACTCGCAGAGTCTGGTCGGTTACAATCCTTTCCGTTGGGAACGCAGGATTGAGCCGCTGAAGTACGAAAAGGTGAAGAAGGAGTATATTTACAATGCAGAGCGAGTATCCGAGCAGGCCACTACCTATTTCTTTGCGCTTGCCATGGCACAGGCGGAATATGACTTGGCCAAGGACAATGCCGTCTCCACCGATACCCTCTACCGCATCGGCATGCAGCGCTTGAAAATAGCCGCCATCAGCCGTGCCGACCTGCTGACGCTGAAACTCGACGTGGTGAACGCCCGCAATACTTTGCAGAATGCCGCCAGTGCCTTGAAGCGCGCCATGTTTTCGTTGGCATCTTTTCTGAATATGGAGAAGAACACGGATATCAGGGTGTCGCTTCCGGGACGTCCGAGGGCGCTGACCATACCGGTTGATGAGGCTTTGCTGGCCGCTCAAGCCAACAATCCGGAATTTCTGGGGCTTCGTCAGGAAGTGCTGGAAGCCGAGCAGACAGTAGACAAGACGAAGAAGGAATCGCGCTTCAACGCCAGCATCAACGCCAGCGTCGGCTTCAACCAGGTGGCAGAGAAATTCGGTGAAGCATACAGGCATCCCATGCAGCAGGAGATGGTGTCGGTCAGTGTCTCCATTCCACTGGTGGACTGGGGCGTGAGGAAAGGCAAATACAACATGGCGAGGAACAATCTGAACGTGGTGAAGACTTCTGCCCGGCAGAGTGAAATCAGCATTGAGGAGGAGGTTATCATGACCGTCAGCGACTTCAACGTCCAGCAAGCCCTCGTCGCCAGTGCCGAAGAGGCCCTCGACCTTGCCATCCTGGCGTATAACGAAACCCGCCAGCGCTTCATTATCGGCAAGGCAGACATCAACAGCCTGACCCTCTCGCTGAACCGCCAGCAGGAAGCGCAACGCAATTACATCTCCGCCTTGCAGGACTACTGGCTGAATTATTACAAGATACGGAAACTGACGTTGCACGACTTTGCCAGCGGATTTTCGCTGTCGGAAAAATTTGATTATAATAACTGATGAAACGAGTTTCTTCCTTCACCGTCATAGTGGCGTTTGTCTGCCTTGCTTTGGTAGGGGTGGCGTTGATACCGCTGCTCCCCGTCAAGCTGAATCCGTCACGCAGCCTGCCCGGCTTCACGGTGGGTTTCAGCATGCCTGGCACTTCGTCGCGGGTGGTGGAGATGGAAGTGACCAGCAAGCTGGAATCCATGCTGGCGCGTATCCGCGGAGTGAAGCGGCTGAACTCCACCTCGGGCAACGGCTACGGCAACATTACTGTGGAGCTGGACAAGTATGCCGATGTCGAGGCAGTCCGCTTCGAAGCTTCCACCATCATCCGGCAGACGTGGCCCCAATTGCCCGAAGGTGTCAGCTATCCCACCATTCACATGAAAGTGCCCGACGAGAACGCCTCACGCCCTTTCATGTCCTTCACACTGAATGCCCCTTCCACTCCGATATTGATTCAGCAGTATGCCGAGGAGCATATCAAGCCGCGGCTGGCAAATATTCCGGGTATCTATAAGGTGGAACTCAGCGGTGCCACGCCCATGGAGTGGAGACTGGAATATGACAGTGAACAGTTGCGCTTGCTGGGTGTGACCCTATCGGACATCAGCGAGGCAGTACAGCGGCATTACCGGAAGGAATTTCTGGGTACGCACAATGTGGATACAGGTAACGGTAGCCGGGAATGGATACGCCTGGCACTGGTGCCGGAGAGCAACTCCCTTGGTTTTAATCCTGCTGCCATCACCGTGACGGCTACCGACGGGAAACTGCTCCGCTTGGACGAACTGGTGTCGGCTGTCCGTATGGAGGAGGAGCCGCAAAGCTATTACCGCATCAATGGGCTGAATTCCGTCTATCTATCCATTACTGCGGAAGAAACTGCCAACCAGTTGCAACTGAACCGTGCCGTGATGGACGAGATGGAAGCTGTTCGGCAGGTACTTCCTGTCGGATATGAAGTGCATACCAGCTATGATGCGACCGAGTACATACGGGAAGAACTGGACAAGATTTACTTCCGTACCGGCTTGACGGTACTCATCCTGCTTGTATTCGTATGGCTCATTACTCGTAAGTTGAAATATCTTTTTCTGATAGTTACCAGCCTGGCTGTAAATATAGCGGTGGCACTTATCTTCTACTACCTCTTCGGACTTGAGATGCAGCTTTATTCGCTGGCGGGTATCACTGTCTCGCTGAATCTGGTGATAGACAGTACCATTGTCATGACCGACCACATTCTGCACCGGCGTAATCTCAAGGCCTTCCTGTCGGTGTTGGCGGCAACCCTCACTACGATGGGTGCGCTTGTTATCATTTTCTTCCTTGACGAGAGGATACGGCTCAACCTGCAGGACTTTGCAGCGGTAGTGATCATCAATCTGGCTGTTTCCTTGATGGTGGCATTGTTCTTTGTTCCGTCGATGATTGAGAAGATAGGACTGGTGAGGCGGATTACGGGGAAGAAAAGGCGTCTTGTCTTGCCGGGGCTGACGCAAACATTCAAAACAAGGTTGGGACGGATTTTCAGACGTTTCCCCGTTTATTTCTCCTGCTGCTACTCTGCTCTCATCCGTTTTCTGTGCCGTTGGCGCTGGGCTGTATGCCTGCTGTTGCTGTTGGGTTTCGGTCTGCCTGTTTTTCTGTTGCCCGACAAACTGGAAGGAGGGGGAAAATGGGAAGCTGCTTACAATAAGGTATTCGGTTCGGATACCTATAAGGAGTCGGTGAAACCCGTTGTGGACAAGGCGCTGGGCGGCAGCTTGCGGCTTTTCATACAGAAGGTGTACGAAGGCAGTTACTTCACCCGTAATGAGGAGGTGGTGCTCTATGCCAACGCCAACCTTCCCAATGGCAGCACCCTCGAGCAGATGAACACTTTGATGAAACGTATGGAGACCTACCTCAGCCGGTTCAAGGAAATCAGGCAGTTTCATACTTCCATCTACAGCCCCCGGCGTGCCAGTATGCAGATTTATTTCAAGAAGGAAGCCCGGAACAGCGGTTTTCCCTATACACTGAAAGCCAATATGATAAGCAAGGCACTGGAACTGGGAGGCGGCAGCTGGGGCATCTACGGATTGCAGGACCAGGGATTCAGCAACGATGTCCGTGAAAGTGCGGGTTCCTATCGCATCAGGATGTACGGCTACAACTACGACGAACTCTATGAGTGGGCGGAGAAGCTGAAGGCCAAGCTGCTGACGCACCGGCGTATCAAGGAAGTGCTCATCAATTCGGAGTTCTCCTGGTGGAAGGATGACTATCAGGAATTCTACTTCAACCTGAACAAGGAGCGCATGGCGCAAGAGGGCATCGACGCGCAAGTGCTTTTCTCTGCGGTGCGCCCCATCTTTGGCAAGAATCTGGAGATTGGCTCGGTAGCGGCCGAGCAGGGAACGGAGAAAATCAAGCTCTCTTCCCGCCAGTCTGCCGAATATGACATCTGGGCGATGCAGTTCTTCCCCTATGGAGTAGGAAACGGCAAGCATTACAAGCTTTCCGAACTGACTACTGTGGAAAAGGGACAGATGCCGCAGGAGATTGCCAAAGAAAACCAGCAGTACCGCCTCTGCCTGCAATACGAATATATCGGCTCCAATGAGATGGGCAACAAGATACAGAAACGTGTCCTGGAGGAGTTCAACAAACTGTTGCCGATGGGTTATACAGCCGAGTCGGACAGCAACAGTTGGTCATGGGGCGAGAAGGACAACCGCCAATACCTGCTTCTGCTGGTGGTGATAGCCATCATCTTCTTTACGACCAGCGTTCTGTTCAACTCCCTGAAGCAGCCGCTTGCCATCATCTTTGTGATTCCGGTTTCTTATATCGGGGTATTTCTTACTTTCTATTGGTTCCGGCTGAACTTCGACCAGGGCGGTTTTGCCTCGTTCGTCCTGCTGTGCGGCATCACGGTGAATGCCAGCATCTATATCCTGAACGAGTACAACAGCATCCGACGTCGTTTCCCCCGTCTTTCCGCTCTTCGTGCCTACGTCAAGGCGTGGAATGCGAAGGTCGTTCCTATTTTCCTCACGGTAGTTTCTACCATTCTGGGATTTATCCCTTTCATGATAGGTGAGGACAAGGAAGCTTTCTGGTTTCCATTGGCGGCGGGTACCATTGGCGGACTGGTGATGTCCGTCATCGGTATCTTCTTTTTCTTGCCGGTTTTTGTGCTGAAACAGCGTGATTTTCTTAGGAAATGATTACTTTTGCTCGATTTTGTTACCTGAATGGATACTTGAATTTTAAATATGGAAAGTGCGGAGTACTCTTTGGATGAGTTATTATGTCAGTCTCTTCTGTTGTTTCGTCAGTATCGGTTTTATGATGCTCCAGAATGTGGAGAAAAGGCATTCCGGATATTGGAGGAAGCCCATGTATGGATGGGGCGTACGCAAGAGTGTGTGGATATGGCGAAATGGGGGTGCGTGATAGAGTGTCTTGCGCAGAAATACTACATAGAAGATGATACGGATGCGATTCTGGAAGAAATTGATGCTGCCTTGGTTGCGCATTGGAAGAGGATAGAGAAAATCCATGCAGAAGTCACCACCGTTTATTTATGGCTGGGGTACTATTTCCTGCTACGTTTCAGAAACCGGGAATCCCGTTCCCATTCCCGTTGTAAACAGATAATGTCCAGCTTGTTGTGTGCTTTGGTCGAAATCTTCCGTAAGGTGGAGAAGGGGGGAGCCCCGACAGAAGTCTTGTCACATCTTTCGGTAGATGTTTGGGGAGAGACCGTCTGCTGGATGGAGCAGGTACATGATTCCCGTCTTTGCGAGAAGCAGTCGTCAGCTTTGCTGGCACAACTCTATAACCTGAAAAGTGTGGAGTTGGAAAAAGGTCTGGGAAAGCAGGATGCTTTGCTCCAGCAGATTCTGGAGTTTTATTGCTTTTAAGGGAAAATTATCTCTGCTTAGTTTTATCATTTCTGCTTCCACACTTCCACCTACTTCCTGCATCCCTTTATTCATCGGCATTACAAGTGCTGTGGAAGCAACTCAAAAAGGTGGAAGCAACTTTTGCTTCCACAGCGGAAATACGCCGAAAAGTAAGTTAATATCTTGTTTGTTAGTGTATTAATAGAATGTACAGCATTTTGCAAATATCTTGTTTACACGATATGCGTTTCGTGTAAACACGGTATTAACTTCGTAAAAGACCGTTTACCGATAGACTGCAGCTGGGCTCATAATAGGAATAAGATAGGTGCACAGTATGGGGAAACTATGAGTATAATAGGTGTTCAACGGTTATGAAGCACCTTGTTGACGGTCGTTAGTCGAGTGGTTGACGGCCGTTGGCAGAGCGCATCACGGCCGATAGGCGCTGATAACTCCGTACAGAAAATGGAAAGGAAGCCTATGTAAGGGGAAACAAGCTCTGAGCTATTTGTTTTGTTTGTCACATTTATCTTGTTTTTGTACATTGTTGAAGCGGTTTTTTGTATCTTTGAAGGGAGAGGCCGTAAAAAAGCTTATTCTCATCCAAAGTTTAATTATATATACATGGATTATGAAGCGATGTATAGTACTGTTCATAACATTCTGCTGTGCAGTTGTTTCTAATGCGCAGACAAATGGCATTGTGACTGATGGGGAAAAAGGATTGCCGTTGGCTGGTGTGAATATTTATCTCCAAAAGGATTCTGTGTATACGCAATGATAATCTGGTAAAGAACATGTTCATATGAAAAAACTGTTATATCTTGGGCTTTTGTCCGTTTGTGTACTGTTAGGTTCTTGCGTAGAGAAGAACGTATCCAATGTTTTTGATAAGGTAGAGAGGTATATGGATGTATATCCTGACAGTGCATTGCTGCTGTTGGAGCAAATTCCTCATCCGGAGGAGCTTCGTGGGAAGTAGCGGGCGGACTATGCATTGCTGCTAACGCAAGCACGTGATAAAAACTATCTGGATAGTTTGCAGTCGGATTCGTTGATAAAAATTGCGGTAGATTATTATAAGGATGATGGTGTAAAAGCAGGAAAGGCATTGTTTTATTATGGTAAAGTGGCAGCTTTGCAAGATAATGATACATTGGCTATACAAGCTTATTTGAGCGCTTTGGCTAAATTGGAGAAGACGGAAGAATATAAGTTGCAGGGATTTGTACATGAATATATCGGTGTTTTGAATACGGACAGAAAGCTATATAAAGATGCTCTCGACAATTATCAAAGTTCAGCGTATTGTTTTCAAAAGGCTGTTGATACTTTAGGAGTTATATATGTTTATCGGGATATTGCTCGTATTTATTATGTAGAACAGAAATATGACAGTGTTTATAATTACATTAATCGTGCTTTGTCCTTGTGTGAGAAAAAGAAAGGATGTATCAGTTTTGAACGGGTAATCCCTTCTTTATTACAAGTAAAAGGGATTGCCAAAAGAAATGAAGGGGATTTGGGAGATGCAATAGCCCTGTTGAAAACTGCGGTAGAGACTGAACAAGATAGGCATTCTATGCATCACTGTTCAATGTCATTGGGGAACATTTATTTAAATCAAAATAAGTTGGATGAGGCAAAAAGATATTTTACTTTAGCTTTGAAATCAGAAAGGCCTCGTACTCTGGCAGGGGCATACCACTATTTGTATCTGTTGGAAAAGAAACAGAAAAAGTATGCAATGGCTCTCTATTTCAAAGAAAAGTCTGATTCGTTGTTAGTCATTGAACGGGATGCTAAACAAACATCTCAAATTTTGACTTTGCAACGTAAATATGAAAGAGGAAAACTTCTTTTAGAAAAGCAACAGGTTGAACGTGAAAAGCAAATACAGCTTTATTTTTGGATAGCAGTAGTCTTGTTTATTATACTGCTATGCATTGTTTTGTATTTTCTTTTGAGAAAGAGATATGAAGGACTGTTCCGGAAGAATATGCAAATAATA
>OLZI01001431.1_pt1 | contig 13022 bp, 8 predicted proteins | sample 1674061 | NCBI WGS metagenome assembly OLZI01 (sample SAMEA103958139, study PRJEB25191) | human gut metagenome | biome: human-associated habitat [ENVO:00009003]; feature: intestine environment [ENVO:2100002]; material: feces | place: Germany | collected 2013/2015 | reverse complement strand
GCGAATTTGTTCTTATGGCAAAAGGCGTTACTGCAAAGCGTGCAAGTGTTAATAAAGAAATTAAAACGGGAGAAATAGAAATTATCGTTTCAGACCTGCGTATACTGGCAAAGGCTCAGACTCCTCCGTTTGAAATCACAAATGAAACAAAAGTAAATGAGGAATTAAGATTAAAATATCGTTACCTTGACCTTAGAAGACAGCCATTGCAGCAGAATCTGATAATGCGTCATAAAATTGCCAAGGCAGCAAGAGAATACTTCTATGCAAATGACTTTACCGAAATTGAAACTCCTATGATGATCAAGTCAACTCCCGAGGGCGCAAGAGATTACCTTGTTCCGTCAAGAATCCACAACGGCAAGTTTTATGCTCTCCCTCAGTCACCGCAGATTTACAAACAGCTCCTTATGCTTTCGGGCTTTGACCGTTACATTCAGCTTGCAAGATGCTTCCGTGACGAGGATCTTCGTGCAGACCGTCAGCCTGAATTTACACAGATTGATATGGAGCTTTCATTTGTTGATGTTGATGAAATCCTCGAAATCAACGAAGGCTTCTTCAAAAAGCTTTTTAAAGAGGTTTTAAACATTGACCTTGAGGAGCATTTCCAGAGAATGACCTACAAAGAGGCTATGGAAAGCTACGGTTCGGACAAGCCCGATATCCGTTTTGACATGAAGATTCAGGACATTTCGGACCTCGTTAAGGACTGCGGTTTCAGCGTATTTACAAGTGCAATTGAGAACGGCGGTTCTGTAAGAGCAATTGTTGCCAAGAATGCGTCGTCGGTCTACACAAGAAAAGAAATTGACAAGCTCACAGAATATGCAAAGGGCATCGGTGCAAAGGGTCTTGCCTATGTAAGATGGGTTGACGAGCCTAACGCATCATTCAAGAAGTTTATGAGTGAAGAAGAGCTTTCGGCAATTTACGAAAGACTCGGTGCGGAAAAGGGCGATGTTATCCTCATTGTTGCCGACAAGAACAGCACGGTTCTTTCAACACTCGGCGCACTCCGTCTTGTTGTTGCAAAGCGTCTTGACATTATTCCCGATGTATTCAAGTTCCTCTGGATTGTTGACTTCCCGTTCTTTGAATATGATGAGGAAAGCGGCGAATGGCTTGCAATGCACCATCCGTTCACAATGCCTAAGGAGGAATGCCTGCAGTACCTTGACACAGATCCGTCAAAGGTTATTGCAAAGGCTTATGACCTCACACTCAACGGTGTTGAGCTTTCAAGCGGTTCAATGCGTATCACAGACTATGAACTCCAGCAGAAGATGTTCAAGGCTTTGAAGCTAACCGATGAAGAAATCGAAGCAAAGTTCGGATTCCTTGTTGAAGCCTACAAATACGGCGCACCGCCGCACGGTGGTATGGGTATCGGTCTTGACCGTGTTACAATGCTTATGTGCAAGGCTGACAGCCTCCGTGATGTAACGGCATTCCCGAAGGTTCAGAATGCAAGCGAACTTATGTCTGCATGTCCGGCAGAAGTTGATGACGAAAGCCTTGAGGTTCTCGGAATCAAGGTTGTCAACAAAGAAGACTGATTAAGGGTATAATCTATGAGTCCGGATACAATTGCAACAATCATCTCTGTGTCGATAGTCGTACTTGCAATAGCAATTATAGTTACGGTAATTGTCAGTAAGATAAGACATCTTTCAAGAACATTGTTCGGTACAAGCTCCCTTATTGAGGGCATTCAGGGCGTTAAAGAGGATCAGGAGCAAATGCGTGAAACTCCCCGTTCGCTTCACGGAATGACCTCGGTTTATATGCCAATGATAAAAAAGGATTTTCCCGAGCTTGATGTTGAGCAGTATATGAACAAAACCCGTTCACTTTTGCGAAACTACTTTTCAGCGGTTGAGTCAAAAAGGCTCGGCGTTATTGCGGAGGAGGTCACTCCGAATTTTACAAACTATGTTCAGGGAATTATTGACCAGCTTTCATCTGTTGCAAATACACAGCACTATGAGGATGTCAATATTTACGATGTTCAGATTGCCCGCTATATAAAAAACGGTGCAACGGTAACGATACTTTTTGAGGCATCTGTCGGTTACTTTTCGTATGTTACCGATATGAACAACGAGGTGACCTTCGGCAGCAGAGAGAACAGAATGCAGACAATCTATGAGGTTGGGTTGATGTATGTTCAGGACGCTGACCGGCTTCATAACAGAGCAACCGCTCTCGGAGTGAATTGCCCCAACTGCGGCGCTCCCGTAAAAACGCTGGGAGAAAAATTTTGTCAGTTCTGCGGAACTGCAATAAAAGAAATTAACATTCGTTCGTGGAAGTTTAATTCCGTAAACGAACAGACACTTCAACAGAGAAAATTCTGAAAGTTTGACGGTCGGGTTGTCAGAGCCAAATGCCCTCTTCCCGACCGTCTTTTTGCATTATTTATGATGGCAAAACATTGGAACAATAAAAAAACATATGCCATTCAGCCTGTTTTTTAATAATAGTATTGAAATTTTTCTTCAAACATATTATTATTAGTGTAACAGCAATATCTGAAAAATCAGCTATAAGCTACAAAAATTAAGGAGTTAAATTATGGGTATTATTAAAGCAGCTATAAATGCAGTCGGAGGCGGACTCGCGGATTCATGGCTCGAGGTCATTGAACCGTCCCCCATGGGCGACAACACCCTCATCTGTCCCGGTCAGCTTGTTTCGCAGAACGGCAAAAGTCAGAACAAAAAGGGTTCTGAAAACATCGTATCAAACGGTTCTGTAATTCATGTTTACGATAACCAGATGATGATTCTTATTGACGGCGGTAAGATTGTTGACTTTACTGCAGAGCCGGGTTATTTTAAGGTAAATAACAGCTCAATGCCGTCACTTTTCTGCGGTCAGTTCGGCGATTCAATCAAGGAAACTTTTAACCGTATTAAGTACGGCGGAATCCCCTCACAGGCTCAGAGGGTTTTCTATATAAATCTTCAGGAAATCAAGGGTATTCCTTTCGGAACATCAACTCCCGTAAACTATTTTGACAATTTTTACAATTCAGAGCTTATGCTCCGTGCTCACGGTACATATTCAATCAAGGTTGTTGAGCCGTTCAAGTTCTATCAGGAGGTTATTCCGAGAGAGGCTGTTACGGAAAACAAGTCTGTTGATTTCGCAGATGTAAGAGCACAGTATAACGAGGAGTTCGTCGGCGCTCTCGGTTCTGCAATCAACCAGTACTCCGCTGACGGTGAGAGAATCAGCTTTATCAAGTCAAAACAGCGTCTTATCGGTCAGTATATGGCACAGACGCTTGATGAGGAATGGACACAGGCTCGTGGTATGGAAGTCTTTGCCGTTGGTATGGATGTTTCATACACAGAGGACAGTCAGGAGCTCATCAATATGCGCAACAAGGGTGCAATGCTCTCGGACGCAGCAGTTCAGCAGGGCTATGTTGCAGCCAATATTTCAGAGGGCCTTAAAGATGCCGGCTCAAATGCAAACGGTGCAATGGCAGGCTTTATGGGCATGGGCATTGGTATGAATGCCGGCGGAAATATCATGGGCGGTTATCAGCAGAATCCGCAGTACCGTCAGCAGCAGCCGACTCAGCCACAGCAACAGGCTCAGCCACAGCAGACTCCCGCTCCGCAGGCAGGCGGTGCAGCCGCAGGCTCATGGACTTGCTCATGCGGTGCGGTAAACACAGGCAAGTTCTGCTCGGAATGCGGTTCAAAGAAGCCCGAGGCTCCCAAAAAGCGTTTCTGCACAAACTGCGGATATGAGCTTTCTGCAAATGCAAAGTTCTGTCCCGAGTGCGGTACAAAGGCAGAATAATCTGAATTTTAAGTACAAACAATCCCTCTTCTCAAACGGAGGGGGATGTTTCAGAATTTAATTATAAGGGGTAAGTTATGGCAACTGTAAACTACACCTGTCCGAACTGCGCCGCTCCGCTGAAATTCAATCCCGATAAGCAGATGTTCAGTTGTGAATACTGTATGTCCGATTTTACGGAAAAGTATGTTCAGGATTTTTTTGCCAAGAAGGAGCAAAAGGAGAACAGCGCAGAAAAGCAGGAGAAAAAGGAACAGGAAAAGGCTAAAGAGAATGCCGCCAAGCAGGCGCAGAGCAATGACAGCGCACAGGCAGAAAACAAAACTGAAGAAGAGGCTGTTATCTACAACTGTCCAAGCTGCGGTGCTCAGGTTGTTACAACAGCGTCAACTGCGGCAACAACCTGCTTCTATTGTCAGAATCCTGTTGTTCTCGGCGGCAGACTTTCGGGTGAATTTAAACCCGACCGTGTGATTCCGTTCAAGCTTTCAAAGCAGAAGGCAATTGACAAGTTTCTTGAAATGTGCAAAAAGAAATGGTTTTTGCCGAAGAATTTTGTCAGCGAAAAGCATTTTGACAAACTCACGGGTGTGTATTTTCCGTATTGGTATGTTGACGAACAGCGTAGCGCACAGATGATTGCGAAGGGCGAAAAGGTTCGTTCGTGGACTGTCGGAGATGACCGTTACACGGAAACAAAGGTTTTTGAGCTTCACAGAGCAGGCAATCTGATTGTAAATAATGTTTTTGAAAGAGCGTTAAAAGGTCAGGACAGAGATATGCTCCAATGCGTACACCCTTACGATTTGGGCGAGGCTCACCCGTTTGCAATGTCCTATCTTTCGGGTTTTCAGGCAGAAAAGCGTGATATTGAGCAAAATGAGGTTGCACAGGCAGTTCAAACAAGAATCAACGGATATTGTCAACAGCTTATGAAAGACACGGCAAGCGGATACAGTGCCGTTCAGATTCAGAACTACAACGATAAAATCGACCTTGAAAATTGGAACTATACCCTCTTGCCCGTTTGGGTTGTAACCTATAAATACAGGGGTAAAATTCTGCCGTTTGCAGTTAACGGTCAGACGGGCAAAACCTACGGTGAGCTTCCTACCTCCGCAGGAAAGCTTCTTGCTTTCGCTGCAATTATTGCCGCAGCGCTTATGGCACTCGGCTTGTTGGGAGGTCTGTTGTTCTTATGATGAATGTGACAAAAAGACTTTCCGCAATGCTTGCGGCAATGATTATGGTTTTCTGTACTCCGCTCTTTGTTTTTGCGGCGGGACAAACAGAACTCCGTGATGACGCCGAACTGTTTACCTCGGAGGAAGAAACACAGCTTCAGGCGGAACTTGACGCTTTTGCTCAAAAAACCGGCTGGGTTGCGGTTATCTATACTAACAACGAGGGCAAAACCGAGGACAATATCAAACCGTTTGCAAACCGTTATTATGCCGACAAATACGGCAAAACTACGGCGGGCGTTATACTCACGATTGATATGAAAGGCAGAGCAATCGACTTCAGAACAAAAGGCGATGCGATGTATTATTTCGGCGATGGCCGTGTTAAGACTCTTCTTGATGATGTTCAGCGTGATATGAAGCAAGGCAACTATTACAGCGCTGCCGAACAATTCCTCTATTATGTTGACCACTACTATGACGAGGGTATTGACAATGACGAGTCAAATGAAAATATTGATTTGCAGGAAAAAGAGGATAACAAATTCCTCTATGTCGTAAAGCATTACGGCATTGTCATTGCAGGCGGTTCAATTATTGTTGCCGTTATTGTTGTTATTGTAGTGAAAAACCGTTACAAGCACAACGGCAAAGCAGGAACTTATGACCTCAAGAAAAACAGCAAGACTATGCTTACCGACAAGAAGGATATCTTCCTGACAAAGCATGTTTCCGTTACGAGAATCCGGAGTGATTCCGACAGCTCGGGCGGTTCATCAAGCAGCTCATCCGGTGGCGGCGGTTCATCGGGCGGCGGAAGCAGAAGTTTTTAATGCTGAAAACTATTTGAATTTTACGGAGAATGCTGTATTCTCTGTTTGGGGGCGGCAGAAATGCCGTCCTCTTTTAATGTGAAAAATTATGAGAAATATTGAAATTATTCAAAAACTGAATACCATGCACACAGCCTGTGAAAGCGAACTTTTACAGCTGATTACAACTTACGATGAAAAAGATTTTGAATATCTTCGCAAATGTGCAAGAGATACTGCCGACAAAATTTTCGGCAACAAAATTTATATCCGTGGCTTGATTGAATTTTCGAGTATATGCAAAAATGATTGCTTTTACTGCGGACTTCGCCGTTCAAACGGCAATGCCGTGCGTTACCGACTTTCAAAGAATGAAATCCTCTCCTGTTGCCAAAACGGACACGAACTCGGATTCCGCACATTTGTGTTGCAGGGCGGTGAGGACGGATTTTTTACAGATGATGTAATGTGCGGCATCGTGTCGGAAATAAAAAACAGATTTCCCGATTGTGCCGTAACGCTATCGCTTGGCGAAAGGTCGTATGAAAGCTATCAAAGACTTTTTGACAGCGGTGCAGACAGATATCTTCTCCGTCACGAAACAGCCGACAAAAAACACTATTCCATGTTGCATCCGCCCGAAATGTCACTTGAAAACCGAATGCAATGCCTGTATAATTTAAAGAGAATAGGTTATCAGACAGGCGCAGGATTTATGGTTGGCTCACCGTTCCAAACTCCCGAAATGCTTGTCAAGGATTTAAAATTTATTGAAAAATTAAGTCCCGAAATGTGCGGAATAGGTCCGTTTGTACCGCACAAAGACACAAAATTTAAAAACGAAAATCACGGCGATGTAAGCCTTGTGCTTATGTTGCTTTCAATAATAAGGCTTTTAAAACCGAACATTCTTTTGCCGGCAACAACCGCCTTAGGCACGGTCGATCCGCTTGGTCGGGAAAAGGGCATTCTTCACGGTGCAAATGTTGTAATGCCCAACCTTTCCCCTGTTAAGCACAGAAAAGATTACTCGCTCTACGATAACAAAATCTGTACGGGAGACGAAGCGGCACAATGTATCGGCTGCCTTGCAGACAGAATGAAAAAAATCGGCTGTGAAATTGTGACCGACCGAGGAGATTATACAGAGGAATAGTGTGAAAAATCACACTATTATAATATATTGCCCTCAAAATTTGCCTTTGGCATAATTTTGAGATGGCTGAAATCATCATTTACGCCTGTTCAGGCAACGCAGGTTAATTAGGTGATTTTTAATAAATTGTTTGTTGCCTGAAAGGCTATGATGATTATTATGATTAGATACGATAAAAATTCGCTGAAAGCGGAGGAGTTTATCAATGACGGGGAGATTCTTGATTCCCTGAAATTTGCCGATGAAAATAAAAATAACCTTGAACTTGTCGATAAAATAATCGAAAAGGCAAGGCTCAAAAAGGGTATCAATCACCGTGAGGCAAGCGTTCTTTTAGCTTGTGAAGATAAGGAGAGAATCAAAGAAATCTACAACCTTGCCCGTCAGATTAAGAAGGATTTTTACGGTGACAGAATTGTCATGTTCGCCCCTCTCTATCTTTCAAACTACTGCGTAAACGGCTGTGTCTATTGCCCGTATCATGCAAAGAACAAGCACATCTGCCGTAAAAAGCTCACACAGGATGAGGTCAGAAAAGAAGTTATCGCACTTCAGGATATGGGACACAAGCGTCTTGCAATTGAGGCAGGCGAAGATCCCGTAAACAACCCGATTGAGTACATTCTCGACTGCATAAAGACCATTTATTCGGTCAATCACAAGAACGGTGCAATCAGACGGGTTAATGTGAACATTGCCGCAACAACCGTTGAAAATTATAAAAAGCTCAAGGAAGCCGGAATCGGCACATACATTCTTTTTCAGGAAACCTACAATAAAAAGAGTTATGAACAGCTCCATCCCACAGGTCCCAAGCACAACTACAATTACCACACAGAGGCAATGGACAGAGCCATGCAGGGCGGTATTGATGATGTGGGAATCGGTGTGCTTTTCGGGCTTGAGCTCTACCGCTATGAACTTGCAGGACTTCTTATGCACGCAGAACATCTTGAGGCTGTTCACGGCGTCGGTCCGCACACAATCAGCGTTCCCCGAATCAAGGCGGCAGACGACATAAATCCCGATGATTTTGACAACGGAATTGACGATGAAACCTTTGCCAAAATAGTCGCAATTATCAGAATTGCAGTTCCCTATACGGGAATGATTATTTCAACCCGAGAGAGCGAAAGCGTTCGCAAAAAGGTGCTTGAACTCGGCATTTCTCAGATCAGCGGAGGCTCACGCACAAGCGTAGGAGGATATGACGAACCCGAATCGGAAGAAGAGAATTCGGCTCAGTTTGATGTTTCCGACAACCGCAGTCTTGATGAGGTTGTAAGGTGGCTTATGAATCTCGGCTATATTCCGTCATTCTGCACAGCCTGTTACCGTGAGGGCAGAACGGGCGACCGCTTTATGTCGCTTTGCAAGAGCGGTCAGATTCAGAACTGTTGCCACCCCAACGCCCTTATGACGCTTGAAGAATATCTTGTTGATTATGCAAGCGATGATACAAGGAATGTCGGTCAAAAACTCATTGAACAGGAACTCGAAAAAATCCCCAACGAAAAAGTCCGCACCATTGCAAAAGAACATATCTTTGACATAAGAAACAACAATAAAAGAGATTTCAGATTTTGACGGAGGGCGTAATGGGAATGAATGATACACCGTCGTCGGAACGACTGCACATCGGATTTTTCGGCAGACGAAATGCAGGAAAATCAAGCGTTGTGAATGCGGTCACAAATCAAAATATGTCGCTTGTATCGGACAAAAAAGGCACAACAACCGATCCTGTGGAAAAGACAATGGAGCTTCTTCCGCTCGGTCCTGTTGTGATAATCGACACGGCAGGCTTTGATGACGGGGGAACTCTCGGCACAATGCGTGTTGAACGCACAAAAGCCGTGCTGAACCGTGTTGACATTGCCGTGCTTGTGGTTGACGGAACAATCGGAATGACCTCGGTTGAAAACGAACTTGTATCGCTTTTTGAGGAGAAGAAAATTCCGTATCTTATTGTGTTCAACAAATGCGATTTGCTTGACAATACAACTGACGGTAAAATCTTTGTAAGTGCAAAAAACAACACGAATATAGAACTTTTAAAGGATAAAATCGCAAAAGTTGTAAACACACAAAAATCCGATAAAAGGCTTTGCGGTGACCTTGTTAATAAAAATGACTTTGTTGTGCTTGTAATCCCGATTGACTCCGCCGCCCCCAAGGGCAGAATAATTCTTCCGCAGCAGCAGGTTATCCGTGATTTGCTCGACAGCGGAGCAATCCCTGTTTGTGTGCGTGAAAGCGAACTTGCCGATACTCTGAAAAATCTCGGTACAAAACCAAAGCTCGTCATAACTGACAGTCAGGTATTTAAGCCTGTTTCGGAGATTGTGCCGAACGATATCAAACTGACCTCGTTTTCAATTCTTATGGCGAGGTACAAGGGGTTTCTGAAAACTGCCGTAAACGGTGCAAGGGCAATTGAGTCGCTTAATGACGGTGACAAAATTCTCATCAGCGAGGGTTGCACTCATCACAGGCAATGCGATGACATCGGCACGGTAAAACTTCCCCGATTGCTGAAAAATTACACGGGTAAAAATTTTGAAATCGTGACAAGCTCAGGCAAAGACTTCCCGAATAATTTGTCGGAATTTTCACTTGCAATCCATTGCGGTGCGTGTATGCTCAATTCAAGAGAGGTAATCAGCCGAATGAACCGTTCGATTGAAAGCGGAGTTCCGTTCACAAACTACGGGATCGCCATAGCCTATATGCGTGGAATTCTCGACCGTTCAATTGAAATGTTTGATGAATAAAATAAAAATTCGGTATGTAAAAATACACACCGAAACAGATTGACATATTAAAAAATTGATGTTAATATATAAGTAAGGAAACGGCTTTAGCTGTTTCGCAATTGGGATTTATTATTTCAAAATCGCTCTGTATTGCAGTACAGGGCGGTTATTTCTTTATGCATAAAACTATAATAGTTACTAACAAAGTAAAACAGATTATGTATTCCACGCAAACACCCCCTTTCATAAGGGTAGTCTTGCGACCGCCGCCAGTGGCGGAAAAAGGGAGCATAGCGCTGTCTGAAATAACGAGTATAAGGAAGTGCATTTATGCACAACGAGATACGACTATATTTCAGACTGGACAGCCGCCGCCATTTCCTTACAGAGTTATTTTAACAAATATATTGTTTGTTTTCAAGACGGAAGTTTGTGTTTTGTAAAATAAAAATTCGGTATGCAAACACACACCGAAACAGATTGACATAATTAAAAATTGATGTTAATATATAAGTAGGGAAACGGCTTGAGCTGTTTCGCATCGTTAATTTAAGTTTTTTCTAAAAAAACCGTCTTGTGCTGCAACACAGGGCGGTTATTTCTTTATATTCTTAATGACTTCATTAAAAGCCACAAAAACAATTGCAAGTACAAATAAATATGTAATCTCTGCCATTGGAATATACACCTCCTTTCCAGAGGTGTCGAAACAGCCGTCAAGTGCTGATTGTATATTACATAGCATCTGTAAATTTGCAATATTATTCTAATAAAGGCAATCCTACTTTACCGTAAGATTGCCTTTATTTTATGCTTTGTGATTTTCTCTTAAATCTGTTCTCTTGATTTTTCCGCTGATTGTTTTTGGAAATTCATCGACAATTTCAAGGTGCTGAATCCACTTGTAGCTTGCCATACGCTTGTTGCAGAAGGTTTTGATTTTGTTTTCAAGCTCCTTATCATGCGGTGCGCCGTCTGTCATTTTGACAATCGCCTTAATTGCCTGACCTCTGTCTTTGTCCGGAACACCTATAACCGCACATTCAAGCACATTCGGATATTGCATAAGAACATTTTCAACTTCAAACGGACCTACTCTGAAGCCTCTTGTTTTGATAAGGTCATCGGCTCTGCCGACATACCAGAAATATCCGTTCTCGTCTTTATATGCCGTGTCGCCCGTGTGATATACACCGTGTCGCCACACCTTTTCATAAAGATTTTCGTTGTTATAATATGTGATGAAAATTCCGTGCTGTTTTCTGTCCTTTGGAGGGAATACAACAACTTCGCCTACTTCACCCTGCTTAACCTCGTTGCATTCATCGTCAACAATTCGTACATCATAAAGCGGAGTAGGCTTGCCCATTGAGCCTGCAATCGCCTTGTCCCCTTTGAGATTTGCAAGCATAAGAACCGACTCGGTCTGACCGAAGCCCTCGCAAAGTTCAATTCCCGTCTGCTTAAACACCTCTTCAAAAACTTCATTGTTGAGTGCCTCGCCTGCTGTCGTAAGGTGAGAAAGTGCAGAAAGGTCGTACTTGTTCATACCTCTTTTAATGAAGTATCTATAAACTGTCGGCGGTGCGCAGAAGGTTGTAACCTTGTACTTTTCCATTATACGCAACAGCTTGCCCGGAGAGAATTTGTCAAAGTCATAGACCATAACAGCTGAACCGCAGAGCCATTGACCGTAGATTTTGCCCCATGACGCTTTTGCCCAGCCTGTTTCGGCAACAGTGAGGTGAAGTCCGCCGTCTTTTACACATTGCCAGTATTTTGCCGTGATAATGTGTCCGAGTGTGTAGATATGATTGTGTTCAACAGCCTTAGGATAGCCTGTTGTGCCTGAGGTAAAGTAAATTACCATAGGCTCTTCTGCTTTTGTTTCAACTCTTTCAAGGGTATCGGGAGCGTTTTCAACTTCTTCAGTAAAATCAATCGCACCGAAAATCTGCCTTCTCGGAACAAAAACGGTTTCAAGCGTGTTCGGCTGAGATGCAACCGCAAGCATATCTTCGGCGGTAGTTTCATCGGGAGTGCAGACAGCTGCCTTTATCCCTGCCGTTTTAACACGATACGAAATGTCGCTTTGAGTCAGAAGATTTGTTGCGGGAATAATAACCGCACCAAGCTTGTGGAGTGCAGGGGCAACATACCAGTATTCGTAGTTTCGTTTCAGAATAACAAGAACCTTGTCGCCTTTTTTAATACCACGGCTTAGAAGCAAATTCGCAAATCGGTTTGACCTTTTGTCAAACTCTTTCCAAGTTATCTCGGTACGACCTGCCTCCATAGGGTTTGTTTCGATAAGAGAGTATTCTCTCCATGTAACCTTTGCGTGTTCCATAGCCTTTGGATTAATCTCCACAAGGCTTACCTCATCACCGTACATTTGTGCGTTTTTTTCAAGTAGTTCAGTAATTGGCATTTTTATAATATCTCCTTTTTAATCCTCGTCGGCTGTCTTTGCAAACACTCCGTCAAGGAATTTATCATCATATTTTTTTGTAAACATTGATACAACAGGCACTGCTGCAAGTGACACAGCCATTGCGGCAACACCCATTTCAGGTGCTTTCTTTGCGGCAAGCTTGAATGCTTCGTATACAGTATCACAGCTTGCGGTATTCATTGATGTAAGCACGATTGTTGTAACCGCAACAGTCAAAAATCCAAGAATCATACCTGCCCAGGCACCTGCTTTTGTTGTTTTCTTTGAATAAATACCCCATATGTAAGGACCGATAAAACAGCCCGATACTATGCCCCAACTGAATGACATAATATTTACTATAATCGTAATGTTGCCCGTTGCGAATATGTATGAAAGTGCAACGAACAAAAGACAGAGTGCTCTTGTTAAAATCATTTGATTTTTTCCGCTGTAATTCTTATTCACTGCCGGAATTAAGTCAACCGAAATAGCCGATGCAGATGACAAAACGATTGATGAAAGCGTTGACATTGACGCCGACAACAAAAGAATAAGTATTACCGCAAGAATGATTGTTGTTACGATATTAGGGTCACCGAGTGCTGTAAGCAATGTGTTCGGAATAACCGCGTCAACTCCGCCTTCAGGCAGTTGGTTATTCAAAACAAGTCTTGAAAGCGAGCCGACAAAGTATGCACCCGCACCGATTATAAGTGCAAATACTGTTGAAATAACAGTCGCTTTATGAATTGATTTAATATCTTTAACCGCATAATATTTGCTAACCATTTGAGGAAGTCCCCATGTACCGAAACTTGTAAGCAAAATATTTACGCATAGGAATTTCCAATTTGCTCC
>OLZI01001408.1_pt1 | contig 13179 bp, 8 predicted proteins | sample 1674061 | NCBI WGS metagenome assembly OLZI01 (sample SAMEA103958139, study PRJEB25191) | human gut metagenome | biome: human-associated habitat [ENVO:00009003]; feature: intestine environment [ENVO:2100002]; material: feces | place: Germany | collected 2013/2015 | reverse complement strand
TGTTGGGTCATGAAACGGCGGGCTGGGTCTGCATTGTGGCCGCTGCGCCGATTGCAGCAGCAGGATTTTTTACTTATGACTGTCTGACCTTTGAAAAATTCCTGCTTGTTGTAATAGACAGCACAGTTATCAGAAACGATTGGCGGCTATGGAAAACTGAAAACAAACACATAAAGAAGAAAAGCAGAAAGAAAGGTGATAGACATTGAGGTTAAGTGAGTACGCATCTACGCGAAAAACACGCGGCAGCTATAAAATGCCGCGTTCGGTGCAGCAAAGTATCCCAATTGACAGAATCTATGCAGACGGTGTTTGGCAATCGGAAAATGTGTTCAGCATGATGTGGCAAATCAGCGACATCAACTACGCCATGCAGAGTGACGCGGCCAAGCAGAATATTTTAACGCAGCTTGGTACGGTCTACGCGGGCATCCCCGCCGACTGCTGGATGCAAGTCTGCATCGTTAGCCAGCGCATGGATGAAAAAGCCTTTGCCCGCGATGTGCTGTACCACCGCGAGAACGATGGCTTTGATTCCCTCCGCGCCGAACGCAACCGCCAAATCAAGGCCAACGCCCGCGAAAACGGAAATGTGGTGCAGCATAAGTACATCATCGTGTCCACGAACAAACCCGGCGTAAAAGAGGCCCGCGAACGCTTTGTACAGGTGCAGGGGCATCTTTTGTCCGCGTTTTCCGCGCTGGAGTGTAGCGTCACGCCGCTGGACAACCGCGCACGGCTGGAGGTGCTGCACAAGTTTTTTCGCATTTCCGAGGAGGGGCGTTTTAACTTCGACTTTGATAATTGCGCCAAACTGGGGCAGGACTTCCGCGATTCTATCGCCCCGGACTGCATCCGCTTTTGCAAAAAGCATATTGAAATCGAGGATTTTTATGCCAAGTGCATGACGATCAGCGAGTACCCGCAGCAGCTTGATGATAAGTTTATCTCCGCACTGCTTCAGCAAGTGCCATACATTGTGTTATCAATCGACATTGAGCCGGTGGAGACGGAAGATGCCTTTAAGGAAATTGACAATGCCCAGATGAAAACCGATGCCGAGAAAGTCCGTTTCAATAAGAAATCCGTGGAAAATCTGGACTTCACTTCCTCCGTACCGCAGCGGACGCAGGAGCAGGACCGCATCATTGCCAACATCCGCAAAGAAATGACGGAGAACGACCAGCAGATGTTTTTGAGCCTGCTCACCGTCACTTACTTTGCTGACACACTGGAAGATCTCGCGCTGGAAACCGATGCACTGAAAACCACGGCGGCGAACTATAACTGCCGATTCACCGAGTTGTACTTTCAGCAGGAACGTGCCTTTAACACGGCCATGCCTTACGGTCTGCGCCGCATCGAGAGCGTGCGCACGATGCTGACGAAATCGCTGACAGCACTTGTACCGTTCAATACGCAAGAAATTCTCACACCGGGCGGCATTTGTTACGGCAGAAACACCGTGACCGGCAATCTCATCATCGGGCTGCGCACTAGCCTTGTGAACGGCAATGCAATGGTTGTCGCTACCTCCGGCGGCGGCAAATCAATGTTTGTTAAGTTGGAAATCCTTATGCTGTACCTGCGCTTCACAAAAGCACGTTTCTATGTCGTAGATCCCGAAAATGAGTACGCGCCCCTCGTGCAGGAATTGGGCGGCGAGGTTGTGAATATCTCGGTGGACAGCGCTACGCACTTTAATCCGCTGGACTTCAAATACGATAAGGCAACGAAAATACCTCCCCATGTTGCTAAGGCAGAATTTGTATTGAGCCTGTGTGAGCAAATAATGGGCAAGGAGCATATTCTGGCCGGTGATAAAAGTCTGATTGATGATGCCCTTGAAAACATCTACAAACCCTTGATGGAATCCCACTATACCGCGCCATGCCCGACTATCAAGGACTTGTGGATGGCACTGAACAACCAGCGCGATAAACGGTCAAAGGAAATCGCGCTTGCATTGCGGATTTTCGCCACCGGCAGTATGCAAGCGTTCGCCCAGCCCACGAACGTGGATATGAGCAACCGCCTTATCTGCTTCAACATCCAGAGCTTGGGAGAACAGCTAAAGCCTGTTGCCATGCTGTCTATGCTGGAGTACATCAACACCGCTGTTATGAGCAACGAACGCAACGACCCCAAGGCCGCCACATGGGTGTACTTTGATGAAATCTATCTGCTGCTGCGCGATTCTTTGAGCGCCAATTTCCTGTACACAAGTTGGAAGCGATTCAGAAAGTACAACGCCTACGCCACCGGCATCACGCAAAATGTGCAGGACTGCCTTACCAATGACACCGCCTATGCCATGCTGGCAAACTCCGAATTTGTGGTCATGCTGCGCCAAACCAAGGACATTGACAGTGTGGTAGAACTGTACGGCCTGTCCGAGCCGCAGCGGAAATATTTGCTGTTGGCCCAACCCGGTGAGGGTATCATCAAGATGGGCAACAGCCTTATCCCATTCAACAACCCCCAACCCAAGGATACTAAGACTTACAAATTACTCACGACTAAACCCGGTGAAATGGAGTGAATCCTATGAGTGAAAATGAAATCCGCGTGCTGTATGTGCAGCCCGGTAAATACCCGGAAGAACGAATAATCCCTAACACATTAAGCGCATCACAGAAACTTGTCGGAGGCAATATTGAATGTTGTTGCCCGTGGAGAGATAGCGTCTGCATTGTCTGCAATGATTCTGGAAAGATTGACGAGTTACCGCCTAACCGTCTTTACGGACATACAGACTTTCTTGCAGGCTCTTTTTTCGTTTGTGGTAGTCGCAGGAGGGATTTTGTCAGCTTAACTGATAAGCAGTTTGCACACTATGAAAAGATGTATCATCACCCAATCGTCTTTCTCCCCACGCCGCACGGCCTACTGCCGATGAAATGCACCCCCGAACAGTATGAGCAGTTCCAGCGTGACGGCAACAAACTGAAGATCAAGCCCATCGACCACGGAGAACGATAACACCATGATTCTGCACAGACAAAAAGCGGGGTGCCGCTCGCCGTAGAAATCAAGAAGCACAACTTTTATATAAAATAGGAGGATACCACCATGACCGACCCCAAATTTATGACCCCGCCCCATCGTAGGGCATACTTAACCCACCTTAACCGCTGCAAGGTGATGGACAGCTACCCGGAATATACGCGCCAGTTGGATGATGTGGTGATCGACGATGCCCGGAATTAAAGCAAAGCGCAAGCAGTTTGTGCGCAAAACGCTTATGCGGGCCAAGGCGCAGAGCGAACGCACCGCCGAGCAGCGGCAGGAATCCCCCGAAGAATACGCACAAACCGAGGTGCAGCAGGGCATTTCCGATATGGCTGCCCGTACAGGCAACACCGCCAAAAGCACCGCCAGCATGAGCTACCGCAAGTTTCGTGCAATGCAGGAGAAGCGGAAAAATCTCACCTTGCAGGGCAGCACCCAATCTGCATCAAAGCTGACTGAAAAAGGGAAAGTCACTGTTCCCACGCAGACCGAGCGCAGGGAAATGTTCAAAAAGCAGCGTTTCCGGCAAAAGGCCATCGCAGCCAAAATGCCGCCGCAAGCAGCTACCGTACCTGCTGCCCAGCCAACGCCGCCCTACCGCGCTCAAATGCAGCGGTTGAAGCGCCAGCACTTTACCCGTGAAGCTGTGCGCCGCTATCTGCAAAAGCAGACGGCTGCCACAGCGGCGGGCAATACCGCTCCCATCGTTAGCCACGCACCCAAACTGCCCACAATCAGCAATAAACAAGCCACGGTTGAAGCAATCAGCCGTGGCGTTCATTATATCGCAGCCAAAATCAAAGCCCTGCTCTCCCAAACTGTGCGGCGCGCCGCGCAATCGCTGCTGGCGCTGCTTGGCGCGGGCGGCGTGGTGCTGTTGCTGGCGATGGTCATAGGCGCGGCTGCGGCGGTGATCGGCTCACCGATGGGCATCTTGTTTGCCGATGAATCCGGCGACCCCAACAGCATCCCTATTGCCGAAATCGTAGCCGACACCAACGCCGACTTCGGCGCGGCCATCAATGACATCGTATCCGCCCACCCGGAGTGCAGCGAAACCACCATCACCTACGACTACGAGGACGGTCATACATGGGCAAGCTACTGGCCGGAGGTGCTGGCCATCTTTGCAGTACATACCAACCTCAACTCTGATAGCGACGTTGTCGTTATCAATGCCGCCCAAATGCAGCGCATCCAAGACACCTTTTGGGCGATGCACAACATCACCTACGAAGTCGAGGAAGTAGATGTCACCCCCGAACCAACCGAGGATGACCCCGACCCGGAGCAGCAAACCGAGTACATCCTGCATATTACCGTCAGCAGCAAAACTGTGGACGAACTGGCCGAGCTATACAATTTCACCCAAGACCAAAACGATATATTGCACGAACTTCTCTCCGATGAAATGCGCCCTACGCTGCTTGCCCTCTGCGGCGGCATCGGCATCATCGAGGATGGCGAGTTATGCTGGCCGCTGCCCGGCCACACCTATATTTCCTGCAATTTTGGTGACGACGACGCTTACGGTAACTCCGGGCATCGCGGTACGGACATTCCCGCGCCGGAGGGTACACCCATCTTGGCTGCCCACAGCGGTACGGTGCTGGTCAGCGGCTGGAACGACAGCTACGGCAATCAGGTTCTGCTGGATAACGGCGCGGGCTTGTCCACGCGGTACGCCCACATGACGCAAACTGCCGTTACCGCAGGGGAAGCGGTAACGGCAGGGCAGGTTATAGGTTATGTAGGCAATACCGGCGACAGCACAGGTTTCCACCTGCATTTTGAGGTTATGCAGAATGGTGTGCGTGTGAATCCTATGGATATGGTTTGTCTGCAAGAGAAGAAACAATAAGTAATCGGTTATCCTGACAAAAGCAGCCTTGAAAGTGTTTTGGCACTTTCAAGACTGCTTCATTATTGTTTATACTGTATCATCTGTGGAAAGTTGTGTACTTTCTTTTCATGGTGATGGAGAGTGCAAGCATTGCAATGTTCCATAGCAAAGATGCACCGGAAAGACCAACAGCCGCTGTCGCAAGCGATTTTGCCGTAGCAGAGTCATTTGCTTCTTTGTTTGCCACAGCGGAAGTGTCGCGTACAAGACCGGCATTGATGGTCGTGCCATCGGTCATTGTAAGAATTAGGTAGCCGTCGTTATCAATCATGGCGTTGTCTATTCCGCGCCCGGCAGTACCATCCTGTCCATCCTTGCCATCCTGACCGTTTTGTCCGTCTTGACCATTTACACCGTTTTTTCCGTTAATTCCATTGGTGCCATTTTGCCCGGAAGCGCCATCGGCACCGGCATCGCCTTTTTCGCCTTGGTCACCCTGAATGCCTTGCTCGCCTTGGTCACCCTTGTCGCCCTTTTCACCTTGGACACCCTGAATGCCTTGCTCGCCTTGGTCACCCTTGTCGCCCTTTTCACCTTGGACACCCTGAATGCCCTGCTCACCTTGGTCACCTTTTTCGCCTTGGACACCCTGAATGCCTTGCTCGCCTTGGTCACCCTTGTCGCCTTTTTCGCCTTGGGCACCTGTCGCTCCCATTTCTCCGGTAGCTTTCACATTGAGAGATTCCCAATTCTGACCATTGTCATAGGAAACATACCAGAGGTTATCATCACCGATTTTGAGCTGCGGTGTTCGACCATCGACACCGTTTGTTCCGTCTGCGCCGTCCTTGCCGTCTGCACCATCCGTTGCGGCAGCCTTGACGCCGGTATCGGTAGTGCCGATCCACCAGTTGCCGTTTTCGCCGATGCTGGGGGTCAGACCATCCGCACCGTTCGTGCCGTCTGCACCATCCGTTCCGACAGCCTTTACGCCTGTGTCGGTTTCACCGATCCACCAGTTGCCGTTTTCGCCAATGTAGGGCGTTTCACCGTCCTCGCCTTTTTCACCATCCTTACCGTCGGTGCCTGCCGCCTTAACTTTCGTATCCGTAAAGCCGATCCACCAGTTGCCGTTCTCACCGATATACGGAGTTTCGCCGTCCTTGCCCGGCTTTCCGTCGTCACCGGCCGCTTTTACGCCGGTGTCGGTTCCCCCGACCCACCAGTTGCCATTGCTACCGATGTAAGGCGCTTCGTCCGCGCGATAATGCGCCTCGTTGGACCAAACGCTCTCATAATCCTTGCTGTCTACCGTTGCTACGGTCGTCACTACATAGGTGTACTTGCCATTCAGGTCAAGGTTTTTGATCTCATATTCCGTTGCTTCGGCAGACAGCTTTTCGGATACTTTTGTATATGCACCGCTTTCGTCCTTGCTGTAAACATAGTAGCCAGTAATCTCCGGATGACCGTTTTTGCAGTCCGGCTTTGTCCAAGAAAGCTTCAGGTCAAAGATGCCTTCGCCGCGGGTTATTGTCTTGTCCAAATTGTCGATGGCTCGCGGCGGAGAGGAAAGATTGGTAACACTGTAGCCGATAAAGGGTGTCTTGTTGTTCGCTGCACCACTCAGGTGGCGCTGCCACTGCCCCAGCGCCCAATGGAATCGATAGGCGTCTACAACAGGCGCGGGAATTCCTTCCGCCACAAGGCTCTGCTTGTCCAGACTGGTGACGGTGCAGCTCGCTCCCACCGCAGTGCCTTTGGAGGTGGAATTTCCCTTGCCATCGCTATATTCAAGGCTTGTGGTGACACCGTGCGTTGCTACCTCCTCATTGCCCCATTTTATGGAGCTGTTGAAGAAAAACCCGTGGGACATTTCTACGCTTTTTGTGGTGGTGTTTTCCTTCGTCCATGCCACCTTATCCAGCGTTCCGTTATAGCCCAAAGCAAACTCCGATTTGCTGATGGCGGAAGCCTGAATATCCGGATTCAAAGCGTCCCAGCCATCATGGTTATAGCGGTAGGGGTCGCCCTCGTTGCCGTCCATCCAGTTGGTAGCGGGATCGATCTGCTCCAACAGGTAGCAGGTCGGTTTTTCTTTGTGGTCGGCCATGTACTTGTTATACTCTGTGGCAAACTTGTTGTAGGCATCCACCGAAAGCTGCTCATACACAGGTCCCTGCGGAATGGCAGTCTGCATGACAGTTTTATCGTTCCATGTGCCGTCCGCCTTCTGTATGTCATATTCGTAGACGAACACCGGTGTACGGCTGACAACAACACTGTTGTAGGCTTGTGCGGAAAAGCTCTGACTCCACTCCTCGTGCAGAGAACGCTCGAAGGACTTCGTCCAGTCCAGTGCATAACCTGTTTCAATGGATGCCTTTCCGCCGAGGAAGCTGAATTCGGTGCTGTAGCCTATACTGAAGGATACGCTGTCAGAGTCCCAGTCAGACAGCTCATAGCTTTCCGTCAGGACATACTCTGTTTCGTTATTGCCCGCATCCATTACCTCATCAAAATAGGGCGCCGCCTGCAAGACCGCCTTGACATCCGGGTCCGTGTAGGCGTAGGTTACACCCCGGTATTTGGCAAGGACACCGTCGTTGTTCTTGTCCACGGGGATAACCAGAAAGCTGACCGCATTCTGGGCATTGGTGTTCACATAGCTGTCCGTAGGAACAAGGCAGTCATATCCGCCGGCTGTTCCGTACTCCTTTATTTCGCCGTTTACCGTTTTATCATTATAGTTTATGCCCCGCATATAGCCCGTCAGCAGGTGGGACTGGTTGTTATTTGCGTGCTTGAGGGCAATTGTAAACACCACCTGTTCCCGCCCGGCAGTGTTTCCGTCAAAGTTGCCCACGGCAATGGACTGAATATCACAGTTGGAGATTCGGGTGGTGCTGCCTACACCGTCATCGGCACTCTTGAAGTAATTGCCGGTATATACCGCCACAGGCTTATTGTTGCTGGCATCATAGAGCGTGCCACTGAGGAACACCAGCTCCTTTGCGCCGCGCCCCTTGCCGTTGATCGCAACAGACTCCACAGCCAACTGTTGCCATACATCATCGGCATTATGGTAGCCGCCGTCTGTCCAGCCGTTGGACTCTATGGTTTGATTGGTAGTCTTAACAAAACCGTTTCCCGAATTGCTCAGTTTCCCAATATAGAGATACCCAGCCTTCATGTCGATGGTTTCGTTCACCTGCTGGTTGTTCTTTTTCCATGTTCCCAGTTGCCCCAGCATACCTGCGAGGAACAGATCCACATCACCATCGCCGTCAAAATCTCCGCAGGTCAAAGAGGCTCCCACAGGAAATTCATAGCGATCACGCCCGCCGCTTCGTCCCTTGCTGGTGTAGAACTCCTCGCTCTGTGCCGCGGATTTGGTCACGATGGAGCTGCCGGTATCCCCCTTTGTACCGTAGACGATCTTGACCACCGGACGGTAGTAGTCGATCTTGGCATCGTTATTGGGCAGCCGGTGACAGTAGGACAGCACCGCCAGATCGTCCACACAGTCGCCGTTGAAGTCCCCCACGGCCATGGAGACACCCAGCTTGCGCCGCTGGTTTCCCTCCGAGTCCTCCACATCATACCAGGGATGGTCGTTATAATAGCCCATCAACAGACTGTTACTCTTGCCGCGTTGGGAAAGGCTGTCACCGTCATAATCCCACTGCTGAATCTGGCAGCCTCCGGCATTGCAGGACTCCGGGGTATAGACCACGATGCTTTCCTTGCCATCACCGTTAAAGTCACCGGCCACGATATTGAGGAAGCTGCGGTTGGAGTAGGTCGGAACCTTAAAAGCGCTTTCATCAAACATATAGCTGAAGTTGCCAATCTCTACCAGCTGGCTGCAGTCTGAATCCGTTCCTTTTGTGGTATCAATGACCCACATATAGCCCTTTTTATCCTGCCCGGAAACACCTACAAAGGCAACATGATCCCGGCGACCACTGCCGGTAGGGTCAAAGGACACCGCCTGCATCAGCTTGTAGTTGGGGTTAGAAAAAGTACCGCTACTGCCTGATTTGTTCTTTGCGAAGGTCTTCAGCGCCGATTCTGATCCCATAGAAAAATAGGATGCCTGCCGAACATTATTGTCCCAGGCATTCAGATACATCAGCTCGTTCTGTTCTACCATCAGAAACGGCTCGCCAATGTCATAGCCGTAAGGGTTGGTGGTCGTCGTATAGCCGCTGGGCTGTACGTTTTCCAGATTCATCAGATTTGTACCCGAAAAATCCGGGTCTTGCGTCGTGTCCTCCGCAAAGATTGACAGCGGAAAGCAAGCCGCCATCAAAATCACCGACAGCAGTATGGCAAACCCTCGCTCGAATATAGATCTTTTGTCCATCTTGTGATCCTCCCGTTGCATTTTCATAGACCGCAATGGCAACTTACTATAATCTATTTTACTATATTATTCGTCTTTTTTCTGTGTCGTTTAGGGGCAAAATCGTGTCGTTTAGCAGGAAGCCGCGCTTCTCTGCTTGTGCGCGTTCTGTGTTTTTGCTACAATTAAGGCAACAAGGAGGTGGGACGGTGAACACCCAAAAAAGAAATCTCTGCGCTGCCGGAGTGCTGCTGACCGCAGCGGCAACAATGGTCGTGCTATTTTTGTTTCGTCTGTCGCAACCGGACAAAGCGCAACAATCCATCTTTCTGAATTGCACGGCATCAGATCGGGGTGGCTGGACATTTTACACCGAAGCCGGGCAAACCGAACCTGTGTTCGGTTTTGGTGGCTACATCGACGGCGTACCGGCGGAAGGCGCCGGTCCTGTTGTAGCGGAGCGCGTCATGGAGGAACCAGGCGAACGATGCTTTTTGCAGTTTAGCTGCGTCAATGCGGGTCTGCAGGTGTTTTTGGAGGATATACTTCTCTACACGGATTTTCCGCAGCAAGAAAACCGCGTCGATGTATTTTTGCAGAATGCAGATTTTGCCGGCATTAACTACAACGGGCTTTGCATCCCGCTGCCGCTAGACTGCGCGGGGAAAGCACTTCGCATTGTCACCTACGGGCCGTCCCTAAACGGGCTGCGCGTACCTGTGTTTCCCTCACAGGCAAGCCGTTTTTCCGATGCCGTGGTGCAGACCACCGGCGTTGTTTGGTGTATGACCGCCGTGACGGTAAGGCTTATGTTGGCGCTAAGCCTGCTTTTGGTGCTGGTGCTTGGTGCTCAGGCCGGACAGCCGCTGTGGAAGCTATTGCCCTTGAGTGGATACTTTTTATCGGCGGCAGTGTCAGGCGTTTGCAACACCTTTCTGGAAAGTGCTTCGGGGCTGAATGCCGACAGTGGTCTGCTGAACTGGGTCTGCCTGATCCACATGGACTTTCTGTACATTTACTTGGCAGCCGAACTTCGGGGCAAAAAACGTTGGGGCTTGGCTGCCACAGCCCTGCTGCATATTCTGCTTACTGCCTTGCGGAGTTTTGCGGCGGTGCCGCTTCTCACCGAAAAAGTCGGTGACTGGCTCTGTTTCTCTTTATTGGTCGTAGCGATTGTTCTGATGTTGTTCTCGCACGAAGAAATGCAGCGCAGAATCAGTTGGTGCCTGTGTGCGGTTGCGGCCTTTCTGTTTTTGATTTGGGGTGTCACCCGTTATGTCGGCGTAGAAGTACTCTATCCGTTCAGCAACCCGGTAACATCCATGCTGGGCGGATATCCGCACGCATTTTATGCGCTGCTGTGCAATGTTGCCGGTCTGCTGTGCGCTGTACAGGTAGTCGTTGAATTTGTGCGCAGTATGCTGCTTCGTCAACGGCAAATGCAGATGATGAGAATCAGCAGCCAGACAGCACAAGAGAAATACGAGCAGGCGCAGGCATCGGTTCGCCAGACGGCGGCGTTTCGCCATGAATGGAAAAACCACATTGCCGCCCTGCACCTGTTGGCACAGAGGCAGGATCGGACGGAGCTTCGGAACTATCTAGACCGATTGGACGGGGAGTTGGAACAGCTTTCGCCCCGGAATTTTACTGCCAACCCGACAGTCAACACGATTTTTCAGCGTTTCGCGGCACAGGCGAAGAAAAAGGATGTCACCTTCCGCGTAAGTGCGGTTCTGCCGGAAATGCTGCAAATCAGAGAGGATGACCTGTGCAGCCTTCTTTTCAATATGTTGGACAACGCTTTGGAGGCAGCCGCGCAGACAGAGCAGGGAGAAATTCTCTGCTCGATGCAGATTCGCCGGCAGTATCTTGCCATCCGCTGCGAAAACACCTACAGCGGAACCCTGCGCACCGATGAAAACGGAGAACTCTTGACGACCAAGGACGATGCTTCCGACCACGGCTTTGGCTTGATGAAAATGCGTGCTATTGCAAAAAAGTATGGCAGCGTACTGGACATCAGCTATGACGAAAACCGATTTACGGTTATGACAGCTCTGAAGCTCTTGCCGGAAAAGAAAAATCAGTAAACGATAAGGCGCGAAAATGCGGCATCTTCCAAACGGGAGATGCCGCATTTTTCACTGGTAAAATCAAATGTATTCAGTTTTGGTTGAGGTATCGGACAAATTGATTCTGAAAATGCTCCATATATCGCCGCCCAATGGCAAGGTCGCTGCCATCCGTCAGGTACAGAGTCCGACCGCCCTCTTCGCAAATGTGGGAAAGATTTACGAGAAAGCTGTTGTGGCAGCGGCAAAAAAGTGAACCGGGAAGAATTCCCTCCGTTTGGCTCAGCGACAGCGGCAAAAATTTCTCGCCATGTGTCATATGAAGAACCGTGCCGTGTTCCCGGCTCTCGGCATAGTAAATATCCTCTGTCGGTATAACAAGCGTCTTGCCGCCCGCATGAAAGGTCACTGTGGAAGGGCGGTGGTACAACCGCAGATCGGTTGTAATTGCCTGTTCCAGCTCAGCCGCCTGAACCGGCTTGAGCAGGTACTGGATAGGGCGGACGCTGTAGCCGTCCTTGAGAAATTCCGTAGAGCTTGTGATAAACAGGATGCTGGTTTTGTCGTCGCGCTGCCGCAGTTCCTGCGCCAGTTTCATGCCGCTTTTTCCGCCCATCAGAATATCCAGACAAAGCAGCGAAAATTCTTCTCCTGCCAAGAGCGCATTTTCCAGTTTTTCGGCAGATGAAAATGATGTGATTCTGTGTTCGACCTTCAGCTTGTCCAGAATAGATTCGCACTGTGCGCACAGGTTTGCACATAGAATTGCTTCGTCTTCACAGACTGCCACCCTATACAATGCGCTCACCATCCTTTTGCTTGTTAAAAGTATTGTAGCAAATATCCTGCTTTTTTGCAACAGACGCTGTAAATGCACGATTTATTCCGGCTGAAACAGGGCACAGCGGGTTAACTATATAACAGCTTCCTTCCTGTTGCTCCGCCGTGGCGTGACGCGGAACTGTCTTTGAACACGGAATGTCACGGCATCACAGTGCGGCATAACTCTTGTATGACTGTTTCTCTCGCCTTGATGATTGTTGTATGAATTTTCCCCTTCGTATCCTTGCTTTCGAGCGATTTCGACACGAATAAGAACTACAATTCATACTAGATTCACCAATTATAAACAAGGAGTGATCTTTTATGAAAAAGGAATTCGCAATGTCGTTATCGCAATCCTATCGGCAGGATCTTCTCGATGCCATACAGCTGGCTGAACAGGGGATGCTGTCGCCCTCGCAGCAGGCATACTGCTTTGAGGAAATCGAGGACACCAAGGGTACTGCGTTGTACCCTGCGGATGGGGACGAGCTGTTTCGCCAGTTGCGCACTGCGTTGGGCGAAAAAGCGCAAATTTCCGAGCGCCAGCGCGCGGAAACCGAGCTGCACAAGTTGGGGGTTGAGCTCTTATTCCATATCTATATAAACAGGTTCACCTTTGCTGAAATCACCCATAACACCGCAGCCCACAAATATGATGCCATTATCTACCTTGATGAGTGTGCCACCGACAAGAATAAGCGCGCCAACGCCGCAGCGATGCGCAAGGCGTTTGATGCGTGGCTGGAGGAAAGCGGTCATACGGTAGACCCCACCGCCTTAACCGAAGTGCCCGATCCGTGCGAGGGGCGCTTTGATACTTTAGCCGGGGCGATTGCGCATATCGAACATATTTTACGCTATCCCGACCTGCTGCTTATCTGAAACACCGCAAAAGATAAACTTTTTTCGTAATTCACTTTTTAATTGCTAATTTGTGTTATGTCACAGAAAAACTGATACATCAATCCTGAACGCTCTGCCGCGATTTATATTACAATATCTATATATCGTAGTATAAATTGGAAAGGGTGTATCTGCTTGCTACAGGTAGCCGAATATGAGAATTTTGTCCGTAA
>OLZI01001399.1_pt1 | contig 13217 bp, 16 predicted proteins | sample 1674061 | NCBI WGS metagenome assembly OLZI01 (sample SAMEA103958139, study PRJEB25191) | human gut metagenome | biome: human-associated habitat [ENVO:00009003]; feature: intestine environment [ENVO:2100002]; material: feces | place: Germany | collected 2013/2015 | reverse complement strand
CACGTAATAGCAGATTGCACAAAATTTTCTTCCCCAACGCTCCAAAGTTTGTGCAAAATGTCAATAGACACAAAATATAGTGCCCACGCCCCAGGGTAGGGGAGTGGGCACAAGATATGATAATTATACGCTAGTGGTCGCCATTTTCTGTAAGTCGGCTTCACTGTTATTCAGCTCTACGCCAGCAACGGTATTAGCTCCCATGATGTTTCGGGAACTCAACGAATCGAACGAAAGACCTGCAGTGTAGAAACAGGATTCTATAGGAAGAATCGTATTAAAAAAGATTCTGTTGTCGGTGCTGCCATTGACGACAGATATGGCTACGGCCTCGGTGTATTTAGCAGTGCGCTTAATTAGGTTTTTTGAGATTTGACATCCTCTGGACTGTGTTAGTACTATGCACTGGTCTACATTGATGAATTGGCAGTTATCAACAACTCCCCCTTGTGCAAATGACAGTCTAACTCCTGTACATGATTGTGTGCCAATAAATTGGCAGTTGCTCACCACCCCGGAAGAATTCTGAAATTCTATCATTGTGTCTTTTGCGTTAAAATAGCCCCTTACAACTGTTACTAAACTGTTAGGGGAATTAACCACATAAACACCCCTGTTACACTGGTCTGCAATATAATCATTGATCCAGATATTCCACACAGGATCTCCGGTAGAGGCCGGATAGATTTGTATTGCCGTACTGGCATTCACACACTCGCAACTATCAATATACACATCTCGAATATCGGTCGAGTTGTATATATTAAATTGTTGGCTGTCGCCCGTTGCATTGCCCAAACTGCTAATGCAGTTATAGAATCTAATAGAAGCGTTGCCGCTAATTCCAGAGGCTCCGCCGCTTGATTCGTCCAGAAGATACGACGAATAGGGGTTAGACGATTTATAATAACCGTCATGAATAATATTAGAGGTGTATATATTAATTGTGTTCACATATTGCGCAATTCTACGACCACCAATGCACTGGAAATTATCAATAGTTATACGTTCTGCATACTGCACATTGAAAAACTGCTGCACATTTTCAGCGGTTGCCACAAAAGTGGCGTTGCGAATAGAGAGGCGTTCCACATGAGCGGTTGGGCTATCGCCCACAATATTTATACATCCATTAGGGCCAAAGCTCACAACATTATTACAGAAGTCATACGATGTGTGGTTGTTAACTCTTACAGGTGCATCAATTTTATAAATTGTATCGGCTGTAATGGTGTTGTTTGCAGCTCTCCAAGAACCATGTGCCAGAAATTTAATAGTACCTGTAAAAGGTTGAATAGACCCGCCATGGAAGACATCGGCAATACCGGTGTCGATAAACCAGTCCGCGATTGTCTCGCCTGCTTTGATTAAGAATGATCCGCTATTTCTCCGCCTGAAATGAAGGGTGCAGGGGGCCACAGGTTCGCCAATCGTCAACATTACGTCCGACGCTACCACGATGGCTTTACTTGTCATGAGCGGCGATCCGATGTTAATTGCACCGGTGATAATGTAATCGCCGTCAGGAATAAACAGGTCTTTGCCGGATGCAATGGCCGTCGAGAACGCAATAGTGTCATCGGTAGTGCCGTCACCCTTGGCACCGTAGCTTTTCACATTAGCGTAGTCAAGGACGTTTTTAACATCCTGCTGCAACTGATCAATACTGTTCTGAAGGTCGTTGTCGGCGTTCTCTCTGGCCGTTGTCTCTGCTTCAATAGCCGTCTGGAGCTGCTTGTCGGCATCCTCCCGGGCCGTCTGCTCTGCGGCGATAGCCGTCTGAAGCTGGTTGTCGGCATCCTCCCGGGCCGTCTGCTCTGCGCTTAGGCCCTCATTAAACGCGGTAATAAGGTAATGCAAGACTTCATTTGTGGAACTGCTCACGCAGTTAGAGCCGGGCACGTAGGCGTCACCGGCTTTCATTGCTCTAGTGACACGTACCAACGCCCCGTTGACCCATACAAGATCGTTTACAGCTCTATCGGCTGTCGCGGTGGGGCTGTGTTCCTCATCGTTGGGGGTGATGGCTTTTTTCACATCGGCCCACAGCTCATCAAAATTGCCAATTTTTGTCCAAAACTCCACACGGTCCAGAGAAACACCGGACGGCACCGGCTTCACAGACAGATATGCGTTGCCCTTGCTATCCACTACAACGGTGTTTGCTTCATACTGGCTAGTAATGTCCCACTGGATGGGGTCCGCATACTTGATTGTAGCCAGACTGATAAAGTTTGTCAGTTTGGTATTAAACTCATTCAGCACCTCAATAATCCAATCAAGATTGAGGTCATGGAAATTTGTGTAGGGCGTTCTGTGAATAGGATTGATATTCATAATTGTGTCTCTCCTTAGTACACCAGCAAACAAAAGTTTGCCCGGATGTCCGTAACGATTTTATGAACTGCATTTTCCATTGCGAGGGTCAACTCTTTGGTAATAAGGTCTTGCGGGTCTCGCCCTGCCCGGCCCTTCTCGGTCACGGTGTCGTTGTAGCCGTCGTGCAACTCCGAGCTATTGTTATCGGTTGTAGTCTGATCGGTGGTGGTCGTGTCCGTGCCGCTGCTGGTAATAGTGTTCCCAGTACCGAGGGCCGTTGTGCTCCTCTCCGCAGTTTGTAATGCCCCACTGTCGAACCCCGTAACGTCTCGGGTGGTGCTGTCACTGCCGTTATTCTGGCCGGTGGTGGTCAGGTTAGGCGCTCGGGTGGTCGTTCCCTTCACGCCGTTTGTGCGGTTGTTTGTACCGCTGCTGGTCCCTGCATGATCGGTTGTTCTGGTTCGGTCATCCGATGCCAAAGCGTCGTATTCAAGGCCCAGGGCTGCCGCGTACCGTGTCCAGCTCGGAAGCATGGTTTCCGAATAGACGCCCAGCGCCCGGCGCATTGTGGGGCCGTCAGCATACAGTACTTCTAATTCCAGTGTATCAAACAGTAATTGATTGCAGACAGCTTCTTTAGATACACTATTTGGGACTTTCAAATCGTCGAACAGTTCCGGGTATCCCGCCAGCAACCCGTTAAAGCTCAAGGTTGAGTGCATCGTTGTTCACCTCCTGCGTATTAGTATCGGGTGGGAACCTCCAATCGACCCACAAAGTAGACTTGTCAATTCCAAAGAGCTTGTGTACCCGCTCACACCCACGCTGTAGGCTGTCCAACCATAGCGACGCTTTGGCGGCTGTCTCAACGTTGTTAGAATTGACTTCGTCTGTTAACATCCGCTCTTTCTTGCTGGTATTCGTGTTCGGAATGCCAACTTCCGTATCGAACAGCGCTTTAATGGTTTTAAGGGCTGTAAGCAATTCGTTGGTGATGAAGTTCCCTTTGAGGTCAGTTGCAAAATACATCCACGGGGCTTGCCCGGATGCCCCATTCTTGGGCGCTTTGAGCAAAGAGGCATCAACAAAAACGGCGGGGTCGCCCTGCATAATCGCGTCAAACATCTTTTTAAAAGATTCTGCACCCGCTTTGTTGCCGGACGCAAACACGTAGGCAAGACGGCTATTGATTAAATTGCTCTGGATGGTCTGGGCGGCAAGGGCCATCATGTCCCCATAATAGGCCACAATATCCACCATGCCCCGGTAATCGGGCTGCAAATTGATGATCTCGCATTGTTTTCCGATTTGCAAATATGGGGACCCCTTAATAAAAGGATTTGCAATGATGGAGTGTGTGGGATTGTAGAAAATGTTAATGCCGGTCAGTCCCATTCGGTCATATACGAGGCCATAACGGTCAGTGTTGAACACCGTTACACCGCCGGAACCGAAAACAAGATACTGCAAGCGGTTACTGGGCCAGGTGTCGGGCAATGTCCATCGTACCATAGACACGGCCTCAAGAAATAGATACTTGCGGAAATAATAGGACAGGCTATTTCCTTTTGTGTGCATCACGGAGGGAGTCACCGGCGACACATGGGCGTTAATTTGCTCGTAGCTGTATGGAGCACTCACAACAGACGACCTCCCTTCGCCATCTTAAACAGCAACCATACCGGCAATTTGCCAGTAGGCCACGGCCCGGGCCCGGGACCTGGGCCAGGCCCGGGACCTGGGTCAGGCCCGGGACCTGGGCCAGGTCCTCCGCCGGAATCCCATTCGACGCCCCATGTGCCAACCTGATTCGGGATTCTGATAATGCCGGACGGGTCCCTCAAGTTTCCGGCGGCGTCGGCATACTCCCAATGTGTGTGAATGCCCGTCGCGTTGCCGGTCTCGCCCTGTGTGCCGATGAATTGCCCCTTGGAAATGGTGTCGCCCACGTTCCAAATTTGCGAGGCAAAGTGCGCGGCCCGCCATGTCGTGCCGTCGGCCATCCGTACTTTAATCATGTTGCCCCACGACTGATCGCCCGAGGTGCTGCCATTCCAGTGTTGAGCCACGACCACAACGCCAGACTCGGGCGCATAGGCTTTAGGGTCTCCATGCACCGTGTCAATTCCCCGGTGGGGGCTACCGTCAGAGTACGCAGGATAACCGGCTGTCACTCTGATCGGTGATACATCAGTAATGCACTGTTTATATACTGCCATTGTTTATGCCTCCTACTCTAAAAAGAATCCATTTTTCATATAACTTTTAATGCTGTCAATCTCGGCGGCAGTCGCGGTTAATTCAATGTCGGGGTCATCTACCATAATGAACCCCGGGATACTGAACAGCTGGACGCGCTGGCAAAGGGGCCTGCCGTGGTCCTCGTTGTTATCATCCACAAGAATTTTAAAACGGGCAACTATATAAGGGATTGTATCAAAAGCTATTGTGGACCCCGTTGCGCCCTTGCTCGCTACATCTGCATTAGTTGCCTGTGCAGCATTTAAAATACCATTTCCAACGTCAGAAATAGAACCACCGGAAAACGCAGCCTGTAGACCTCCAAACGCAGCAGCAATACCGGTTTGAAGCAGTCCGTTGCTACCTGAGGGGATGTCAAAAGTAATATTAGATAGTTGAATAGAAACACCTAATTTTGCTGTCGTTTCGTGTACTAACTGATTTGCGTTGGTGAATATACGTAAAACACTGTCGCCGGTAAAAAGGTCAACCATATATTGTATAGATAAGGTGACAGCGCCCCACAGTTTAGATGCGTCAAGGGGTATCACTCCAAAGGGCTGCAAGAAGATAGTGTAGTCCGTGTAGGGGGAGGCATTACAATACCCTCCGCGGCTTGCCGCTTGAGGGTGCTTCGGGATACTCACGCTCACCGATTTTGTTAATTTGTTATTATCTTCTCCCAAAATCCAGCACGGGACGTCCACCGACCACCACCCCACATCTACACTAGAAACAAGCGGCAAATGCGCGGTGATTTCTGCAATGTTAAATGGATAATAGTTGCAACTGACGATATATTGATAGGGATTAAAAAGGATCTTTGTTAAATTGTCGCTAATTTCTGAATTGTCAATACTAAGGTATGACACATCAGTCAGCAATTTTGCAGATAGTTTTTTGGCATTTGTAGGGGTCATTACTGCATATGTAATAGCCCCAATGGAGTTTGCGGCTTTAGCTATAAACCCAATAACAAAAAATCCGCCGCTAATTGTTTCCGCAAAGCCACCTTGAAAAGCGGTTGTTACACTTTGCACTTTAGCCGATGCCGGGTAAAGTCCATCTGAAATTGTACCATCATACTGCGCCGACGATCTTGTGACATACTCTGTACTATTGCCTATCTGGTCTCGATAGCTTGCCAGCGTGTCAACAGTCAGAGAGGCGTTCCAGAGTCCGTCCGAATATGTCCAGTTCTTCACCCAGTAGTACCGACTGAACGTGGGAAGGTAGCAATAATTGTACCCGGTGGGGTCGCTCTGTGTTGCAATTTTGATCTCGGGGTCAATGATATTACAAGGGGCTTTAAGGTCAATTCCAAACCCCTGCCCACCGCTGGGCCGCTTTGTGCTATTGGTGCGCTTTGCGAACTGATAAAAGGTAGCTTGCATTTTGCACCTCCTATAAAATAACCGGCGGGCAGATGCCCGCCGGTGCCGGTCAGGACTTAGAGGGGTCCGCGTCCTTGTGCGTGGTGGTTTTCAGGGTGGAGGCTTTGCCCGTACTGGGCGCGGCGACGTCTCCGGTGGTCATCAGGAACAGAACGGCGTTCTCGGTGAAGTCATCGTACCACGACCACCCGTAGTGATACCAGAAGTTTGTATACAGGCCACGGGCGTTCATGGGGGTCGGGACCACACGGGACAGCTTCGGAGTGTAGCCGATGGCATCCCAGTCCAGCAGGCACCCGAATACATTGGAGAGCTGCACTGCTGCATTCTTGGTCGCCTCACCAGCAGCAGTTGTCACAACAGGCGTCGCGGAAATGGTCTCGCGCTCGTCGATGTTCTGCCAGAACGTAACCTGCTCGGCGTCGCGGTATTTCAGCATGTTGTCATGGAATACCTCGGGAATCACACGGGCGTCGATCTGGCTCTGCGTGCCACTGTACAGATAGAGGTGCTGTCTGTCATACGGTGTGTGCCGCATAATGTTGTACGTCGTGCTGCCGATCTTCCAATTCTGGTGCCAATTGATGGAGCGCTCTTTCATCAGGCGGGAAATATCGTTGATACGGCCATAAGCGTACTTTGCGAACCCCGGGAAGTTCGCTTCTTTGTAGACGTCCTGCACCGTCAGCTTGGTGCCCTGCTGGGCGTTATACTCATCAAGCAGATATACGACGCTGTCGGGGCTGGTCACAGTCATGCCGGTCAGATGGTTGGCCATCAGGTTGTTGGCAAGGTTGCGCCGGTCAGCCTCGATCTGGTTCGACAGGTGAAGCACGAAGGACGACCAGAACTGCGCCAGTTCCTCGGGGCCCTTGAAGGCCGCTTCCATCTGGGTATCTGCCTGCGTGTACACGCGGCTGTAATTGGTCTGGCCGTAGTAGTTTGTCTGAAGCACTTTGGGCTGGTGGACTTCGTACATGTCCACGCTCTGGCCGTCCGCCAGCGCCCACGCCTTATCGGTGACGGGGTCGCTGTCGCAAAAATTGATCTTCCGCACATGGTTTGACCAGTCGTCGCCCGTCACCTGCAAGCGTTTCAGCGGGGCATCGTAGGGGCGGACGGCAAAAATGGTACGGCCAAGCACCTGACTGATCGCTTTGGTGTAGTTGTCGGGGCCGGTCAGCAACGTGCTCTGCGCCACGGAAACGAAACTAGACGTGTCCACGATGGGCGACGTCGGTGTCTGGCCCGTGGCCAGTGTGTTGATCTCGGTCAAAATTGCGGCAATGTCCGCAAAATCCATTCCAAGCGGCATATTACTTCACTTCCTTTCCATAGGTCGGGTCAATAATTCGGGCCGTCACCGTGGCAGCGTCTGCCGTCGGCTGCTGCTGGATGCCGAGGCCAAGCGCGTTCGCCTGCAGCGTCTGGGTCATGGTCTGCATCGCCTGCGCGGTGGTCTGCTGACCCTGCAAAAGCTGCTGCAACAGGGTTTCAAGGCCCTCATACTGCGGCGCGGGCTGCGGCGCGGGCTGCGGCGCGGGCTGCGGCACGGGCTGCGGCACGGGCTGCGGGACGGGCTGCGGCGCGGGCTGCGGTGCGGGCTGCGGCTTCTCCATAGCTTCGATCTCTGTTTTTGTGTATCCGGCCATAGCGAGGGCCACTTTTTCACTGATTTTCAACTTTAGTCGCCTCCATCACAACATATGTGTCGTGCGCCAAGCATTTAACTACTTGGTCTTTGTCTCCTTTGGTGACAGGGCCCACCGCGCAACACTGCCGCGTGTGGGCGACGTCGGCCCAGTCGCTATAATAGCCGATACTCAAACGAGCGCACAAATCAGCCAGCAGGAACGCGCGTTCGTTCGTGATCGACTGGGCAAAAATGATATAGCACCCCATAAGTCAGCTCTCCTTCTTGATCTCGTCCAGAGCGAGCCGCATTTCGGTAATAGCCGCAGTATTCTCCTTAACCACGGTGTTGCACTGATACCACATTAGCAAGAATGCGGCAATGGGGAAACCCACATTAGAAATAGCCTGAATCACAGTATTGGCATCCATTTTGTACACCTCCCATTACAGATACAAGTAAATCCCCGGTTCTTGCGCTGGCTGACGCTTGCCCGCCCCTTCTGGGGGCTGCCTGTGGGCACCGGGGATTAACTTTAATATATAACAACTGCGTAAAAAAGTCAAGTACCGCAATATTCACGGAAGAAAATTTCATCCGAGTACCGCTCAAATTCAAGTTGCCGCTGCAAGTATGCGGGCCAGATGTACCCATACGCGGCCCTAAAACGTTTTCGCTCATAGTCGCCGGTGCCATAGGTGGGCATCTCGCCAGACCTGTGGCGGCATACATAATATAGCGGCTTGCTCTTGTGCTCGTAGATGCAGCATCGCCCGATTTGTACAAGTGGATAATATTCCCGGAGCGGGCGGGATACAACCAGACTCTTCTCTTCCGCGCTATACTGGTTCTCAATAGCTGATCTATAAAAGTCGGTGCCGGTCATGGACCTATAGAGGGCCGTATTTGCTTTTTCCTTTGCAATAGGGCTATCCACAAGATCAATCAAAAGAATGCCTTTATCAGCAAGCAGCTTTACGCGCTCTTTCTTGCCGATCATCTTTTCTACTGTGTCTGTAATTTCCCATTGCATATAATAGGGGTTTGCCATGCCAACGGCGTTTGACATACACAGCAGCGTCAGGGGCTCTTGCCCTTGTAATTCGCGGTTTCGGTTGACCGTTTCGTAAATGTTCGCAAGGCCCACGCCCTCACCGCGTCGGTAATAGTCGGACTCCTCTTTCTGGTATTCGTCCAGGATGATTATATTGGTGTGAGGACTTGAAAAGCCACGGGTCCGAGCCAGCGTTACAACACTTCCCACGACGCCGGCCATTTGGGCCGGTTTTATGGGAGACCCTGTATCAGTGTAGGCCCCTGCGTTGCCTACTTCATACAGTCCCGCTATTTTAGGTATTTTAAACGGGGCGTAATGTGTTTGTAGATCATCATTCAACGGAGACCATGGCCACATACTGGGCGACGCGCATATAAGTTCCGCCTGCTGCGGCGTACGGCGCAAATACAGAAATTCCTTCCCGGTCTGGTGGACGTGCTTTAGCGCTCCATAGGTCTTGCCGGTACCACGTCCGCCCCATATAAAAATAATAGACGCCCCTGTTGACAAAATGCCGTCCTTCTCGGAAAAGTTCGGCCAACCTTCATCGGTGTACAGTTTAATCATCAGATAACCTCCATAATCTTGTATCCAAGTATTTTTGCGTATTCGTCAGTTATTCCCAAAGTGTAGGTATTATCACAAATACACAGGTTTCTCGTAATGTGGACCGTGTGCCCGTCAACCACAAAATCGGGAACAGTGGGCCGATCATTATAAATAACCTGATTTCCTGCCGCCAAACAAAAAGTAAACCCGGGCTTGAACACCTCAAAACCACCCCACAGGGCCAGCTCCAAACCGCCTTTCCGCTTGCTAACTCCCGCTATAGTGGTAGTAATGGGCCCGCCTTTTTTATAGGTAGTCGCGTATTTTTTAGCGCCCCACGTCATAAACTCCGCATAGCTGCGCTCCTGCTCATACACGCCCATATAATGAGTGTTGCCTTTGGGGTCGGCGGCCCAAGCGCCATTGTCTTTTGCGAGCTGCTTTACGGCTTTGTTAAAGTCCGACAAATCAATATTGCCCATGTATTTAACACTATCCGTATCGCAGTACACGCCATTCTTGCCCGCGGCCCATTGCGCTATTTTTAGGCGCTTGCGAGTGTGGGCCGTGGTCCATACGCCCCATTGGTACGGCAAAAACAGATGGGGGCGGTGATCATTATAACTGCCCTCCGGGTCGTCGGTGCATTCGCTCCATAGATTGTCGGGGTCGTCCTCGTCAAAAAGTGTATCCAGCTGCAAGGGGTCTTGTGCGGTCATACCGTAATAGCTGTTTAGGTCACCTTTGGCTTTGACATAGTACAAATCTTGACCGGGAACCCCTTTAAGGGATGTCTTGCCGGTGTAGGATTCTTTGATGCAATCTGTCAACGGTTTAGGCAATTTGCCATAATCGGACGTGTACAGGTCCAGAACATTAAGGGCGTCCCAATCATATTCTTTTGCAATGATTCTAAAATCTATATCGGTTATGGTGATCTCGAAATGTTCAGCAGACAACAGACGGCCATTATCGTTAATGTATCCTTCACAGTGCCGAACTTTAGCAAGCGGTATATAGGGAAATCCCCACCACTTGAACCGCTGACGTAAGCCTTTTACTTGCAAGCGCATGAGGCACGCCTTGCCGTGTCTCATACATTGCATCAGCCGTTCGACAGTGGCAGGCTCCTGCCTAAATGGAGTCATTGGGAAATAACATTCGCATTGCACTGCGGGGTATGCGCTCGACATATCCACGGATCCGACGTTTTCTAGGTGCAGACCCACATAATAGCGATTGGCGTGCGTGTCACCGCCTCGGAATGCCTCGCGAAGCATTTGATACAATTCCCACGACGGCAAAAGGCGCTTGACCCGTTTAATACCCCATTTGTACATAGCTTCACGGGCCATCCGTCTGACGTAGCCGGTACGAGTTAATGGTAACGTATACAGGTCGTCGCCGTCTCGCTTCATCTCGATTAACAGGCACTCCACAATGCACCGAACATCGTTGATGCAATACGCTAATTCTGTAGATGTCAGGGGAGTCCAGGGATACCGCACTTTTGAATAGTCAAGAGCACCCGTCAATTTAGCATGAGGGGCCCCCAGCTGCTTGCCCCAAGCATCAAGGGACAAATTACTGTGTCTCATACTGCACCGGTATTCAATAGCGCGATTGTCACATTTTAATACCCTGCGGGGCTTGCTGGCGAATACGTCACCGGGACCAAAATCCAAAACGCCCGACAGATATTGGAATTCATGGGCAAGATTATGGACGTACATGCACAGATACCAGTCACCTTGAGGGCCGCTGTTAGCTTGCAAGTAGTCGCTGATCGCACCTGTAAAATTCAACCACTCATCCCACGTCCTGCCGATAATGGTAATATCCAAACCTAGTTGACATTGCCATATATACATAATGGTGTGGGGGTTGTCGTCGGCGTCAACACATACTCGGCTAGTCTCAATATCAAATGCGCAAGGCATATCCACATACAATCGTTTTTTGTTTGTTTTGCGCTTCTTGCCTTTAGTGTGCTTTCTGTCCAGATGCTCCATGAGCCAGGGAACCGGATTGTAATTACAAGCCTCCTCCAAAACCTCCGCGCAGGTCGGCAGAGCTGCTCCCCTCGCTATAGTCCCACTCTTTGCCATAGTTGACCTCACCTTGCTGCCACTTTACAAAATCGTCAATACTGACGTTGTAGCCGCCTTTCTCGCGCCAGTACATGACTGGCTGGTCAGACGGATAGTAATACACGCCCGACGCTTTAACGATCTCCCACCACTCGGACAAGGATGTATATTGATCCTCGGGAACGTCGGCTATATCAATACCGCCGACTTTCATTTTCTGCTCAAATTCTGCACGCGCACCACCAACGGTAGAGCCTTTAGAGCGAACAAACCGCGCTACATCTGCAAGGGCTTGCTCCAATGCTTTGCGGTCTCCGCGCATCGCCTTTAGAGTTGGGAACCCCCCGGCAAATTCTTTATAAACATCGCTAGTGCCGCTGACGGGGTCCTTTGATAAGCGCTTAATACGTTTCTGCGCAATGTCACGCAATCGAGTGTATTCTTTGCGCATCTGACTATCTGGCCACGATTCCAAAGCATACGGGGTGTATAGCTCTGGACTGTATTTAAGGGTCGCACGTGCTTTAGCTGCGCCTGCTGCCATGCTTCTGTCTCTCCTTCCTATCTAGGATCATATAATACCAGTTGAGGGGGTCTGCTTCAATGCCAAGACCGTTAAAAATGATTTTAGCCCATTCGGAACGGAAGAATTCGACATCTTTATTTGTGACTCCGCTGTATACAATGGCCGTGGCAAGATATATCATGTGGTCGTTGCAGTTCAGCAAGGTTAGTCGATTATCTGTAATTTTCATGGGGCCTCCTATAATAAATAAGGCCGCCGCATTTGCGGCGGCCTTTGGTTAGATTAAACCAGATTCAAAGACAAAACCTGACCTTTCTTGGTGCTGATAAGTACAGGTTTAATCTTCACCGGCTCCGTCCACGTGTCAGGGGTACCGAGCAGCGTAAACATACGCTTTAAAGACTGATACACACCGACGGACACGCAGGCGTAGGACTGCCCGTCATCGGTAATGAGGACGACACGCGGGGCAATCGTCTTGCCCTCCGGGACGTCGTCCTTGCTGACCTCGACGCACTCCACAGATACATGTACCAGCGACAGAACCTCATTGACATGCTCCTTCAGCTTGTTGGCGGGGTTGCTTGTCGCATTGTAGAATGCAACCGCGGCCGAGCGGTCAGAAAGATTCATGTCGGTATACCCGACGCCGGTGTTCATTACATCGGACACCATCATAGCACCATTGTTTTCGGACTTCATCATTGCTTCGGACATAATACAAAACTCCTTTCAGTAGGCGCCCTGTCTTATCAATACCGAGCGGGCGGTCCCGGTAGACGGCCCGGAGGGCCGTTTCGACTTATTGCACGTACTTATTGTACAACTTTTGATAAAAATTACGCATGTGCTCGCGTACTTTGACAGCCCCTTGGTACTCAAGATCAGCCGACAAACAAGAGCCCTTAAATACTGCAAGGTTACTTAGTTCGTCATCGCAATGAATAAGCGCTTGCCGATAACCTTTCAACCATGCACGACCATTAGCGGCTCTGGCCGCGTCCTTTGGATCCTCATACTCGCAGCACGTCAACGACCCGTCGGGGTGTATCTCGATGATAAATTTACGCATTGTCATTTGCGGAGTCTCCTTCCCAGATAATATTCATAATCTTGGCAAGACTGACAAGTACCTTGATGCTCTCGATAATATCATTCTCGGTCAGTTCTAGCAAGTTCTGACCATCAAGAGTAATGTTATCATCGGTTAAAGTTATTTTAATGGTAACTTCTTTTTTCATGTTATATAGTCTCCCTTCGTCTTAATGGATTATATATAGTATACCACATGTTATATTGTATATGTTGCTGCAAACATTGCAAAAATTGCTATACTCCCCTACCCTAAGGGGTGTGGGCACTATATTTTGTGTCTATTGACATTTTGCACAAACTTTGGAGCGTTGGG
>OLZI01001380.1_pt1 | contig 13349 bp, 9 predicted proteins | sample 1674061 | NCBI WGS metagenome assembly OLZI01 (sample SAMEA103958139, study PRJEB25191) | human gut metagenome | biome: human-associated habitat [ENVO:00009003]; feature: intestine environment [ENVO:2100002]; material: feces | place: Germany | collected 2013/2015 | reverse complement strand
GTCTGGTTGGTCCAGCTGAAGTAACGCCAGATCACGGTGTAGTTGATGAAGCCCAGCGCGTTGCCGATGCCCAGGAAGGAGCCGACACCCAGAACGGGGATGCAGAGCTTCAGGCGGTTTGCGTAGCTGTCCTGGTCCAGCTTCAGCCAGTCGGCCAGAGTCAGACGAGCGGAACGGAACGCGGTATCACCAGAGGTGATGGGGCAGATGACGACGCCGATCATTGCCAGGGCAATGCCGATACCACCCATGGTCTTGGAGCAGACGTCGTAGATGGCGGCGGACTGACCTTCGGCCAGAGCAGCGGCCAGACCGGTGTTCAGACCACCGGTGACTTCGTACAGAGAGCAGCCGGCAGCAGCCCAGATCAGAGCGATGATGCCTTCGCAGACCATTGCGCCGTAGAAGACGAAGTGGCCCTGCTTCTCACTCTTCATGCAGCGCGCCATCAGAGGCGACTGGGTGGAGTGGAAGCCGGAAATAGCGCCGCAGGCGACCGTGATGAACATGAAGCTCCAGATCGGGGTGCCCGACGGGTGCATGCTGCCGAAGTGATCCCACAGTTCGGGGATGGTGTAGGCGGGGTTGGTGAAGATGCCAAAGATAACGCCCACTGCCATGATGATCAGGCAGATGCCGAAGACCGGGTAGATCTTGCCGATGATGGCATCAATGGAGATAAAGGTCGCGATGAAGTAATAGACCAGGATGATGATCAGCCAGAACAGGGTGGTGGTGAGCACACCGCTCATCCCGTTGTTCTTGCACAGGGTCACGATCAGGCCAGCAGGGCCGACTGCGAACACCGTGCCGACCATGATCAGCAGCACGACAGAGAACACACGCATGATGTTCTGCATCACAGGTCCCAGATACTTGCCGGTAACTTCTGCGATGGAAGCGCCTTCGTTGCGCTCGCTCATCATACCGGAGAAGTAGTCGTGGACGCCGCCTGCAAAGATGGTGCCGAAGGTGATCCACAGGAACACCACAGGGCCCCACAGAGCACCCTGCAGTGCACCAAAGATGGGGCCGAGGCCCGCGATGTTCAGCAGCTGGACGAGGAACAGCTTCCACTGCGGCATCACGACGTAGTCAACGCCATCGTTGATGCGTACAGCGGGAGTTTCACGGTCGTCCGGTCCAAACGTGTTGTCCACGATCTTGCCATAGACAAAATAGCCTACGATCAGGAGCGCCAGACAGAGTAAGAAACTAATCATACCAGAAACCTCCTTTTTCAGATCCACGCCCACGGCCCCATTCTGCCGTGTGTGGTCCATGTCTGGCTTCATGTTAACACATTTTTCATAACTCGAATAATATCTTTCCCGCATAGCCCTCATATCAAAAAGTATATGGTGGGGTTTCAGGCGTTTCTTTTGGCAAATATTTTTAGCGTATCCTCGGTAAATTTTCTTTTTCGAAAACGTTCTCCGTGCGATTTTGACCGACGAAAGTTGCAGCTCCCAAACTTTTCGCCTGTTTTTTGTGCAGTTTGACCATGCTTGCAATTTTTGCGCGATTTTCAGTGCTTTTTTCGTGTTATTCAGCCGGGTTTCTCCCGTTGCAAACGAAGACCGGCCGTCCGGGGACTTCCCGGCGGCCGGTCTTCTGTGAATGGGCAAATATTATAGCAGTTTGCGTTTTTAATGCACAAGCAACATCCGCAAACTGCATATCGCAAAGATGCCGTTTTGATTGGCACTTTTTTGAAAATTGCGATAGAAGAGGAACTCAGGATCTCATCGGATCATGCGGCTTTCCTGACGCCAGCCTTTTTGGTGGCGTGGATAAACAGAGCCAGCATTGCAGCGGCAAAGAGGATACCCACAGGGTATGCGACCGCCGTATTGTAGATGGTCGCACCTTCCGCAGTCTTGCTGTTCAGCAGGCCGCCCAGGCACTCCGGAGCCAGCACGAAATAGGTGCAGGACACAGCGCTCATGAACGTTGCAGGCACGGCCGTGATCCAGTAGTTCTTCTTTTCCTTGAAGAGGTACATGGAAGCGGCCCACAGAACGATCATGGCCAGCGTCTGGTTGGTCCAGCTGAAGTAACGCCAGATGACCGTGTAGTTGATGAAGCCCAGCGCGTTGCCGATGCCCAGGAACGCACCCACGCCCAGAACGGGGATGCAGAGCTTCAGGCGGTTCCCGTAGCTGTCCTGGTCGATCTTGAACCAGTCGGCCAGCGTCAGACGCGCGGAACGGAAGGCGGTATCGCCGGAGGTGATGGGGCAGACGACGACGCCCACCATGGCCAGTGCAATGCCCACGCCGCCCATGGTCTTGGAGCAGACATCGTAGATGGCCTTGGACTGGCCCATGGCCAGCGCCTGTGCCAGACCGGTGTTCAGGCCGCCGGTGACTTCGTACAGAGAGCAGCCGGCTGCGGCCCAGATCAGAGCGATAACGCCCTCACAGACCATGGCACCGTAGAAAACGAAGTGGCCCTGCTTCTCGCTCTTCATGCAGCGCGCCATCAGAGGCGACTGGGTGGAGTGGAAGCCGGAGATCGCGCCGCAGGCGACCGTGATGAACATGAAGCTCCAGATCGGGGTGCCCGACGGGTGCATGCTGCCGAAGTGATCCCAGATCTCCGGGATGGTATAGGCAGGGTTGGTGAAGATACCGAAGATGACGCCGATGGCCATGATGATGAGGCAGATGCCGAAGATGGGGTAGATCTTGCCGATGACCGCGTCAATGGAGATAAAGGTCGCGATGAAGTAATACACCAGGATGAGGATGAGCCAGAACAGCAGCGAAGTGAACACGCCGGATGCACCGCTCTGGCTGCACAGCTCCACGATCAGGCCCGCAGGGCCGACCGCAAACACCGTGCCCACCATGATGAGCAGGACCACGGAGAAGACACGCATCACGTTCTGCATCACCGAGCCAAGGTATTTGCCGGTGATCTCGGCGATGGAAGCGCCGTCGTTGCGCTCGCTCATCATGCCGGAGAAGTAGTCATGGACACCGCCTGCAAAGATCGTGCCGAAGGTGATCCACAGGAAGACCACCGGCCCCCACAGAGCGCCCTGCATGGCGCCGAAGATGGGGCCGAGGCCCGCGATGTTCAGCAGCTGGACGAGGAACAATTTCCACTGCGGCATCACGACATAGTCCACGCCATCGTTGATGCGCACAGCCGGAGTTTCGCGGTCGTCCGGGCCGAAGGTGTTGTCCACGATCTTACCGTAGACGAAGTAGCCCACGATCAAGAGCGCCAGACAGAGCAAGAAACTGATCATACCAGAAACCTCCTTTTTTCGGTGCTGTCCGCGGCCCCATTCCGCCGCCGGGCAGCTCCCGATCTCTGGCCTCATGGTAACATATTTTTCATCATCTGCACAATATTTTTCCAGCATAGGGGTATATCGCATCCGATATACCCACTAAGGATTTTTACCGTTGTCCGGTCTGTTTTTTGTCGAAAAATCAGCAAAAAAGAAACGAAACCGAATTTTCGGTTTCGTTTCTTTGCCACATTTCTCTATTTTTGTCGATTCCGGAGCCAAAACTTTAGCCGCTTCTTTGCCGGCGGCTGCTCATTTCACGGTCTGGGCCGCCTGTTTGTGGAGCAGATCGACAAATGCCTGTTCCTCCGCCCGCAAGCCGCCCTTGTCCGGATAGACCAGGACATCCCGCATCTGCTGGCGCTGGGCCGGGCATTTTTTCAGCACCAGATGGTACTGTTCCAGCGCCTTGCGGGGCATGGGCGACGCCCACATATACGCGGACGGGAGCCGCTGCAAGATCGAAAACTGGCTGCACCGCTCATACACATGGATGCGCCGGGCTTGGTTCACATGCCAGCGCACACCGTCGCCGCCCTCCTCGCCGGGCAGCTGAAAGTCGTCGTGCAGGATCTCCATATACTGGTTCAGTTCGGTCAGGTCGCGCACCTCGTGCCGGGCCAGCGGGCCGTCCCGGTTGGTGAGCAGCTGATACTCAAAGTCCATCACCGGCTCCATCTTCAGCCCCCGCCGGGCGCAGTAGTGGGTGTAGTGCTCATCGTCCTCCACCGCATAGCGCAGCAGCGCCAGGTGATAGCCCCGCCGCAGCACGAAATCCAGCGCCTCCATCGAGCCGCCCTCCCGGATGTGGATGTGCACCCGCTCCAGATGCACCGCCTGTTCCAGATAATCCACCGCCGCATAGGACGCATAGGTCGCATGAGGCAGCATCACCCGCAGCTCCGCGCAGCGCTCCTGCTCTTCCTCGACGCTCCGGCTCAGGCGGTCCACATCTTCCAGCACCCGCTCGGCCTGCTCGATGAACCGCCGCCCCTGCTCGGTGGGGATCATGCCGGTGGAGGAGCGCTCAAAGATGCGGATGTGATACTCCTCTTCCAGATTTTTCAGCGCCTTGCTGATGTTGGGCTGGGCCGCATACAGCTGCTTTGCCGCAGCGCTCACCGACCCCCACTGCATGATGGCGACCAGATAGCGCAATTCTGTAATGTTCAAGCTCTTCTCTCCTTTTGGCGTCGTGTGGAACCGTTCTGTCCTATTGTATCAGCCCCGGCGCCGGGCTGTCAAGTTGACGGCAGCGCATCGGGGCTTTATAATAAGAATGTCACGTTCTCCCCTGCCGGGAGAATCATCTGTAAAACGAGAACACTGTATTTTGCGAGGAAGATCGTATGACATACCGCGTTTTGCGCATCGACGAGCAGCTGTACGGCTGCGAGGAGCTGCCGGAAGGGCAGCCCGTCTGCTGCGATGTCTTATTGGAGGACGAGACCGGTGAACGCCGGGTCATCGCCTACCCGGACGCTGAGCTGACCCGCCTTGGCATCGACGAGGGCGACACCGTCCGGCTCGACCACCATACCCTCATCAAACTCTGAAGGAGCCTCTATGCACAACTTATATTTTACCCGCCACGGCGAGACCGTCTGGAACGTTGAAAACAAGATCTGCGGCATGACCGACAGCCCGCTGACCGCCCGCGGCCGGGCGCAGGCCGCTGCGCTGGGGGCCCATGTCCGGGACAGCGGAGTCCACATTGACGAGATTCTGTATTCTCCCCTGTCCCGCGCTGCCGACACCGCTCTGGCTATCGCCGAGGCCACCGGCATCCCGGCCCGCCCGGAACCCCGCCTGCGGGAGCAGTGCTTTGGCCGCTACGAGGGGACGCCCCGCGATGGGGCCGAGTTCAAAGTCTCCAAGACCCACTTCGCCGACCGCTACTCCGGCGGCGAGAGTATGCTGCAATTGGCCCAGCGCATCTACGACCTGCTGGATGAGCTGCGGGCCGACGAGAGCAAGACCTATCTGCTGGTCGCCCACAACGGCATCGCCCGCGTGGTGCGGTCTTACTTTTACGATATGACCAACGAGGAGTATGCCGCCTTCGGCATCCGGAACTGCGAGTTCGTCGAGTATACATTTGCATAACAAAGAAAGCCGCCGGTGGCCCCGGCGGCTTTCTTTGTCCTAGCGCGTCACACATGACGGTAATGGAATTTCCAATCTTTGGTCACGAACATATACACGCTCACCCCCAGCGCGGCAAGCTCGGCGGCCGTGACGGCCAGCCAGATGCCATCCATCCCCATGAGCGCCGGCAGTGCGAAGACCGCCGCCACCTGAAACAGCAGGGTGCGCAGAAAAGAGATGAGGGCGCTCGTCACACCGTCGCCCAGCGCGGTAAAGAAGGACGACGCATAGACGTTGAATCCCATGATGAGGAAGCTCAGCGCATAGAGCCGGAAGGCGTGGGTGGTCAGTGCCAGCAGCCCGGCATCGTAGCCCACAAAGATGCGGGCCACATGCGGGATGAGGAACATCGAACCGATGGTCATAACGACGGCCACCACGCCGATGAGGCGGAAGCTCATGGAATAAAGGTTGTGGACCTCCCGGTGATTGCGGGCACCGTAGTGGTAGCTGACGATGGGGGCGCTGCCGACGGCATAGCCCACGAAGACGGCCACAAAGAGGAAGGCCGCATACATGATGACGCCGTAAGCCGCCACGCCGTCCTCGCCCGCAAAGCGGAGGAGCTGGTAATTGTAGAGGATGTTGACCAGCGACATGGAGAGGTTGGTCATCAGCTCCGACGAGCCGTTGATGCAGGCATTCCGCAGAACGCGGCCATGGAACTTCGTCCGGCTCAGGTGCAGGCGGCTGGTGTTGTTCCGGTCCAGGAAATAGAACACCGGCAGCAGGCCGCCGACGATCTGGCTGAGGAAGGTCGCGACAGCGGCACCCTCAACGCCCCAGCGGAGCACCCCCACCAGCACGACGTCCAGCACCATGTTGGTGCAGCCCGCCCCCACGGTGAAAGCAAATCCCAGATGGGGCTTTTCGGCCGTGACGAAGAAACTCTGGAACATGTTCTGCAAGATAAAGGTCGGCAGGCTGACCAGCAGGATGCGGCCATACCGCAGCGCATAGTCCAGCATCTCCCCCTTTGCGCCCAGCAGCTCCGCCACCGGCTCAATGATGACCAGACCAACGGCGCTGAACACGATGCCCGCTGCAAGGGCCGAACTGAGGAAGAGGCTGAAAAGTTCGTCCGCCTTTTTTCCGTTGCCCTCGCCCAGCGTGATGCCCACGATGGCGCTGCCGCCGGTGCCCAGCATAAAGCCGACGCTGCCGATGAGCATGGGCAGCGGCATGATGAGGTTGACCGCCGCAAAGGCCGTCTTGCCCACGAAGTTCGAGACGCACAGGCCGTCCACGATGCCGTAGATGGAGGTGAACAGCATGGTGCCGATGCAGGGCAGCACGAACCGGATCAGCCGGGAACAGGTAAAGTGATCGGACAATTGGATGGGGTGCTTTGGCATAAATTCTCCTTTTTCACATCATCCCGCCGGGGCGCCAGCCGGTGCAGTAGCGGGCATAATCGCGGTCGGCCTGCTTGACGTAGAGGACGAGTTCTTCCTTCCCCTCTTTGTTTTTCATCGTGCGGACCTTGGTGGGCAGGCTCTGGCGCTGGAGCAGCTCCAGTTCGTCGTTCAGCTCGTCCTCGTTGTCAAAGGTGTCGAGCTTGGTCCAGTGGGTGGCAAACAGCCAGAATTTTGCAAGGGTATCGCTCATGGTTCAGTCTCCTTCTCCGGCGCGGGCTGCGGGGCCGTCAGCCGGTAAAACGGCGCGATGGCGTTGGCGTCGCCATGGCGCACAATAGAATAGGTGATGTCGCAATAGGGCTGGATGGCCGTGCTCTTCTCGACGGTGGAGATGAGCAGGACCTGCAATTGCAGGCGGCGGAACAGCTCCATCATGGGGCGGATGCGGTCGCTGGTCATCTTGCTGAAGGCCTCGTCCAGCAGGACCAGACGGATGCTGTTCTCGCTCTTCTGATAAATTTGCAGCAGCGAAGCGCAGATGGCCACATAGAACGGGGCCTGATTCTCGCCGCCGGAGGAATCGCGGCTGACACGGGACAGATACGCCTGCTGGCCGGAGACCGTGTTCGTGACCTTGATGTCGTAGTCCAGATAGGTGCGGTAATCCACATAGTCGGACAGGGTGGCACCGGAAGCGCTGCGGCCCTCCTGCCGGGCGCGGGTGTTCTCGTCCACGTCGGCCATGATCTTTTCCATCAGCTCATCCACCTGCCGCTCGTAGACGGGGTCGGCCGTGGCAGCGAGGTTGTCCAGCGAGTCGGTGTCGGTCATCTGCTGGTTGCCCTTGTCCACGATGACCTGATAGAACGCGGCCAGCTGCGGGTCGCGGCTGGGTTCCAGCTCGAAGCGGTAGACCTCTTCGCCGTAGGTCAGCTGCTCCATCACCTTGTTCAGCTCCCGGAACTGGCGGCGGGCGTTGAAGATGTCGTCTTTCATCCGGAAGAGGATGTCTTTCCGGAAGCGGTCCTTGCAGTCGCGCTGGGCCTGGTCCAGGCGGGCGGCGTAGCGCTCCAGGTCGATGCGGACGAGGCTCTCGTGCTGGGCGCGGTACTGCTCGATGCCCGCAAGGCCCAGCGGATAATCGCAGACGTACCGCTCGTTGTACGCCTTCTGGGCCGGTTCCAGCGTGGCGGTGAGGTAGCTTTGCAGGGTGTCGTCCAGTTTGGTCTGCGCTTTTTCGGCCGCCTGGGCAGCGGTGCGGGCTGTGCGGCCCCCGGTCATGAGGCCCCTTTTGCGCTCCTGCGCCAGCGGCTCCAGCAGCGGATATTTTTCAAAGAAGGTCTGAGCCGCCCCGGCGCTCTGCTGCGCTGCGGCCACGGCCCGGCCCTGCTCTGCCGCGCAGGAAGCCAGCTGCTTTTCACAGACGCGGATATCGCCGCCTGCCTGTTCCACTGCCTTGCGGGCCGCTTCCCAGGCAGCTTCGCGGGTCTCCTCTTCCCGATACAGCTCCTGCAGCAGCGGGTTCTCCCGGCAGTCGGCCAGCTTCTGGGCCTGTGCCGCATAGTCGGCCTTGGCGGCAGCAAGGGCGTCCCGGCCTTCCCACAGCCCGGCCAGCGTTTCCAGTGCGCGGCCGCGCAGGATGTTCTGGTACTGGTCGTAGGCCGTTTTCAGCGACCGTTCAGCCTGCACGGCTTCGCGGCGGCGTTCACCGAGGGCCGTCAGCTCCTCTTCCAGCGCACCGGCGCGGGCGCGGCGGGCGTCCAGACCGATATACCGCTGGGGCCGGCGCAGGCGTTCCAGCCGGAACGGATGGTGGCGCAGCAGGTCGCGGGTGGCGCTGTCCGGGAAATGTTCCAGCGTGTCCGGCGTCTCGCAGCAGACGATGCGGCGGAGGATGGTGTCCGCATACTGTGCGGCCAGCGGGTTCTCGCTCTCCACCTGAGCGGCAAGGCTGTCAGCCGGGCGGGTCTCCGCGCGGCGGTTGGCAGTGCGGATGCCCGGCGTATCCAGCAGGCTGATGGGTCCGACTGTTTCGCCCAGCGCCACAAAGGCGCTCTTGGCGGCGGCGTAGTGGTTGGGCGGGACGAGGATATCGAACCGGCGGTCGCCGAGGCAGGCTTCTACGCAGTCCTGCCAGCTCTCATCGGCCACGTTCAGCAGCTCACAGAAGATCTTTGCGTCCGGCGTCATGCCCCGGCTCTTCAGCTCGGCGTTGACGGCATCGCGGACTCTGGTGGCGGCATCGCCGTGGGGGTAGACCCACTTGCCGCCCGAAACCGCGTCCAGCTCGGCGCGCTTTTCTTCCTGCGCGCGGGCCAGGTCGGCGGCGTTCTGCCGCGCGGCAAAATACTGCTCTTCCAGCGGCTTTTCGAGGCGGTCCAGCGCTTCGGTCAGCGCGGGCAGCTGTTCCGCGGTCAGAGCGACCGGCCAGAGCGCTTTTTCGACCCCGAAGCCGCTGCGGGCCAGCACCGTCAGCAGATTCGTGACGGCATCCGCCGTCTGTTCCAGCGCCGCCACCTTCCGGGCGGTGGCATCCAGTGCGGTCTTCCTGCGGGCCAGTTCCTCGGTCATGGCGTCCAGCGCACGGCCCTCGCCGCTGGCCGAAGCTGCTCCATGGGCGGCCAGATAGGCCCGGCGGGCCTCGGCCTCGGCGTTCTTGGCCGCTTCATAGGCGGCGTTCCGCTCGGCCAGCTGGCGGCGTCCGGCGTCGAGATGCCCCTGCCAGACGGCGTCTTCTCCGGCGTCGGCCTCGGCGCGGGCCAGCAGGGCCGCGCCCCGGTTGACCAGGGCGTCCGTCTCTCTGGATGCGGCTTCCCGGCCGTATTCCACGATCTGTTCCAGCGCGGCGGCGCGGGTCTGCGCCTCGGCCAGCACGGCGTGGAGGTTTTCCAGCTCCACCCGGTCGCCCTGCAGCGCGTCCAGATCCAGTTCCGGCTGAGGCAGGATGTATTGATACAAAAATTCCCGGAAGTTCGGGATCTCGTCCATGCTGGTGCCCATCTGGAACACCTCATTGAACTTTTTGCCCAGCGGGCTGGATGCGCGGCCGATGCCCAGCGCACGGCAGATGCGGTCCCGCGCTTCGCTGGGGCTGCGGGTATAGGAGAGCCGGCCCACGGCGGGCTTGAAATCCTCTCTGGCGCTGGGGGCCCCGGTGCGCGGGTCGAGGAAGGGCAGCTTTTCCAGCGTGATGCCGTCCTCGGAGATGTACCAGGTCTGGTCGCCGGGGTGGAGCTCCTGCATGGGCCCCTCGGACTCGACGCGCACCGCGATGACGAAGGGCGTCCGCTTGACGCTGTCCCAGAACTCGGCACCGATATAGGCCACCGTCCGGCCGGGGCGGCGGTAGGCGTTCTCGCCGCGCTGCTTGGCGTGGACGGAGCCTTGCAGAGTGCGGCCGCTCTTTTTATTGCCCAGGGCATTGAAATTGCGGTTGGTGGTCAGGCAGTAGCGGATGGCGTCCAGAATGGTGGTCTTGCCCACGGCGTTGACGCCGATCATATAGGTCAGGCGGGCACAGTCGAAGGTGACGTTCTCAAAGTTGTGCCAGTTGATGAGTTTCAGGCGTTTTAATTCGATCATTCTTCATCCTCCGCACTGGATTCGCCCTCCGGGCGTTCGTACAGGGCCAGCTCGTTCCGGGTGCGGCTGCTCTCGGCAGCGGCATCGGCGAGGTCGGCATCCGGCAGCGCCAGCAGCACGGTCGGGAAGACCTCGATGCGGCTGTCCAGCCCGGTCAGACGGCCCACGGGCCGGGCCAGATTGTACCGGCGCAGGGTGCGCAGCAGCTTTTCCAGCGTGAGCTGGTCCAGCCGCCGGGGCAGGTTCATTTTTTGCAGTTCGGCCTGCACTTCTTCCACCGTGACCAGAACCTGGTCTGCACTGGCCGAGAGGCTCTCCCGCTTTTGCAGGTAGAGCAGGCGCAGCACCAGCAGCAGAATGCTCTCGTATTTCAGCAGCCGGGCCTGGCTGCCCTCGTGCTCGTTGACGAGCGCCGCCGCCTGCAGCGGGGCCGGGTAGAGCAGGACCGCATAGCCCAGCGGCGCGAACACGGCCCGCACCTCGTTCAGGTGGTCCTGCACATAGAGATACTTCGACCGCTGGTCCTCCACACCGCCCAGCAGAAAGCAGTGGCTGAGCAGATAGTTTGCGGTCTCTTCCAGCAGTTTATTCGTTTCGGCCATGGGGTTCCTCCTTGCGGGGCATCAGGATAAATTCTTCGAACCGGAAGCCGCCCCGCTCGGCCCACTTCCCGGTCCGTTCGATGTCATAGTTCCGCCGCGGCGACTGCGAGTAGGTGTGCAGGCCGATGATGCGGGCAAAGTCGCTGGGATATTCGTCGGCCAGCGTGGACGCCGCCACCTGCCTGCGGGCGGCAAGGGCCTGCTGCGCCAGCAGGGCCACGTTCTCTTCAGTCACGGCCATCCGGGCGTATTCCAGCAGGAGCTGCTGCTCCTTTTGCAGCTGTTCCGGGTCCAGCGTTCCGGTCTCCACCGGCCTGAGCGGCACCTCGCTGCGGGGCGCGGCGGGCGGGTAGAGCGGCTTTTCGCCGAAGACCTGCACCGGGTAAAGGTGCAGATGCTTTGCCACCGGGCCGTCATCCGGTTCGAACAGCTGGTCCGGCGTCTTGATCTCCTCGGCATAGCGGCGGAGCAGCGCCGTGACGCTACCCTGCGCCGAGCGGTCGCTCAGCAGCAGAAACTGCGCCCGCTGCACGGCCCGCTTGCGGTAGCGGATGTGGCTGGCGTCGATCTGCTTCATCAGGCCGCTCATCTCTTCCAGCGCATCCCGCTGCTTCTGGATGAGGGCCCGCACCGCCGGGGCGGCCTCGTTCGGCGCACAGCGCTCCACGCGGGCATAATCCAGCGCCAGCTGCGGCAGATAGTTTGCCTCGCAGTCGTCCAGCCCCTCTTCGAGGTAGGCGCGGTAGTTGAACAGGTTGTCGCTGGTCTTGAACCGGTGGTACGCTGCCGCAACGACCTTTTCCTCGTACTGGTCGAACAGTTCCAGCACCTCCTGCGGGGTGCGGTTGCGGGTGAGCCGGTCGATGTAGTGGCCGATGGAGGCATTGAGCGCACGGAGCGACTTATTCAGCGCTTCGAGGTCGGACGCGACCTCCCGCAGGACGTTCTCGTAGGGGCTCTTCTCCTCCCCGATGCCCCGCAGCAGCTGCCAGGCCTTGTACAGCTTGCCGGTATAGGTGACGACGCGCGGGTTCAGGATCTCTTCCAGCGCTTCCAGCAGAGGCGTCACCTCCGGCACAAAGGCCAGCGAAGGTTCCTCCTCATAGCTGCCGGGCTGCTCTTCCAGCCAGCCGGTGCGCCGCAGCCGCAGCAGAAAGCCCAGCGCCAGCAGATGCGGGTCGCGGGTGGGCTGCTCGGCCTCGTCTCCGGCGTCGTCGGCGTCCAGCGCCAGCGGCTTTGCCAGCGCCGCAAAGTAATCCTCCGCGCGGGAGACGGCTTCGGCGCGGGAGATGCTGTAATCCGCCGTGTGGCGGCACTCCTCCCACAGCAGCAGGAGCAGCTCGGCATAAAACGCCCGGTTCGGCCCCGCCAGCGGGCGGAACAGACGCGGGGAGACCAGTTCAAACAGCTGCATCAAAAGATCCTTTCTTTCGCAAATTTCCGCCTCTATTGTACCACAAAAAACAGGCCCTCTCAACCGGTGGCCGGGCGCATCTTCCGGAACGATCTGCACACGAGCCGCCGCAGGCTGTGAAAATTCGCCCCGAATTTACACAATTTCACCACGATTTTGTGTTATGCTTCTTATAAAGAAATGGAAAAGGCATCGCAGGCTGAACTCCCACTCAACACAATGCCCCCCGGAATGCAGGCTTCCGGGGGGCTTCGTGTTTATTCGGGGCTTTACAGTTCCTGATATGCGCTCATCATGGCGGGGATGAACTGCTTTTTGCGGCTGACAACGCCGGGCAGGGTCCAGCTGCCGTCTTCGGCGGGCTGGGTCTCAAAGCCATCCGACAGCACCTCGGCGGCATAGCGGCCTTCGCAGATGACGACGCTCTCCTCCTTGGGCACATCGGTCAGCAGCATATAGATATCCTCCACATTCTGCTTGTTGCGAGCCTCTTCGAGGTAGGGTTTGAGCAATTTTTCGGCGGCCAGCAGGTTCTTGCGGGTCATGTAGCTGCCCTGCGCCACGCCGAAGCGGATATCGCCGCACATGAAGACCTTGAAGTCCTGCAAAAAGACCTCTTCGGGGGTCTTGCCGTCCAGTTTTTCACCGGCTTCGAACATTTCGGTGGAAAACTCGTCGATGTCCACACCGGCGATCTGGGCCAGACGCTTGGCCGCCGCCACATCCACCGGGGTGCAGGTGGGGCTGCGGAAGACCAGCGTATCCGACAGGATGGCCGCCAGCAGCAGACCGGCGGTCTGGGCCGGGATCTCTACGCCGTTCTCGTCGTACATCTGGGTGATGATGGTGGCAGTGCAGCCCACCGGCTGATTGCGGAAGTAGACCGGGCCGCTGGTCTCCAGACTGCCGATGCGGTGGTGGTCGATGATCTCCAGGATCTC
>OLZI01001371.1_pt1 | contig 13410 bp, 16 predicted proteins | sample 1674061 | NCBI WGS metagenome assembly OLZI01 (sample SAMEA103958139, study PRJEB25191) | human gut metagenome | biome: human-associated habitat [ENVO:00009003]; feature: intestine environment [ENVO:2100002]; material: feces | place: Germany | collected 2013/2015 | reverse complement strand
AATACGCCACTGATTTGGAAGAACGGCCCGACAGCGTGCTCGTTTGCCCCGTAGGGGTACTGATCGTTCGAAGCCGCTGCAGCGGCGACACCATGCGGCTCCCCGGCGGAACCAGGAGCCTGAAAAAGATGTATATTGACCGCAAGATCCCCGCATCGCAGCGCGCAGCTGTGCCTGTGCTGGCAGACGACCGAGGGGTTCTGGCGGTTTTTGGAATCGGAACGGATATACGCTTCCACCCCGATTCTCTCCCCGCAGTGCGGGTCACGCTCATAGAGGAATAAACGGAGGTCACATTATGGAAAAAGATATTTTGAAGGTCCTGATTACCGAGGAGCAGATACGTCAGCGGATTCAGGAGCTGGGAGAGGAACTGACCCGTGATTACCGGGACAAAGACCCCATCATTGTAGGCGTACTGAAAGGCGTTGTTGTCTTTTACGCCGATATGATTCGGCAGATCAAGACACCCTGCCAGATGGATTTCATGTGGATTTCCTCCTATGAGGGCACCACCTCCACCGGCAATATGGTGGTCAAGCGGGACATCGGTTCCGACATCAAGGGCCGCCATGTGCTGATTCTGGAGGATATTTATGACACTGGCAGTTCTCTGGACTTTACCTACAGGCACCTGCTGTCCAAGGAGCCTGCATCCCTGAAAATCTGCACCTTTCTGGATAAGCCCGAGCGCCGGAAGCCCGGCATCACCCTGAAACCCGACTACGTTGGCTACACCGTGCCCAATGAGTTCGTGGTTGGCTACGGCCTGGATTATAACGAGCATTACCGCAATCTGCCCTATATCGGTGTTCTGAAGCCTGAAGCCTATGGGGCCTGAGCGGAGAAATAAGGAGTTTTTGAAGCATTGAATTATCGTAAATTCATCCCGACAATTCTGTATCTGGTGGTCCTGTTTCTGATCCTCTCCTGGGCCAGCGGCCTGATGAGCGGCAGCAGCAGCTCCATGCCCTATTCCCAGGTCATCGAGCTGTTCCAGCAGGAGCAGGTCAAGAGCTTTGTAGTGAACGACAATACCATCACCCTGGAGCTTCGCGAGCCGGTAAACGGGCGCACGCAGATCAAGACGAATCTGGCCCAGCCGGAGCTGTTCCGCAGCGACATGGAGGAGCTTTTCCAGGAGCAGCACGACAAGGGCATTCTGGAAAGCTATGATTTCATCCCGGCCAAGAGTTTTTCCGTCTACGACATTATCCTGCCGCTGCTGATTGTCGGTGCGGTGCTGCTGATCCTGTGGACCGTGCTCATGGGCCGCATGAACGGCAGCAATCCCATGGCCAATTTCGGCAAAGCCAGAACAGTCCTGGGCGTTCCGGACGGGAAAAAAGTGACCTTTGACGATGTGGCCGGTGCGGACGAGGAGAAGGAAGAGCTGGAGGAGATCGTAGACTTTCTGCGCAATCCCCAGAAATTCACCCAGATCGGTGCCCGCATCCCTCACGGCATTCTTCTGGTAGGCCCTCCGGGCACCGGCAAAACCCTGCTCGCCCGGGCAGTTGCCGGTGAGGCAGGCGTTCAGTTTCTCTCCATTTCCGGCTCTGACTTTGTAGAGATGTATGTAGGCGTAGGCGCAAGCCGCGTCCGGGACCTGTTTGAGCAGGCAAAGAAGGTTGCTCCCGCCATTATCTTCATCGATGAGATCGATGCCGTGGGCCGCAAGCGCGGCACCGGCCTGGGCGGCGGTCATGACGAAAAGGAGCAGACCCTGAACCAGCTGCTGGTGGAAATGGATGGCTTTGGCCATACCGAGGGCATCATCGTCCTGGCGGCCACCAACCGCCCCGACATTCTTGACCCCGCTCTGCTGCGGCCCGGCCGGTTTGACCGGCAGATCCAGGTCAATGCTCCGGATGTGAAGGGCCGGGAGGAGATTCTGAAAGTCCACGCCAAGGACAAAAAGCTGGATGATTCCGTCAATCTGCGCACCGTTGCCCGGGCAACCTCCGGCTTTACCGGCGCTGACCTGAGCAACCTCTTAAACGAGGCTGCCATTCTGGCTGCCCGGGAGAATCGCCCTGTGCTGAACATGGAGGACATCAACGAGGCTTTGATGAAGATCGTAGCCGGTCCTGCCAAGAAGAGCCACGTCCAGTCCCGCCGGGACCTGAAAACCACAGCTATCCACGAGGCCGGCCACGCCGTTGCCATGTACCGGCTGCCCTCTCACGACCCGGTACGGCAGATCTCCATCGTACCCCGGGGGAGAAGCCTGGGGGCAACCTGGTATCTGCCCAAGGACGATTCCTCCAATTTGACCCGGAACGAGATGTACGAACAGATCGTGGGGCTGCTGGGTGGAAGAGTGGCCGAGGCGCTGTATGTGGGGGATATCTCCGTGGGCGCTTCCAATGACATTGACCGGGCAACCAAGCTTGCCAAGGATATGGTGGCCCGCTACGGCATGTGCGAGAAGCTGGGTACCGTGTCCTATCTGGATGACGGCGAGGTCTTCATCGGCCGGGACTATCAGAATACCAAGAGCTATTCCGAAAAGGTAGCAGGGACTATTGACGAAGAGGTCAAAGCCCTGATCGATCAGGCCTATGACGACTGCAAGGCCATTCTGGAAAAGGACGGCGACAAGCTGCAGCAGGTGGTTGCTTACCTCATGGAGCACGAGACCATGACCGGTGCCCAGTTTGCAGACCTGATGGAGGGTCGGGAGCTCTCCGAAGCTTCTGCTACCGCTCTGACCGACGGCTACGGCGAGGAAGAAAGCGAATAAGTTTACCCCGGCAGAGCAATCTGCCGGGGCTTTTCCTGGTTGACAAAAAATGCTATAATAAAAATAGACCAAATATAAGGAGGAGCTTTCCATGCGAAAGAATTTTGGAGCAAAGCCCTGGAGCTACCCGCAGCCTGTATTCATCATTGCAGCCTATGACGAGGCGGGAAATCCGGATGCGATGAACGCCGCCTGGGGCGGCATCAGCGACACTGCGGAGGTTTCCATCTGCCTCAGCGCCAGTCACAAGACCGTGAAGAACATCCTGGCCAGAAAGGCCTTCACCATCAGCATGGCCACAGCTTCCCAGGTCGTTGCCTGCGACTATGTGGGCCTTGTCAGCGGCAACCAGGTGCCGGATAAATTCCAGCGGGCCGGTTTCCATGCTGAAAAGGCCAGCCAGGTGGACGCGCCCCTCATTCAGGAGCTGCCCATGGCGTTGGAATGCGAGCTTGTGAGCTATGACCCCAGTACCGGACGGATGGTGGGCCGGATCGTCAACGTCAGCGCTGAGGAAGCCATTCTGGATGAAAGCGGAAAGATCGATCCGGACAAGCTGGAGCCCATTGTCTTCGACCCTGTGCAGCAGACCTACCGAAAGCTGGGCGACACCGTCGGTCATGCCTTCCGGGACGGCAAAAAGCTAAAATAATTTTCAGTCGGATTTCACAAGGCGAGAAACGCAATGGCTTTTTCGGCTGGAAAATCCTACAAAATCTTTTCTGGAAATGCAGTTTAGAAAAATGAAACTTGCATTTCTGGAAAGTGTATGCTATGATGGCCCCAACGAAAAACTGAATATCGTGCGATAGGAAGCTGACGGAAAACAGGGCTTTTGTCCGACCGAAGGAGTAACACTCTCAGGTGCTGCCGCAGGGCAGCGGGACCGCCGGTGGATCGCACTCTGGAGACATCTGAATGGATCAGAGGCCGAAGGTGCAAGGGGTGTTTATCACCGAATCTCTCAGGCAAAAGGACAGAGCTTTTTCATTTCAGCTGCGCTTCTTGCGCGGTGTATCTGAACTTTTGGCAGGAATACCCCTTTGCGGGTATTCCTGTTTTTTTGAGAAAAAGGGAGGATGCATTTTATGAACGGACTGCGGGATATTGTAGCCATGGTCAACGGAAAGGTCAACGACTTTGTCTGGGGCCTGCCCATGCTGGTGCTGCTGGTGGGCACCGGCATTCTGATGACGGTTTTGACCAAGGGCTTTCAGCTGAGCCATTTCCGGTTCTGGATAGCGCATACCGTTGGCGCCATTTTCAAAAACAAGCACGTAACGGCCCATACTGCCAAGGAGGACCGGTCTATCAGCCAGTTCCAGAGCCTTTGCACCGCTCTGGCCGCCACCATCGGTACAGGCAATATCGCAGGCGTTGCTGCGGCCATTGCCGCAGGCGGTCCCGGGGCCATTTTCTGGATGTGGATCGTGGCCATTTTCGGCATGATGACGAACTTCTCCGAGAACGTTCTGGGCATCTACTACCGCCGGAAGAATGCCGCAGGGGAGTGGTCCGGCGGGGCCATGTACTATCTGCGGGACGGCCTGGGCAGCTTCCGGGGCTGTAAGCAGCTGGGCAAAGTCCTGGCGCTGCTGTTCAGTATATTCTGCATTCTCGCCAGCTTCGGCATTGGCAATATGGGACAGATCAATTCCATTGCCACCAACATGCGGGCGGTTTTCTCCATTCCCAACTGGGTCACGGGCCTGTTTCTGATGGCCGTTGCGGCTCTGGTCGTCGTGGGAGGCCTGAAGCGCATTGCGGCAGTCACGGAAAAGCTGGTACCGGTTATGGCGCTGCTGTATGTCGTCGGAGCATTGGCCATCGTTGCTATGAATTACCGGAGCATCCTGCCGGCTTTCGCTTCCATCTTCAAGGGTGCCTTTGCCATGAAGGCCGTCGGCGGCGGCATTGTGGGCAGCGGGGTCAAGGCGGCTGTGACCTGGGGCATGAAGCGGGGCGTGTTTTCCAATGAAGCAGGTCTCGGCTCCAGCGTCATGGTCCATTCCAGCTCCAATGTGAAAGAGCCTGTGGCCCAGGGAATGTGGGGCATTTTTGAGGTGTTTGCCGACACCCTGGTGGTGTGCACCCTGACCGCCCTGGTGGTCCTCACCAGCGGCCTCGTGGACCTGAATACCGGTGCGGTTTTGACCGCTATGGAGAAAACCGCCATGGTGGCTGAGGCCTTCAGCCTGCATTTCGGCAGCTTTGGAAGTGCCTTTATTGCCATTGCCATTTTGCTTTTTGCCTTCTCCACGGTGCTGGGGTGGAGTCATTACGGCACAAAGGCCTTTGAGTATCTCTTCGGTACCAAGGCGACCATTTTTTACAAGGTTGTCTTTGTCCTGTTCATCATTGTGGGTGCAACCATGCAGCTGGACCTTGCCTGGGACCTCAGTGACACATTTAACGGCCTTATGGCCATTCCCAACCTGATTGGTGTGGTAGCGCTCAGCGGTTTGGTGCGGAATATCACCAGAAATTTCGTGGATCGCCGGATTCGCGGAAAAGACGTGGAACCTATGTACTCCGCTTTTGCAGACGTGCAGCAGGAGCAGGAAGTGCGGCCCTGAGGGAATTTCGATTTTTCCTGTTGCGTCCAACATCAGAATTTGCTATGATAGAAAGAAAAGGCCAATGGCTGCGCCATTGGCAAAAAGAGAGGATGCACAATGCGGAAAATCATTTCGTTTGCACTGCTGTTTCTGTCGCTGCTGCTTCCTGTATGGGCAGAGGAAGCCGATCCGTCAGCGACCCTACCGGTGGAAATTCATACGGTAGAAGATCTGTTTTCCATAGCCCAGGCTCCGGAAGAAAGTTATATTTTGGCAGAAGACCTGGATATGGAAGGACAGACCTGGATTCCTTTCGCATTTTCCGGCACATTGGACGGAAATGACCACAGTATTCTGAACCTGACCCTGTCCGAGCCGGGAGCGGAAATTGTAACAGCCTTGGACGGCAATCAGAAAGAATATGACGCCGTTTACTGCGGCCTGTTCTCTACGCTGCAAAATGCGAGAATTCAGAACCTGAATCTGGTAAACGTCCATGGGTGTATCGAGACGGCACAGCCCTGTCTGGCCGGTCCCATTGCAGGCTACTGCATGGACAGCACCATTGAAAACTGCACCGTCTCCGGGCGGCTGGAGCTTCGGGCCTACAACGGAATGTTTGGTCTGGGCGGCCTGGTGGGCTATGGCGTAGGGGACCTGATGGGCTGTATCACGGATATGACCCTGATCTGTGTCGATACAGACGAGAGCACCATGGATGAGCAATTCCTGGGCGGTGCCTATGCCACTGGCTTCATGACGGCAACGGAGTGTTCCATCACGCTGGATGCCTATATTTCGGAACACGGCTATGTCCACAGCGGCGGCGTTGTGGGTATGCTGATGCAGTATCCCATCGGCATGGGCCATTCCGCTTTGCTTACAGACAACACCATTGATGCACAAATCAGCTTTTTTGAGCATAACAACAGCCGCCGGGCCTACTGCGGAAAAGTCTATGGAGAGCTCATGACGAGCGTGAACTATAACTACCGCATTACGGGCAACGAGGGGAGCCTGCAAAAAAAAGAAACCTCCGACTATACCCAGGAGCTTCGGCCGGAGACCTGCCAGGAGCCTGATTACCAGCAGACTGTGGTTCCCTCGGACTGCACCCACTTCGGCTATACGCAATACGTCTGCCAGGGCTGCGGCTATACCTATCGGGACAGCTATCGCCTGCACAGCCACAGCGTAAGCACCTGGACGGTGGTGACCCCTGCTACCACGGAAGCACCGGGGGAGAGCATCGGTATCTGCGATATCTGCGGCGCAGAACAGACCCGGGAAGACCCCGTCCTGCCAGAGCCGGAACCCGAACCGGAACCGGAAACCCAGCCGGAAACGGAACCTGCCACAGAACCGGAGCCCGAAGCTGCCACAGAGCCGTCAACGGAACCGGAAACCGTTCCGGAGACCATTCCGGAGACCATTCCGGAATCCGAACCGGAGCCGGACACCGCAGAGAAAAGACCAGGCGCTTGGATTTCATGGCTGCTGGGTATCCTGGCCGTGGTCCTTGCCATTGGTATCTGGCAGATGCTGTCCTACAAGCCTCAACACGCAAAGAAACGAAAAAAGTAAGGAAATCCCCTATGGAAAGCCCAAAAGCTCTTCCATAGGGGACTTTTAGATTACTTTGCCTCGGCCAGGGCCTGCTTCAGGGCAATGGACAGCTGATCAGGGCAGGAGGTGCTCTTCATTCCACACTGGATTCCGGCCACACGATCGATGACGTCCTCGGCCTTCATGCCCTCAACCAACGCGCCGATGCCCTTCAGGTTGCCGTTGCAGCCGCCGATGAACTGCACATTGTGGACCTTGCCGTCCTCCAGGTCGAAGAGGATGGTCCGGGAGCAGGTGCCTTTGGTAGTGTATTCGTAATGCATAATAGGATTTCCTTTCTTTATTTGGTTAAATCTACAATTTTTGCGTCCAGCATTGCGGCGATGGGTTCCGGAGGAACGATCATCTGGTGGCCCCGTTCACCTGCCGAAAGCGCGATTTCGTCGCACAGCAGGCACAGCTCATCCAGAAAGGTGGGGTACTTTTTCTTCATGCCCACCGGGCTGCAGCCGCCCCGGATATAGCCCGTAAGTCCCAGAAGCTCTTTTACATGGATCAGCTCCATATTTTTGTCTCCCGCGGCCTTGGCGGCCTTTTTTAGGTCCAGCTCAAAGCACACAGGGATGCAGAAAACATTGATGCCGGTCCGTTCTCCCCGGGCGACCAGGGTTTTGAAAACCTGTTCTTCCGGAAGCCCCAGAACCTGGGCGGCGTGATTGCCGCTTAAATCATCCTCCGAATACTCATAAAACTTTTCCGAATAGGGAATTCCCGCCTTTTCTACCAGACGGATTGCATTTGTTTTTGCTGACATAAAATCACCGTGACTCATTATAGCCGTTTTTTTAAACTTTTGCAATAGGGAATTGATTGCCTCCTTTTGGTTATCCTATGAAAAAGGAGGCAATGAAATGGAAACGGAGAAAAACGCGGACCTGAAAAAAGAGGAACGCAGTCAAATCGTTGACCTGGGCTCCGACATGACCCGCTCGGAAAAAGGCAATATTTACACGCTTACCATCATCGGCCAGATCGAAGGCCACCAGGTAGCGCCGGAAACGGTGAAAACCACCAAATATGAGCATGTCTTACCTTTGCTTGCCGGAATTGAGGAGAGCGACGATGTAGACGGGCTGCTGCTTCTGCTCAATACGGTGGGCGGCGATATCGAAGCAGGGCTTGCTATTGCGGAGATGATCGCCGGGATGAAGAAGCCTACAGTGTCCCTGGTCCTGGGGGGAGGCCATTCCATTGGCATTCCGCTGGCCGTGTGCACCAAGCGTTCCTTTATCACGCCCACTGCCAGCATGACGGTGCACCCGGTCCGCATGACAGGCCTGGTGGTGGGCGCACCCCAGACCTTCCGCTATTTCCAGCGGATTCAGGAGCAGATTGCGGAATTTGTCACTGCCAACTCCCGCATTTCCAAAAAGGATTTCGAGAAATTCATGATGGCCACAGGGGAGATGGCAACGGACGTCGGAACCATTCTCTATGGTAAGGAAGCAGTGGCTTCGGGGCTTATCGACCGGCTTGGCGGCCTGAACGATGCCCTTTCCTGCCTGCATCGGATGATCGAAAAACGGAAAGCCGAGAAAAAGGCGTAGGCAAAACGGGCTGTCAGTTGATTTTTCTGACGGCCCGTTTCTCTTTTCCTGGGAAACAAGAAAAAAACATTGTATTTTTCTGGATTTGTGATACAATAATCAAAACTATGCAGTGCGCAGTACATTGCAGAGATTTAGGAGGGTTTCAATTATGGCTGAATATAAGCAGTACATTACCCAGGCCGAAGAGAACGGGAATGTTTTGATTTCAGAAGATGTGGTAGCCGCCATTGCAGAGCATGCGGTTGCCGAGGTGGAAGGTGCCGCCGGGATCTATGCCAAGCCCGGCAACGAGGTAGCAGACCTCATCGGCAAAAACTGGGGCCGCGGCCTGAAAATCCAGATTGCCGAGGATAATTCCGTCGCCATCGATATGGATATTTTCATTCACTACGGTTACAGTGTGGTAGACGTTGCAGATGCTGTGCAGGCCGCCGTTGCTTCTGCTGTGGAGTCTATGACCGGCGTGAAGGTAACCGCTGTGAATATCAATGTCAGCGGTATTTCCCGAAAGTAAGAGAAGCAAGAGGTAGATTATGACAAGATCCGATGCCAGAGAACTGGCCGTCCATTTGATCTATGCCCGGGAATTTACCGGTGAGGAGCCGGAAGAGGTTGTCGCCACCCGGCTGAACAAGGAATACTACCCCTCTCTTTCTCAGGAGAATGCCATTTACACGGACCGCCCCAGCAATTCTCAGCTGCGGTATATCGATTCCGTGGTCTCCGGCGTGGCCAACCGCAGCGAGGAGCTGAACGATGTCATCAAGCGCTTCTCCATCGGCTGGGATATCAGCCGGATTTCCCGGTTGACCCGCTGCGTCATGGAGCTGGCGATTTATGAGATTCTGTACGTAGACGATGTGCCCACCGGTGTTGCCATTAACGAAGCGGTCCGCCTGGCCAAGCTCTATGACGGCGACGATACCGGCGCATTCGTCAACGGCATTCTGGGCGCTTTTGCCAGAAGCCTGATGGAAAACAAAGAGGAAAACTGACATGGCTGTGATTGGAATCGACACCAGCAATTACACCACCTCCATCGCTTTCCTGGATGGGGAGCAGGGGGAGAATTGCGGAAAGCTGCTGCCTGTAAAGCAGGGAGAGCTGGGTCTGCGCCAATCCGATGCCGTTTTTGCACACATCAAAGGCCTGCCGGAGCTCTCCGGCAGGCTGTTTTCCCATATAGAGGGGAAGACGATAACGGCTGTAGGCGTCAGTACCCGCCCCAGAGCGGTAGAGGGCAGCTATATGCCCTGCTTCCTGGTGGGCTATTCCCACGCGAAGCTCTTGAGCGATGCCTTTCATGTGCCGCTGGTGGAGGTTTCCCACCAGCAGGGACACATTGCGGCGGCGCTGTGGAGTGCAGGCAGGCTGGAAATGATGGATGCGCCCTTCCTGTCCTGGCACCTGTCCGGGGGGACCACCGAGCTTCTGCTGGTGGAACCGGAGGGAAAAAATGTGTGCTGCACCAAAATCGGCGGCACAACGGACATCTCCGCCGGCCAGCTTATCGACCGGACGGGGCAGCTGCTGGGATTGCCTTTCCCTTCGGGAAAGCATCTGGATGCACTGAGCCGGGAGGCGGAAAAGAAGGACAGCTTCCGGGTCAAGTGTGCGGACTGCTATTTCTCTCTGTCCGGCATTCAGAACAAGGTTGCCCAATATTTTGAGCAAGGGAATACCCCGGCGGATACGGCGGCCTATGCACTGCGCTGCGTTTCCGGTGCCGTATACAAGGCTACCGAGCAGGCGCTGGAGCGGTTCCCGGGGCTGGAGGTCCTGTTCTCCGGCGGCGTGGCTTCCAATTCCATGCTGCGGGAGCGCCTGGCCCCTCTGAGTCCCATTTTCGCCCAGCCCCAGTATTCCACGGACAATGCCATGGGTGTTGCGGTGCTGGCCCAGAGAATGACGGAGGTGTGATATGCCCCAGATACTCTCAATTACCCAAGTTAACGAATATATTCAGGGAAAAATGAACGCTGATCCGCTCCTGGCCCAGGTGGCGGTCCGGGGCGAGATCAGCAACTACAAGTGTTACCCCTCGGGGCACCACTATTTTACGCTGAAGGATGAAGCTTCGGCATTGAAGTGCGTCATGTTCAAGGGCAATGCCATGGGGCTGCGCTTTCGGCCTGCCAACGGCATGGAGGTCATTGCGTTTGGACGCATTTCTGTCTATCCCCGGGATGGTGCCTACCAGCTGTATTGCAGCGCTATGAGCGTGGACGGCGTGGGGGACCTGTATGCCGCTTTCGAGCAGCTGAAAGCCAAGCTGGCGGCCAAGGGCCTGTTCGACCCGGAGAAGAAAAAGAAGCTGCCCAAATATCCCGGCACCATCGGCATTGTTACCAGCTCTGCCGGTGCAGCGGTTCACGACATTTTGCGCATTCTGCGCAAGCGCTATCCTCTGGCCCAGGTAAAGCTCCTGCCGGTGCGGGTTCAGGGCGTGGAAGCCCCTGAGGAAATCGCCGGGGCCATCCGCTATGCCAATGCCCACCGCCTGGCAGACCTGCTGATCGTAGGCCGAGGCGGCGGCTCTCTGGAAGACCTGTGGGCCTTCAATGACGAGCGAGTGGCCTATGCCATCTACGAATCGGAGATTCCCATTATTTCCGCCGTGGGCCATGAGCCGGATGTGACCATTGCGGACTATGTGGCAGACCTGCGGGCAGCCACGCCCTCCAATGGTGCAGAGCTGGCCGTGCCGGACCGGGAGGCCCTGCTGCAAAACCTGGATGCCCTGAACGCCTCCATGGCCGCAGCGCTGAATCGGCAGCTGAAGCTGGCCGGGCAGCGGCTGGATGCCCTGGCTGCAAGCCCTGCCCTGCGCTCTCCCACAGCCTACCTGGACCGGAAGAGCAAGGATTTGCAGCTGCTGCAAAATCGGCTGGTATCGGCTCAGGAGCGGACCATTGCCGGGAGCAACGCCCGGTTTGTCAGCCTGGTGGCAAAACTGGATGCCATGAGCCCCCTGAAGGTTCTGAGCCGGGGGTACGCCATAGCCCACACACAAGAGGGCGCACTTCTGCGCTCCGTAAAGCAGACGGCACCCAATGACACAATCACCGTATCCGTTCGTGACGGTGAAATCACCGCCTCGGTTTTGAATGCAAAGGAGACTGAACATGAATCAGCAGAATCAGACGTTTGAGCAGAATATGCTTCGGTTGGAGCAGATTGTCCGAGCCATGGAGCGGGGAGATGTGGCACTGGAGGAATCTCTGAAGCTGTTTCAGGAGGGCACGGAGCTGGTGCGCGCCTGCGGCAAGCTTCTGGAGGATGCCAAGCTCCAGGTAAGTAAAATCACCGCCGGGACTGACGGCGAGCCCGTGGAGGAGCCCTTCGATGAGCAGCTTTGAAGCCCAGACCCGGCTGTACCGGGAGAAAATCGAAGCATACCTGAAAGAAGTCTATGCGCCCTTCCTGGAAGAGCCCCAAAAGCTGATTTTTGAGGCAGCGAACTACAGCCTCCTGGCAGGAGGCAAGCGGCTGCGGCCCATTTTGGCCATGGATTTCTGCCGGATGTGCGGCAGGGATTACACAAAGGCCATGCCCTTTGCAGCGGCCATGGAAATGGTCCATACCTACAGCCTGATTCACGACGACCTGCCCTGCATGGACAATGACGACTACCGCCGGGGCCGCCTCACCAACCACAAGGTCTATGGAGAGGGCATGGCCGTTCTGGCAGGGGATGCCCTGCTGACCGATGCCTTTGCTATGGCCGCCCGGGCGGAGCTGAAAAAGCCGGAGGATATGCCCCTGGCCATTGGGGTGCTCAGCGAGTGCGCCGGTTCCCTGGGCATGATTGGCGGCCAAGTGCTGGATATCCTCAGCGAGCAGCGGCAGTGCACCGAGCAGGAGGTCCTGGACATCCAGACCCGAAAGACCGGTGCCCTCATCCGGGCAGCCTGTGTTCTGGGCGTTATCGCCGGCGGCGGCAGTGAAGCACAGCGGTGTGCCGCAGCGGAATTTGCAGGCCTTCTGGGCCTGGCTTTCCAGATCCGGGACGACCAGGAGCTGGGCAAGGCCGTAGGCGTAGACGGGGATAAAAACACTTTTGTCCGGCTCTACGGCATTGAAAAATGTGAAAAGCGAGTAGAAAAATATACAGATATGGCAATTTCCAAGCTGGATGCTTTTGAAGACAGCAGCTATATGCGCGCACTCGCTCTGAGCCTGACCCAGCGGCGCAGCTGAGAAAGGGGAAGGCAACATGATTACGTGCTGTCTCCGGAGGCGGCGGGCGTCTTTGCCCACGAATCCCCCAGCGGCCATTATGCTGCCCCGGTACAGATGGCCTATCTGGTAGAAAACGGAAAGGTTGTTGGCCGCCTGCCGGAGCTGAACATCAGCGGCGACTTCTTCACGATTCTGGGAGAGAACTACCTGGGTGCCATCCCGGACACCCTGCTGAATGACAACCCCGGAGAGCTGTGCGTTGCACGGATGCTGGTCAAGAAGTAACGGCAATCTGCATTCTTGCAAAAAACAGAGCCCATTTCCTGAAACGGAGATGGGCTCTGCTTTTTTTACTGGTTGCAGCCGGTCCGCTCCGGACCATTCATGGCAGCGGTATATTCGGTTCGGAAGGACATGGTAATATCCGCAAGCTCCCGTTTGCCGAAAATATAGTCATCGTACATATCCGCAAGGCCACTCATGCAGTCATCGCAGCCTCCCAGCATTCCCAGGGATTCCTCCACGATTCTGCGGCGCTCGTCCTGTGTTGTGTCTTTAATCAGCAGGCTTTTCATTTCAATCTCCTTTGCTTGCATATCCTGGCTGCATTTTAGCACAAAGATGGCCGCTTGTCTATTTCATGCTGCACGTTTCTGGATAAATGCGCACTAAAATTTTTACTAAAATTTTTTAAAAATGCTTGACATTTGCGACTACATATTGTAGTCTGTATGTAGCGACTACAATA
>OLZI01001370.1_pt1 | contig 13423 bp, 8 predicted proteins | sample 1674061 | NCBI WGS metagenome assembly OLZI01 (sample SAMEA103958139, study PRJEB25191) | human gut metagenome | biome: human-associated habitat [ENVO:00009003]; feature: intestine environment [ENVO:2100002]; material: feces | place: Germany | collected 2013/2015 | reverse complement strand
TTCCAGAGTGGGGATGCCGGTTTCCTGTTTGGGGTACACGACTACATCATAATTCCAGGCAGTGCCGCCATCCTGGGAAGCGGAGTTGTCATTACCGGTGACGGTGGTCATGGGCAGAGAGACGAAGAAGGGATTGGTGGTGGAAGTGACCATTTCGGGAACCTTGGTTTCCATCAGCAGATACAGACCTACGGGCAGATTCTTGGCAGAGGTCTTACCGACTTCATTGGTGGGGTCCATGGCCGTGCCGCCGTTGCGGATGAAGGTTTCCAGGGCGTTCTTCACGGTGGTGGAATTTGCTTCCAGACTCTGGGCCAGGGCCTTGTTCAGCGTATCAGAGGTGTAGAAGTAGCGGTCAGCGTCCAGGCTGTCCGCCTCAGTGCAGCGGTTGGCACCGCTTTCCAGACCGATGGCTTTCAGCAGAGCGGCGGCATCCGTCTTGTGAAAGCCGTAGAGGACCTGGGTCGTACCCTGGTTCTCAAAGGTCACAATGTCCGCGGCTTTCAGATAGGTAAATTCCACACCGGCAATGGCATAACCCTTGCTGGTCTGACCGTTTCCCAGAGCGTTGCCGTTCTGGCCGTCGGTGTCGCCTTTCCGATTGGTGTTCACCAGCGTGTTTTCCACATAGCTTTCCTGCCAGCCGGTGGAGGGGAAAGCATCTTCATCCCACACGCCGTCTTTCTTGGCGTTGGTGTAGTCGAACTTCCAGATCGTCAGGCTGCAAGCGGCATCCTGGTCAATGGTCTTAGTGTCCGCTTCGTCCGCAAAGACGGCGGGAACGCTGGACAGCAGCAGGACAAGGGTCATAAGGGCGCAAACAATTTTCTTCATGGTTTTCATAGTAAAGTCCTTTCTGAATTAAGATTTTGAATTTGAGGTTAAAAAATCCGGGGCGTTTCCCCGGTTGGCGGATTACTGCTCTTTCTTACGGAGCAGCCAAAGATTTGCGGCGCACAGCATCAGACAAAAAACGGTAGCCATGGGAATGCGGACAAAGCCGGTTGAGCCGGTCTTAGGCAGAGCGAAGGCTTCTCCGTTGACCACCCGCAGTTCCAGTGTATCCGCAGGCAGAGTGCCCTCGAAAGCGGCTTCTTTCAGCAGGGTATAGCCCTCCGGGGCTTTCGTTTCCGTGATCCGATATTGCAAGGTGATGGGCAGGTTTTCCCAGGTCAGCAGACCATCCTCGCCGGAAGTCTTACTGGCGGCTGCATGGTTTTCTTCCGAACGCTCACCCAGAGTACAGACACCGTTAGAGCCTGGAATAACCGGATACCAGAGACTCCCATCCTCGCTGCCTTCCAGCAGGAAGGTGGCTCCCGCCAATGGTTCATCCTTGGTGTCCACCTTTCGGATGGTGATTTTCCCGGTGCGCAGTTTGTTGAGGAAAGATACCTCTGCCGTTTTGCCTACGGTGACAGTAACGGTTTTCGGGGCTTCTCCTGCGTAGAGACTGTCAGCGGGCAGCACTTCCTCCACGGTGTAGTCTCCGGGGGTGAGATTGCCGGTGAGAATTTTTCCGTTTTTGTCCGTGGCAAAGGGAGAACCGGAAACTTCTTTCCCGTCCGCATCCGTGATTTTGAACTTCCAGCCCTCCAACGTACCCTCCGGCTCCACGGATTTCTGGATGGAAATTCTGCCGCTGTGGTTGTTGATAAACTCCAGGGTGGTTTTCTCATGGGCACGGATCACCAGCTTTTTCACGGAATCGTCCATTTTCCAGTAGTCGTCCCGGACCTCCTCACTGCCGGTTTCCTTGACCCAATAGGTGCCGGGTTCCAGATAGACACCTACGGTGCCGTCCTGGCCGGTAATGAGGGTTCGGAGTTCCTGGGTACAGGCTTCATCCGCATAGACAGTAATATGCCAGCCGGAAATCTCGTCGCCCGTGTTGGTGGATTTCGTGAAGTGGCCCAGACCCTGCTCCTTGTTCAGCCACCGGTCAACGGCGGTTTTTCCGTACTCCACAGTAACGGTGTGGTAGCCCAGCTCCCCAGACCAATAGGGGTCCTCGGTGGGGGATTCCAGGACAAGGTATTTTCCGGGGGCCAGATTGGAAATGCGGATAATGCCGGTTTCATCCGTGGTAAAGGGAGAGCCGGGGATTTCCGCGCCGTCTTTCTTGACGATGAACTTCCAACCGTCCAGGTGATTGCCGGTGTTGGTGGACTTTCGGATTTCCAAGGCACCGACGGTCAGCTTGTTATAGAAGCTGACACTGGTGGTAGTGCCGTTGGAGATGCTGACCATCTTTGGATTCTCTCCGGAACAGGTGTAGCGGGAGGAAATGGCACTGTTGGTATGCCCCAGCTCCTTGATGTAGTAGGTTCCGGCGTTCAGCCCGGTGATACTGATTTTTCCGTTGCTGTTCGTTGTATGGGGACCGGATACCAAGGTGGTGCAGGCGGCGTTGGAATACACGCCGAAACGCCAACCAGATAAATTCTGTCCGTCCTCTGTGGTTTTTACCAGGGCAATGGCACCGGGGTCCGGGGCGTTGATCCTGAAATAAGCCCGCAGTGTATCCACCTGGGGAGAATACAGCTTGACACAGGTCTGGTAAGTGCTGCTGGCACTGTAGTAAATGGATACAGTGGAGTTTTCCGCAGAGGGCAGACTCCGGGTAGCACTGAATAGAGCTGTGGGAGAAATAGAGCCTGTTTTGGTGATGGTCAGGGTATTCCCGGACTTGGAAAAGAAAGCACCGTTCCCGTTGGTGAAAGAGAAGTTACTCAAAACGCCGTTTGAATCCGTAACGCTTACCTGGATCCCGCTCATGGTGATGGTGGGTGCGGAGCCGGAGGAGCGGCTGGTAAAGCTGGGAATCTTCATAGCGCTTTGGACGCTGGAGACGATGCTGTTGTACTTGTCCGCAAAGCCGGATACATTGGCCACGCCCGCGTTGTAGAACACATCGCCGCTGGAATAGCCATTGGAGCTTTTGCGGTTAAAGGTGCTGGCATCCCGCAGACCCGTGACGATCTCATAAATGAGAAACTGGGTGGCGATTCGGGTGGACACGTTGGGATTGTTGGCCATGGCTGTGGTTTTGACGCTGTAATTGCTGTTCCACAGCTGCTTGGAGTACAGCAGGGTCAGGGCGATGGCCTGCCGGTAGGAGCTGGGCATGGCGTACCAGACATTACTGCCTCTGGAGCTGCCGCTGCCGGATACCCCCAAATCCTGGTCCATGTAGTTGCCGGAGGTGCTGGCGGCATAGTTTTTGCAGGGCTCGATACAGTGGATGGGGTCGTCCTCATAGGGCGTGTTGTTGTATCGGGCAAAGTGCCAGCCCAGATTTTTGATATAGGCTGTCTTTGCGGCATCGCTTCCGTTGGGGTTGTAGGTCACAGACACCTGGCTTCTCAGGACCGTGGTGTAATTGGGGCTTGCTTTGTCAAACAGAAGCACGTTGGTGACTGTGGAGGCGTAGGCAGCAAGCCGGTCATCCTCAACGGCATCTTCCGGGGCATCTTCTACCGGGTCAGCTTCCGGTTCTGTGACTTCCGTTTCCGATTCTGTGGTTTCCGTTGCCTCTGGCGGTTCGGTAGTTTCTGACGGCGGCTCGGTGGATTCTGAGGGAACTGCCGTTTCCGGTGGAGCCGTCGTTTCTTCCGCTGCCTCCGTTGCGGCCTCGGATGCTTCCACTTCCCCGGTGGGCATTGCTTCATCCGCAAAGGCACAGGGCACCAGCCCTGCCAGCAGCACGGCCACCAGAAACAGGCAGAACCCTCGTTTCATAATTTTTCGCATGGCATTTTCCTTTCACAAAATAATCACCCGCCAAAATTTGGCAGGTGTCTACGTTTCTTTCAGCTGGTACAGCTGGTTATACAATATAAGGGGGAGTGTGAGGGGGAGGAGAACGACACTTTAGAGCCATTATCGGTCACGCTCCTTTTGTCGGAGCTGATACCGGTGGTAATACTCCAGGGCTTTGATCACATAGTCCTCCGTCTGCTTGGCGGTGAAGTTTTTCGGAATGAAGGGCTTCAGCCGCTCGGACTGGAAGCTGATTTTCTCTTTCTGGTTGGGCTTCTGCTCGCACATGATGGAGAGAATCACGTCGGCGTTGAGCCGGCCGTTTTGGGAGAACTCCTTCATCTTCAAGTCTTGGGCAAGGGACGGGGTGGACTGTTCGGAATGGATGGAATCCAGCAAGCCGTTTTGTTCCTCCTCGGTCAGGTAAGAAAGCTCTACGGCGGGACGGAAAGCGATTTTTCCAGAGTCCACCAAGTCCAGCAGAGGCGGAATAAGGTGGGTAAGACGGATGTATCGCTGAATTTGTGTGTTGCTATCCGTCGAACTATCCGCAAGTACCTCACGCGATGTTTTTCCAAACCTCTGTCCCACTGGGACAGAAGTTAAATCTGTGCGTTCGCCTTGCTGATGTTTCATAGCCTCCAGCCGCATTTTGTAGGAAAAGGCTTTCTCACTGGGCAGAATGGTGGTGCGCTGTAAATTGCTTTCCACCATAAGAATAATGGCCTCGTCTCTGGAAAGCTCCTTGATTTCCGCTTTCACGGTGGTCAGGCCTGCCAGTTCACAGGCTTTTGTTCTGCGATGGCCGGAGACGATTTCGTACCGCCCATCCGGCTTCTGCCGCAGTGTCACCGGAGTGATGATTCCCCGCTCCTTGATGCTCTCCACCAGCTGATCCATGTCCTCATCTAAGCGGACATGAAAGGGATGGTTTGGAAATTCGTCAATTTCCGAAAGAGGAATTTCATGGATTTTGGGGAGCTTGGATTCTGCCCGCTCCTGATCATCCATGAACAGTTCATCTAGCCCCGTCAGGCCGAGATCGATTTGTTTCTTTGCCAAGTTCGGCTACCTCCTTTGTCAAGTTTGTGTATGCCTGGGCGACCCGGCTTTTGGGATCAAAGGCGAAAATGCTTTGCCCCTCGCCGGATGCCTCGGCGGCTCGGACAGAGCGGGGAATTTCTGTGTCGAATACCCGGACGCTGCCGCCCAATGTGGAGCGCAGGGCGGCGATAATGCTTTTGGCATTGTTGGTTCGCCCGTCCACCATGGTCATAAGGATTCCGTCGATTTTCAGCTTGGGATTGATCTGCCGCCGCACTCTGCTGATGGTGCGGATCAGCAGATTCAGACCCTTTGTGGAAAGAAAGTCCGGTGCAGACGGGATGATCACGCTGTCGGCGGCAGCCAGAGCATTGATGGACATCAGCCCCAAAGACGGCATACAGTCAATGAGAATGTAGTCGTAGTTCTCGTTCACCCGGCTGAGAACGGATTTCAGCACCTGTTCCCGGGACATGGCATTGAACAGACTCATTTCCACGCCGGACAGTTCAATGTTCGCAGGAAGCAGATCGACCCCCTCGCCGCTGTGGATGATGCCTTCTTCCTAGGGAACGGATTCATCCCGGATTTCGGCCTGCATGGCAGTAGCCAGTGTGATGTCCAGATCATCGTCAGCGTTCCGTATTCCTAAGCTGATGGTCAAACTGTGCTGGGGGTCATCGTCTACCAGCAGCACCCGGTTTCCGGCCTGAGCAAGACCTACTCCCAGATTGACGGTGGAAGTGGTTTTTCCGACACCCCCCTTCTGATTGACAATGGCAATGGTTTTGCAATGGTTCATTTTGTACCTCCTATTGTTATTTTGCTTATTTTTCTGCTCCACCAAAACACAGAAAATCTTTCTGCGCTTTGGTCGGTGCGTTTCATTCGGCCTCGCCCCCTAAACACACAAAGGGAAATCATCTGACGCTCGAGAGCGAATCGAGTCCATGGGCCTTCCACCCCTGCCGGGTCCTCCGCCAGCTCCGTAGAGAAGTATCATTGTCCTATCTGAACCCTCGTCGCCTTGTTGGTGGCAATCCAACATTGGAGGCAGAATTTCTCGCTCAGCACCTTTGCTTCAGCCCTCACAGGCTTCCTCGCTTCTACCCGTTTGGGCAGGTGGTCACAGCGTACTGTCCTCCCGGCTCCGGTCCAGAAGAATGTATCAGATGAATGAATATGAAGTTTTCAAGGTTCAAGTGGGGGGAGGAGAGATGTCTCTCTGAAGTACCCCCTCACTTGGTAGGCATCGAGAAGGGCCAAAATATAAAACTTTCTGGAAAATTTTTTCAATTTGTAAAATATGCCAAAAACAAACGACGAAAACTCTATTCGATACGAGCAATATGACGACATTAAAAGGACAAAAAAAGAGCAGCTTTGATTTTCATTGGTGGATGAGAATCAAAGCTGCTCTTTGTGGTGATGGGGCTAGCTTGACTTTAAAAATATAAAATTTTTTCTTTTTTTGAAATTCTCTTATATTTTGCGCCTTTTCGATGCCTACCAAGTGAGGGGGATTTTTCTCCCATCATAATCGATAGAGGGAGAAGGCTGTAATGTGTGCAAAGCAAGATGGAATAAAACATATGGTAAGGCGAGGTGAGGCGCATTGAGAGAATTGGAACAAAGTGTGTTGTGTGCATTGCTGCGGGTACTTGTGAAAGAGGACCTTCTTTCCGAACAGATCCAAGAGAAAGCGCAAAAGGAAATCCTTCGCACATTGGACTGGCCGGACTTCTTCTGCTATGCTAATGGCGGAAAGGAGCAGAAACATGGAAGTACGTAAGATTCGATCAGAGATGCGCATGGGCAGGTCCTTTTATGACCTGCCCCTCCGGGTGACCTTTTATGCCCGGGTATCCACAGACCAGGACGAGCAGATCAACAGCCTAGAAAATCAGGTGCAGTATTACACGGAGTTGATTCAGAGCAAGCCCAACTGGAAATTCGTGCCGGGGTATGTGGATGAGGGAATTTCCGGTGGCTCCACGAAGAAGCGGGACAATTTTAACCGGATGATCCGGGATGCCAAGGCCGGGATGTTCGACTTCATCATCACCAAGGAGATTTCCCGGTTCTCCAGATCGACCCTGGACAGCATCAAATATACCCAAGAGCTGCTGGATTACAATGTGGGGGTGTTCTTCCAGAACGACAACATCAACACATTGGATACGGACAGTGAGTTCCGGCTGGTGATTATGGCGGGGGTTGCCCAGGATGAGATTCGGAAGCTGTCGGAGCGGCTGAAATTCGGTTTCCGGCAGGCCATCAAAAACGGTCATGTGCTGGGCAACGACAAGCTCTATGGCTATGACAAAAAGGACTGCGTCCTGACCGTCAATGAGGAGGAAGCGGAGATCATCCGCATCATCTTTGACCTTTACGGCAACCAACGCCTTGGAACCCGCACGATTTCCAAAAGGCTGATGGAACTGGGCTACACCAGCCGGGAGGGGAACGCCTTTAACACCCTGACCATCCGGCATATTCTGGAAAATCCCAAATATAAGGGCTGGTACTGCGGAAATAAGAGCCAGAGCGTGGATTACCGGACAAAGCGGAATGTTTTGCTGGACGAAAGCGAGTGGGTGACGTACCCGGATCCCGCTATACCGGCTATCGTTTCTGAAGAACTGTGGAATCGGGCCAACGCCCTGTACAAGAGAAGGAGAGAAGAAATGAAGTCACACAGCAGCGGCCTCAGCTTTCACAATCGCTATCCCTACAGCGCAAAAATCTATTGCGAGGAACACGGAACCACCTTTCACCGTCAGGTGATTCAAACGAAAAAGGGGCAGCAGGAGGTATGGCAGTGCAAGGTTTACCGCAGCCACGGAAGGGCGGCCTGCTCGGCACCCCAGATTCGCAGCAGTGACCTGGATGTGATTCTCAGCGACATTTTCAAGGAGCTGGTCCGGGACAAAGAGAAAATCATTGATTCTCTGGTGACGGTGCTGACCAACATTCCCAAAGAAGTGGACTATGGCAAGCTCCGCTGCCAGGTGGAAAATGAGATGGATGATTTGGAGCGAAAGAAAAACCGGCTGCTGGATTTGAGCATCGCCGACGCATTGACGGTAGAAGAATTCAAGGAGCGCAACGATGCCTTCAACGCCCAGATTCTGGAGTGCCAGGGAAAGCTGACGGCCATCCGGCAGGAGGAAGAAAACAGGACTTCCGAAGAACTGGATATCCCGGCCATCCGGCGGGCGCTGGACGAGGCGTTGCGCTTCACCGGGGAAATCGATACGGCGCTGGTGGCAACGATCCTGGATAGGGTTGTTGTCAAGAAGGAAAGCACCAAGGATGATATTCATCTCGACATTTTTCTGAAGCTCGGCAGCACCTATGAGGCCGTCTATACACCCCTCAAGCACACCGCGGGCATTACCAGTCTAAGAAATACTACGCCCAAACCGCCGACCAGGAGGATCTGATTTCTATCGGAACCATTGGGCTGATCAAAGGAATTACCACCTTTGATGCTTCCAAAGGAGCAAGGCTTGCCACCTACGCGGCGCGGTGTGTGGAAAACGAGATTTTGATGTACTTTCGTTCTACACGCAAAAGCGCCCAGGATGTGTCCTTGTCCGACTACATCGAGACCGGGACGGATGGGGCGCCCCTGGAGCTGATGGATGTGATCTGCGAGGATTGCGATCTTTTGGAGCAGGTCAGTGACCGGGAGGCGGTGTTTCGGCTGCGGCAGGCTATGGGACGGTGCTTGACGGAGCAGGAGCGGACGGTGGTCATCCTGCGCTATGGCCTGGGAGGCCGGGCGCCACTGCGGCAGCGGCAGGTGGCGGAACGGCTGGGCATCAGCCGGAGCTATATTTCCCGCATTGAGAAGCGGGCGTTGCAAAAGCTGCGGAAAGAATTGGAGTAGAGGTTAGCCCTGTGCTTGTTTCCAAATTGTGAAAATTCTGCTTTGGACGTTGCAAGATCCCTGCAAAAATGGTATGCTATAGCGAAAGAACAAGTATCGGGACTTTGCGCGGACAGAGGAAGGAACTACTATGCAATTATCTGCGAAAATGGTGCGGGAGCGGTTGGCACATATGAAGCCGCGGCTTACAAACTGCTCGCTGGAGACCAGCCGGAAGGGGCAGAATGCCGTGGGGGAGCTCATGCGGGCGGTCCACCATGGGCAGGTGCGGGTGAAGCACCATGATTTTGAAAACTTCGAAGGGGCCTGGGTGCTGCCGGATGATCCCCGGCGGGACGGCGCGATTCTGTATCTCCACGGCGGCGGCTATACCTGCGGCGGCCTGGAATACGCCCTGGGCTTTGGCGCTGCTCTGGCCGACGAATGCGGGGCAAAGGTTTTCTGCGCAGCCTACCGGCTGGCACCGGAATTCCCGTTCCCGGCGGCGGTGGAGGATGCGGCCCAGGCCTATGAATATCTTCTGAAAAAGGGCTATGCACCGGAAAAAATCAGCCTGTGCGGCGAGAGTGCCGGCGGCGGGCTGTGCTTTGCCCTATGCCTGTATCTGCGGCAGCAGGGGCTGTCCCTGCCCGGCAGCATCGTTGCCATTTCCCCCTGGACGGATTTGACCTTCTCTGGGGAGAGCTTTGAAACCAATAAGGAATGTGATGTTTCCCTGTCCCGGGAGCAGCTGGGGTTCTATGCCCAGTGCTATTCGGATGCGACGGAAAATCCTCTGGTGTCGCCGCTGCTGGGAGATCTGAAAAAGTTCCCGCCGTCCCTGATTTTTGTGGGTGGGGATGAAATCCTGCGCAGTGATTCCGAGATGCTGCACAGCAAACTCCTAAAGCAGGGCAACGTGAGCCAGCTCTCCGTCCATCCCGGCCGGTGGCACGCCTATCTTCTCTATGGCCTGAACGAAGACCGGGAGGACTGGGTGACCATGAATGCCTTCCTCTCCAAGTATTTGTCCCGGGAGCGAAAGCTCCGCTGGATGCGGCTGGACAACGCGGCGAAAATCTATCCAGCGGCCCTGCGGCAGAGTTGGAGCAACGTATTCCGCCTGTCTGTGACGCTGACGGAGGAAATAGATGTGGCTGTGCTGCAATCGGCGCTGGATGTGACGGTGCGCCGGTTCCCTTCCATGTGCGTGCGGCTGCGGCGGGGACTGTTCTGGTATTACTTCCAGCAGCGGGAGCGGGCCCCGGCCGTCCGGGAAGAGAACAGCTATCCTGTGACCCGTATGAGCCGCCGGGAGATTCGAACCTGTGCCTTCCGGGTGATTGTCTATGAAAAGCGCATTGCCGTGGAGTTTTTCCATGCGGTGACGGACGGAAACGGCGGCATGGTATTCCTGAAATCCCTGACGGCAGAGTATTTGCAGCAGAAATACGGCATTGCCGTGCCTGCTACAGAGGGCGTCCTCGGACGGCTGGAGGAGCCCCGGGAGGAGGAACTGGAGGACAGCTTCCTGAAATACGCGGGAAACGTCAATGCCAGCCGCCGGGAGCCAAACGCCTGGCACCCATGGGGAACACCGGAAAGTGACGGCTTTTTGAATCTGACTTGTTTCCGGATGGAGACAAAGGCGGTGCTGGAAAAGGCCCATGCATACGATGTCAGCCTGACGGCGTTCCTGTGCGCAGCGCTGATGATGGCCCTGCAGGATATGCAGGCGGAGCAGGTTCCCTCCCTTCGCGCCAGGAAACCCATCCGGGTGCAGATCCCGGTGAATCTGAGAAAGCTGTTTCCCAGCAGCACCCTGCGCAATTTTGCTCTGTATACCACCCCGGAGATTGACCCCAGACTGGGCGAATACAGCTTTTCAGAGATTTGCCAGGCGGTTAAGCATCGCATGGGGCTGGATGTGAATCCGAAGATTATGAGCAGCCGCATTGCGGTCAATGTGAGCAGTGAAAAAATGGCAGTGGTGCGCATTATGCCTCTGTTCCTGAAAAATGCGGTGATGAAGGCGGTTTTCGATGCGGTAGGCGAGAAAAAATCCTGCCTGTGCTTCTCGAATCTGGGACAGGTTCGTCTGCCGGAAGAAATGCTGCCCTTTGTGCAGCGTTTCGATTTCATCCTGAGTGCCCAGGCAACGGCCCCCCAGAATTGCAGCGCGTTGTCCTTTGGAGATCATTTGTATATCAATTTCACCCGCGATATCCGGGAGCCGGACCTGGAGGCCCATTTCTTCCGAGTTCTGCGGGATATGGGCCTGGGCCTGGAGGTCCAGACCAACAGCAGACAGTGAGGTGCGGAAAATGTATTGTATCAATTGCGGCGTCAAGCTGGCGGACAGTGAAAAGAGGTGCCCGCTGTGCGGGACGGTGCCCTATCATCCGGATATTGTGCGGCAGGAGGGGGAGGCCCTTTATCCGCCGGACCGGTACCCCCGGGCGAAGACCAACAGCAAGGCGGTGCTGGGGGCCATTACCATCCTGGTTTTGATTCCCATTTTCATCACCATGATCTGCGACCTGGGGATCCACGGAAGGATCACCTGGTCCGGCTATGTAGTCGGCGGCATTCTGCTGTGCTATGTGGCGGCGGTGCTGCCCCAGTGGTTTGCCCGGCCCAACCCGGTGATTTTCGTGCCATGCTCCTTTCTGGCGGCCGGGCTATATGTGCTGTATATTGATCTTTCCGTTCACGGCGGGTGGTTTCTCAGCTTCGCGTTCCCGGTAACGGGCTTTTTGGGGCTGCTCGTTACGGCGGTGGTGGTGCTGACCCGGTACACCCATGGGGCGGAGATGTATATTTACGGCGGGGCTCTGGTGCTGCTGGGAGCCTTCATGCCTCTGATGGAATACTTGATGACGCTGACCTTCCGGATGGAAAAGTTCATCGGCTGGTCCTGGTATCCACTGGTGGTGCTGGTGCTCATGGGCGGCGCCCTGATTTTCCTGGCCGTCTGCCGCCCGGCCCGGGAGACCATGGACCGGAAGTTTTTCCTATGAAATGATGTGGATACGAAAGCGGACCGCTACCTGAAAGAAGCAGTGGCCCGTTTTTGTTGGCTGTTGGCGTATGATTTATTTCCGGCTCTTTCGGTCGTAGAGCTTGGCAAGGCCGCCCTCGCTGGTTTCCCGGAAGCGCTGGTTCAGATTGATGCCGGTTTCGTGCATAGCCCGGCAGACCATGTCGTAGCTGATGTTCCGGGAGCCGGTGAGGAAATAGCTCAGGTTGCAGGCGTTCATGGCCCGCATAGCGGCCACGGCGTTGCGTTCGATGCAGGGAATCTGCACCAGACCGCAGATGGGGTCACAGGTGAGCCCCAGGTGGTGCTCCATGGCAACCTCGGCGGCGTACTCCACCTGGTCCAAATCCTGACCGTACAGCTCTGCCAGAGCGGCGGCGGCCATGGAGCAGGCGGTGCCAATCTCTGCCTGGCAGCCGCATTCGGCCCCGGAGATGGAAGCGTTGCTCTTGGTGAGATTGCCAATGATGCCGGCGGTGGCCAGACCCCGGCAGATGGCCTCGTCAGACAGGCCCTTGGTGTCCTGGACGTATTTCAGCACGGCGGGCAGCACGCCGCAGGCTCCGCAGGTGGGGGCGGTGACGATGGTGCCGTTGTCTGCATTCTGTTCGGCAACGGCATAGGCGTAGGCAGCGATTTTCTGGAACTCTTCCAGGGCCGGGGCATCGCTGCCGGCCTTTTTATGGTAGAGGTAATTTGCCTTTCGCTGCACATTCAGGCCGCCGGGCAGCACGCCTGTGGCGGCCAGTCCGTCTGCAATGGACTGCTTCATGGCTTTCCAGACGTTGAGCAGGAAATCCCAGATTTCCGGGCCCTCGTTCAGTTCCACATAGTCACTGAGGGTGTGGATATAGCGCCATTTGCAGAAATCGGCGATTTCCGCAAAGGAGTGCTCCACATAGACCTCCTCCCCCTCGCTGTCCTCCCGACCGGGAATGCGGATATCGCCGCCGCCGACGGATTCCACCCGCAGACGGTTGAGCTCCTTTCCGTCCTTTCTGGCAATGAAGTCCAGGGTGTTGGGATGGCTTCCGGGCAGCACTTCTTCGGAAAAGATGATCTCCGCAGGCAGGGGGGCCAGGGTTTCCCGCAGTACCCGGTCGGTGCCGTGGCCTACGCCGGTCTTGCACAGGGAGCCATAGAGGATCACCTGAAAGCTGTCGGCCTGGGGATTCTCCTCCCGGAAGAGCCGGGCAGCCCGCTCGGGGCCCATGGTGTGGGAAGAAGAGGGGCCTTTGCCGATTTTGTATATTTCTCGAATGGACTTCATGGCATTTCCTCCATAGATATTTCTTCGGACAGTATAGCAGAAATCCTCGAAAAAAACAATGGCAAACAAGCGGAAAGCTATTGACAAATATGCTATAATATAGTGAGTAATTTTTTTGAAAACCTGAGAGGATGAAATAAAAAATGGCAAAGGATAAAAAGGTTGAGCAGATCACCGATATGGAGGTCGATTTTGCCCAGTGGTACACCGATGTGTGCAAAAAGGCACAGCTGATCGACTACTCCTCCGTGAAGGGCATCTTCATTTACCGGCCCTATGGCTATGCCATCTGGGAGAACATTCAGCACATCATGGATGCGGAGTTTAAGAAGGTGGGCGTGCAGAACGTCTATATGCCCATGCTGATCCCCGAGAGCCTGCTGCAAAAGGAAAAGGACCATGTGGAGGGCTTTGCCCCCGAGTGCGCCTGGGT
>OLZI01001360.1_pt1 | contig 13530 bp, 8 predicted proteins | sample 1674061 | NCBI WGS metagenome assembly OLZI01 (sample SAMEA103958139, study PRJEB25191) | human gut metagenome | biome: human-associated habitat [ENVO:00009003]; feature: intestine environment [ENVO:2100002]; material: feces | place: Germany | collected 2013/2015 | reverse complement strand
TGAGAATCCGGAACGAAGTTTCGCACCTTTATCTGCATCAACCACATACCACATTTCAGTCTTTCCCATAGAGTTATGACGTTTTTTCGCCAACTCGTCATTGGGATGTACCTGGATAGAAAGATCTTGCTTGGCATCGATGAATTTTATCAGCAAAGGAAACTTATTGCCAAATCGGGCATAATTTTCTTCACCAACCAATTCGCCACGATATTTCCTTACCATATCGGTCAACGTCAGTCCTTTGTCGGGGCCGTTAGCCACTACAGACTCATTGTCTTCTACGCCGGAGATCTCCCAGCTTTCCCCTACTCCCGTTAAGTTATCACTTAAGTGCTTGAACGGAACAATTTTGTCGCCTCCCCAAAGTGTCTGCTTCAGGATCGGTTCGAATTTTAACGGATACATTTTGTTTTTCTGTTATAAACTTAGATTAAAATAATCAATGAATAATCGAGGACAAACTTACAAAAAATATCAATTCGCCTCGTAAATGTTAAACGCTAAACTTTCCTAAAATGTTCTTCACATTTCAAGATAAACCCTTGGGAGTACGGAAGAATTTCTTTTTATTTGCAAGAAATTTAATTTTATACCATGGATATGATAAACACCGTGTCAACGGAAAGTAACTTGTCGGGTTTGAACAAGGAAGACTTTCAAAAAGATATAAATAACAAGAAGACTGATTTATTTATTCTTAAAAATGCTCAGGGAATGGAAGTTGCAGTAACTAACTACGGATGCGCTATCCTTTCCATTATGGTCCCCGACAAAAACGGGAAGTATGCTAACGTAATTTTGGGACATGACAGTATAGACCATGTAGTCAACAGCCCCGAACCTTTCCTCAACACCACTATCGGACGCTACGGAAACCGTATAGCCAAAGGAAAATTCACTCTTTATGGCGAAGAACACAATCTGACAATCAACAATGGACCAAATTCTTTGCACGGTGGACCCACAGGTTTCCACGCCAGAGTGTGGGATGCAGTCCAACCGGATCCGACGACTGTTGTATTCAACTATACATCCGCAGATGGCGAAGAGGGCTTTCCCGGTAATCTGGAAGTAGAAATGACCTATCGTCTGGAAGATGAAACCAATGCACTGGTTATTGAATATCGGGCTACCACAGACAAGGCAACTGTTGTCAACCTCACCAACCACGGCTTCTTCAATTTGGCAGGTATTGCCAATCCCACCCCTACAGTTCTGGACCACATCATTACTATCAACGCTGATCATTATACTCCCATTGACGAAGTGTCCATTCCGACAGGAGAAATCCTGAAGGTAGAAGGTACTCCTATGGATTTCCGTACACCGCATACCATTGGTGAACGTATTGATGATAAGTTCCAGCAATTGGTGAATGGTGCAGGTTACGATCACTGCTACGTACTGAATAAGACAGAGAGTGGCGAATTAAGCCTTGCCGCTACTTATACGGAACCCGAAAGCGGACGTACAATGGAAGTATATACCACAGAGAATGGTGTACAACTCTATACCGGAAACTGGCTAGGCGGCTTTACAGGTGCTCACGGAGCTACTTTCCCGGCACGCAGCGCTGTTTGCTTTGAAGCACAATGTTTCCCCGACACACCCAACAAACCACATTTCCCATCGGCCGTATTGCTCCCGGACGATGAATACCAACAAGTAACCATTTACAAGTTCGGTGTACAAGAATGAATATAACTAACCTAATTTTATAACTAATTTAATTAATTAAAAACCATGACACAACAAAAACAGAACGGTAATCTTGTCGCTATTATTACCATGTTCTTCATTTTTGCGATGATTTCCTTCGTTACCAATCTTGCCGCACCGTTCGGTACGATTTGGAGAAACGAATATGCGGGTTCGAACACTTTAGGTATGATGGGAAATATGATGAACTTCCTGGCATATCTGTTTATGGGAATTCCTGCCGGTAACATGCTCGTTAAGATCGGTTACAAAAAGACTGCATTGATTGCAATGGCAGTAGGTTTCCTCGGTTTGTTCACGCAATACCTTTCCAGTTTATTCGGAGCAAATGCCGAAGTTTTCGCATTCGGCGAATATGTTATCAAATTAAATTTCGTTATCTATCTGCTTGGTGCATTCATCTGCGGTTTCTGTGTTTGTATGCTTAACACAGTGGTGAACCCGATGCTGAACCTCCTTGGTGGTGGTGGTAACAAAGGTAACCAGTTGATCCAAACAGGTGGAGCCCTTAATTCTTTGTCCGGTACATTGACTCCTCTTTTCGTAGGTGCTTTGATTGGTACGGTAACTTCCAAGACAGCCATGTCTGATGTTGCTCCTCTCCTCTTCGTTGCTATGGGTGTATTCGTAGCTGCATTTATTATCATTTCATTTGTAGCTATCCCTGAGCCACATCTTCAGAAAAGTGGAGCGAAGAAAGAAAAATTCTCTCATAGTCCATGGAGTTTCCGCCACACTGTATTAGGTGTAGTTGGTATCTTCATCTATGTAGGTATCGAAATCGGTATCCCGGGTACACTGAACTTCTATCTTGCCGACGCAAGCGATAAGGGTGCCGGAATTATGATGAACGGTGCTGCTATCGGTGGTGCTATTGCTGCTATCTACTGGTTGCTGATGCTTGTAGGACGTACTGCAAGTAGCGCTATCAGCGGTAAAGTTTCCAGCCGTACACAGTTAATCGTTGTATCTGCTACCGCTATTGTTTTTGTATTGATTGCTATCTTCACTCCGAAAGATGTAACAGTTTCAATGCCCGGTTACACTGTAGGTGAAGGATTTATGATGGCACAAGTACCTGTCAGCGCATTGTTCCTCGTACTTTGCGGTCTTTGTACTTCTGTAATGTGGGGTGGTATCTTCAACCTTGCAGTAGAAGGATTAGGAAAATATACAGCACAAGCATCCGGTATCTTCATGATGATGGTTGTTGGTGGTGGTGTATTGCCGTTGATCCAACAAAGCATCTCTGACTCTGTAGGTTATATGGCCAGCTACTGGCTGATTATCGCAGCTCTTGCTTATCTGCTGTTCTACGGCTTGGTAGGTTGCAAAAATGTAAATAAAGATATCCCAGTAGAGGATTAACGCAATTAAAAGGTATAGGTAATTAATTTATTCACTTATAAATTTGAAAAGATTATGGATATAGAACACGTAAGAAGCCGTTTCATCAAGCATTTTGACGGAACAACAGGAGCAGTTTACGCTTCTCCGGGACGCATCAACCTCATTGGTGAGCATACAGACTATAACGGTGGTTTTGTATTCCCTGGAGCAATCGATAAAGGTATGATCGCTGAAATTAAACCGAATGGTACAGACATTGTGAAAGCTTATTCCATCGATCTGAAAGATTATGTGGAATTCGGTTTGAAGGAAGAAGATGCTCCCCGTGCAAGCTGGGCAAGATATATCTTCGGTGTATGCCGTGAGATGATTAAGCGTGGCGTTGATGTAAAGGGCTTCGATACTGCTTTCTCCGGTGATGTGCCTTTAGGTGCAGGTATGTCTTCATCTGCCGCTTTGGAGAGTACATATGCGTATGCATTGAACGATCTGTTCGGTGACAACAAGATAGACAAGTTCGAACTGGCTAAAGTAGGTCAGGCAACTGAACATAACTATTGCGGTGTAAACTGTGGTATTATGGACCAGTTCGCTTCCGTATTTGGCAAGCAAGGTAGTCTTATCCGTCTGGACTGCCGCTCACTGGAATATCAATACTTTCCATTCGATCCGAAAGGCTATCGTCTGGTATTGGTAGATTCTGTAGTTAAACATGAATTGGCTTCTTCAGCATACAACAAACGTCGTCAAAGCTGCGAAGCTGCCGTTGCTGCAATTCAGAAGAAACATCCGCATGTAGAGTTCCTGCGCGATTGTACCATGGACATGCTACAAGAGTCAAAAGCTGAAATCAGCGAAGAAGACTACATGCGTGCAGAATACGTAATCGAAGAAATCCAGCGCGTACTTGATGTTTGCGATGCACTGGAAAAAGGTGATTACGAAACTGTAGGTCAGAAGATGTACGAAACACATCATGGCATGAGCAAGCTTTACGAAGTTAGCTGCGAAGAGCTCGACTTCCTGAATGATCTTGCATTCGACTGCGGTGTAACAGGTTCACGCGTAATGGGCGGTGGTTTCGGTGGTTGTACTATCAACTTGGTGAAAGATGAGTTGTATGATACATTCATCCAGAATGCCAAGGATAAGTTCAAAGAGAAATTTGGCAGAAGCCCTAAAATTTATGATGTAGTCATCGGTGACGGTGCTCGCAGATTAGTTTAAAATAAAAACAACTCAATCTAAAAGGGCGTCTTCCCATCACGGGGAGACGCCCTTATCTTTTTAGCCTTTTTCAAATAAACTAATTAACTAACCTAATCTAACCTTCAATATATTCTAATATCTAAACCTATTGCACTCCTTCTGTTGTCATCTGAATACGCTTCATGGTTCCATCTTCATTATAGTACAGGCGATCAATGCACACAGAGCGCCTATAGCTTCCCCCTGCGGGATTAATTCCGCCATTGTGATAGACAAAGTACCAGTCGCCTTTAAATTCGATGATGGCCTGATGATTGGTGTTGGAGTTACCGGCTATTTCATTCAGTATTCCTTTATATTCCCAAGGTCCGGTAATACTCCGGCTCATTGCATAGCAAATCTTTTCGGGAAACTCAGAAGCGTAAGAAAGATAATACCAGTCTCCGCACTTATGTATCCAGGGAGCTTCCGTAAAACGAGGCAAATCTACGTAAACAATCGGGCCATCCAGTTCAATCATATTCTTCTTCAATCTGGCATAATAGCACTGGGTATTTCCCCAATACAGATAAGCTTGTCCGTCATCGTCTATAAAGACTGTCGGGTCTATATCGTCCCAATAGATTTTAGTTCGCTCTGTGGTCATATCATTGGTAATTAAAGCAGAGCCACGGGCATCTATAAAAGGGCCGAGCGGTGAATCGGCAACAGCCACACCGATAGACTTTCCGGGAACATCCTTATGCTCCACAGTGACATACCAATAGAACTTACCATCGCGCTCAATGACCTGACTTGCCCATGCTTCCCCCTTCGCCCAGGAGAAATCTTTTGCTTTCAAGGGTACAGGATGTTCTGTCCATGTCTTCATGTCGGATGAAGAAAAGACACACCAGTCATTCAGGAGATAATGCTCAGCCGGTGGCGGACATTCATCATGTCCGGCATAAATATACACCTTACCATCATGCACCATCGCACCAGGATCAGCCGTATATTTATATTTGATGATTGGATTTCCATTAGCAACAAAAGTGGTATCTTTTTGCGCTGATAGCCCTTGCGAGGCTACCAGAACAAAAGAAATCAACCAAAATCTAACCTTATTAACTCTAAATCTATCCATTAGTTTTATCCTTTTTTGAAAATATAAACAGCAAATGTCTTCGGTTCCAACTCTACACTCAACACTTGGCTATCAATTGATACCGAAGTTTCCTGAGGCTGAATAGCAGACGGCTGCTCAATCGTATTGTCTTTGTCAGGATCAGCCGAACGAAGCTTGATGCAACGTCCACCGGACAGTACATCCTGTTTCTTCAATCCTTCAAACTTCAATGACAAAGGCTGGGCCCTATCAGAAGTATTGGCGACCTTTACTATAATTTCATTCTTATTCTTATCATAGACCGCACTTGCAAACAGTCCGTTCTGGCCTTCGGCACCTGTTACAGGCTTCTTATTCATCGTCAAAGAAAGTACATTAGTGCCCTTGTGATGTCCGTAGAGTTGCTGTACATAGTAACTTACGGTACGGACAGAGTTGAGATTATCAAACCAGATCATATCCGGACGCCATTGCCATCCTTCCACATGAGCAAACAAAGGAGCATAAGTGGCCATGTGCACAATATCCGCATTGCGCTCCAATCCGGTCATAAATGCAGCTTCAAGCAGAGCAGCATTGAAATGGTTCCATTTCTTACCTTTACCATGACAAGCATATTCTCCTGCAAACACTTTCGGACCTTTACGGTCATAGTTATCATAGCGTGCTCCCTCATTCAGGAACCAGTTTTCGGGACGATAGAAATGTTCATCCACCAAGTCAACTTTCAGACGTTTCATTTCCGGCCATAGATATTCGAACTGTTTTCCTTCAGAGTCCGGACCGGAACTTCCAATAATCTTGATATCCGGATAGGCTTTACGAATAGCCTTGATAAACGGTTCGAGGTGCTCCGGATATTCCGGTCCCCACTGCTCATTACCTATACCAATGAATTTCAGGTTGAACGATGCAGGATGTCCCATATCGGCACGCAGTTTTCCCCATTTCGTGGTCACATCCCCATTGGCAAATTCTATCAGATCAAGAGCATCCTGCACATAGCTATCCAAATCGCAAACAGCCACGTGTGCCTCTGCATCTGAATTCTGAAACTGACAAGCCAGACCGCAACTCAATACAGGAAGCGGCTCTGCTCCTATTTCTTCCGAAAGTTGGAAGAACTCAAAAAAGCCTAATCCATAGCTCTGAAAATAATCGGGATAGAAACGATGCGGGAAAGTATATTCCCAACGATTCTCATTCAGGGGACGATTTTCTACAGGGCCTACTGATTTTTTCCAGTCATAACGCGTAGCCAAATCTGTTCCTTCAACGATACATCCGCCGGGGAAACGGAAAACACCCGGTTTGATATCTGCTAAAGCTTGCGCAAGGTCTTTACGCAAACCATTCTCATGTCCTTTCCACGTATCGACTGGGAAAAGGGAAACGTGTTCCAAATCGACTGTTCCCCCTGAAGCAAGGAAAATACGTAATGTTGACTTTGGATCTGTTATGCTGGGCTTCAGAATAACATGATACTTTTTCCATTCTTTCGAATCAATAGTCAATGTTGCTGTAGCGAAAGCATGATGTTCGCCCATAGATTGGGTATCTACCAACTCTATACGGATTTTTTCTGCTGTTCCTCCTTGAGGCAAACGTGCCCATACGGAAAAGCGATACTCTTCTCCGGCTTTTACACCGATGCCAAAGAATCCTTCATTGTCAAGTCCGGTGTGCTTATGCGGGTGTCCCGGATCAGACAAACGAACATAATGAGGATTCTTCTCAAAAGGTCCGTCATCCTGCAAAGTCACATTACCAAAAGTTTTCCATCCCATCAAATTTTGAGGGAATTCAAACGAACGGTTCTTCACTAACTCGGCATATAATCCGCCATCAGCGGCATAGTTGATATCCTCAAAGAACAACCCATACATAGTAGGCTGAATCTCTGCACCTAATTTCTTGGTTTGTATCACAAACTCATTGGTTTGTGCCTGAAGCGCCATACCCGCAGTAAGGGTCAGCGCTGTTAATAATCCAGTGTATCTTTTCATGGTTTCAAAATAAAAATTATAATTGATTACTTAGTTCTTTTTCCCCAGACGGAACGTCCCCGGCTATCCAGACCAGTGAAAAGAACGGTTTCCGTTTCATTTTCCCAATCATGTCCGGCAAATACTATCAAGTCTTTTATATCTTCTCCATCAAATGTCAACCGCAGAGATTGCTTTACATCTGCAAAATCCCAGGTTCCTTTATTCTCTCCCAGTTTTCCATCTTTCTCCAAATGTAGCAGACGAGACATGTTCCATTCTTCATCTTGCAGTTCACCCTCACCCCACAATATTTGTCCCGCTTCTAACTGGCGTTCATACAAAGGTTCCTGCACACGGATAACCTCCCACTCACCAGCCAAATCTGCTGCGGAGAACTTCCGGGATTTACTACCAGCATAACGCTCAGGAGATACTACAGGCCAACCCTCTTCCGTAAAGAACACCTGACGTATATGAAGATCCATCATTTGATTCTGTGGAGACAAACGCCCCTGATGAGCCATAAAGTACTGTCCATCATCTGAAGTAAACACCGCGCAATGCGCTGTTCCGGCCCAACCCGGATGATTTTTGAAACGGTAAGGCGCCGTTAGTATCGGAAAGTTATTGGTAGTATCTTTCAATTCCTTACCAAAGTAATCCATAAAAGGACCTTCTGCTTTATCTGAACGTCCGACACGCACATTATAAGTCGTCATCAGCGGATCGTAGGAAACAAACAGGAAATATTCTTTTAATTCAGGATTATAAATAATCTCAGGCGCTTCCAGATTATCCTTCTTGTAATTAGCACGACGAGCTACCAAGTGTCCTCTATCTCCTTCTGCCAAAGGAAGTCCGGTTTCAGGATTCAGTTCCACGCAGTACAAACCACCAAAGAACGAACCGTAGTGCATCCACCACTTCCCATTTGAAGGGTCTACAGTGATACTGGGATCAATGGCATTCATGGCTGTCGTATCATCTGTTTTAACAACACAGCCTGCCAATGTCCAAGGACCTTCAGGCGAATCAGATTCAGCTAATCCGATATAGGATGTCTTCCGCCCGAAAGCCGATACGCAATAATACAATCGTCGCCCCATGTCCATCAGCATGGGTACGCACCCACTCTACCGCTTCTTGCGGAATTTCAGGAAACGCCCAGCCAAGGAATTCCCAATTCACCAGATCTTTAGAACGCCGCATCTGAATAAACCCCAAAGGGACTCCTTTCTCTTTAGCTTCTTTACGGTTTTCACGGAATATTGCATCTGTAGAATACATATAGTAATACTCACCCATCTTCCGGCATGACGGATCATGTACATTATAAGTTCCCCACGATTGATAATTCTCCATAGAAGACAGTGAAGAATAATCATCCGTCCACGGATTAGGAGAAGAGACAGGCGTAAATACAGAGGAAGTACAACCAGCAAACAGGCTGCTCATCAACACAACAGCTATACATAATAAGTTTCTCATACTATCAGTAGATTATAAATTCTATTGCAAAAATACGCCCGGGGTAAGCATGGTAAGGTGGACAAATGAACATTTGAGGTGGACAATTCAGCAATTTAAATTAAAAACAGCTATTCTGATTTTAAACATTATAAATATTCTTCTAACTTTGCCTTTAATAATACAAATTATATGAAAAGACACAACCTTTTATACCTTATTATATATATCAGTTTCATTATACCGTGTGCTCTGCAAGCACAAGAGCGTTTCACCGACCAGTACAATGTCTCATACATCACCATGGATGATGGACTCCCACATAATTTTATTGATGATATTTATAAAGATACCCGGGGATTTCTTTGGATTTCTACGGCCGGAGGAGGGCTTTCCCGATATGATGGTTATGAATTCATTCATTTCAATCCCAATACCTCCCATTGTAAGCTAAAAAGTAACTTTATACTAAATGTACATGAAGATACCTTTCAACGCCTTTGGATTGTATCTGAAGGAGGAACTGACATTATTGATTTATTGACTTTACAACCTATCATCCCGAATGATCCCAAAGGACTGCTAACTACCTTGTTAAACCAACCGGCATATACTATAATGCGCGATTCACAGAATTCTATATGGTTGCAATGCGGAAATGCACTTCACCGGATTACCTTTAATATAAAAGGAGACGTGGAAAGCCTGTCTACATTAACATTGCCGCAATTAAACGAACCGGATCTCGTATTAAAGGATATTGATGAAGACGGGAAAATATGGACTGCAATAAATGGTACAATCTATAAAATCATTCCGAATAATCAGGGAGGATTAGAAGAAAGCCATATATCAGAGAAACTAACGTTCTTACCTGATACCTATCTGAAAGATATGTTGGCAAAAGAAAATGAGGTATGGATAGCCACGCATGCAGGATTGTACCGCTATAATAAAAACAGTAACGCAATAAAGATTTACGAAAATATTCCTAATGACCCACATTCCATTTCGCAAAATTATCTGACCAGTCTTGCTATCACCAACGATAAACAATTGATTGCAGGTACACTCCGTGGTGCGAATATTTATAATCCAATTACAGACAGTTTCGAACATCTCGCCCATAATTCTACTGGCAACAGCCTATTGAATAGTAACTTTATCAATTGTATAAAAGTAGACGGAAAACATATATGGATCGGCACTGAAAGCGGAGGAATCAACAAACTCGCACCCAAACGCTTATCTATACATAACTACATACATGATAAAGAAATTCCCTCAAGCCTGTCTGACAACCCGGTAAATGCCATTTATGAAGATAAAGAAAAAAACTTATGGGTAGGCACTGTGGAAGGAGGTTTGAATTTGAAGAGACAAGGGACTGAACAGTTTCTCCATTACAGATGGGAACGCGGTGAGATAAGCCATAATTCTGTCAGTAGCCTTGCCAGTGACAACCAAGGTCGGTTATGGGTAGGTACTTGGGGCGGTGGAATCAATATTATGAATCCCAAAGCACTGAATCGTCCCCTTCAAGTCATATATACACATCCTGAAACAGGCTTTCCATTATTCTTCATAGCAGTACTTGTTTATGACCCTATCAATAACGGAATGTGGGTAGGTGCCAATCGGGGGCTCTTTTTTTACGATATGGCAACTCAGAAATTCATTTCCCCCTTTGCTAACCATATGGCAGAAAATGTACGTGGTTGCCTCGGTGCTCTCATCGACAAAGAAGATAAACTATGGATAGGCAGTACAGAAGGAGTATATATTATAGACCTTCATTCCCGCTCCGCTAAATCAGAGAAAGGAGAGTTCCAGTACCGACATCTCAATTATAAGCTGGACAATCCTCAATCAAAGTTAATAGAGAAGATTAGTTGCTTCTGTGAAACGACAGATGGAACACTGTGGCTGGGTAGCAACGGATATGGTATTTATAAAAGAGTTGTTGATGGCCAAGGCAAAGAAAAATTCATTTCTTATAATACCACCCAAGACCTAATCAACAATAATGTCCGGAGCATGCAAGAAGGCATAGACGGCAATATCTGGATAGGAACAAATAATGGACTTTCCTGTTATCACCCGACAGAGAACCGTTTTACGAATTACACGAAACAAGATGGGCTACCCGATACTCAATTTTACTGGAACGCCTCATGTCATTCATCAGACGGAACCCTCTATTTTGGTACTGTCGCAGGACTCACAGCCATTGAAAGCAATTTTCCGCCTAGTATAATCCAGCCAGCCAATGTAAGATTCACTAAACTAAGAATCGGGAATCAAGATATTCTTCCCGGTAACATATATCTATCCCAAGATATTGCTGTCACTCAGGAAATAAAATTTCATGAAAAAGAAAAATCATTTTCTTTGGAATTCTCAGCCCTAAATTTTGAACCGGACAATACGGCCACATATAGCTATCGTCTTCTCGGATTTGAAGATAAATGGGTACAAGTACCCGGAAACCGACGATTTGCAAGTTACACAAACCTGCGTCCAGGAACTTATACCCTGCAAGTAAAATATACGCCCGACGGAGAAGATGGAGCAGAGAGCATCACACAACTAAAGATCATTATCCAACCCTACTTCTATAAGACCACTTGGTTTATCTTATTGCTTATAGGTTTCGCTTTATTAATCACCTGGCAAATTTATCAATGGCGTATACGGAACTTCAAGCAACAAAGAGAGCTGTTGCATCGTACAGTGGAAGAACGTACATACCAGCTGGAACAACAAAAACAACTATTAGAGAATCAAACGGAAGAACTCTCCAGGCAAAACAATACACTAAAACAACAAAACGAAAAAATCACCCGGCAGAAAGCTCAATTAAGCCGTATGGCACGCAAAGTTCAAGAGTTGACATTAGATAAGATTGCCTTCTTTACTAATATTACACATGAATTCCGTACCCCGATAACCTTGATTATCGGCCCCATCGAACGTGCTCTTAAACTGAGTTATAATCCGCAGGTAATAGAACAATTAAACTTTGTAGAACGTAACTCCAAATATTTATTATCCCTTGTCAATCAGTTAATGGACTTCCGAAAGGTAGAATCCGGTAAACTGAATATAGTAAAGACTAAAGGAAACTTTCTGAATTTTATAAACTCATTACTCACTCCTTTTGAAGTGTTTGCCGGAGAGCGGAATATCGCGATCAAGCACTTTTTCCATATGAAAGATCCTGAAATCCGTTACGATGAGGAAGCCATGCATAAAGTAATTACCAATCTGCTAAGCAATGCTATTAAATTCACTCCCGATAATGGGGAAATATCCGTATATATAGCTACATTACCGACAAAAGAAAGTAAGGAAGTACTCTACCTCTGCGTCAGTGATAGTGGAACAGGCATTCCGGAACAAGATATAGAGCAGATATTCAACCGCTTCTACCAATCAAAGAAACAAGTGAAGTATCCTGTATATGGACAAACCGGTACTGGCATAGGGTTATATCTCTGTAAACGTATCGTACTGATGCACGACGGAGATATAAGTGTCCGCAATAACCCCGGTTCCGGCTGCTCTTTCCGCATCTTGCTTCCATTACCCAAGGAAGACATAAACGATCAGCTTATCATTGAAAATAACATTCCACCTACAACACCCGCAACAGCAGACGACGAGTTACCCAAAGAAAAAGTGGCTTTGAATATTCTGGTTGTAGAAGACAATGCTGACATGAGAGGATATATCCGTTCTATCCTCCGCGATTATTATAATGTACTCGAAGCTTGTAACGGTGCAGAAGCCATTGAAATACTAAACAGGCAATCGATAGATTTCATTGTAAGTGACCTGATGATGCCAGTAATGGATGGCATAGAGCTGTCACGTCGAGTAAAAGAGACTTTTGCAAACTCACACATCCCTTTCCTAATGCTTACTGCCAAGACATCACCTGAAGCCCGTCTGGAAAGCTACCGTACAGGAGTAGACGAATATCTTCTAAAACCTTTTGATGAGACTCTCCTATTAACCCGTATTGAAAATATTCTGGAGAATCGTAGACGCTACCAGAGACAATTCAGGGCGAATATGGATGTTGAAGTACTAAATATAGAAGAAGAATCAGGAGACAAGAAGTTCATCAACCAAGTGATGGAAGTAGTGAAAGAACACTATAAAAACCCCTACTTTGAGGTCAGTGATTTCAGCGAAGCCGTTGGGGTAAGTAAAAGTTTGCTAAACAAGAAGCTTCAAAACCTCATCGGACAGTCTGCCGGGCAATTCATCCGTAACTACAGACTGAACACTGCCCGGGAGCTGATTCTCAAAAACCGGGAAACAAAACAGATGAATATCGCTGAAATAGCATATGAGGTAGGTTTCAATGACCCCAAGTACTTTGCCCGTTGCTTCAGTAAACAATTCAATATGAAGCCCAGCGATCTGATGAATGAAGAGGGTAATAACTGAAAAATTACGAAAACAACGTACAGTAGATAAAATTTATAGTCACTATTTTCCGCTAATAATCAACCTTTTACAAAAAGTAAGTCTCTTGTCTACAAGGAATTAACTTTCTGTCAACAAAAAGTTAACTTCTTGTTGACAAACTCTTAACTTCTTGCATACAGAAACATTGTTATTTTCATGTTTTTTTACAAGGAGAGGTAACTATGCCCATTTACGGCATTGATCAGG
>OLZI01001359.1_pt1 | contig 13534 bp, 10 predicted proteins | sample 1674061 | NCBI WGS metagenome assembly OLZI01 (sample SAMEA103958139, study PRJEB25191) | human gut metagenome | biome: human-associated habitat [ENVO:00009003]; feature: intestine environment [ENVO:2100002]; material: feces | place: Germany | collected 2013/2015 | reverse complement strand
GAGATGGTGGATCAGGTGCTGAATCAGGGCGTGGATATGGTCATTGGGGACCGGCTGTCCTCCACTTATTTTACGGAGAATAAGCGTCCATTCCACAATGCGGGAAACGTGCTGGTGCGCCGCCTGGTGAACGGTTTTTTTAAGGGCAATGTTACGGACATTATGACGGGCTACCGTGCTTTCAGCCGGACCTTTGTCAAAAGCTTTCCCATCATGTCCAAGGGCTTTGAAATCGAGACGGAGATGACCATTCATGCGTTGGATAAGAATCTCTGCCTGTCCTCTATCCCAGTTGGCTACCGGGACCGTCCTACCGGCAGTGAGTCCAAGCTGAACACTTTCTCCGATGGCTTCAAGGTATTGAGAACCATCGGAACGCTTGTGAAGGACTATCGGCCCATGCCCTTTTTCAGCTGTATTGCCGCAATTCTGGCCCTGGTTTCTATGATCCTGTTTATCCCGGTATTGGCGGAATACAACGCCACGGGATTGGTTCCCAGAATCCCCACGCTGGTGGTTTCCGGCTTCTTTATGGTTGCAGCGCTGCTGGTGCTGGCTGTAGGGATGATTTTGGACAGCCAGAGAAAACGTGCCCGCCAGAATTTCGAGCTTCAGATGAACATTCTTGCCTCCATCCAGCATCTGCGGGACGAGAAATAAAAAAGGCCTTATGTCAATCGTTGGGGTGGGGATAAAAGCAAAATAAAAAGACTGCCATTGCCTCTCCGCGGTTTTCGCGGATGGGCAATGGCAGTTTGTTCTGTTCCGGGATTACCGGGCGAATATAGCAGCGGAAATGCGCTTTGTCTACCATTTTCTGCGGAATTGTCTGAAATCACCTGTTATCTGCGCAGACCTCCAAAAACTCCCGGACAATGGCTCTGGGGGGCTTGCCGCTGCGCCAGATCAGCAGAATTTTGGTGTTCAGGGATTTCTCCAGGATGGGCCGGATGCACAGCCCCTTGCAGAGGTTTTCCATGGATTTTGGGAAAATGGCGGTGGCAAGACCCTGCTCTGCCCACTGCATGGCGTCCCGGGCATCGTCGCAGACGCATAGCACCCTGGGCTCCAGCCCTCGGGCATGGAAGGCATCCAGAAGGAAGCGTTCATAGCGCCGGTAGAGAATGAGAGGCGTGCCGGTCAGGTCCTCAAGAGAGAGCGCACCGTCAGCTGCGGCGGGGCCGGAGACCGCGATCATGGGCTCCTCACAGAAAAGCTGGTAGTCCAGATCGTCCAGCTGCAAGGGGGTGCGCACCACGGAAACATCGATGATCCCGTTCCGCAGCAGATCTGCCAGGGAGTAGGTGGAGCCGTCGTGGACCTCAAAGGTCACCTCCGGGTGCTTTTGCACGAAGGCGGAAATTTTTGGCAGAATGGGACCTACGGTGGTGGAGGTCATGCCCAGGCGCAGAACCTGACGCTTGCCGATCTGGCTGACCTCCAGCTTGGTGGAGTCCGCAAATTGCAGCAGCTCCTCAGAGCGCTGGTACAGGAGCTTTCCGGCCTCCGTCATGGTGACTCCCTGACGACTGCGCTCGAATAGAACCACATCCAGCTCCTGTTCCAGCAGTTTCAGCTGATAGCTCAGGGGCGGCTGAGACATATTGAGCTGACGGGCTGCCTCGTTGATGCTGCCGGTCTGCGCGATTTTTCGAAAATATTCCAGCTGACGAATCTCCATGGTTTGATCCTCTTTAATACTTAATTTAAATTACACAAGCATAGAAACAATATTATTCATATGAATCATACCGTGCTATAATGTGCTTGTCAATCAAGAAAATGCAATAGGAGCGACAAATATGAAAAAACTGGCAAGTTACCTGAAGCGGTACACCAAGGAGAGCATCCTGGCCCCGCTGTTCAAGCTGCTGGAAGTCGTGTTTGACCTGATGGTCCCATTGGTCGTTGCCCGCATGATCAATATCGGTGTGGCGGGCAATGACCGGGGCTATATGGTCCGGTGCTTCCTGATCCTGATCCTTATGGCTCTGCTGGGCCTTGCGGCCAGCATTACGGCCCAGTTCTTTGCGGCCAAGGCCAGTACCGGCTTTGCGGCAGACCTGCGGCAGGCGGTATTTGACCATATCCAGGGCTTCTCCTTTACGGAGCTGGATACCCTGGGGGCCGACACTATGATCACCCGCCTGACAGACGATATCAACCAGGTCCAGACCGGCGTCAATATGGGTCTGCGGCTGCTGCTGCGCAGCCCCTTTGTGGTTTTTGGAGCCATGATTATGGCCTTCACCATCGATGTGTCTTGTGCATGGGTCTTTGCAGTGGTCATTCCCGTATTGTTTGTAGCTGTTTTTGCCATTATGCTGAGCAGCATTCCGCTGTACCGCAAGGCTCAGTCCGCTCTGGACCGGGTGACCTGTCTGACCCGGGAAAATCTCACCGGCGTGCGGGTGATCCGCGCCTTCTGCCGGGAGGACCATTCCGTCAGGGAGTTTGACGAGAGCAACCAGGCCCTGACCAAGCTCAATGAGTTCGTGGGCAAAATTTCCGCGCTTCTGAACCCTCTGACCTATGTGCTGATCAACATCGCAGCCGTGGTCCTCATCGACCGGGCGGCCATCCGGGTGAATATCGGCTCCATCGCCCAGGGCGATGTGGTGGCACTGAACAACTATATGCTGCAGATCACCGTGGAGCTCATTAAGCTGGCCTCTCTGATCATCACCCTGACCAAATCCATGGCCTGCGCGGGCCGTGTGGCCGGTGTTCTGGAGCAGCCTACCTCCATGACCTATCCCGAGAAGGATGCCCAGCCCCGGGAAAATGCTGATGAGGCGGTACGCTTTGACCACGTGAACTTTACCTACCGCAATGCCGGTGCCCCCAGCCTGACGGATATCAGCTTCCGGGCAGAGAAGGGCCAGACCGTCGGCATCATCGGCGGCACCGGCAGCGGCAAGTCCACGCTTATCAGCCTGATCCCCCGGTTCTATGATGCAACCTCCGGCACGGTTTGCCTGGACGGCTGCAATGTGAAGGAATACACCCAGGAGGCCCTGTGCCGGAAGATCGCCGTGGTGCAGCAGCGCTCTGTGCTGTTCCAGGGCACCATTCGGGACAATCTGCGCTGGGGCAATGAAAATGCCTCGGATGAGGAGCTATGGCAGGCCCTTGAGGTTGCCCAGGCCCGGGAAATTGTAGAGGGCAAAGAGGGGCAGCTGGACTTCCGGCTGGAGCAGGGGGGACGGAATCTCTCCGGCGGCCAGAAGCAGCGGCTTTCCATTGCCCGGGCGCTTGTGAAGAAGCCGGAGATCCTGATTCTGGATGACAGCTCCAGCGCTTTGGACTTTGCCACGGATGCCGCCCTGCGCAGCGCCATTCATGGCCTTGGCGGCGGCGTCACCACCTTCCTGGTGTCCCAGCGCATTGCCTGTATCCGGCAGGCGGACCAGATCCTTGTGCTGGACAATGGCAGCCTTGCCGGTATTGGCACCCATGAGGAGCTGCTGGAAAGCTGCGGCCTCTACCAGGAGATCTTTGATTCCCAGTTCCCGGGCGAGCGGGAGAAGAAGGAGGGGAATATGTGATGAAAAGAAAGACCAATCCGGAGAACGGAAAGACTCTGAAAAAGCTCTGGAATCACATTGCCAAGTTCCGGGTGCTGCTGATATTGAGCGTGCTCATGGCCGGTGCTACCGTGATTTTGCAGCTCTATGTCCCCATTTTGTTTGGCGATGCCATCGACAACATCGTGGCGGCCGGAAAAGTGGATTTTGCCATGGTGGGCTATTATCTGAAGCGTGTTGTCATTTTGGCGGTGCTCTCCGGAGTGACCGGCTGGGTCATGAGCGTCATCAACAACCGTATGACCTACCGTGTGGTCCAGGATATCCGCGCCCAGTCCATCCGGCATATCCAGCATTTGCCCCTGGCCTATCTGGACAAGCACAGCTCCGGCGACATCGTCAGCCGGATCATCGCCGATGCGGATATCCTCTCCGATGGCCTGCTGCTGGGCTTCTCCCAGCTCTTTTCCGGCATTGTCACCATTGTGGTGACGCTGGTATTCATGTTCTCCAAGAACTTCTGGATTACGCTGCTGGTCATCTGCCTGACCCCTGTCAGCTTCTGGGTGGCGAAGTTTATCTCGTCCCACTCCTATGGGATGTTCCGCAAGCAGAGCGAGGCCCGGGGCAAGCAGACGGCGTTGATCGACGAGATCATCGGCAATCAGAAGGTGGTTCGTGCCTATGGCTATGAGGAAAGAGCATCCAAGCGCTTTGCCGAAATCAACGGGGAGCTTCGTGACTACAGTGCCCAGGCGGTTTTCTACAGCAGCCTGACCAATCCCTGCACCCGGTTTGTCAACAGCCTGATCTATGCAGGCGTAGCCCTGCTGGGCGCGATCCTGATTCCCGTGGGCAGCCTGACGGTAGGCGGCCTGACGGTGCTGCTGTCCTATGCCAACCAGTATATGAAGCCCTTCAATGACATCAGCTCCGTGGTCACGGAGATGCAGAACGCCCTGGCCTGCGCAGCAAGGCTCTTCGCCCTGCTGCAGGAGCCGGAGGAAAGCGAGGATGCTGCCGGTACCCTGGAAGCGCCCAGGGGCAATGTGGGAATTGAGGATGTTTCCTTCAGCTATGATCCCAACCGGAAGCTGATTGAGCACTTCAACCTGGATGTAAAGCCCGGAATGCGGATTGCCATCGTCGGCCCCACGGGCTGCGGCAAGACCACCTTTATCAATCTGCTTATGCGCTTCTACGACACGGACAAGGGCGAGATCACCGTAGACGGCAAGGAGATCAAAACGCTTTCCCGCCATGCTCTGCGGTCCGGCTACGGCATGGTTTTGCAGGATACCTGGATCAAGCAGGGCACTGTCCGGGAAAACATCGCTTTCGGCAAGCCAGATGCAACGGATGAGGAGATCATCCGGGCCGCCAAGGATGCCCACAGCTGGGAGTTCATCGAGCGCCTGCCCCAGGGCCTGGATACCGTCCTCTATGAGGACAGCATCAGCCAGGGCCAGAAGCAGCTGCTGTGTATCACCCGGGTTATGCTGACCCTGCCGCCCATGCTGATTTTGGATGAGGCCACTTCCAGCATTGATACCCGCACGGAGATGCTGATTCAGCAGGCTTTCGACAAGCTCATGGAGGGCCGCACCAGCTTCGTGGTGGCCCACCGGCTGTCCACCATCCGCAATGCCTCTCTGATTCTCGTCATGCGCGACGGCAAGATCATCGAGCAGGGCACCCATGAGGAGCTCCTGGCCAAGGGCGGGTTCTATCATACCCTCTACAATAGTCAGTTCCAGAGAGTGTAACACAATTCCAAACCGGAAGCGCAGCGTTTCCTGATGGCCTGAAAGGGCAGGGGAGCCGCTGCGCTTTTTGCTTTCCCGGAGAAAATACGGCAGGAAGAAGGAAAACTGCCGCTTGAAAAATGCAATTTTTGACGAAAAAAACTGCACGGTGTATTTGAGTGAAAATCAAATGTCCTCGAAAACGTAGTCAATCAGTCGTTATATGTTTGAGATTCTCTGCAGATATCTGTGAAATTCTACAAAAAGAAAATAAAGCATTGACTTTCAAAATTGAAGTGCTATACTAATTTCATTCATTTTCTTTAACACGATAAAGTAATAATGTGTTAAAAACAATGGGAGGTTTTAACCATGGATGCAAAGAAAATCATGCAGGCGGCTCTGGCAATCCAGCCGGAGATTCAGGCAAATCGCCGGGAGCTGCACCGTCACCCGGAGCTGGGTATGGATTTGGTCTATACCAAGGCCTTTGTCAAAGCAAAGCTTGAGGAAATGGGCTATGTGCCCCAGGAATGCGGCAAGAGCGGCCTGGTGGTTCTGGCAGGTGGAAAGAAGCCCGGCAAGTGCTTCCTGATTCGGGGCGATATGGATGCCCTGCCTGTAGAGGAGCAGGCAAATGTGGAATTCCGTTCCCAGAATCCCGGCAAGATGCATGCCTGCGGCCATGATACCCATACCGCTATGATGCTGGGCGCAGCAAAGCTGCTCAAGGGCATGGAGGACGAAATTGAGGGCACGGTCAAGCTTATGTTCCAGCCCGGCGAGGAAACATTGGAGGGAGCACAGGATATGCTGGCGGCCGGAGTTCTGGAGAATCCGAAGGTAGACGCCGGACTGATGATCCATTCCATGACCGGAATGCCCTTCCCCAAGGGCATGGTTGCCATTCTGGATGGAGGCAGGGGCATGGCCTCCTGTGACCAATACAAGATCACCGTCAAGGGCAAGGGCGGCCACGGCGCAATGCCCCATCTGACCATTGACCCAATCACTGCTGCAGCCCATATTCAAGTGGGGCTTGCAGAGCTCCACAGCAGGGAATTGGAGCCCGGAACCTTCGGCGTTGTCACCACGGGCATGTTCCATGCAGGCGGCGCACCCAATGTCATTGCAGACAATGCAGTGATGGAGGGCACCATCCGTACCGGCGATGTCAAGGTCGAAAAGATGCTGATGGATCGGCTGACGGAAATCGCCAAGACCATTGCCAAGGCCTACCGATGCGAGGCGGATGTGGAATTTGTCAAGCATTGCCCGCCCATGATCTCCGATATGGAGGTGGGTGCAGCTACTACCAAGTATATGAAGGAGCTCCTGGGGGACGGTGCTGTGCCCATGTCCGTGATTGCCCCCGGCAATAAGGTCAGCGGCGGCAGTGAGGACTTCGCTTTTATCAGCAATGAGATTCCCGCCTGCGCTTTGATGCTGGCTACCGTGGGGGACGACAAGGAAAACTATGCATACCCCCAGCACCATCCGAAGGCCAACTTCAACGATGAGGTTCTCTATGAGGGAACTGCTTCCTATGTCTATGTGGCCACCCGCTGGCTGGAAGAGCACAAATAAACGTTAAGAAAAGAAAGAGAGGAAATCACCATGGTAAAGGGATCTGTTGTTGCGAACAGCCCGCTGTTGTACGCCCTGATCGTTGTGGGCCTGGGCATTATCATCGCATATGCAATTCTGAGCGTTAAGAAAGCCTCCGCAAGATGTGCCGAGCTTGGCATTGGAAGCGATGTCATCAAGAATGTTGTGAAATCCACCGTTGTGTCCTCCATTGTCCCCAGCCTTGCCATTCTGTTGGGATTTATCACCCTGACGGTTTCTCTGGGGGCGGCGCTGCCCTGGTGGCGGCTGTCCGTTATCGGCTCGCTGTCCTATGAAGCGATGGCCGCTTCCTATGCTGCCAACGGCCTGGGTGTGCAGCTGTCCGATGTGCTGACCTCCGATGCAACGGTCTTCGGTGCGATTATGATCGTTATGTCCATCGGCATTTGCACCGGCCCAATTATGGTGACCCTGTTTGCAAAGAAGTACTCCACCGGAATCATGCAGGCCAAGACCGGCAAGAGCGAGTTTGGCCAGATCATGGCAGGGTGCTTCATGCTGGCAATGTTCTGCGTATATATCCCCATTATGGTATTCACGGACCTGCCCACAACCATGACCCTGGTGGTCAGCCTGATTGTGACCGTGATTTGCGGCACCATTGCCAAGAAGCACCCGGTGCTCAATGACTTCACCATGGCAATCGCAATGATCGTAGCAATGGCATCCAGCGTTCTCTGGGTGCAGGTATTTGCGTAAGGGAGGAAAAGAAAATGGCGAAACAAAAAACACCTGTAACACTGGATCCGTTTACCCAGTGGGCCCATAAATCCGGCCGTATCTTCATGATTGTTTTCACTGTGTACATGGTGGTAATGCCCTTTATCATCTGCACCGTCTATGACTGCATGCCCAGCTTTAAGATGTGTCTTCCGGGCCTAATTTCCATTCTGGTCATTATGACTCCCATGAGCATTGCAGAGATCGGCAGCTATACCCCCATCCTGGGTTCCTCCAGCTATCTGACCTTTGCCTCCGGCAACCTGATGAACCTGAAAATGCCCTGTATTATCAATGCACAAAAGATTGCCAAGGTGGAGCAGAGTACGGTAGAGGGCGATGCCATTGCTTTGATTGCAACCGCTGTTTCCTCCAGCGTGACCATCGTCATCCTGGCGTTGGGGATGCTGCTGCTGTCCTTCATTCAGCCAATTCTGGAGAACGAGACCTTCGAGACCGCCAGCAACTATCTTCTGCCTGCACTGTTCGGCTGCATGAGCCTCGGTCTGCTGGGCAAGGGCAGCGGCAAGACCAAGGTCAAGAACAAGCTGCTGCCTGCCATTATTCCCGTGATCCTTGTATCCGTGCTGACCGTCATGGGCATTGCCACCACCGGCATTGCCGGGATTCTGATGATCGTGATGATCCCCATCCTGATTCTGATTTCCTGGATCATGTGGAAAGCCGGCATCGTCAAGGTTGTTCCCAACGATTGAGCGAAAAAGCTGCCCCAAAGCGTTTGAGAAGCGCTTTGGGGCAATTTTTAAACCTGCGTTTATTCTTCCCGAATGCTCTCCACAATGCTGCCTTCAAGCATTTTTTTGACCTGCCTTCGGATCACCAGATAGCATAGCCCGGTGAGCAGGAGGGCGGTAAAGATGCTCGTGATGGCGTTGAGCCGGATTTCCCACCGATTGTATTGCAGATAGCCCCAGGCGCTGAAAAGGTGCAGCCCGACCACCAGCAGCCAGGCAAGCCCGGCGGTTTCCGGGATCTGCCGGAAAAAGAGCTGGGTCAGGCTCCTTTCGTCGCAGCCCACGGCACGCAATGTTCCAACGGTGCGCGTTTCTGCGCGTATCTGGCGAAGAATGCTGCCGCAGAGCAGGAGCACCGTTAAAAGCAGCATTCCAATGCTCAGGCAGAAGAAGACGATGCGCCGCATGCCGCTTCCGGTCCGGCTGGTCTGGCTTTCCCGGTCATCCAGGACAGTAATGTCATCCTCCCGGGCGGCCATGCGCTCCAGGGCGGCCCGGAGTGCGTCATACTGTGTTTTGGTGATATCCTCCCGGTTATTGATGCGAATATATTGGGTGTTGTCGCAAACAAGACCCAGATTTTTTAGCCCCCGTGGGGTCGTGATCACCTGGCAGCTGGAGCCGGTGAAGCGCTCTGCATGCACGACTGCGCCGATTTTCGGTTCCGTATGCAAAACGCGCGCCTCGCCAAAAGGCAGCGCCTGGGCGGAGGTTGCCAGATTGACGTTCTGCGATTGCTGTTCCGTCAGGCACAGCTGCACAAGGGGCAAAACTTCCCCCGCCTCAAATTGGTCGTTCTCCACACGGGCATAGCCTTCCTTCGGCGTGTAGGAAATGCTTCCGATGCCGTCTTCCCGGTATTTCACATAGAATTCCGGGACGTTTACAATGACTTCCTCTCCGGCGTCGATTTTGGCAAGGTCGATTGTGCCGGCCGTTTTGCAGCCGGCCAGGGCTGTGGGGTCGGAAAGCACCAGCAGCGTCAGCTCCATGGTTGCCTCGTCCGTTCCCAGAGCCGCTTTCAGTGCCTTATGCCAGGCGTAGGCCCGGGGGTGCTTCCCGGCTGCGTCCCGGTATAGCTGGGTGTTGTCAAAAGCGGCCTTTTCAAAATAACTGCCCACGTGGTCGGCAAGGCCGATCACATCGGCATACCAGCAGCCCTTTGCGTCGACAACACCCGGAAGAGCCTGGATCTCCTCCAAAACCTCCGGTTCGATATGGTAGGCCCGTTCCGCAGTGAACAGGGGACAGCCGGTATTGAAATTTTCCCGTTCCAGAGCAATGCTTTGCGTGTCCGCGTAGGATGCCCCGGCGGAATGGATGACGTGCACCTGATAGAAAATCTCCGAAACGCTGCCATAGACTGCCAGATCCAGTATGACGATCATCAGCAGGCAGCCCAGCTGCCGCAGGGGACGGAAGCGAAACCGCCGGGCATTCCACAATGAAGCAAGATGGAAGCGTTTTCTGGAGCGAATTTTGGGAAACCCCAGCACCGGCCCCTGGAATGCCGCCGCCTGGGTGCGGGAAAACAGCGCAGGCAGCCGGGCAGCCAGCCAGACAAGCAGGAAGCTGCCAAGGGCAGCCCCCAGAATCCAGGGCGTTTTCGGCGCAAAATGCAGGCTGTCCGGGAAAATCCGGCACATGCCCCATACCAAAAGAAAGACGCAGCCAACCGCGGCGGGGGAGAGCAGGGCGGACAGAACCAGGGCCTCCCGGCTGCTGATGCTGCGCAGCTGATGCCTTGTCGCGCCGATGGTGCGATACATGGCGTATTGCTGCCGCTTCCGGTCAAACTGGCCGCCGGTGGCCTCCAAAATGCCGATGAGGCTGCCGCCCAGCAGGCAGGCGCCGCCCAGCAGAAGGGAAGCACTGATGTTTATATTCTCCCGGAACTGCGCCCAAAAGCCGTAAAACGGCTCCGTTTCGTAGATGTCTCCAAACCAGTCGACTCCCCGACAGCTGTTTTCGGGAAAGGCAGCGGAAAGGGCTTCCATGCCGCCCTTCCCGGAAAAGATCACCACCAGATGCCGGTTCACCGCGCTGCCGCCCTCCTGGGATGACACCAGAATTTCCGGCATGGCAAGGCTGGAATCCGGAACCGCCGACAGAAAGTCCTCCCGGGTGTCATCCGAAAACTGGGGCTGCAAAATGCCCACGATGCGGTATTGTCTGGTTTCGGTTTTGCCCTTGGCCGTGAAGGGGACGACCAGACTGTCTCCCACCTGCGCCCCGGGCTGCAGCCGCTCCAGGGCTGTGAGATTCACTGCCGCCTCTCCGGCCTTTTCCGGCAGCCGCCCTTCCATGCAGCGGCGGTTGAGGATTCGCTGGGCGGCTTCATCGTAATAGCCCACAGGGAAATCCTTCACCTGCCCGAGCACGGTCACGCAGCCATACTGCTGCACCCCGGGGATGTTCTCCGGCACGGACCGTACATCGAATACAAAGGCGTCCTCGCTGCCGTAGGCCCCATTCCGCCGGTCAGTGGCTGCCTGCATCAGGGCAAGGGTTCCCAGCACTGTGGAAACCGCTGCGAAAATCGCCAGAAACGCGCTGATACCCAGCAGGAGATAGTCCTTTTTATTGGCCCGGATGCCGGAAAAGGCCAGGCGGTTCATGGTCAACCTTTTCATAGCTGCACCCCTCCGCTGTCCCGGGCAATCTTTCCGTCCGTCAGGTGGATCACCCGCTGGGCCTGTTCCGCAACCCCCAGGTCGTGGGTCACCAGCACCAGGGTGATGCCCAGCTCCCGGTTCAGCTCCCGCAGCAGCTCCAGGACCATCCGCCCGGTCTGGCCGTCCAGGTTGCCTGTGGGCTCGTCGGCAAAGAGAATTTCCGGCTTGTTGGCCAGAGCCCGGGCAATGGCAAAGCGCTGCTGCTGCCCGCCGGACATGGCCGAGGGCAGGTGGTTCCGTCGGCTGTCAATGCCCAGAATGTCAGTCAGTCGGTTCAGGTAAGCTTCATCCGGGCTGCGCTTGTCCAGCATCAGGGGCAGCAGGATGTTTTCCATCCCCGTCAGCTCCCGCACCAGATTGTAGCTCTGGAATACAAAGCCGAACTGCCGCCGCCGGAGGATGGCCAGCTGGTCATCCCGGAGCCGGTAAAGGTCCTTGTCCCGAAATTGGACGCTGCCTTCTGTGGGCCGGTCAAGTCCCCCCAGCATATGCAGCAGAGTGGATTTGCCCGAGCCGCTGGGGCCTGTGATGGCCGTGAAGCTGCCCTGCTCCAGGGAGAGGGACACGCCCTCCAGGGCCTTCACCAGCTCTTCGCCCCTGCCATAGTGCTTGGAAAGGGACGCACACTGCAAAATTGTCATGAAAAAGCCTCCTTTGGTATTGGATAGCTCCATTGTAATGCGGGAAGCTTACGCTGCCGTGACGGCTGCCTTACGATTTCGCAAGACAGCTGTCCAGCTTCGGAAAAAACAGGGTAAATTGCAGCCCACCGGGGATGTTTTCGGCGGTGACGCTGCCGTGGTGCCGCAGAACCACCTCTTTCACAATGGCAAGGCCGATCCCCGCCCCGTGGCCCGGGTGGCTGCCGTGGTAAAACCGTTCGAAGAGCCTGGGAAGCTCCTCGGCGCTGACGCCGCCGCCGTCATCGGAAAGGCAAATCGCTACCTCTCCCGCCGTCTCCTCGATGGAAATGCGGATGTGCCCGGAGGGAAGCGTGTGCTCACAGGCGTTTTTCAGCAGATTGGTAATGGCTTCGCCCATCCAGATCTCGTCACAGCGCAGCGCGGCCGTGCCTGTGAGCGTCAATGTTTTCTCCGGGTATAGCTTCGCCAGGGGCTGCCAGCAGCTGCCCACAAGCTCCAATAAATCGTGGCTTTCAAAATGAAAGGCGTAGCCGTCGGCGCAGAGCCGTTCCAGCCGCAGCAGGCCGGAGATTAGGGCCTGCATCCGCTCCAGCTGGACCTGCTCCTGCTCCAGGTGCGCCCCCTGGTCCAGCTCAACAAATAATTGCAGGGAGGCCAGGGGCGTTTTCAGCTGGTGGGAGATGTCCGTCAGCAGGTTTTCGCTGCGGCGGGCCTCCAGCCGGGTCTGCTCCCTGGCGTGGAGCAGGGCGTTTTCCAGCCGGGCGGCGGCGTTTTGCAGCCGGGCACTGGGGCTTTCTCCGAGAGAGATTTCCAGAGGCGCTTTTTGCCCGTCCAAAAACGTCTCCATTTGCCGGTATAGCTTTTTCGTCTTCTGCCGCTGCCGCAACAGCCCCCAGAGAAGGCCCAGGCAGATGGCCGACAGCCCAATGCTCAGTCCATCCATTGGTAGCCCACCCCCCGCACGGTTTGGATATGCTGCCCGCCGATCTTCTCCCGCAGGCGGCTGATGTGGACGGAGAGCGTATTGTCGTCCACGAATTTCCCGTCGCTGTCCCATAGAGCACCTAAAAGAATGTCCCGTGTGGCAACGCCCCGCTGCCTTATAAGGCATAGGAGAATTTTGTATTCCGTCAGCGTCAGAGGCAGCGCCACCCCCTGGCGGAGCACCTGCATACGGGCCTGGTCAATTTCCAGCTCCCCCCGGGTCAGATTGGGGCTGTCCTTGCGCAGCAGCACCCGAATGCGGCTCAGAAGCTCCTGCACCCGGAAGGGCTTGGTCACATAGTCGTTGCCCCCGGCGTCCAGCCCGGTGACGATGTCGAATTCCTCGTCCCGGGCGGTGAGGAAGAGAATGGGCGCGGCGCACCCCCTTGCCCGGAGCTCCCGGCAGAAGGAAATGCCGTCCCCGTCCGGCAGGGTCACATCCAGGATCAGCAGGTCAAAGCTCCGGCTTTGAACGGCCTGCCAGGCCTGAGAAAGATTCCAGGCCTGGCAGGGGACATAGCCGCTTTTTTGCAGCAGTTCCGTAAGTCCCTGGGAAAGATAAAGATCGTCTTCCACAAGAAGAATGGAAGAGGCCATGGCATACACCTCCAATTTTGGACCATTATACCACAATTCGTTATAGTTTGTCTTGACATTTTCGTAAGAAAGAAACCAGGCTCCCATGAAAAGGGGAGCCTGGTCATGAATCAGTTGGTATAATACTGCGCCTGAGCGTTCCAAAGCTGGGCGTATTTGCCGGAAGCCTGTTCCAGCAATGCCTCGTGGGTACCCTGCTGGATGATGCTTCCCCGGTCGAAGACCAGAATTTCATTGCAGAACTTGCAGCTGGACAAG